>Ga0181557_1000015_pt1 | contig 184810 bp, 173 predicted proteins | sample 011ome_23_FD_148632 | JGI IMG/M metagenome (GOLD analysis project Ga0181557, IMG submission 148632) | Coastal salt marsh microbial communities from the Groves Creek Marsh, Skidaway Island, Georgia - 011506CT metaG (spades assembly) | ecosystem: Environmental > Aquatic > Marine > Intertidal... | reverse complement strand
GAACGCGCCCATCTGCATGCCGCCCATTCGCATGCCACCCATCTGCATTGTGCCCTGGAACAGCTGGGTGTGATTCAGCAGCCAGGCAGCCACGGGTTGGCGGAGCCAGGGTATCAGGCAGACAAAGCCGATGGCATCGGTGACAAACCCCGGCGTCAGGAGCAGTGCACCGCCGATAATCAGCATCACACCCTCGAGCAGTTCTTTGCCCGGCAGCTCGCCCTGAGTCATTTTTTGCTGTAGTCGTGTCAGCGTCGCCAGCCCTTCACGCTTTAGTAACCAAACGCCGATGGTTGCCGTCAATACGACGAGGGCTATCGTTGGGATGGTGCCAATCATGGCGCCCACCTTGATCAAGACGATCATCTCGAGGATGGGGGTGCCAATGAAAAATAGTAGAAGAAATCGCATGGGGAGAGTGTAACAGCAGGCGCAGCAAATTTCGCTGCCAGCCAGACGAAGGTGTCCGTTGGAAATATGTGATAGATTCACCATTGCCCGTTTGGGTGGAAGCGAAATCGTGCCCAGTGGGCTGACAAGATGCACTAGGAATCAATATGGAACTCAAAGCAGTCCACTATGAGGTAGAAGACGGACTAGGGGTCATTACCCTGAATCGGCCTCATCGCATGAATGCCTGGACTGGTCGAATGCACACAGAATATCGCTGGGTATTACTGCAAGCCGAGCAGGACTCGGCGGTAGGTGCGATCATTGTCACCGGTGCGGGTCGCGGTTTTTGCGTGGGTGCTGACAGTCAGGCGCTTGAGGGCCATATCAAAAAAGGCGGGTATGATCCGGGGACACCGGTGGCCTTGGCCATGCCGGGTTACGGTACCCATGAATCACTGGATGCGAACTTCGCTTATCACTTCGGTCTGACCAAGCCCGTGATCGCCGCCCTAAATGGTGCGGCTGCAGGCATCGGCTTGGTTTTGGCCTGCTATGCCGATATTCGCTTCGCAGCGCCCGGGATCAAGTTCACCACCGCCCATGGTAAGCTCAACTTGCCGGCAGAGTTTGGTTTGTCCTGGTTACTGCCGAAGATGATTGGCCTGGCGCGGGCGAATGATCTGCTATTCACCAGTCGCGTATTTATGAGTGAGGAAGCGTATGAGCTGGGCATGGTCAACCGGCTAGTGAATGCCGAAAACCTGCTACAGGAAACCAAGGATTATGCGCGATCCATGCTAAATACCGTCTCGCCAGGGTCGCTGCGGCAGACCAAACGCCAGATTTATACAGACCTGCATCGCGATTTGGCGAGTGCTGTGGTGGATAGTGAGGCGTTAGTCAGCAGCATGATGCAGCAGCCTGATTATGCAGAAGGGGTCGCTGCCTTTTTAGAGAATCGATCACCCAACTGGACGGGTAAATAGTACGAGATAAGTAGTACGAGATAAGAAGTACGAGTAAGTAGTACGAGTAAGTAGTGCCGGTAAATAGTACCGCTAAAAAGACTCAACCCCTGACGGAGGGATTCAGACTGAACGCCAACAGCAATACCCCAAGCGTAGATGCCACGAACGACATGCCTTATTATCTGCCGCTGGCAGATGAAGTCGATATTTTTCTTGCCGCCTACGAACAACGGTTACCCGTGTTGTTGAAGGGTCCCACCGGTTGCGGCAAGACGCGATTTGTCGAATATATGGCGCACCGATTATTTCGTGGCGACCAGGCAAATGCCGATCGTTTGCGGGTTGAGACGCCGCTGCAGACCGTGGCCTGTCATGAAGATTTGAGCGCCACTGATCTGGTAGGTCGGTTCCTGCTCCAGGGCGATGAGACTGTCTGGCAGGATGGCCCGCTATCGCGAGCGGTTAAACAAGGTGCAATCTGTTATCTTGATGAGATCGTTGAGGCGCGAAAAGATTCCACCGTGTTGATCCACTCATTGACTGATCATCGGCGCATTCTGCCAGTTGAAAAGATGGGGGTTATTCTCGATGCTCATGAAAACTTCTTGCTCGTCATCTCCTATAATCCGGGCTATCAGAATGTTTTGAAAGACTTAAAGCCCAGTACCCGGCAGCGCTTTATTGCCATCGATTTTGACTATCCTGATCAAGCCAATGAGGCTGAGATCATCGCCCATGAGAGCGGCGTTGAACCAGCATTAGCGCAAGAGTTAGCGCTGCTTGGCGCCAAAGTCAGACATCTGCGGCACCATGGTTTTGACGAAGGGGTGAGTACCCGGTTGCTGGTTTATGCGGGACAATTGATCGCCAAAAACGTTTCCCCCGTGCGCGCTTGTGAAGTGGCCGTTTGCCGTGCAGTCTCTGATGATGTTGATGTTCAGCGCGCCATCAAAGAGGTGGTGACGACGATTTTCCCGGAACAGCTTGATGACTGATATGAATCAGATCGGCGGTGACTTGGCGCAGCTCAATGTGGCCTGTGCCGCCGTCTTTGACAGTGTCTCGGCGACGTTGCAGCCGCAGGTGCATGCCGCCGAGCTAGAAGCTTGGGCGAGCATCTGTCTGGATATTGCGGGTTCGGGCTGGCACGGCTGGGAATCGACCAATCTCTATATGAGTTTGACCATGGATCTGGTGGCCGAAGGTGGCAGTGCCAGGTTGTTGGGGGTTGGGCGTTATGGGCTGTCCCTGTCGGGATTTTCCATTGAGCCTGGCGTCAGCTATTTTCGAGGCGTAGGGTCTTTGTTGGCGCATGGCGCCACTAACCAGTTGGCAGCGGTGGAGAAGACCGGTGACATCCTGACCCTTAAATATACCCACGCAGCCAACCTGGTTGCCGATTATTTCAAAACAGCCTTCGCCGTGGCCTTGCACGAGACCAAGACAGACCTGGCGCACTGGCTTGATATTGCCGAGACGGTCGTGACTCAGGAGCGCGCGGATATTCTCCAGCTTATCGCCCTGACTCAGTCGGCCCCCAGGGTATCCTGGCACACGATCGGTCAGTTGCATGGCTTGTCGTCAGCTGCCGCTTTCGATTATTTGCGCATCCACGAGCAGCTCGCGCATATTCTGCCCAAAGATCAACTGCCGCGAGTGACATTGCTGGTGTTGAAATATGCTGGCGGTGACTATCCCGTCACAACCTGGCTCAACGGTTTGATGTCTAGTTTGCCATTGATGGCGAACAAAGAGCGGGAGCACCTTCTACAGTTACTGGAGCGCCTGGATGATGTGCGCCTGGCAGAGATACTGGTGGCCTCAGTACCTAACCTACCAATGAATGATTGGCGCATTCTGGATGCCTGGCTCAGTGGAGTTTTCGACTTTGGTGCTCGCCAGCATCCTGCGGCAATGGCCTATCTAGGTCTTGAATCATCCAGTTCAGTAGAGCATTTGGCGGCGTTGCGCGGTCAGGTGGAACTCAAGGATTGTCTGCGCTTGTTGCAGTTCTATACCGAAGCCTTCGTCGGCGCGCGCCTGCGGCTAGTGGGTCGTAGCGATCCTGACGCGCAGGGGCAGATCCTGGCGGGCACCGATGGCACAGTGATTGTCTTGCCGGAACTCGCCTGTGACTATGCGAGCCGTGATCAAAACTTTCGTTTTTACAAAGTTGCACTGCTGCATCAGTTGGGTTTTTATGAGTTCGGTACATTTGATTTTCGATTTGAAAATAATCCCCTGGCGTTTACTGCCTATTTTCGAGGCTTCAACAACCCAAGCTTGGCGTCACTGTTATTTCAGCTACTTGAAGACGCGCGAGTCGACTGGCAAGTCACCAATACCTATCGAGGCAGTGGCGGTGATTTCACCTGGCTGAAAGGCGATGCCCTGGCGCGGCGTGAGACTGTCATCACCGCCACTGACACGGGTCGATGCCTAGAGACGATTGTTCGCGCAGGCCTTGACGCCGATGAAGCCGCCGATGAAGCCGCGGATGAAGCGCCTCAGTCGCTGATTGCTGATGCGCCAGAGATTAGAAGATTGACCCAAACCCTGCGGGTTGTGGATGCTTCGGTGTGGAACACGATGGCGGCAGTTCGAGATTGCTATGCGTTGATCGTCCGTCTGAGTCCGGCTGCAGACGAGCCAAGTTGTTGGCTGGAAGTGCCTCAGCAAGTAAGTTTTCGGGGTGTGATAGAGCCGGATACCATCAGTGTCAATCTACAGCTTGGCTTGCTTGCCGACGATGACCTGGATCTGGTTGACGACGATGCCGAGAAGATGGGTATGAGCATGATGCTCAATCCGGGTGATGTTGACGTCGATAAGATGAAGCAAGCGGAGCTGGAAGGCGCCGGTATGTTGCTCAAAGAAATGGATCGTCAGCCTGACGAGATCAGTGAGCAGACCAAAAAAGAGGCGGCGGTGGAAGACGAGGCAACGCTCAAGGCATTGTTGGCAGGCAGGGCGGCGCCGCAAAGTGCCCGGGAATTTCATTACGACGAGTGGGATTTTGTCATTAATGATTATCGGCGTCGCTGGTGCACGCTATTTGAGATTCGTGAAGTTGACGAAGACCCCGAGTTTGTTGATGAGGCATTGCAATCACTGCGGGGTCTGGGAACACGGGTTCGACGTCAGCTGAATATGCTGCGGCCCGAGATGCTGGCCAAGGTCAGGGGCCAGCTGGATGGCGAAGAGCTGGATATAGAGAAAGCCATCGAGGCGATTGTTGATCGCAAAGCCGGCTTGAGCCCTGAAGAACGAATTTATGTGCAGAAGCAGCGCAAGGTTCGAGACGTCTCGGCACTGTTTCTGCTCGATATGAGCGCCTCCACCGATGACCCAGTGCCAGATCCGGATGCCGAGGTAGTGGAACCCGTTTATGTGAATCCCGACAGTGAGGATTACCTGCGTGACTATTATGCTGCGAATCCGCCGAATGCAACAGGCAAGCGCAAGCGCATTATCGACTTGGAGAAAGAAGCAGCGATTTTGATGGCGGAAGCGCTGCAAGACCTGGGGGATAATTATTCGATCTGTGGTTTTTCTGGTTATGGCCGCGAACAGGTCGAGTACTTCGTGCATAAGGACTTTACGGAAGCCTACAATCGCAAGGTCAAAGATAAAATTGGCGGTATCAAACCTTGTCGCAGCACGCGCATGGGGCCAGCAATACGCCACGCCACTCAGCAATTGATTAAAACCGAGTCGCGCATCAAGGCGTTGATTATTTTGAGTGACGGCTACCCCCAGGATTTCGATTACGGCAAAGACCGTAACAGTCGAGAGTATGGCGTCAAAGACACCACCCGCGCATTGGCCGAGGCGCGCCAACAAGGCATCTCGGCATTCTGTTTGACTGTGGATCCCTCTGGCCATGATTATCTGCGAGAGATGTGCCCTGACCAGCAATATATGGTGATCCAGGATATCAACGACTTGCCCGGTGAGCTGTCGAAGGTTTATCGCGGCTTGACCGCTTAAGCAGAATTACTCGCCTGCCGGCAGCGGCTCACCCAAGCGACCGACTATTCGCGACTATTGACTATCGTCGAGTGGATAGCCGATGCCGAGTAAAGCGCAAGCACCATTCCAAGCAGGTTAGGTCACAGGGTTTTCCAGATCAATCAGGGCGTCGAGTGCATAACTCAGCGCATCGACAGTCAATTGGATGTCGTCATCATCAATGATAAAAGCCGGTCCCATGCAGATAATATCTCGGATCTCGCCTGTACCACCGGGATAGAAGAATACACCCTGGCTCATGCCGTGGCCGATGATCTGGTCAGTGACCCGCAGCGACTGATCGAAGGGGATCAGCGTCTCGCGATCGGCGACCACCTCAACGGCAATCAACAGACCCGTGCCGCGAATCTCCGCGACCCGCGGGTGTTGAGACAACCGCTCGATCAGGGCGGCTTTCAATTGATTGCCTCTGGTTTTGGCGCGTTCAATCAGGTCGTCGCGGCGCAGGATCTGCAAGACACTGGTGGCCGCCGCACAGGCTTGGGGCATGGCGCCGAAGGTATGAAACATGACGCTAAAGCCGCCGGCGGCAATCGCCTCAGCCACTGCGTCGGTACCAAATACGCCAGCAATGGGCGCGTAGCCGCCAGCCAGACCCTTTCCCGCCACTAACAAGTCGGGCTTGATACCATAGTGGTCTGAGCCGAACCTCCGGCCGGTACGACCAAAACCAGTCATCACCTCATCCATGATCAGCAGAATACCATGCTGCTTCAAAATCAATTGCACGCCGTCCCAGTAACCCGCTGGAGGTGCGATGGCGCCGCCGCTTGAGCCGTTGAGCGGTTCGGCGATCAAGGCTGCGATATTGTCAGCACCGATGGTTGCGATAGTTTGCTCAAGGTCGTCCAGGTAGTACTGCGCGGCCAGCGCGTCATCAGTCCCGACGGGGCAACGCAGGGGGTAGGGCGTTTGTATCTGTGGATAGGTCGCCAGTATGCCCTCGAGTCCCTTCTTGCGCTCGGGGTGGCCGGAAGCCGCGGCGGTGGTGATGGTCGTGCCGTGATAGGAAATGCTACGGGTCAGAATCACGGTTCGCTGCGGTGCGCCGAGACCAGCGTGGTACTGAATCGCCATTTTAATCGCGGCTTCATTCGCTTCAGAGCCGCCAGACGCCAGATGAATTCTCGTTAGGTGGGGGGGCAGCCAATGCGCGCGTAACTCATTCACCAGCGCTTCACGTTCTGGGGTCAGCCAAGGTGGCATGATAAAGGTACAGTTGACCAGTGCATCTCTGACCGCGTCGGCGACTTCAACAACCCCATGGCCAATGTTCGACACAATGCAGCCGCCGGCTGCATCGAGAATTTTTCTGCCATCTGTCAGGTACAGGTAGGCACCCTCTGCACGAGTCACGTAGACCGGTTCCGAACCGGGTAAAAAAGGCCAGATTGCCGGCTGTTCCATAGGGTGAGACTCATATTCAAGGCTAGGGCTGCATAATAGATTTTTCTTGGGTGAATAAGAACCCCAACCCGAGACTGAGTCGGCTTAGACTCGCCAGGGATATCACGCTGCTGTAGTCTCGCCACAGCCCCATGATCCTCGCTAGTCCTGCAGATACAGGGTTAGATTGATGCAGGACTGGCTCATGCGGATCTTTCACACAGGCGTATGCCAGCGAGCTAAGACTGGTGAGTTCACCTTGTGCAGGTTAAGGTTAACGGGTATTCGTTGTCATGAGATGTCTGTGTTGAATTACCTTGATCTAATCGCCATTGGTGGCTATTTCGCTATCTTGCTTATCATCGGCCTGCGGGTGATGCGGTCCGCCAAAGGTGAAGACGAAGTGGAGTCTTTTCTGGCCGCCGACAGAGATATGGGGCTCGCACAAACCACCGCCAGTACCGCGGCCACCGACCTGGGTGGCGGTTTTAGCATTGCCATGGGTGGTCTGGGTTTTACCCTCGGCCTGTCGGCTTCCTGGCTGGTAGCGATATCGGCGCTCAGCGTAGTGTTGGTGTCTTTCTTAATGGTCCCGAAAGTTAAACGTTGGTCAGACCGCGTTCGTGGGTTGACTACCGGCGATCTGTTCGAGGCGCGATTTGATGCCCGTACGGGCACTATGGCGGCGGTGGTCATCGGTCTCGCTTGGTTTTCCTTTGTGGGTGGGCAAGTCATCGCCGGCGGCAAATTACTGCAAGTGACGCTAGACCTTGACCTGACGGTAGCCATCGTCGTGGCTGGCGGCGTCATCCTTGCCTATACCGCCATGGGGGGGTTAAAGGCCGTGATCTATACCGACGTCTTTCAAATGATTGTGTTGTTGATCGGTATTCTGTTCTTAATGGTACCCATCGGGTTTTACAAGATCGGTGGCTGGGGTGCTATGGTCGCCCACTTCGCAGCCGTTGATGCCACTCAGTCGATGTTGTCTTTCACCGCCATTGGTTGGAAGCAACTGGTGGGCTGGTTCCTGGCGATTTTTCCCGTCTGGTTTATTTCCATCGCGGCCATGCAGCGCATCGTCGCGGCCCGAGATGAAAAAACCGCCACCCGCGCCTTTTTGCTGACCGGTGTACCCATTGAATGGCCCCTGTTCGCAATCGGCAGCACCTTGGTGGGTATGTTCGCGCGAATGCTCATGCCGGATCTTAGCGATCCGGAATTGGCGACGCCCATGATGATCATGACACTCTTGCCCGCCGGCATTGCCGGGTTTGTCATCGCCGCTTATATCGCCGCCGTCATGTCCACCGCCGATTCCTGTTTAATAGGGCCTGTGGCGATCTTTACCAACGACATCTATCACAAGCGCATTAACCCGCAAGCCACCAAAGCCAAACTCATGAGTGTCGCCCGTGTGACAACGCTACTGCTGGGTGTTCTGGCCATTTTCATCGCCTACATGGTGCCCAATGTGCTAGATCTGATCTTATATGCCTATACCTTTGGGGCAGCAGGTTTATTCTTCCCGATGCTGGGTCTATTGTTTTGGCCGAGAACCACCGCGACCGGCGCGTTCTGGAGCATTATTCTCGGCGGCAGTTCCGCCGTTGTCTGGACTATCTTAGGTGAGCCCTGGGGTTTTGCGGCATCTTATCTAGGTTGGTTCGTGGGCCTGCCGTCTTTGGTATTGATCTCGCTATTAACCGCGCACTCCGCCGACGAGGACCTGGAGTTGTTTCGGGTTTGATGGGTGGGCAAACCGGCTGTTTAGCCGAGATGGCGGCGGGTAGCTAGCCTGGTGTTTGAGGCAATTCGGTTTTGCGGCGAGCGCCTAATTAAGAATCGAGTTTCTCGAGGAGTTCGTTAACGCTGGCTGTTACAGTGCGGCCCGTGGTCTTAATGATAATTCGGTCTGAGGTCCAGGAGTCTTATTTCCAGTCTAATACCTGTTGCCAGGCATTGCGCGTTAGCTGAACCGGATTGCAGGGATCGGCGATAATGTTCCTGCCCAAACGCAGGTTATCAGCGGCCATGCTATAAGCAAGATGATAGCCCTCACCGGTGATATTGTTTGCGTGAAAAGCCCGCAGGGTTTGCTCGATGGCGTCAATTCGCAGGTACATACATTCGGGTTGTTAAGCCACAGCGTGGGTTATGGTCGACTTTCCCGACCCAGCCAGTCCGGTAAATAGATAAAGTTCGGCAGATTGCATGCGTGAAGTCTAACGCAGCAATCGCACGTGTTAGGCGCACGACTGCTGTGCTAAATAGATCTTATGCCATGCGGTGCAGGGCACAAATTTTGTTGCCTGACGGGTCACGCAAATAGGCAAGATACATCTTGCCGCTACCGCCTTCACGCACGCCTGGTAGATCTTCGCAGGTGGTGCCGCCATTAGCGATGCCCGCAGCATGCCATTTATCAGCGGTTGCCGGGTCCGCGGCGACAAAGCCGATGGTGCTGCCGTTACCGTGGCTCGCAGGCTCGTCATTAATCGGCTTGCTGATGGAGAAAATACCCGTGGGGGTAATGTAAAAACAACGACCCGCTGGGTCGATCGTGCCTGGCCCATGGCCCAATGTGCCGAGAACCGCATCATAAAAGACCTTCGCTGCTGCGACGTCGTTGGCACCTACCATAATATGACTGAACATGATTGCTTACCTTTTGTTGAGAATTGAATTTGTCGAGCCTTGAATTTGTCGAGCCGTGAATTTTTTGATAAATGACCGTTCAAAGTTCTGGCTACGCATTATCGAGGTAGCCGTCACACAAAGCAATTTTTTGCGGCAAGGCGCAGTTGTTACCCATGGCATATTGTCGAAACACTCACGGGCTGTGTTCACGTTGCCGCAGGTAGCCTGCCGCTGGTTTGCCAACCACGTTTCGATCAGAAATCAACGGTACAGAGTTCACCAGTAAAGCCATTTTCTTTTGATCGAAGGAGACGGGTATCACGCTTGGCTTTATACAACCGGGAAAGCCCACTCAGAACGCGTTCGTCGAAAGCCTCAACGGCAAGCTTTGCAAGGAATGCTTGAGCGCGAACTGGTTCAGATCGCTGGACGAGGGAAGAGTAGAAAGAAATCAATGGCGAAAGCACTACAACCAGGTTCACCCGCATAGCTTACTTAGCTATTTTCCACCTGTTGTGTTCGCACAGCAAGCAGCATAAAGTTGAAGATTCTCATCGATGAGATGGCACTAAAGATGAGGGAAAGGTCGCTGGCATCCTGTCACTTGCCTATGCGACCCAGGCGCCAGAGCGTCCACGTGACTTAACTGAGTGTTAGGTGCCATCGCGAGACATATGCAATGAATATCAGGGAAGCAGCATTAGCGGATTGGGAGGGCATCTGGCCGATCTTTCGAGAGATCGCAAGAGTAGGCGAGACCTATGCATATCCGACCGACATTGACGAAGAACAAGCTCAATGGGAGTGGATGACCTACCCTCGAAAAACATTTGTGTTTGAGGAGAAAGGCAGCATCCTTGGAACCTATTTCATCAAAACCAACAATGCAGGCCCCGGGGACCATGTTTGCAATTGTGGTTATATGGTGTCTTCGCAGGCTCGAGGTCGCGGATTGGCTAGCTCCATGTGTGAACACTCGCAAGAGTTAGCGACGAAACTGGGATACAAAGCAATGCAATTCAACTTCGTTGCTGCGACAAATGAGGGAGCGGTCAGGCTGTGGGGAAATCTCGGATTTGAAACAGTAGGTAGACTGCCACAGGCGTTTAATCACCCTAGCCTGGGTTATGTTGATGCATTGGTCATGTATAAATGGTTATGACGAAGGCAAGACTGGTAGGCACCTAACATGCAGTTGAAGGCGTTTTTCCGCAGCAAGCTGCTCGAACACTCTGAATCATCACTAGTTCAGTAGACACTTCTCACCCTCCTTGTGATGATTTCCGTAGCAGAATTTTGTTCACATTAAAGCTTTCAGTAACCGCGGTCGGTGACCCGAGAGCAACCATCTAGTAACATGAAATATCTCCGTCGATAGACAAGGTCGGCCCTGTAGGATGACAGCAATATTTTTGGAGGGTCAGTGAATATATGACGCGAAACAAAACAGATGGGTCATGGTCGATCATCGTAGTCTATATTTTTTTCGCCATTATGGGTGTTTCTGTATTGACTACCCAAATAGACCCTTTAGTTTTAGCTTTTTACATGGTGGTGAGCATAATCACTTTTACCGTGTACGCTATAGATAAATCAGCAGCGACTAAGGGAACTTGGCGTACAAGCGAAAGCACCCTGCATTTATTATCACTGGTAGGGGGCTGGCCAGGCGCCTTGGTCGCCCAACAAAAACTGCGCCACAAATCTAAGAAACAGTTTTTTCGCTTCGTTTACTGGATAACCGTCGCGCTAAACTGCGCGCTGCTTTCCTGGTTGCTCATCCCAATTGGCGGATCCAAACTTGGATAAAGATAAATAGAGATAAATAGGGTCGGGGTAAAATAAGATAAAGAGATAAATAGGGTCGGGGTAAAATATAGCCTTAATTTTACTCCGCCCCGATCTCTTCTTAACCGATTGCTTGTCGCGTACCATTAATGCTATCAAGCGACGCTGGCCAACAGGATCATCTATGAGAGGTGAGATAGATTTACAAAAACTAGTGACATCTATATCCCCGACTCTTATCGATGGGGAGTATGTATTTTGCACGTTCCCAAAGGCGAAATATGGCGATTACTTGGATTTAGAGCCCATAGCTATGATCAGGGAGTTAGAAGGCCTAACCTTAGTGATCCCCAAGAATAAGGCTGATGAGAAAAGTCTACATTATGAGTCTGTTTTCAAGGGAATCACACTTAGTGTCTATTCTAGCCTCGATGCAGTTGGTTTGACGGCCGCATTCGCCACCAAACTCGGCGAGCATGGTATTAGCGCAAATGTAATCGCAGGTTATTACCATGATCATATCTTTGTTCAGAAGAACCTGGCAGATAAAGCTATTGACGCGCTCAATGAGCTTGCTCGCCAACAATAATATGCGGTCTGCACAGGCCGCTCCCTATGCTCGAAGCCTGGCTATTGTGGGCAAGGAGAGAAATTCACCTGGGCTGTGATGAGTCGTTAGATCTGCCTGAGAGCGTCCGTGCGACGATTAGGGTCGGATCGTAGCTACTGGTCCTTAACGGTTACGGATATCAGCAACGCGTCAAAGAGAAAGCGACGGAGTTTTACTTCAGCCCGTGTCGGACGTTATATTTACGGTCTCCTGATCCACGAGTTGATTCGTAACTCGCCAGTGCATCAGAGGTGCATCAGAAGCCCCATTAGCGTCTGAAATAAGTTACTGGTAAGTCCACTATAATGGCGGTCAAACCATGAATATTCATCCCCAGCACTGCGTTTGAGATTAGTCTCGAAGGGTTAATTGGGGTTTCACTTTGGAGAGCACGTTGATCAAATGTCGTGAGATTTCTGTCGAATCGATACCGTTAAGTTTATTACTCCTTGCGGACCCTTCGGAGATGAAGGTTCGCGATTATTTAATAGACGCAACCTGTTTTGGAGCTTATAGAGATGATGAGATTGTCGGTGCCTGCGTAATCAATATGAACACTGACAATGAAATCGAGTTATTCAATATAGCTTCACTACCGAATATCCAAGGTCAAGGCGTTGGGGCAGCTTTGCTTGAATTTGTAATTGCTGAACTGGGCAATCGAAAAGTTGCCAGGGTTGTTTTGGGTACCGGTACTTTTGGCTATCAATTGACATTTTATCAACGGTTCGGTTTTAGGGTAGTGCATGTTGTAAAAGACTATTTTCTAGATAACTATAATGAACCGATTTATGAAAATGGCCTGCAGCACTACGACATGTTGAGGCTGGCGCTCAATATTGAGTAGGCGAATGACCAGTGTGAAAAAAATAATGATGAGACGAGGGCGCTCACGATGAGTGTCCAGGGCGAGCGTGCGCAGGTTTGCTGGCTTGTTTGAGTAGGCGAATGACCAGTGTGAAAAAAATAATGATGAGACGAAGGCGCTCACGATGAGTGGCCAGGGCGAGCGTGCGCAGGTTTGCTGGCTTGTTGCCGGGTTTGAATTCGCGATTGACGTCAGTAATAACGGCGTCTTTGGCGAGGGGAATATGACGGCTCGCTGCAGGCCCTAAGGCAGAAAAAATTGGTGTTGATGATGGGTTAACGTCTTGCCTTGGTGTTCTTAGCGGATTTTATTTTATATTGCGTTGGGCAGTGGCCTCGACTGATGGCGGGGTTTCTCATTGCGCCGTGTTTTGTTTGGCGTCCAGTGACGCGTTTGCGCCAGCGTTTGAAGCTGCGTGGTTGTAATTGGGTGCGCATCAAGACGATCACTGCGGACTCATTCAGCCCAAACTGCAATTCGATGGCCTCAAAGGGCGTTCTATCTTCCCAGGCCATTTCTATAACTCTTGATTTTTCTAGCTCGGTATAAGGCATAGTGGGTTTTCGTCATCGCTTGTGAAATGTCTACGTAAGGCCGCGCGAGTCAGTTTGGATTCTGTGCGAAAATTAATAATATAAGTGGTACATCTTCGCGGTAAGCCGCGAAGATTGCACATGGTTGTCACGGATCGACAACGAACCGCAGTGGGTCTGAGGATTCAATCACCTCAATAAAGGCGTCCGCTAATGCTTGGCTCGCAGAAACGCACTCGCTCCAGTATGCCATTCGTGTTGCCTGTGACATTTTTTGGAAGTCCCGCCGATCTGGGATCTTTGCGTAGGGCAACGACGCAATGTAAGCCTTGGATGGCGCGACGATGACCACATTATCAAGTGCTTGAGGGCTGTTGCGATTACTGTTTCGTCGCCAGCTTAAGCCTTTGTCGAACCAGCCTGTCACGACTTGATCGGAAAAATGCGGATACAAAATCAAGCCGTCGCCAGTGCAATTAGTAAAGTCAAAATGGTAATCAATGATGCCGCCATCCCAATAGTGACCAAGTGGTGCGCCCAAAATGTCCCGTTGACCTGACATGAGAAAGGGAATAGAGCCGCTAGCTAACAAAGCCGACCGTAGGTTGTATGAGTTGAGTTCAATGTGCTCGGTATCGAAATCCTTGAACACAAACGACTCGCTAGTGCCTGAGCTAAACACGACGCGCTGGAAACTATGCGCGAGCAACTGTCGGTTGATCATATTGAGAGCGGCAGCTTTACCCATGCCAAGGGCAAGCATTAGTTTTTGTTGGTGGCTGTTTAATCCTAGGCCTCTTGCGGTGACGATATGTGTTCGAAAACGGCGATTATTTGCGATATGACTAATGTCACTTGGCGTCAAAAAACTATCCAGCACCCATTCACACAAACCATCAACAACCTCGGTGGGTGATCGTGGATCATCCTCTAACCATTTCTGGTTCAGATAACGATCTTGCAGAGTTGCTATTGCCTCAGATGGATTACGGCAGGCAAGTGCCGAGTGCCGCCAACTGCCGATTGAGGATCCATAAAGCTCCATGGGATGACTCGAGCGACTCAAATATTCACCGAACAGATATCGGTCCAGGTAGCCTAAGCCCAGCAGTTTTGCGCCACCAGATGCGCCGACCATGGCGGTAAACAATTCCGGGCGCCAGCCCTCGCTGGCCAGGCGTTGACGCGCGGCAGAGCCAGCAATAATAGTCAGTTGGAAATTAGACATGGGACCGTAGAAATTGAGAAGCAGTTAAAGGAGCTGCACAATAGCATATATTTGGTGTCCGGCGTCTGAGGGTATCAAGCAATGTTTTATAAGGCTGGTCACTATACGTGTTTGAATGATAATTTGATGTTCGTGACAACCTGTAACGCCAATCGAAATGGTACAAAAAATGAACAATGATGTGGCTGTAATAAAACTCAAAACCTTAGGTCAAGGGTTCGTCTTTCTATGGTTTTTCGTTGGCGGCATAGGGCACTTCACTAGTACTGATTTTTTTGTGGCAATCGTTCCACCTTGGGTGCCCAGTCCCGTTTGGGCTGTCTATATTTCGGGTGTCGTTGAGATTGTGTTGGCCCTGTTGGTACTCTTGCCAAGGTGTCGCCCTTGGGCTGGTTGGGGGCTTATCGCCTTAACTATCGCGGTGACACCGGCCAATGTACACATGTTGATGAACCCGGAACTATTCCCGCAAGCGCCACAGTCGGTTTATATGTTGCGCTTGATTGTGCAGGGCTTTTTGCTCCTGCTGATTTGGTGGTCAACCAAAGATCCAAAGCGAATGACGTCTGCCCTAAGTGAATAGAAAAATGAATAGCAAAGTGAATAGCAAAGAGAAAAAAATTAAAGCGCGCTTGGTGGTATTCCAAGCATCCTTAAAAGGTCGGCGAGAGCCGGGATATCAACCTGTTGATGTTTCTAGCCCGGCTTTCGTCATAAGCGCAGAGTCGTTGCTAATTCGCGCGATGTGAACTGAGGGTTGCAATAGCTGAGTAAGGCGTCTATTCAGTCAACAATTCAGGATTGGCCTTCAGATATTCATCGAGTTGTCGTTCTATCGCTTCTTCCACTGTTTCAAAAATATCACTTTCTCTACCTGCCCCATAAAAAAATGCGGATGTCATAAAGACGATATTAATGCCGGATGCATCCCCCATGCGGGATTCCACAGTATAGATTTGGTTTTCCTGTGACGGCAGACTGATGCAGTTAACGTTGACCTGTAGAAATAATGGCTTCCTTATCCAAGCCGGTCGCATTAAGGGCTCAATGCCTCGGCGAGTTATCCCAGTTTCCACCATAGAGTCGACTCTCTTATGGGTAAAGTTGCAGTCTGCGTGCACGGCAACAAGGTAGGCTAACTTAAGTGGATCCTCGTTCTTGTAACCGGTTTTTGCGAGATCGGAAAAAGCGCTGAATGGGCTGAGCAACAACATGAATACGATAGCTTTGTATGTCCTGGTTATCTTTGATAGTGTCTTCATTTGAGTATTCTCGTCCATTTTTTCTTAGTACGATGACGGCGCGAATAAGGTTTTCTCATGCGTAGTTATCAGTCATCCGAGTCGAGGCCAGACATTGTCTATCAATTGGGCATGGTACTACATCCATACTGTTGTCTCCCTTGTATCTCCTGGGTAAATTCGCCGTACTCGGCTTCAACTATGGCGTAATCTGTTAGGGCTAGCAGGAAATATCGTCGAACAGAATTCAATTAACTGCATAGAACTGGCTTTCGTACCCATGAGGTGTTCCAGCGAAGCATTTACGTTAGAATCTGCAACCTCTCTCTTGAGCCAGATGTTGAATGAACGTCTCTGATTCCCCACAAAGCAAGAAATCATGGATTCGCTCTGGGTGGATCATGTTATTCATCATTTCCCTTGCGACGGCGGTTGGTCAGTCTTTTGGCCGTTTCAGCTATGGCGTATTGTTGCCCGCCGTACGAGATGATCTGGGTATTAGTAATACTCAAGCCGGTCTAATTGGTGCTGCTAACGTCGGTGCCTACTTGCTTGGCACGCTGCTAGTGGCGTCTGCCACAAGCCGATTTAAACTACTATATGTTATGCGCCTTGGCCTTTTTCTGGTTGTCTTGGGCTTGCTGCTAGCGGGTATCGCCGACTCACCATCAATGCTCGCCATGGCGTTGTTTATGACCGGTATTGGTGGCGCACTCGTTTGGATTCCCGCACCTGTCATCGCTGCTGGTGCTTTGCCGCCAAAGCGGCGTGGGATCGCCGTGGGATTGATTGGGTCTGGTATGGGTGTAGGGGTAGTGTTCATTAGTCTGCTAAGCGGCGCGCTGCGATCATCACAAGGCGATCAAGCTTGGTCAGCCATGTACCAGGTTCAATTCTCGATCAGTTTGATTGTGCTGGTGGCGACACTGCTTTTGGTTCGCCATCAACAGGCAGCCCCATCGGGCGGTGCTGGTTTCGGCGGCTTTGGAGCGCTGCGACGCATGCCTGGTTGGTTACCATTGATACTCGCCTATTCTACTTTCGGTTTTATGTACCTGCTTGTCCTGGGTTTCTTAACGACTCGACTAGAAGATGACAGTGCTTGGAGTACTAGTGACGCCTCGCTTGCATTCACGCTGGTGGGTTTCGCTATGATCTTTGGCGGTCCAACATTCGTCACCATCGCACACCGGGTGAGTATTCGGCGGGCGCTGACCATTGCGTTTGCCTTTTGGCCTATTTGTGTTGGCACTGTGCTAACAGGCTTCTATTTACCGACATTAATCGCGTGTATTGGCGTTGGATTGCTGTTTAGCGCCATACCAACACTCATGACGTTGTACGTTGTGGAAAACACGACAGCGCAAGACTATGGGCCCAGTTTTTCTGCGGCGACACTAACCTTTGGTCTCGCGCAAACAATCTCGCCCGCGGTGGGCGGTTTGATCGCCGATCTCAGCGGATCTTTTACGCTGGTCTTTCTGTTGGCGTGTTTTATGGGTGTGGTGGGTTTAGTTACATCGCTGCAACTACCAAAGCGTGTTATCCCCGCCAGCACTCGGTGAGCCTAGCAGCAGGCTTCAGGCGAGTGATCGGTGACCTTGCATTATCTTTCGCCAGGTATTTAGTTGAAATTGTCGGTAGTAGGCGGGTAATAGCAAGGGCACAACAAGTGGAAGTTAGATGAGACAATTAACCATGTTAAGGTTTCATGGTTCCTCTTTTCGGGTTAGCGATAAAATTAACTTGATGCTTAGTAATAACCATGGCGTGCCATGTAGCAGTAGATCGAAGATGTCGATGAGTCTGGTCAGTTCACCAGTAGCCAGCATGCTGAGTTTCTCCAGGACATGTGGCTCAGGTGAGAAAGGCGCAAGCCCTAGTGAGAGACACAGCAAGATCAATAGGGGCAAAGGTATTCTGTCGAAAATGTTATGCATTGGGCCGCGGATGATGAGGAAAGTGGGTAGTATACGGAGTTTTGAGCGTAGCGCAGCAGAATTAGCGTCAATGACACCCTAGCTGAGCTTGGTAAATCAGGGTGGTAACGCATGAGCCCTGTCAGTCTATCGCCCATTCAATAATCGCAGTTGGGCGAGCCGCAACCCGCTATTTAGACCAGTACCAACTGGTTACGTTGTAGCGATATTGGGTACTGTAATTGCTGTTTAACGGTTCTACCCAGTGTTCGGTACCAGTTGAAGAAGGGTCGAAGAGTACGCAGCGGTTAAATAAGGGCGCTATACTGATGGGAGTGTCGTTTGTGCCTAAAAATGTTAGCTCGCCGCCCGCATCGTGATGCCAGGCCTTATTTAAATAGAGCAACATGCAAACTTCTCTTCCGGGTGATTCATCAGCGTGTTGTGCAATAAAGTCAGCGGAGCTTAAGCGAAAGTAATTCGTGTTATTTTCCGGCGCCGATACATTGATGTCAGTTAATTCCACATCAAAAATATCGGATAACAAAGTAGTGAATTCAGTCCCGCGTAGGTATGCCAAGAATGATTGTCCGTTGTTGACGCGGTTGATGCGTGAGTCATCCGGTTTATAGCGCCAAACATCGCGTTGGACAAAGCGTTGGTCGCTGCTGGTTTTTTGCCATTGGGCGTTATCCACATATAGATCTGAATAAGTATGCTTTTGTGGTTGCCAATAACGGGGTTGTTGAAGGATGCTCAGCACATCATCTAGTTTGTCTGGATCAAAAAGGTCGTCAATCACGATATGATTGGGTGCCGAGCTCAACAAAGACCTTCGGTAAGTGTTTATTGCCGAATCGATTGTGAGCCTACTATTCAGCCACATTGAAACCTTCCATAGGTGATGGTTAGAGCATGATTTGATGGGCGGATGATACAGGATTGAATTATAAATCCTACAGTTTAGGTCTTAATGAGGCTTGTCCAGAGCAGGAGGCTGGATTGTCATCGCCACTGTTATTTTGAAGGGTCTCGCGAGAGCTTAGGTGCGAACTTGATTGCCCCTAAATCGCGGGCGGGAAAATATTGAGGTCCAGAATTACCGACAAGATTGATCAAAAGATTGATCAAAAGATTGATCGGATCTTTAAGAGTATACTCATGCCACTATCGCATAGCAGTATTCTCGGCAAAAGCCACGCACCATTCCCAGTGGGTGATGCTGACGATGTTAATTATGCACTTGCTCGCCTAGACGCGGGGCGTCGTACACCATTATGGATACAGTTAATATGAACCTGATCGAGCTCGGAGAAAGTACTGATTGTGAATATAGCAAGGAGCATGTGTGCCTGGAAAATGACTTTCCAAAATTTGATAGAGTCCTCCACTGTTTAACAAGCTTTGAAGAAACCCTGGATGAATGGCAGCTGCATTGTCTGCATTACGCGGATGAACAAGAGGTTGAATTAGGCGAGGCAGAGTATGTTGATGAAGTGACTTACCACAGTATGATTTCAATCAGCTATTGCCCATTTTGTGGCGTTAATTTGCTGGAGCATGAGGCAGCGGATGGTTAACGAGCTGCTTCATGATAAATGGCTTGCCGAAGTTAACTCGGTGTCATGAACGAACGAGAGCGATCTGAAGATGAGTGACATTATCCAAGCAAAAATGACGGCAGATGTAGAAGGTGAGTTTGTCGTTTTTTTAATCGGTTTGCGGATTAATAATATTTGGAAGATACATAAATGGTTGCCGGTTGTCAGGGCGATGACAAAAATGCTCAATGAGCTTCATCAACATCCAGAGCTTGGTTTTATGAGTTATGAATCATGGTTCGGTCGAACAACCCTAATGGTTCAATATTGGCGCTCGGCAGAACTGCTGGCAGATTATGCGACGAGTAAAACCGCTGCGCACTTGCCAGCCTGGGCGGCATTTAATCAAAGCATCGGCAGTAACGGTGATGTTGGTATTTGGCACGAGACGTATTTATCTAAAAAGGGCCAGTACGAATGCGTGTACAACAATATGCCAGCATTTGGTCTGGGAAAAGTGGGTGCCCATGTGCCTGCGACGGGCAAGTATAAAACCGCTGCCGATCGACTCGCCAACCGTGCGTGATTGCGTTGGCGATGAACTCCGGCCCATGACACCGGCACCGTTCTGCTACCCGACTATGATTCCGCTATGACCCCGCTATTATCCGGCTATGAGGCACGCTCGCCAGGTTGTGTCAGGCGCAGTAGTTGATCTGCTTTGAGACGAAACACTTGGCGCTCGTGGGTCGCAGGACAATCGAACGCCAGGTGCCATGCCAGCAGCTGTAAAGGTACGGAAGCATCGTTGCCGTACATGCGGTCGCCCACTAACGGATGTCCTATATGCAGGAGATGACGCCGTATCTGGTGTTTTCGCCCAGTCTGAATGTCCACTCGGACTAATGTCTGCTGGCCATTGTTAGCCAGCGGTGTCACGAACGACACCGCGGTTCGCTCATCTAAGGGCTGATTGATCTCACAGGGCGTTTCCATGACTCCCTGGATAACGGCCATATATTCTTTTACCACGTTGCGACTGGCGAACTGCTGGGCCAATTGGGCGGCGGCACCTTTGCCATGGGCGATGACCAGCAGGCCAGCAGTATATTGATCCAGGCGGTGGACCAGTTGGGCAGGGGCGCGATGTTCACGTTCTACCCAGCGATAAATAGTCCCGTGATCACTGAACCTTGAGCCTGATGCCGGCATGCCGGCGGGTTTATGCCAGACCGAGTATTGTGGATGGTCATGGACCAGGACCGGCACCAGGGACGGCGTCGCGAGGATATCTGCGTCGTAATAGAGAGCGAGTTGGTCATTCGTCTTAACTTCGCTGCTAGCACGACGCAGGCGCTGTTTCTTGTTGCCGCGGGTATGCCAGACGGCGCCTTGGGTCATGGCATCTTTTAATCGTGACTTGGACAAACCGCTGGCTGTGGCGAGTAAGGCTAAAGCCGGTTCGTCATTGGCCACGGTCAGCTGCAATTCCAGCCGATAGCCGGGGGGCAGTTCATTTGATGTTAAGTGGGTCATGCCTAAAGGCGCCTAGTATGTTATTCGGGGGGACAGTTTACTGAGCGTTAAGTTCGTCATCCCTGAAAGACTCTGGTGTGTTCGACCTGATGATGGCTCTTCAGTAAGGGTCCAGACCGTAGCAGGTGTTGGTGACTCGAATCAAGGGCCCGCAGCGCCATGGTTGAGTTTGCGCTGGTGGTTTTCCCCGAATTTACCCCGGCACTTTACTCCGGCCCCAACCATCAAGGCTTCACATTGAATTTTAGGTCGGGTAGATTAGCGCCGATGAAAACACTAAATATACCAACTATAGATATCGCTGGCCTGTCTGACAATGCTGCTATTGTTCGGCAGATTGGTGAGGCATGCGAAGACTGGGGCTTTTTTCAGGTGGTCAATCACGGGATTGATGCAGAGCTCAGGCAAGGTTTTCTAAGTGCCTGCGACGACTTCTTTCATAGCCCAAGGGAGATTAAACGCAGTGTGATGCGTACGGAAGCTAACCCTATGGGTTTTTATGATCAAGAGCTGACAAAAAACGTCCGCGACTGGAAAGAGATTTTTGACTATGGCGCTGACTGGCGTGATGCTAATCCATCGTGTCAGTCCCAATGGCCGGCACAGTGGCCGCAATTACAGGTGACGCTACGGGCCTGGTTTACGGCCTGCGAGACGTTGAGCTTGCGTTTGATGACGGCCATTGCGCAGGCGCTGGCATTGCCACCCGAGACGTTGCTGGAGGGGTTCGTTCAGGGGCATACCAGCTATGCTCGTTTGAATTACTATCCCTTGTGCAGCGAACCTTTGGCCCGTGACCCGGTTAGTGGCGTTGAACAGGGCCATCTGGGTATCAGCAGGCATACGGACTCAGGAGCGCTGACCGTATTGGTGCAGGATGAGGTGGCGGCTCTGCAGGTCTATCGGGATGACAGCTGGCATTTAATCGAGCCGGTGCCTGATGGCTTGATCATCAATATTGGCGACATGCTCCAAGTGTGGAGCAATGATCGCTTGCAGGCACCGGAACACCGGGTTTTGGCATCAAGCACTCGAGAGCGATTCAGTGCCCCATTTTTCCTTAATCCCGCCAATCGTACCGTTGTGCAGCCACTGGCCACGGACGACCAGCACCCCGCCTGCTACAGGCCGATCAACTGGGGCGAGTTTCGCCGTGGCAGGGCGGCGGGTGATTACACGGATCAGGGCGAAGAAATCCAGATCAGCCAGTTCCGCTGCTAGGACCTTTTAGCCAGCCGCCGAGCTGATAATTGGCTGCGGACGTGGGTTTGTTGTTCAATGTCAGCTTGCACTGCCGCTTTGCTCCGTGAGCTCAAAGATAATGGTAGTTTGCGGCCTCGTAATGGGCATTTGGAGACCGAACTGCATCAAGGCCTCGCCAGTGAAGTGTTGGTTTTCGATGACAGATAATACCGACTCAGAATACTCCCGTAGTGCCATTGGCCAAATGCGCTTGAGCCGATAAATTTTTTCCTCGGCCAGGCCAACAAAGCGCAATCTGTCGGGAACTGTGCGGGCGGTTTCGCGAACGCTGTTATAGGCAAAAAGACCATGAGTTTTAGCCCCATCGACAAATCCAAAATTGATCGAGTTGCCGTCAGTGTCAAGCCGATATAGCTGCGCACTGTGGATAAACGCTCTGTGAGTCTTGTGCAGGGCGATAGCCGCACTCAAGGTGGTGAATTCCGGTGCGGTCAGTTCGCGCGGATCCATCTCAATCCCCATGTGGCCAAACAAGGCGACCGCGGCGCGCATTTCAATACTGACTCGACGACCGGTAATGTGGCAATTGCGAGGGCCTACATGAGCACCCATTACCGAGGCAGGAAAGAAGAAAGAACAACCGCGCTGAATGTTCAAGCGATCTAAAGCGTCATTAGAATCTGAGGTCCATACTCTGTCAGTGCGAGCCAGTACGCCATAATCGATTCGCGCGCCACCGGATGAGCAGCTTTCGATTTCAAGACCCGAATGGGCAGCCTTCAAGCGATCGATGAGGCGATATACCGCCAATGTTTGCTGATGGATGGCGGGCTTACCCTCGAAGTTCCCGGCATGGTTAATGTCGCGGTTCATATCCCATTTGATGTACGCAATCGCAGGGTATTGTCGTAGTAAGTCATCAATCGCGGTGAACAAGTAATCAGTGACCTCAACCCGGGTGAGATCTAAAACCAATTGATTGCGGAAACGCAGTTGTTCATTGTTTTCACTATTGAGCACCCAGTCAGGGTGTTGGCGATATAAATCGCTGTCAGGGTTGACCATTTCAGGCTCAAGCCAGATGCCAAATTCCATGCCCAGCTTATTGACGTGCTCGATCAGCGGCGCCAGACCGTCGGGGTAAACAGTGGCATCTACGGTCCAGTCGCCCAAACCCGCATGATCACCTCGTCTACCTTTAAACCAGCCATCATCTAAAACGAAACGCTCGACGCCAAGTGTCGCGACCTTATCGGCGAGTTGCTGCAAGGTGGCGACATTGTGGTCAAAGTAAATTCCTTCCCAGGTGTTGTAATGTACCGGCCGGGGTTTTTGGCGCTGGGCGTCACTGAGTAAATTCGCCCTGACGAAGTGATGGAAGTTAGCCGACAGATGAGTAAAGCCAGTCGCTGAGAACGACGCATAGAGACTCGGGCTTTGATAGCTCTGGCCTTTATCCAAGGTCAGCTCACCCGGTAAAAGCAGTTCGCCCATTTGCAGGTAGCGGCGACCGTCAGCCAGCAACTCGGCTTGCATTTTATGGTTGCCACTCCAGCCCAAATGAAAGCCATAGCATTCGCCGAACTGCTCGTTGGCATCAGCGGTGTGAATCAACAAGCCGGGAAAGGTATCGTGGGAGGTTTTACCCTTGCGGTTTTCCCGAACAAAACTGCCGAGAAAAAGCGCCAGAGAATGGCGCTGAAATTCATTCGACCAGCGACCTTCAAAGCTGGTTAATTGATTCACATGATGGGGTAATTGCAGGGTGGGCGCGGCACACCAATTAACCTGTAAGGGTACGTCATTGAGGTTAGTCAAGCGGGTGGATGCTTCGAGCACATTGCTGTGGTGATCAAGCTGCAAACGATGGACTAAGGTGATGCCCCTTAGGTTATCGGTGCTGCTGAACTCTACAGTTGCCTTATCGATTTGCTTGATCTCACTGAGTTGCGGTCCTGCTGACCAGGCGATGCTGTCGTTGACCACCTCAAGTCCTGGCGCGCCGGTGAAACCCTCACCTAACAAGGGTGATAACGATACGGGGGCTTCGACCACCGCGGCGCATTTTGCTTCTTGTCGTGTACTGAGCTGTAACAGCATCTCAGGGGTGGTGCTGGCAGACAGTCGTTTGCCAAAATATAACAAGGCGGGTGTTCGGCGCTGACAATCAACCACGAGGGTGCAGTCGGCGCTGTCCAAGCGGACGAATAAGGGTGAGCGAGACATGTTTCGATTTTCCGGTTAGTACACTAAAATCAGCTGTTAGTGTCAGCTGATTTTAGTGTCAGCAGTTAGGCCGCTGTGCATTCAATGGGCTGGTTATCATCCAGGTATTGGTGCCATATGTCGTCAATCAGCTGGCTTTACGGCAGCATCTGGTACGCCGCTGTCCGCAGATCGTCTGCCATGGGCAATACCGAACCCAGGTATTGTGCCATGATGATTCCAATCATATCCTCTTTGGGATCAACCCAAAAGTAGGTGCTGGCAGCGCCGGCCCAACCAAATTCGCCTTGGCCGGTAAGAGCCAAGGCTTTGCCTGTATCCATCATGATACGCACACCCAAACCCCAGCCATAACCCGGTAATGGGTTCATGCCGATGGTCAGGGGCAGTTGGCTGTCTGGAATGCGGTTGGTGGTCATCATATCCAGCATTTTTCGAGACAAAAGAATCTGACCGTCTGGTGTCGTGCCGGTCAACAGCATGCGAGCAAAGCGGGCGTAGTCACTCAGACTGGAATATAGTCCATGGCCACCGCGAGTAAATGCCGGGTCGGTGGACGGGTACATGTCCTCAACATTAGCGTCGATCAAACGTTGCACTGACGGTGGGTTCAGGGATGAAAATTCGCTCACATCAGTGACGCCATACATCGGCATCAGACGTGCCTGTTTGGCGGCAGGCACATGGAAGTCCGTGTCATGCATGCCCAGTGGCCTGAGTATGTGCTCTTGCAACAAGCTCACAAGACTCTGCCCCGTGGCCTTCTCCAGCACATGGGCCAGGACATCAGTAGAGACGCTGTAGCGATACTGGGAGCCAGGCTGGAATGCCAGCGGTTGGGCAGCGAGTTTGGTCATCATCTCGTCGAGACTGCATTTACCATCACTACTCAGGTCCACGGCGTCATAGCCCGGTGCAATATGGCAGCCGGTAATGAACTCATAGCTGAACCCGCTACGATGGGTCAGCAGGTCTTCTACCAGTATGGGGCGCGCAACCGGTTCAAGCCGACCGCTGGCATGCAGTACCCGCATGCCGGCAAACACTGGATTAAATTGCGGCAGGGCGTCATACAGGCGCAGCCTGCCTTGCTCGATCAATATCAGGGCCATCACCGAGACGATGGGTTTGGTCATGGAATAGATGCGGTACAGGGCGTCTGCGGGTATGCCGCTACCAGCACTGGGGTCAACCTTGCCGCTGGTGAGAACCTGGCCTTTGGCTTCCACCAGCCATTCGATGCTGGCAAATTGCTCTCGGTCGATATAGCCCTGGGCGGCAGTTTGCAGGCGGGTGTTTCTTGGCATGATCGGCTACTCCAAAAAGTTGTGTTTAAAGTGAGTCTAAAATGAATGTGAAAAACTAGTGTCAGAAAAACCGGAAGATAGCGTGGATCAGGCTGGCTTACCAGATTTTAGGGTTTTGCATAGACTGACGCTGATTGTACCGTTGCGTGCCGTTGAGAGTACAACAAGCCATCTGCAAACACATTCGCTTTCGCTTGGGTAAATTGGCGGTTAAGGTAATGTGGACTAATTGTTGCGCCAACTACAATGATCAAATTGCCGGGCAACCGGTGAGAGGAGTGCCGGATGGCCTTGTCCAACGAAATGTTTGTGAAGATGATGCAGGTCGCAGTGGAAGATCCGACCGTTAAGCAAACACTGCTGGCTGTGCTGGCCTTTGACTTGTCGATCAGAGACTATGCGATCGATCAGTTGATCACCGGCATGCGGAAGCAAGGCGCACCAGCCGACTTTGTTGAAGCTATCAGTTGTTTAAAAGATGCTGATATCGCCAGAAAAGCGATGGATATGCTCTCAGCTGGCGGGGCCAAATAGTTGGCTGTTCAATGTCGCCCTGCAGGCCCTCCAGGGGTTGGGAATTGCCAACGTCTTGGTTCACATCAGCACAGAGGATCAAACGTCCTATGACGATCAATATACGCCCGGAATCTGAATCTGACTATGCAGCAATCTACCAGTTGACTGAAGAAGCGTTCAAGGGGAAGCCCTATGCCGGTGGTGATGAGCAAGACCTCATCGATGCGTTACGGGCGATCAGGGCGCTCAGTGTCTCACTGGTCGCGACTGACGATTCTGTCGTCGTCGGGCAGATCACATTTTCTCCAGCGACCATCACCAGCAGGTTAGGCACATGGTTTGCCCTGGGTCCTGTCTCAGTCTCGCCTGAGCGCCAGGGTGAGGGCATAGGGGGAGAATTGATCGATGCCGGAATAAAGCGGATCAAAGCAATGGGCGCCTGGGGTTGCATCCTCACCGGTGATCCCCGTTACTATTCACGGCATGGTTTTGAGATGGCGCAACAACATTGCCCAGTGAATGAACCCAGTGAGTATTTCATGCTGCGGTTACTGGGCAATAAACAGCCGCAGGGAATATTTGAATTTCATGAGGCTTTCTATCCATCACGCTCAGCAGCCGAGCCTGGGTAACGAGACAGTGGATAACACCTAGGCAAGAATCAGCCATGTTGGACCTGATGAGCGACGCGATCACCGCACTGCAGGCAGAGACCGCAACGTACCCGCAGAATGTCCAAATCTGGATGAAGTCGATGGCGGGTTCGTTCCTGGTCAGCATTATTTTCGTCTATTCAAAAACTGGCGCTCGGTGGATCCTGGCTGCCTTTGTATTGAATGGTCTGGGATTGGTGATCGGCAAGATGCTATTCCCTGAAGTGAGCAGAACACTGATCGGTACCAGCGTTCATATTCTGTTCTGGCCCTTGATACTCGGGGCCGTATGGCGCGGATCAAAACAACTCTCGCTCTCAAGGCAAGCGAACAGCCTGTTTGATTGGGCCTATATTGTCTGGTTGGGCTGGGCGTGTTTGTTGATGTCGATTTCTCTGTTTTTTGATTTTCGCACTTTGATTTTCGCACTTTGATTTTCGCGCTTTGATTTTCGATTTTCATTCTTTGATTGCCACGCTATGATTCCTAATCTCATGACTTCTGCACAATGCTTATGTCGAACCAACCCCGTAGTAGACTAGCCACGTCAGAAGACGCGAAAGTATTAGCTGTGCTCGCTGAGCAGACATTCCGTGACGCCTTTAGCGATGTGAATGTAGGTGAAGACATGGAGGCCTATGTCCGTGATGCGTTCTCTATTGATGGCGTTCTGGATGAGCTGGCAGACGGCGCTAATATGTTCCTGCTCGTGTTCTTGGGCGCGGCAGAAAAACCAATAGGGTATGCGAAGATGCGAACGGGCAGCACGGCTGCTGCGGTAGAAGGTTCAGCGCCGATTGAGCTGCAACGGCTCTACTTGGACGTTGATGCGATTGGCCAAGGTATTGGTGCGATGTTGATGGGCGAATGTCTCGAGCACGCTCAATCGAACGGCCACCAAACGGTTTGGCTCGGGGTGTGGGAGAACAACGCGCGCGCCTTGTCGTTTTATCGGCGTTGGGGGTTCGAGGTGGTGGGCGAGCATGTTTTCCAACTTGGTGCAGACAGCCAGCGAGATCTCATCATGATGCGGCCGGTATCAAGTGTGCTGACTGAATAGACTGTCTAATAAGCGATGGCGCCTCAAATTCAGTGAATTAACGCGTCATCGCCATCTGCACCGATGGTTGGGCCCGGGTATGCTGTGAATTGATACGGAGTTGCAACTGCAGTAGCTTGGGGTAAAACTTGGCGATGGCGACGATAGTCGTACCGTCATCGGACCATGACTCACTGGTGGTCTCAAAATTCAGGTAAGCCGTTCTCGACTCAGTCGATTCATTTTGGGAGTGATTAATGATCCGTATGTCTGTGACAAAACTGACCTTGCTGGCGACATTGCTGCTCTTGGCTGTTGGTTGCCAACAACAAGATGCAGCCGTTGCGCCGCCGGCAACCAGCCAACTGCTTGTATTCGGTGGGTCGATACTGACTTTGGATGAGGCAAAGGTTGAGGCCATGCTGGTTGAAGAGGGCGTGATAAGTGCCCTGGGCGATCTGAATGATCTGCAGGCACTCGCACCGAACGCGGCGAAGCTTGATCTTGCTGGCCGTACCGCCATGTCCGGTTTTATTGACAGTCACGTCCATGTACGCGAGCTCGGTATGGATGCGATCAAGGCTGATCTGGTGGGTACCGTCAATGTTGATGAGATGGTCGAGCGCCTGCATATGAAATTCCCCACCCCCAAGCCCGGCACCTGGCTGATCGGTCAAGGCTGGGACGAGGGCGCGTTTGCTTCCCGTGGCTATCCTGATCGGGCGGCACTGGATGCGGCATTTCCTGCCAATCCCGTGTATCTGGAATCACTCCATGGCTTTGCCGGTTTCGCCAACGGCCTGGCCTTAAAGGCGGCGTCAATTGATGCCACCACACACGACCCCGAAGTCGGGCAAATACTGCGGCGCGCTGATGGCACCCCAACTGGCGTGTTGCTGACCCTGGCGCAAGCACTGGTAACCCGTCAGGTGCCAGCGGCAGATGCGGCGCAACTCGAGCAAGCCATTATCGCCGGCCTGAATACTATGGCGCGCGCCGGTGTCACCAGTGTTCATGAAGCTGGTATGGATGGTCGTGACGTCACAGCGTTTATACATCTCGCTGAGCAAGGCAAGTTACCGATTCGCGTGTATGGCATGCTCAACGGCAATGACGATGAGCTGATGCAACATTGGTTCTCCCGCGGGCCCTTGTCACGGCCAGACGGCATGTTGGCGATTGCCGCGGTCAAGGTGTTTTATGATGGCTCATTGGGTTCGCGCACTGCCATGTTGCGGGCACCCTATAGTGATCATCCGGAACTCGCCAACCCAACAGAACGTATTACGCCGGCCGCGGTCAAAGCCCTGGCTGATCAAGCAGCTGCCACCGGTTTTCAGATGGCGGTGCATGCTATTGGTGATGAGGGTAACGACAGGACCCTGACAATCTATGAAGACGCACTCGCCGCCTACCCAAACAAAGATCACCGCTGGCGCATCGAGCATGCCCAGGTGGTCTTGCCAAACTATTACCAGCGGGTTGCGAAGCTCGGGGTTATTTCCTCCATGCAATCCAGCCATGCCATGGGCGACAGCGCCTGGGCTGAAGATCGTTTAGGCGGCCAGCGTATTCATTATGCGTATGCCTGGCAGCGGGTGCTGGACAATGGTGGACGCTTGATCATCAACAGTGACTTGCCTGGCGAACCATGGACCCCGGCTGAAACCCTGTATTTCGCGGTGAATCGGCAAAAGCTGGATGGCACTCCGGCCCAGGGTTGGTATCCCGGTCAGGCGTTGAGTGTCAACCAGGCACTGCAGGCGATGACACTGGGGGGCGCTCATGCGGCGTTCCAGGAAGCTATGACCGGTAGCCTGGCGGTGGGCAAGGCCGCGGACTTTATTATCGTCGACAACAACCCGTTGACCATGGCAGCCAGTGATCTCGCTCAGCTGCAGGTGATCGAAATCTATGTGGCGGGCAGCAAACGCTGAAGCCAGCACCTGATCTGACAACTGGCCGCTATCTCGCCTATGACTGGCGCCTAACGGACACCTATCTGGAGAACAACGGATGGTTAAAATCGAACCGATTGATGTGCGCGAGTATGCGTTGGATATTTATCGCGATTTCACCCTCTCCGCCAGAAAAAACGAACCTGGCGCGCCGAAACGTATAGATGGCGTGACCGTCGCGATTGTCACGATGACGACCGAGAATGCACCCCATGGTGGTGAGATGCATCCCCATAGCGATGAGCTGCTCTGCGTGGTCTCTGGCAAGCTGCGTATCGCCGGTGACTCGCTTGAGGAGGAGACGATCTTGCTATCAGACCGGGCCTGTATCAGGCCAAAGGGCGAGTGGCATGGGGTGTATGTGCTCGACAAGACCCAAATGGTCCATATCACCCCGGGGGCTAGCGGTGAGGATCGGCCGCTAGCGCCCTGACGGGGCGCCCAGGTCGTGCCTGGCAACCACCGCAAAGATATGCCAATGGTGTGGCTCGCCTTGTGCCGTTTGCCCCAGAAAATCGTGTTCGGTCCAACTGATGATATCGAAGTCAGCAAACTTTGGCTTCAGCTGCGCTTCGGTCACCGTCAGCACGTCTGGCCAGTATGCCTGTTTGTCATAATCGGGGCTGGCCATGGTGTCTTTCGGCCCGAGGAACGCGCCCGAGAAGATGCCGCCGGGGATCAGCGCGGTAGTAATTTTTGCCCAGACTGCATCGAACTCGGCTACAGGACAAAAGAACAGACTCGCATCTGCCGTGATCAGTACCGCCGCTGGGTAGGTGAAGCTGTTGAAGCTTGCCTGGGATAAATGCACATCCACGTCATCGGTGAATCGTGCGCTGCAACGGGCAATGGATTCCGCCTCCAGATCGAAGCCGTGCACCACAAACCCTTGGTTGCGCAAATAGGCGATGTCGGCACCGGCACCGCAGCCACAGTCGATGGCTATCTTCGGTGCGCTATTGACTGATGCATCCCGTTCATTAACGAGCGCCACCGCCTGCAACAGCTCAGCCCGGGTCTGGCGATCGGCGGTGATGTCATAGTATTCCTTGATCTCTTGAGTCGTCATTCCAGAATCTCTGTGACTTCTGTCACGCCATAACGGGTTGAGCAGGCTGGTGCGGAAGTGTGGGTTGTTAGGTGGAGACTAATCACAAACAGGCATGACATCAATCGGTGAGGAGGCATCAATCATTGCTACCTGGCGATGCCACAGGTTCCTTTTAACCCAGCAAACTGCAATACTTTTGGCTAATTACCGAATTATCACGGCAGTGCCAACCAGCGAGCATCCTATGAGCAACATTTACGGCGATCAACATCGTGAATTACAACAACACTTCGACACCACTCAACTCGCTGACCGCCTAGAGCAGATGATCGTCAAAACGGGACTTGATGGGTCAGATCAGGCGTTTATCGCCAGTCGCGATATGTTCTTCCTATCGACCATCGATCATCTAGGCCGCCCGACGGTGTCATACAAGGGCGGCGATCCCGGCTTTATTCATATCGTGGATGATCAGACGATTGCGTTCCCCAGTTATGACGGCAATGGCATGTTTTTGTCGATGGGCAATATTCAGGGTTCCCCAGATATTGGCTGCCTGTTTATGGACATGGCGCAACCTAACCGCCTGCGCCTGCAGGGCAGGGCCACTATTGATCTGCAGGACCCGCTGTTGACGCTATACCCTGAAGCCGACTTGGTGGTGCGCGTGGCGATCCAGCAGGTGTGGGTTAATTGCCCACGGTATATCCACCATTATGACAAGGTGGAGGCCTCGCAATTTGTGCCGCGAGTGGATGTGCAGACCCCGGTCGCACCCTGGAAGCGCCTTGATGCCGTGCAAGACGTGCTGCCTGCCAAAGATGCGGGCCGCGCCGCGGCAGCAGGGGGCGTGTTAACGCCGGAAGAGTATGGCCGGCTAATCTCTGGAGGTGAGACTTCAGGTGCGACTTTAGATGACAATTAGAGTCACTTATTATCCGCCATCACGGTGTTAACAATCCGTGCCGAGGTCACTGCCAGTGGATACAATGCCGGCATTAATTGATCGGGAGTTGGACCTTGAGTACTGAATTAGCGCTGGATATTGGTTATCTCACCATTGCGGGCAAGCAATGGGGGCCAGCGAATGGCCAGCCAACTATAGCGTTGCATGGCTATCTGGATAACGCCAATAGCTTTGACATGATCGCCCCACACCTAGATCACCTGCGCATTTTTGCCATGGACTTTGCCGGCCATGGCAGCTCCGAACACCGTCGTCATGGTGAATTGTATTCTGGCCTGAACGACATCAGGGATATTCTGGCAGTGGCTGACAAGCTGGGCTGGGACACTTTTAACGTGATTGGCCACTCCATGGGAGCCGAGATAGGCTCCCAACTCGCCGGCTTGTTTCCCGAGCGCGTCAATAAGCTGATTTGTATTGATGGCTACAGTGGCACCAATCAGGCGACCAATACGCTTGATCATTATCGCTCGACCATAGCGTCTTCCTTCAAGGCGGGTTCACAACTCAAAGTATTCCCCACGCTGGAAGCGATGACAGAGCGCCTCAGTCTCGCGACGGGGCAGAATGCTATCTCAGCCCGGTGTATCATCGACCGCGGTCACACAAAAGTAGAGGGTGGCTATACCTGGCGTACCGATCCACGTATCAAAGGCTCTGGTCCGTTTGAACTCACCAACGATCAGTTTCATGCGCTGCTGGATCGAACCACCGCGGAAACCCTGTTTATTGTCGCCGACATGGAAAACGCCTGGCTTAAGCGGTCCATTGAGCTGGTGACCACCAGAGACGACGAGCACATGACTTTCGTGTCACTCCCCGGACATCACCATCTGCATATGCAAGATCACAGTGATCAAGTGGTAACGCTGATCCAATCCTTTATGTTAGAGCGATTGGATAAGACGGCCTAAGATAATGATTGGGGTCGGAGTACGTTTGCGGGCGAAGTAAAGTGCCGGGATAGTTGCCCCAACCCCTAGCCTGTGACCCCAAGCCTGCGACCCCAACCCCAAGCTTGCGACCCCAAGCCTGAACAGTGGCTAGGGCCTGAGTAACCGAACGCATGGCAGGTTGTTGCCATTCTCATCGGAGGGCTGACAGGCAGATTGCATGCCTTTCTTTGTCGATTCCGCTTGCGCTGCTGAGCTTGCTTCTAGGGGAATTTCGTAGGTGACGCTAAAGTCCAATTGATCAAAACTCTTGTTAGCGATGATCAGCTGCGGATCATCTTCAGTGGGGTAGGTACCTAGTGCCTCACCTGAGCCACCCACAAAGCCGTCATTATCGGGATCGGACCCTGCAATAATAAAGTACACGCCGGGCTCAACGCCGGTGAAACGATATTCATACTGGCCAGCATTAGATTGATATTGTTGGACCGTGAATTCGCCCGAGTTCCAGTCGATGAGAAAGACGTACAGCTCACCCACCGTACCAGCTACTTGTTGGTTGATGCTGGGGATTTCATATTGCACATTCACGACGGCATTGCCGCCATTGGAGGCAATGCTGATACTTTCCATATACTGACCGGCGGTCGCACCCTCCCTATTTAATGTCAGAGTATAAGCACCTACGCCAGCAGCGTCAGATGGTGGTGTCACGGTAATACGCGAAGAAGATGACGTAAATGCGGTAACGGAGAGGGCGCCGGTGCCGGCATTGAACAGGGTAATATTTCGTTCGGTTAGCGTCGCACCAAAACTGACGCGTGCGGGACTAACCCCCAAGACTGGTGTGTCGGTGATGGGTAGGGTGCCGTCGGCAACCTGTTGAGCTGTCTGCACGGCCAACAGAGCATCAATTCTACCGTGGCCAAAATCATCATCGCGACCCGATGCGCCCAGATCGACTGTGATAGCGCCACTGCTGAGTAGTTGATCCAGTAAGGCTGGTGTCAGGGCTGGATTGACCGACTTCATCAATGCCACGATGCCAGCGACGTGAGGTGCAGCCATTGACGTGCCGTTATAAAATCCATAGTTGAAGTCGATTTGTGTGCTCCCCTCTCGACTCGCCAGAGTGCTCAAAACGCCGTCAGGAAACCCGTCTGCGTCTACATCCGTCGAGGTATCTCCGCCAGGAGCTGCGATATCAACAAAGGCATTGAATTGCGAATAAACTGCCCGTTGATCGCCGAGGTCTGTCGCGGCAACTGAAACCACACCCTCATATGAAGCAGGATAAGACAGCGTAGAGTCGCCGTTATTGCCTGCGGCGGCAATGATAATTAGCCCGGCTGCGCGAGCGGCCTGAACTGCGTTATTCATCACATTGTTTGGGGGTCCCCCGCCTAAACTAAGATTGGCCACATCGGCAGTTTTGGTTGGAGTTAAGCCGAGGGCGTTGTCAACGCCGGCGGCATATAGCAACGCTTGTGCTATATCAAAGGTGCTGCCGCCTTCGCACCCCAGGACCCGAAGGTTCATGATTTCGCCCGCCCATGTAATACCGGCGGTGCCAATATTGTTGTTGGTCGACGCGCCAATCGTGCCCGCAACATGGGTGCCATGGAAGGAGCTACTGCGGCTAGTTGATGTTGAGCAGGCCGCATTGTCCTGGCCATCACCGGGATCCCGGGCGTCGCTGTCGACACCGTCGCCGTCGCCTGCGTTACCGGCGTCAGCAATAAAGTCGTAGCTATCTGCAGACAGACGCGCTGCTAAATCTGGATGGTTGGCCACTACCCCTGTATCGAGCACTGCGATTTTGACGTTATTGGCGCCGGTTGACTGGTCCCAGGCAGCAGGTAAGTTAAGTATGTGATAGTGCCACTGCCTCTCATAGAATTCATCGTTAGGTTCTATTTGCGCCGTGAGCCGATAGTTTGGTTCGGCGTATTCCACGTCGTCTTGTCGGTTGAGCTGCTTTGCGGCGAGAATTGTTGCCAATTTCAACTCGATCAGGCTCGGCTTGCCAGTGGCTATTCTGGGTAGCATCCTTGTGCGGATACGGGGTGCAAGCATCTCGGTAATTTTATTGCCAAATTGATAAAGGCGTGTGCTTGCTCGTGCACTGGCTTGCTCGCCAATGACTCGATTGGCCTGGGCGAGCATGCGAGGGGTCTGCTGGTGACTTTTTGGTTTGACGACCAGATCACCGATGAACACAGAGGTTGAGCCGGTGGCCATTGAGAGACCGGCGATCGCGGGATCCCGGCCCACAGACAATACATAGTTAGAGTAGCCTGAAAACGATTCGACGACGATATCATAGGTCGCGGCACCTGCGGGTATGGTGATGGATTCGTTGTCCGTGGCTGACACAGAAAAATCGATGAGTTGGCCATTAACGTCATATAACAATAGATCGAGGTCGCCCTGGCCGCGAGTTGCTATTCGCAAGTTGATAACTTCGCCGCCCAGGGCATTGATCCTGTAGGCATCAAATTCATCACCGGACGCAGTCAGGTTCGAGAGACCATCGAAGTTGGGGCCTGTGCCCGGTTCATTGGCAAAGCCACCGATGGTCACCGGGTTAGTGACAAGCTGCGCAGTGGCAGCTGTGTTGTTGCTCACTGGAGTACTGCCTGAGTCATTTACGTCACTGTCGACAGTAACTGAGCTGGAGACAAAGATAGTGCCTTCTATGAGCACAGAGTCAGTCAAGAGGTTCACGGTCACGGTCTGCGTCGCCGTATGGGAGAAGCCGTCGCTGTTCGTTAGAGTCAGTGATATCTCGAAGCTGCCCACCTGAGTGTAAATATGTGATGTCGCTTCTTCAGTGGATGATTCGCCATCACCAAAATTCCAGGTGTAGCTTGTGATGGTATCGTCGCCAAACCCGGCAATGCTGTTGGATGCGTTGACAGAGACCAGTAATGGACTGAATCCCTCGCTAATATCCAACGTTAAAACCGCGGTCGGCGGCGTCAGTGAGCTATCAAGGGGGTTCGTGTCTCTGGTGTCGTCGACACCATCGCCATCGTCGTCGGTGTCGGCATTGTTACCAATACCATCGCCATCAGTATCGAGAGTCTCCGTTGAATCCAGCGGGAATGCATCTATGGCATCCGGTACGTCGTCACCGTCGTCGTCTTCATCAGCATTATTGCCCTGGCCATCATTGTCCGTATCAAGACTTTCTGTGGCATCGAGGGGGAAGGCATCGTTCACGTCCAGTGCGCCATCACCGTCGTCGTCGGTGTCGGTATTGTTACCGATACCATCGCCATCGGTATCGACAGTCTCCGTTGAATCCAGTGGGAACGCATCTATGGCGTCCGGTACGTCGTCACCGTCATCGTCTTCATCAGCATTATTGCCCTGGCCATCATTGTCCGTATCAAGACTTTCTGTAGCATCGAGGGGGAAGGCATCGTTAACGTCGAGCGCACCATCACCATCGTCATCGGTATCAGTATTATTACCCGTGCCATCGCCATCGGTATCGATCGTCTCCGTTGAATCCAGTGGGAACGCATCCATGGCGTCTGGCACGCCGTCACCATCATCATCTTCGTCGACGAGGTCTGGAGTACCGTCGCTGTCCTGATCAGGCAGACCGGCATCCGCACCGATTGCTGTTACCAAGGTCCTGGCGCTGAATAGCCCATCAAATTCAGCTACTGACAGATTGCCTTGGCCTAATTGAGCAGCGCCTGCCAGAAAATCGGCTTGGATGGTTGTTAGAATTGCCACGGCCTCTGTACCGCGGGGATCGATGGTGTCGCTGTTGATTACGGTGTTGAGCTCAGCCATCGTGCTGGCTACGGCGTCGATATTGGTATCAGATGCGCCTAATGCGGTGACGAGCAGCGTGTTGACGGTATCTGAAACTGTTAGGTCAATGGGTGCGTCATTGGCGATAAGGGTGTCGAAGGCGTTAGCGACCGCAATCGTGTTCTCTGCGGCGGTCGTGTTTTGGCTCAGTGCCAGCGTAGTGGTTAGGAACAAGCCTAACTGCTGGTTGATTCTTAGCAGTTTTTGTCCCGCCAAATTATCCGCAGTGGCTGTTTCCCAAGGGTCAGTCCGGGTGATTGCTGCCGAGTCAATGGTTAAACCCAAGGCGGTTAATACGGCGGCGGGTGTGCTGCTCAAGGTTAGCAACGTTGAGACAGGGCTGATAATGAAGTCTTCGTCGCCCAGAGAATCGCCAAACAAAGCCAGTCCCGGCAATTCCTGGCCAGTAGCGGTATCGCTGCCGCCTAGAGCGACCAAGAGGGCATCACACAGGCCTGTTGCCGGACACACTGAACCGACATCAGTAACAGAAAAATAACCCGATGCATCTGAGGTGAAAGTCGGTTCGTTGGCATCCCGCCGTCTGTTGGCGTTGGCATCCAAAAATACTTGGCTGCCGGCTACCGGACCGTCGACTATGCGTCCATCCAGCCGGTTATGGACAGTAATTCGCGTTGCAACAGTCTTAGCGCCACCCTGGCTATCGGTCGCGCTGATGCTGATTTCGTAAGTGCCATCCTGGTCAGCGTCCGTTGGCGCGGCGAAAGTGGGTGGACTTCTAAAGGTTAGTTGGTCGGTCGTTAATCTGAACTGGGACGAATCAGGCCCGAAAAGGCTCACTGTTACTGTGTCGCTATCAGGGTCAGAGGCAGAAATCGTGGCGATGCTGGTAGTGCCTTCCGCGACGCTGAAGCTGGTTGCCAGGTTAAAGACTGGTGCGCGGTTCACGGGCGCTGCTGAACCGCCGCCGCCGCCGCCGCCACAGGCAGACAGTAACGCAATGCACAGAACGGCAGTGGGCCCTTTAAAAACAAGGTGGCGAAGGCTCCCAGCCCCCTGTGGTCTGGCGGCTAATGCACGGTTCATGTGTCGTGAGAAAGTCACATAAAAGGTCGCGATATTCGGTTTGAGCGGCGGGATCAAGCGGTTGCGTATCCGTTTGAGTATTCGGGTGTGCATCTTAGTTTGCATCTTGGTGACTCGCGCATGATTCTGTCTCCACGGTAGTGTAGCAGGGTCTGCACGAATCCCAAATTGCGGCACTTTAGGCCTATATATTGGGCACAATAATAGCGGCGGCTGGCGTGAGCTAAAATCAGCTTTGACCGCGCCAGGCGCGAATAATCGCATCAGCCAGTGAGTCAATATCGACAATTTTGGTGAGCATCGAGATAATTGAAATGCGTAATATGACATGAGAGTGCCAGCTGGCACCTAGGACAAAGTGTAAGTTCTCAGCCTGTAAGTGATCAATAATGTTTTTGGTGGCTTTGTCGTCAGGGCCGTTATGGCCGAAAGCGAGTGCAACTTGATTCAGCACTACATCGTTCAACACATGAATCCCTGGCACCTCATTTAACCGCGCAGCAAGGTGCTTGGCACATTGGCAGTGCCCCAGCACCATGTCACGTACACCCTGGCGGCCCAAAGCCTGCAACGTCGCCCAGACGGCAAAGCCCCTGGCTCGACGAGACAGTTCCGGGACGTACGCGGAGGGACTTCGACCGTCGTCAGCACTGGCGGTCAGATAGCTCGCCGTAATGCTCATCACGCGTTTATGCGCCTCGGCATCTCTGACAATACCGAACCCGGCATCGTAGGGTACCTGTAACCATTTATGCCCGTCTACCGACCAGGAATCGGCCAGTTCGACGCCTTGACTGAGATGCCTGAGCGGTTCCACGGCATTGGCCCATAACCCAAAGGCACCGTCCACGTGAACCCAGGCGCCGTGCTTGTGGGCTAAAGGTATGATCTCGTCGAAGGGATCAAAAGACCCGGAATTGATATGACCCGCCTGAGCGACGAGGATAACCGGTCCATTGATCTTGGCCAGCTGGTCGGCAAGATCGGCGACTGACATTCGGCCTTGAGAATCACTGGCAATGACAACCAGGTGCCGTGTGCCGAAGCCGAGATGGCGCAGGTCAGCCATCACGGTAGAGTGGGCCTCGGCGCCAACGATGATCGTAATTTGCGGCGCACCGACCATACCTTCCATCTCCAGGTCGTAGCCAATGCGTCTGAGGACCTCGCTGCGGGCCACGGCCAGACCAATAAAATTGGCCATGGTGGCGCCTGTCGTGAACGCGACAGAGGCGGTGGCTGGCAGGTGCAATAGGTCCAGAAGCCACTTGCTGGCAACTTCTTCGGCGATGGCAGCCGCCGGCGCAGTCTGGTACAAGCCTGCATTTTGGCCCCAGGCTGACGTCAGCAAATCGGCGGCAACCCCCGTTGGGTGCGAGCTACCTTGTACCCAAGCATAAAAATTGGGTTGGGTGTTGCCGGCCAGGCCACCTTCGGCCGCGTGAATCAGGTCACTGATGACCGCCGGGCCAGCTCTGCCGTTCTCCTCCAGTGGAATGTCGAATCTCGTCCGTAGCTCTGCGGCATTACTGGCCGGGAATGCGGGATTCGCCGGTGCATCGTCGCGAAATTCGACCGCCGCGCGTAAAGCGGTCATCAGAGATTGTTCAAAGTCTGGTAGGTCAGTCACTTGTGGCTCTCGCTAATGTATATCGCTGGGTAGTATACCTAATTCAACAGGCTCGCAGATGCCAGCCAGTCTTGGCTAGCACCTTTTGTCAGTGCCTGATTTGCACGGACAAAAACAGGCTGCGTCCGGCACCGGGTAAACGCGCACCCAGGCCGACGTCGCCAGCGGTCACTCGGTTATATCCCCCAAGATGTTCACTGTACTGACGGTCCAAAAGGTTTTCGATGCCTGCCAAAAGGGTCAAGTCAACTGTTGGTTGCCAGTGGCTGCTGAGGTTGAAGAGCGTACGGCCACCCGTCGCAATCTCCGAGTTAGATTCGGAGACCCGAGTCTGACGATGATGATACGTGCCGCTCAATCTCGTCCCCCAGGTCTTCTGCTGGTAGTCTATTCCCAGCATCAACCGTGGCGGTGCGAGACGGTAAAGCTGGTCATCGATGTCACGGCGCTCGCCGCGATTCACCGTAAAGCTGCCATTGAGCTCAAACGAGCGACTGAGTTGATAGCCGAAATCCATGTCGAATCCATACAGGCGTGCATCAACATTGTTGAATTGCAAAGGCGTCGGATCGCCATTCATGCTCGAGACCCGCTCGACCACCGAATCGATGATTCCCGGCGTGGCATCCACCGGTGTCCCTTGAATATAATTGTTGATGCCAGTGATATATACCGTTGGACGAACATAGCCCTTACCCCAGGCCAGGTCTACGCCTGCATCGAGCGTCGTTGCCGTCTCGTAGTCCAGGTTCTGGTTGCCGACATAGGTATTGCCATCTGCGAGTCCGGCACTGGCGGCAGTTGGCAACCAGGCAAAACGCTCAACATAATCTGGTGCGCGGTTGCGACGAGACAAAGATAGACGCCAGGTGGCGTCACCCTTTACCCGCCAGACTCGAGCCAGGGCATCAACGGTTGTAGCCTGCCATTGTCGATCGGTGTTGTTAAATGCAACTGCCAGACTTGCGGGCATGGCGGGAACGGCGGGCCCGGTTGTTGCCAGACCAGCCTGGGCCCTATGCCGGTCGACTCTGACGCCCAACAGGAAGCGCCAATCTTTGATCGATGGCTGAACTTGCAGGTGTATGCCTGTGCGCTTCAGGACAACAGCCGGCAGGCTTTGCAGCGCAAAACTTGCGTTATTGGGGTTACCGATTCGGGCAGATTTATCCGCCAGCTTGGTATCCAGGCCAACATTGAGCAGGCCCGCTGCTGTCGGCATATCCAGCTTGACGCTACCCACCCAGGTGGTCGCATCGGTCACGGTTCGACGATACAGGTTCGGACTCGCCGGTGTTGGTCGCAGGGCATAGTTATTCATACCATGGGCGATATCTGCGTAGCCTGTAGACGCCGAGACATTGACGTCGCCGAAACTGGACTCCCAGCCGAGGCGGGCGAAATCTGCATCGACAAATTCGATGTCCATGCCAAAAGGCGGATTGCCTGTGGGCCCAGTGGCGTGTCGTCGAAGTTCAAGGTCGAATGTCGACCTGCCGTTTTGCATGCCGCCAGCAAGGCCATAGACCTGACGATCGAAAGCGCTGCTGGCGATTGTGCCGCCGGGAAATTCCGTGTTCTGACCATGTTCATCGGAGAACAGCAGATGCCCCCGATAGCGATCGTTGGCCATGCCGGCAACTCCGCCGACCGCCTGGCTGCCATTATGACTGCGACCGCTGACGGCCAGATCATAGTGGCCCTCGACGGTGCTGGTTGCCTGATATGGCACCTGTTTCAGTACGGCGTTGACGCCCCCAGCCAATGCCGGGCCAAACTCCAGGCCGGGTGTGCCGCGACTGACTTCAATCTTGTCGACCAGCACCGCAGGTGCGTAGTGCAGAGGTGGGTCCATCATATTCGGACCTCCAGATTCAAACCGCTGACCATTCAACGTGGTGCCGACTCGACTACCGAATACGCCACGATAGGCGACCTGGCCAGACAAGCCGCCATTGTTAATCAGTGCGGCGCCAGGTAGTTGGCCGACGAGCGCCGCGATATCTGTGACGGGTATTGGCTGGTCTGCCATGTCCTTCGAGTTCGAAAATATCGGCAGGCGTTTGCCTGTGACCACAATAACTTCTTCGAACACGCCGTCGCTGGCATAGATGTTGGGGCTGACATTATTTAAAGCAATAGCAAGGACTACGCTGAGAGGCGCAGAAAATTTTTGAACATTCACGAGTTATCTCCGTCGATGAAATAGCGCAGCAGGTGCGCAGTCAAAAAAGCTCTATTGAAAAAAGACTGATCAACTTATCAACGGGGGTCCTCGGGGCGGTAGGCGGCCACCACGAAATTGGCTAGCTGGCTGCGCTGGCGCAATAGTAGTGGGTAGGTAAAAGGTCGCGAAATCAGATCCGACTGGTGGGCTGCCGGGTAGCACCACGGCCGCGACCACAGCAAAAGAACAAAGCTGATTGCTTGTGGCGTGTTCAGCTTCATCGCCTTGTGTATGGTCTGGTGGCAGGCTATCGGAGAAACGGCCGGTATCCAGATCGAGCCAGACATTGCGGCCACCGATGCCGGAACACAATGTAATTTCGATCTGACCAAGCGCGTTGTCTCGCGCCAGCATCATGCCCTGCGGCAATAGCGCGGGCACGAGCAGCAATAAAATCGCGAACAGTGCGATCAACGAGCGAGATCTGTTTGAAACCATCGTCATAAGATGCGAGCCAGGGACCTGAATACGTGAGCGTGCGAAGACTACCATAACGAGTCAAGAATGGTAGGCATCTATCGGCCATCTTACGCACCCATACCCATCATACGTCCCCATGCCAATGAACAAGCATGTAGCGTAACGGTATTGAAAATCAGCAGATAGCCGGATAACGGAGACCTGCCATCTATTGCTGCGTTTTGCCATCATCTTACTGTCAGGTCACGTCGAGCTATCTAACCAGTTTCAGCGGCGGGACGAGGGCATGCAAGTTCCCCGGCTGATAGATGACAGGCGTCACCGTGGTAAAACTTTCAAAGTGCTCGGCGACTGAAACCTTGCTCGACTTCAGCAGCTGTGCAACAGAGTGATGGACCTTGGGTTTATAGCTGGATCGTTCGTTATCGACCGAGACATAAATTTCCCTGGGGTTATGTTTTATGCCGTCGCCATGATAGTGCATGCGGATTTCATCCTCCGCCAAGGAATACGCTGTATGCTTCTGCAGTTCAGGCTGATCATAACGAATAGGTGAGTCTGGCAGCGCAGCGTTGAGTTTGTCGACCATATAAGCCAGTGATATTTTGCCCAGCTCTGCATATTTGTAGCCGCCGCCAATGTCCGCATGCACGCCAGCAAACCAGACTTCGTCGACGTGAGTGGCTTTATTGCATAGGGTGGGGATAAAGGGCTCGCGACTCTCGTCGATTGCGACACAGTGAACCGCTTGCTTGACGTTCTTGGCGAGTTCCAGGTTTTTGAACAGATTGAGTTTCTGGAAGGGTAAGCCTGGCAGATTCAATGGTATGCCGAAGGCGCCGACAGTATCGAACAAGCCCAGAAATTCAACGTCGACTTCCACATAGTCTTCGTCGATGTTTTTGTATTTCAGAAAAAAGTTCGCGCCGTTGTGCTTCCTGTAGGTGACTTCCAACTTGCGCTTGATGCCATGCTTTTCGAGTTTTGACGCGAGCAATCTTGCGCAGGCGGCGCCGCGGCTGAAGCCAATAACGACGATTCGATCACCATTGTTGTAGTGCCGAAGAATTTCACAGTAGGCATTATCCCGGATACGTTTTTCTCCGGCACCGAAGATACCACCGTAAAAGGTTCCGACAATCCCATGGTCTTCGTCGTTACCGACGCCTCGAAAGTAAAGCGCGGTATGTTCCGTGTGAGTTTTGACGAAGGGGATATTGGTGGTGTTGAGATTGCCCGCTATCGAGCTGAACAGGCGAAAGATATTGGTGGTGACACCATCACCGTCATGGCCATTTTCATCGTTCCAGGTGCCGTCAAGAAATACCAGGATGGTCTTGTTCTTACCGGTGTAATTCAGGTTGCTAGCGTAGACTTGTGTTTGGCTCATCGGCTCCCCTCCTTGGGAATTGTTCCTTGTCTGGGATGAGTTTGCCATGAATAATGCTTTTTGAAACTCTATTTTGCCCTGGGAGAAAAGTGTGACTAAAGCTGAAGCTGTTGGAATGTCATCTGAGCGACTGGAGAGAATCACAACCTGGCTGGAGCAGCAGGTGAGTTCAAATCGATTGGCCGGTTGCAGTGCCCTGGTGGCTCGCCATGGTGAGATTGTGTATCAGCAATGTAGCGGCGCCGCCGATATGGAAGTCGGTAAGCCCTTTGCCAATGACACCGTCGTTCGAGCCTATTCCATGACCAAGCCGATCACGACCGTGGCCGCCATGATGCTGTACGAAGAAGGCTGCTTCCAGCTAGATGACCCGGTAGCACTGTATTTGCCTGAGTTCCTCGAGACCAGAGTATGGGCGGGGGGGAATGCCAGCCTTGATCAAACCTATCCTCAGGACACACCCATGACCGTGCAGCATCTGATGACGCACACGTCGGGCTTAACCTATGGGTTCATGCAGGCCAATGTTGTTGACGAGGCTTATCGCAATTCGGGAGTAGGCCAGCCGAGCGATGTAACGGACCTGGCGGAATGGGTAAAGCGAGCTGCGGCTATTCCGCTGATCTGCCAACCGGGTTCGCAGTGGAACTACAGTATTGCCACTGATGTGTTGGGTCGCTTGGTAGAAGTCTGGTCTGGAATGTCACTGCAGGATTTCTTTCAACGGCGAATATTTGCGCCGCTGCAAATGGTGGATACGGGGTTTCATGTCAAACCGGAGAATCAGGCTCGGTTCGCCGCGCTTTATTCGCCCCTGTCCGGCGCTGATATGAGTAATGTCGCGAAATCTGCAGACGCGCTCGCCGGACCAAAACCCATTGGCCTCAAGTTGCAGGAAGGTTCCGCGAAAAGCAGCTACTTCAATCCGGCGTCGGTGTTTTCCGGCGGCGGTGGGCTGGTGTCAACCATGTCTGACTATGCCAGGTTCTGCCAGATGTTGCTGAACACAGGTGAGCTCGACGGGCAGCGACTGCTGGGCAGAAAAACCGTTGAGTTTATGCGGACTAATCAGTTGCCGAATAATAGTGACATGGCAGATATGGGGCAGCCGGTATGGAGTGAAACCAGCTACGATGGCATCGGCTTCGGTCTTGGTTTTGCTGTTGTGCTGGATCCCGTGAAGGCGCATATCATCACATCAGTAGGTGAGCACCACTGGGGTGGCGCGGCGAGTACGTTCTTTTGGATTGACCCAGAGGAAGATTTGTACGTGATCTTTCTGACCCAGTTGATGCCATCCTCTACTTACCCTATTCGCCGTGAGCTGCGAAGCCGGGTTTATCAGGCCTTAATTGGAGATTGATTGGAGACTGATTGAATCACCAGTCAACTCTGCGAACGCAACCGGCAGGATAAGTAGGCAATGGTATGCCTGGCGCGTAGCGTTGAGGGTCGGCGTTGTATTTAAGGCTGCGCTGACTTTTTCAGCGTCAAAATATGGAACAGATAGCCGCCGAATGCACCAGCGGCACCTTGGGCAATAAGCCCCATGATGGTTCGAGTCGGTGCAACTCCGGTCAGGCCCAAAACCATTTTCATGATGAGATGTAACGCAATCAGCGCAACAAAGCCTGCAGAGACGTAGCCAATCAGGCGCAGGTTCGGCGTCAGCCGAATGATGGCAGCGGCTACTGAGAAGGCGATAATCGAGCTGACGGTGACCAGCGGCAGATAAATAGCCGTCATATGGGTCAGGTCATGGAGCAGGGTATCTAATCGGTCGCTGAATTCGACAGTCAGGCCCATCTCGGCGACGTTGGCGAGGTTGCCCTGACCAATGAACAAAACACCTAAGATATAGGTACCGATAACTGCCACAAGGAAGGCGCCGATGGTTCTTGTCATTTTTCTGTCCTGATCTGGTTGCGACTGCGTATAATGAGTGGAATTCTACGATAGAGACAGACTAAATGATATCTCGCTACCTTGTCGCCCTGTTAATGACACCATTGTTAGCACTGTCAGTTCTCCCCGCACAGGCAGATTACCAACTGGAAACCGTTGCCGAAGACCTTAACTTTCCCTGGTCTATCGCCTTTCTGCCAGATGGCAATTATCTGGTGGCCACTCGTCCGGGCGATCTGCTCCGAGTCTCCAAAGATGGTGATGTGAGTGAACCGCTTAGTGGTACGCCCGAACCCTTGGTGGAGGGCCAGGGTGGCTACTTCGACATCATGTTGGATCAAGACTTTACGGATAACAGAACGGTGTATCTGTCATTCGCCTGGGGCACCCTTGATGCCAATGCGACTCGTATCGTGAAGGCGACATTAGGTGAGTCGGGACTGGAAAACACTGAAGTCCTGTTCACCGCATCGCCGACCAAGGCAGCGGGTGCGCACTTTGGGGGCAAAATGGTACAGCTCGCCGATGGTACGATTGTGCTCGCAACAGGTGACGGATTCGACTATCGGGAAGCGGCGCAGGACACCTTCAGCCAACTGGGCAAGATCATACGTCTGAACAAGGACGGTTCTGCCCCCGCTGACAATCCTTTTGCTGATGGTAAAGCCGGCAATCCGTATGTGTGGTCTTATGGTCACCGAAACACCCAGGGGCTTGTGGTTGATACAACCACAAACACTGTCTATAACCACGAGCATGGTCCTCAGGGCGGCGATGAAATCAACCGTATAGAGCCTGGCAAGAACTACGGTTGGCCAGCCATTACCTACGGTATTAATTACTCTGGCGCCTATGTTTCGCCGTTCCAGCAAGCGCCAGGCATGGAGCAGCCGTTGAAGTACTGGGTGCCCAGTATCGCGCCCTCCGGTTTTGCGCTGTATGAGGGCGACGCCTTTCCCGCTTGGCGGGGCGACTTGTTTGTCGGTGCGTTGGTTGATAAAGAAGTCAGACGAATCGATATGGAGGATGGTCAATTGGTGGCAGAAGAACCCTTGTTCTCAGAGCTGGACGCGCGAATTCGAGACGTCAGGGTCGGGCCCGATGGCTTTCTGTACCTGCTGACAGACAGCGAGACCGGCAAGCTGATCCGCGTAAAACCTTAGGCTAAACTGCCTTGACCCAGCAATAGCGAGACACCCGCTGGTCGTTCAATCAAGCGCCGCTAGCCAGTGTAAGCTATTGTAGGCCAATGGCTGTTTTGCCAGGTGGCTTGTTGTCGATGGTCTAGCGTTGTCGAGTTGCCTTTTATCTCGTCGGCGAAGCCGGCCTACAGGAGAATGAGAAAACCATGACTAAATACCAATTGATGGTAAACGGTGAGGCACGTCAATTTGAGGCGAGCCCGGATATGCCGCTGTTGTGGGTGTTACGGGACAAACTGAAATTAAAGGGCACAAAATTTGGTTGTGGTATTGCCCAGTGTGGTGCGTGCACGGTGCATGTTAACGGTCAGCCGGTGCGTTCTTGTATGCTGCCTGTTGCCGGCGTGTCAGGTCCAGTGACGACCATTGAAGGACTGAGCCAAGGGGGTGAGTTGCATCCCTTACAGAGCGCCTGGATTGAACATGATGTGCCACAATGCGGCTACTGCCAATCGGGCCAGATTATGAGCGCCGCCGCGCTGCTGGCTGCCAACCGTAAGCCGACAGATGCTGAAATTGATGGCGCCATGGCCGGCAATTATTGTCGCTGTGGTACTTATGTCAGAATTCGCGCCGCGATTCATACGGCCGCCTCTTACTACAATGCTGCGAGTACGGCCGCGCCTGTTGCCAACAACCTGACAAGCAAAGGAGCTGCCGAATGAATATCAATCAAATGAATCGCCGCGGTTTCCTCAAGGCCTCAGCCCTCGCTGGTGGTGGTTTGATGCTGGAGCTGAGTCTGCCGACTTCCGTATTGGGGCAGGATCTTGGTACGCTCGTGGGGTCCAAGGAACTCAATGTTTATGTGCAAATCGCCTCTGACGGCAGGATCACTATTTATTCAGCGAATCCAGAAATGGGACAGGGCATAAAAACCTCATTGCCGATGATTATCGCCGAAGAGATGGGGGCCAAATGGGAAGATGTCGTGGTGCTGCAGGCGCCCATTAATGCCAGTAAATATGGCTCACAGGGGGCGGGTGGCTCAACATCGATTCCTCGCAATTTTGACATGATGCGGCAGATGGGTGCATCAGCCCGAGAAATGTTGATTGGTGCAGCATCTGAATCGATGGAGGTTGAACGTCAGGATCTCATGGCTCGAGAGAGCACCGTAGTTCATACGTCAGGTCAAAGCCTCACCTTTGGGGAGCTCGCCGCATTGGCAGTGCGCCAGCCTATACCTGATCCGGCGACGCTGTCCTATAAAGATCCGCGAGCCTACACCATTATCGGTACCTCCATTGGCGGCGTAGATAATCTCGCGATCGTCACCGGCCAATCGGAATTTGGTATTGATGTAGACCTGGACGGTATGAAGTATGCGTCCTACACGCGGTGTCCTCGAGTGGGAGGCAGGGCGATCAGTTTCAATGCGGCGGAAGTCAAGCAGCTACCGGGCATTATTGATGCGTTTATTCTTGAGCCCGATGACAGGTCCGGCTTGGCTTCAAGAGCGTTTCTGGAGGGCCTGGCCGTCCTGCGCGGTGGCGTTGCGATTATTGGCGAAGATACCTGGGCAGTATTTGATGCAAAAAGTAAGCTCAAAGTTGCTTGGGACGAGACCTCAGCCTCCAGCGATGATTGGTTGCAGATGGTCGCCGAGGCGAAAAAAATTGCCAGGGAAGGTGGTGGTCAGGTGAGCCTTGAAGGGGCCACAGTTGATGCAGAGTTGAGTGATAAGGCTAATCAGGTTTATGAGGCTTTTTATCAGTTTCCTTATGTGGCCCATGTTTGTCTGGAGCCGATGAATTGTACTGCAGACTATCGAAAAGGCAGTGATGGACAAGGCGATACTTTGGCGGTGTGGATTCCTAGCCAGTTTCCGGCCCAAGTGAAAGAAATTGCGGAGAACCTACTTGGCGTCAAGCAGGACAATGTCAATGTCACGCTGACGCGCATGGGTGGAGCGTTTGGCCGACGGGCCGTGCACGACTTTGCTGCAGAAGCGATGGCGATTTCCTATCGTGCGGGCTTGCCGGTGAAGTTGACGTGGACTCGGACTGACGATATTCACAATGATTTTTTCAGAGTGGGTGGCTTTGAAAACATGAAAGCTGCACTGGACGCTAACGGTAAACTTAAGGCGTGGGACCAGCACTACATTGGCTTTGCTCATAACGGCAAGCCAGTCATTGGCTCAGGTCTGCGGGGTAATGAATTTTCCATGGCAGCGCTGGACAATGCCCGCGTGACGCAAACAATGATGCCGGTGAATACTCCCTGTGGCGCTTGGCGCGCGCCAGGATCGAATACGAATGCGTTCGTTGAGCAAAGTTTTATTCATGAGTTGGCGGTGCTGGCAGATCGCGACCACGTGGAATTCATGCTCGAACTCTTAGGCTCCCGGCGTTGGATTGAAGAGGGCAATGTGAATTCACTGAACACCGGTCGTGCCATTGATGTGATCAAGTTGGTCGCCGCTAAGGCGGGCTGGGGAAGGACTATGCCAGCGGGAACTGGGCTGGGGTTCGCGTTCTATTTTTGCCATGCGGCTCATGTGGCCGAGATTGCTGAAGTCACTGTGGATAAAAACCGAAACTTTCGAGTCAACAAAGTGACTGTAGCCGTTGATGTGGGCCCTATTATCAATATGAGTGGTGCGACAAGCCAGGTTCAGGGCGCTGTGATTGATGGACTTAGTGCCATGGCACTGCAGCAGATTACAATGCAGAACGGCGTGATTCAGCAGAACAATTTTGATGATTACCCGGTCATGCGTATCGCGTCGACGCCAGAGATCGATGTGCACTTCCTGCAGAGCGACAATCGATCGACTGGCTTGGGTGAGCCCGCGTTGCCGCCTTTGGCGCCAGCGATTACCAACGCCATCTATACAGCAACCGGTGTGCGTATTCGATCAATGCCGCTCAGCGAGCAAGGCTTTAAGCTCGCCTGACACTAGTGTGAACGGTAGTGGCGAAGCCTGCGCTCAGGCTTCGCTGCTGTTGTTGATTTCACGCTGTAGCAGGGCGATTTCTTCCCGCAATGCTTCGTATTCATTGAGTTTGCGTTTCAGGAATCTCGCGGTCAGTTGCGCTTTCTCGTTGACGCCGGCCGGCGTCAGGATATAGGCATAGCCCAACTTGCGTTCAGCACGTGCAAAATTACCGATCTTGATCAGGCCTTTCTCGGCGAGGGCTTTCAGGCAAAAGTTGATGCCGCCGAGGCTGACGCCGAGTTCAGCGGCGATTTGGCGCTGACTCGCGGTGGGGTCACCCTCGAGCACGCGCATCACGCGCAATTTGAGCTCGTCTCGACCTTCAACTGGAGAATCCTTTGCCGTATCTTTTGCCATATCTTTTGCCATAGCCTCTGCCATAACAGGGTGTCTTGCCGTAAGTGATCGGTTTCAGAGCGGCGCGCGTTCCGGCAGCCCTTGTTCATTGTTTGAACACAGATTACTGCAATCGGCACCAGAATAAAACCTGTATGGCTATTCTGGTGCTGTTGAAGCACCTTTTGAGTGCCTTAACGCAAGAAAATCGACATTTCGCGACGGAGCCCTTTGCCTCGGGTCGTGTTAAATCCTTATTTTGTTGTTCGCCTAGCCCGGTCGGGCGAGATCGTCAGGGGTAAACCGGACCCGTTGGGCCTGCCCCATGATAGTCATCAAGACATCGATACGCGTCGCGGATACCCGCGACGCAAGACCCTCATAACCGGCAAAGGGGCCCTGAATAACCTGCACCGGGTCGCCCGGTTTGAGTCCGCCGTCATTGGCGCTGGCCTGCAACATGGCTTCCATCTTATGCAGTCGATCAATGACCTCGGCTTGGATAATAGCGACCTCGTGACCGAAGCGCACAAGGCTGATAATGCCTGGTGTTGAGCGTACGGGCGCGATGGATTGTTCTGGTTGAAAGCCACAGAAGCAATAGCCTGGGAACATCGGTGTGGTACCGATAGGTTTGCCAAGTTTGTCGCGCTTGGCCACAAGCGGCAGGTAGGTGGCAAAACTCTGTTCCGCAAGTCGCGCGGCAGCGTAATTTTCCTGTCTGGGTTTGGTCATAACCACTGACCAGGATATTTTGTCGACCATGTTAAGGATTCACCTTGCTCTGAATTTCACATTTTCGGCCGCCGCCGATGAGGCATTATGGAGGCTCCGTTCCTATGACGCAAACAACGCCTGATCATCGGTCATTGGTGCGAGTAGCGTTCGAAGATCCCCCAGCTGACGCGTCGTGCTCAAGGGGATCTCCTTTCGATCCCAGTGCGCGGTCTGCCGGCGGGCCAGGCTCTATTAAGGAGATTCGTGTTAAGCAGCAGCGAACGCCGGGTCGGTGTACACTAGGGTTTTTGCTTCGGAGGCCAAGATGCCATCGCAACTGGAACAGCTTAAGCGGGTTACCACAGTCGTCGCTGATACCGGCGATATCAATTCGATCAAGCAGTACCATCCGCAGGACGCGACGACCAATCCGTCCCTCTTATTGAACGCCGCGCAGATGCCACAGTATCGGCATCTGGTGGATGACGCGATGACTTGGGGAAAACAGCAAGCTGCAGCAGCGTGGCTCGATCCAGCCATGGACCGGCTGGCCATTAATTTTGGGGTGGAACTGTTGCGCCATATTCCCGGTCGAGTCTCCACGGAAGTAGATGCGCAATTGTCTTTCGATACAACGGCGACGTTAGACAAAGCGCGGCGGATCATCGCATTGTATGCCGCAGCGGGGATTGATCAATCCAGAGTGCTGATCAAAATCGCCGCCACTTGGGAAGGTATTGCGGCGGCGAAAATCCTGGAAACCCAAGGCATCCAGTGCAATTTGACGTTGTTGTTTGGGTTCGCGCAAGCCGTCGCCTGCGCCGAAGCTGGTGTGTTTTTGATTTCGCCCTTCGTGGGGCGCATTTTGGATTGGCATAAGGCTAAAACAGGGCTCGAGTATTCCGCAGAGAATGACCCGGGTGTGCTGTCTGTCAGGCAAATCTTCGAGTACTACAAAAAATTTGACTATAGCACCGTGGTCATGGGCGCGAGCTTCCGTAACGTCGAGGAAGTCTTGGCCTTGAGTGGCTGCGATCGACTGACCATCAGTCCAGGGCTACTCGAGCAATTGAGTCAGCGTGAGGCGTTAGTGCCAATTCGACTCGATGCCAATGCTGCCAAATTGCTGCCGATCGAGAAGATCTCCATGGGTGAGTCCCGCTTTCGCTGGCAGATGAATGAAGACGCTATGGCGACTGACAAGCTCAGTCAAGGCATTCGTCAGTTTCATGCGGACTATCTGTCGCTTCGACAGTTCCTTGCAGCTCAAAGCTAAGGGCCGGGCCGAAACCCGGCTAAGGGGCAGATGACGTGATCGAAGTATTGTTCTTGGCGCTCGCCTTAAGTATGGACGCTTTCGCGGTGTCCATCGGTCTGGGTGCGAAGTGTAAAGCCAGTCCCGTGCGCTTGGCGCTGATGGCGGGGGCATATTTTGGTGTGTTCCAGGCACTTATGCCACTGTTGGGTGTTTTGGGTGGTATCAGTCTGCTCGGCTGGTTCGAAGCCTTGGCGCCCTGGATCGCGTTCTTGTTGTTAGGGATTGTCGGCGGAAAAATGATTATTGAGTCATTCAATCAGGCGTCTGCAGGTGACGCTGCTGCCGAAGAGCTGCCCGACAAGTTGTCCGATACGCAGGTTATTAGCCATCAGATAATGCTAGTGCTTGCGGTTGCCACGAGTATTGATGCGCTGGCGGCGGGCGTTGCGCTGCCGCTCATTGATTTTAATCCGCTGTTAGCTTGTTTGTTGATTGGCGTGACAACTTGGCTGTTTAGTTGCCTCGGGGTGTTTGTCGGCGTCAAAAGCGGTACCTTGTTGGGACGCCGTGCGGAATTGTTGGGTGGTGTCGTACTAATCTTGATCGGCTTCAAAATATTATTGACGTAAGCCTTTCTGTTGGCCGCATGAGTGGTTGTAGATTCTACGACTTAGATACCGCGGTTTGAATAGTGACAAGACTTTGAATAGTGACAAGACTTTGAATAGTGAAAAGACTTTGAATATGTCGCGCGGACTGTGCAGAAGCCAATTTTTGGGCGGTTGCCTGGCACTTGCGATTGTTGCGAGCAACGCGGTGAGGCTGATGAGTGGTTGGCGCAATCGAGCTGGGCTGGCTATTTTGACGAAGCACAGGTGCAGGGCACCATGGTTGTGGTTGACCAGCGTCACCACCCACAGCTTGTGTACAAGCATAAGCGTGCCGATGAGCGTTTTTCACCGGCCTCGTCCTTCAAAGTCCCAGACACGCTGTTCGCGCCAGATGCGGGCAGCGCCAAGGATGAATTTCAGGTTTTTGGCTGAGACGGGGTAACGCGCTGGTTGTCTACCTGGAATCGGGATCAGACCCTGAAGTCGGCGCGCTATTCGACGATGTGGGTGTGCCAAGAGTTGGCCATCAAACTCGGCGCTGATCGAGCGCGGGATTATCTGCAGCAGATTTAATATGGCAACATGGATCCGGGCGGCGATGATCAGCAATTCTGGCTGAGCGGTACGCTGCGTGTTTTCGCGATGGAGCAGGTCGAATTTTTACAACGGCTGTACCATAATGCCTTGTCATTTAGTCTGGTGGGTCAGCGTCTGGTGAAGGACTTAATGGTCAACGAGGCTGGTCAGAAATGGATTTTGCGGGCTAGATCAGGTTGGGTCGCAGTACCCGAGCAACCTGCCATAGGCTGGTGGGATGGCTGGGCTGAGCGTGCTAAGGGACTCGTATTTTTTGCCATTAATATTTCCACGACCAAGGGCTTGGCCGATGCGCCGAAGCGACAAGCCATCGCAACAAAAGTGCTGCAGTCTATCGGTGCGCTGCCTGAAGACGTTTGAGGGGCTGCTCGGGTATTTTTTTATCCTTGCTGAATAGATAAATAATAGTTAATCAACAGAATGGACCATGCAATGTCACCTCAGTTTAGCCACCGTCTAGCACTTGCGACGGATATTCCTGCGATCATCGAGTTGATGCAGCTGTCCATCGCTGAGAATATGAAAGCGTTTCTTTCCCCGGCAGAAATTGAGGCAGCGAAGGAAACCATGGGGGTCGATCGCAGCTTGATCGAAGACCAGACCTACTTTTTGATTGAGGCCGGTGATGAGGCTGAAAAGCAGCTGGTAGGCTGCGGCGGTTGGGGTCGGCGGCGAACCCTTTACGGCGGTGATCATACCGTCGGCCGAGATGACAGCCTGAGTGATCCTGGTCAGGATGCGGCTCGGATTCGAGCCATGTACACTCACCCTGGCTGGGCGCGTCAGGGCATTGGCAGCTTGCTACTCCAGTTGGGCGAGCAAGCTGCGCGCGACGGGGGTTTCAAGTCTATAGAGCTGGGCTCTACTGCGGCGGGAGAGCCACTGTATTTAGCGCGGGGTTATGTGGAAATCAGTCGCGAGGTGCATATCGCTGCGAATGGTGCTGACAACCTGGTGATTACCATGGGCAAGATGCTATGAATTAAATGGTTGCTAAGGTCTTTTGTAGAAGGCCTGTTGTGGAATGCCCGTTATGGAATGCTAGCCACATCACCCCCTTTCACTCTTGTCAGAAGATTTCGGTGACAGCTGGTTGCGCACATTCAAATAATATTAGATTAAAGGAGTTTGGGTTAATGGTTATTTTCAGGATACTGCTGGTTGCTATATTGATGAGTGTCTCAGCCTACACTGTCGTGGTCATAAGCGACCATGGGTTGGGTTTGTTTGAGGTGTTCTTCAGCGATATCAGGGCTATGGCTTGGCCTGGTCAGTTTAATGTCGACTTCATGAGCATGCTGGCGCTGTCTGGACTTTGGCTTGCTTGGCGTCACCATTTTTCAGCTGTTGGAGTGGTGGTTGGGGTTTTGGGTTTTTTCGGCGGCGCGCCATTCCTCTGTGTTTACCTGTTGCTGGCGAGTTTCAACGCAAAGGGTGATATGCACGAGATTCTGCTAGGCAAGACGCGAACGAATCAGTAGCGTCCAGTCGGTGTGATTTGGCAGTGCTAAGGCAATGCTTTGTTTAGCCAAACATTGTTGGTTTTGCCCAGCGCCTTCTTCGCCAAGCATCTTTTGGTAAATATTAATTTCCGCCTCGTGGAGAGCCACTTAATGAGCGCTTATATTATTGTAGATACCCGGATCACTGACCCTCAAGCCTATGAAGCCTACAAACAGTTGGCAAAACCCATTGCGGAAAAGTTTGGTGGTATCTATCGAGCACGGGGTGGCGCGATGGATGTGCGAGAGACGGACCTGTGGTCGCCAACCCGGGTAGTTATTATTGAATTTCCCAGTATGCAAGCTGCCCAAGCCTTTGTTGACTCGAAGGAGTATGCTCCTGTTAAGCCGCTGCGTACGGAAAATGCACAATGTACCTTGCTGTTGCTAGAAGGTTGTTAGTCAGGCTCAAATTATTCACCATTTCAGGGGGCGCAAGCCGCGATGACGGATATTATCGTCAGATCAGATGGGCTGGAAGATTTTCATCGTCAGCAGATAACCTTGTTAGGCAGAAGCAAGCTGGTGTTCACCTCTGGCAGCGGTCCTGCGGTGATCGTGATGTCAGAGATGCCCGGTATCTACGATGAGGTGATCAACTTTGCTCGAAAGGTGAGAGATGCAGGCTTTACAGTCTGGATGCCGCACTTGTTCGGTGAAGTTGGTCGATCGCCCTCTGGTGGTTATCTCGCGAAATCAATGGCTCGCGCTTGTATCAGTCGAGAATTCTCTGCGCTGGCGGCTAACCGCAGCAGTCCGGTGGTGGATTGGCTCAGGGCGCTGTCGGCGCATGTGCACCCGTTATGTGGCGGCAAGGGTGTGGGCGCTATTGGCATGTGCTTCACGGGCAATTTCGCGTTATCCATGATGGTGGAGCCGACAATGTTGGCGCCTGTGCTGTCTCAGCCCTCACTGCCACTATTTCAAAAAGGCGGTATGCATATTTCGCCAGCGGACCTGAGTTGCGTTAAAGATCGACTCGAGAAGGAAAATCTGACGGTGCTGGCATACCGATTCGATGGTGACCCATTCTGCCGCAAGGAGCGCTTCAGTGAATATGCTGCGGCGCTGGGAGACCGATTTCAGTCTCGAGTATTGCCCGACGAGGCGGCGAGGGTTAGCCGTGCTGCGCCTCACAGTGTCGTGACGATGCACCTGATCGATGCGGAAGGCGAGCCAACTCGAGCGGCGGTAGATGAAATCTTAGCGTTTTATCAGACCCGTTTATGCACTTAGCATCAATGTGTGCTCATTAATCGACAGATGCGTCGGGGCCGGTGATCAGAGGCAAGGTCTCATCTTTGACCCATTCGCTCATGGAGCCGTCATACACAGCGACTTGCGGATGGCCGATTAGCGTTAAGGCTAACGCGTCGAGGGTCGCGGCAATCCCGCCGCCGCAGTAGGCTATGACCCGCTGTTTGTCTAGTACACCCTTGGCCGAGAATACGCGCTGCAGTTCAGCAGCGGGGCGAAAGCAACCCTGGTCTAGCAGTTCATCGTAGAAGACATTCTTGCTGTTTTCGATATGTCCCTTGCGCCCATAACTCATCTTCGCCTCACCGGAGTAGACATCAGGCGAGAGGGCATTGATGGTACAGACGTCGCCATCATGCACTGCGGCGAGGGTGGTGGCCTTATCCGCCCAAAGTTTGGCATCAAGACTGACCAAAAGATTGCCTGAGCGTGCCGGTGGTAGCTCAGTGGTCAGGTCTCGACCCTCTTGCTGCCACTTCGATAGCCCACCGTCTAGTACAGCGACGTTTTTGTGCCCACAGGAATGTAGCATCCACCAGGCCCGAGTTGCCCACATCATATGGCCGCTGCTATAAAACACCACCTGGCTATCGTCATCGATACCGGCGGCACGGTAGGCCGCTTGCAAGTGCGCTGCCGAGGGTAGGGTAAATCCCAAACCGCTGCTAGTGTCCGATAAGTCTCGAACAATATCCAGAAAGGCCGTGCCCGGTATATGTGCCTGTTGATAATCATCGAAGCCCGATACGGCGTTGTAACCGTGTGCACTCGGGACCAAACTAATGGTCACGTCAAACAACCGCAGGCGACTGGGATTGTTTGCGATGGCTGTGTCGAGGTCAGCGGTAGAGATAAGGTAATCAGGCTTGGCGTAATTCATGGTCATGAACTCAATGGTTAGAAATTAAAGTGGAGTGATCAAAAAACTAGCTACCGCGTTTTTTGCGATAGCTGACTTTATGCTGAACGTTGGGCTACTTCCGCTTGCAGGCCTGCGCGGTTGTCACCATGGCTCAAGGACACCAGACGGCTAAGCTCTGTCAGGCTGCGGCCCGATTCCTGCTGTAAGTCATTAAAAAATTGTTGGGTTCGACTCAGGGCCGACTTGGTATTGATGCCGGTTTCTATGATCTTGGCCTCTCGCAGGTAAGCCTCAACATCACGGGTTAGTAAAAACGTATCTTTGCCGAGCGCGCGTAATGCATAGGGGCCGATATTGCCGCCCAAGCGGCTACCGTGTTTCTTCAAGTATGCCCAGAGTCCGACGATGTCATCGCAGGGCCAGTCGGCAATAAAGGCGGCAAAGCTGCATTGGTGGTGGCGGCGAGTCAGGTCGATCATCAGGGCGTTTTCGCGAATGGCCCAAACCTTTCGATAGTTACGAATAATACGTTGGTCGTGGGCGCGCTGTTCTAACATCTCATCGGGCATCATCAACAATTTGTCGATATCAAAGCCCCAAAACAGCAGTTCGAAGTTATCCCACTTAGCCTCTACAACGCGCCAGACAAAGCCAGACTGGAAGACTTTTTTGGTGAGCGCTGACAGGTAAGTGGCATCGGGAATAACTTTGAGTTGCGGGCCAGACAAAGGCCCTACCAACAAAGACTCAAGCTGAGCCTCGCTGCCCTTGCGCCGGCAAGCGATATCGTAAATATTTTGATAAGTTGGCACGGTTCCTTCCTGTCTCTGTTCTGAAGTTTGCAGTAATGCGGTGCTGTATTAGCCATCAATGCCTAGTTGTGTCTTGATGTACTGGCCAACGGCTTTGTAATCGGCTTTGCCATTTGCGGCCCGGCCTAATTGATCAATAACGAAGACGTGCTTCGGGCACTTATAGGCCGCCAGTGACCGTCGAATGAAGACGTTGAGTTCGGCTTCGTCTAAAACCGCCTCGTCAGCCAGTTCTACGGCGGCGGTGACCGCTTGGCCCCATTTGTCATCAGGGACACCGACCACCAGGGCATCTTTGATAGCGGGATGAGTCTTGAGGACTTCCTCGACTTCTTCGGGGTACACCTTTTCGCCAGCAGTATTAATACAGACACTGCCTCGGCCTAGCAGTGTGATGGTGCCGTCGGCGGCCACCTGGCACCAGTCGCCGGGTATAGAATAGCGCACGCCGTTAATCTCTGGGAAGGTTTTGGCGGATTTCTCCGGATCCTTATAGTAGCCCCGGGGTATGCCGCCACAGCGAGCCACAAAGCCAGGTTCTTCGCTGCCGGGCGTGATTTCTCGGTGGTCCTCAGAAAAGACTCGAGTGAAGTCGCCGATGGCGAATTTAGCGACCGCAACGCCCTGGTCAGCGGTGGTCACAGATTGGCCAAAGCCGATGGCTTCTGAGGCGCCAAAGGAGTCAACGAGACTCATTTGCGGGTTATGCTTGAGCAATCCCTGTTTGATCTCGGGGCTCCACATGACGCCAGAGGAAATGATGACCAGTAGGGACGACAGGTCATAGGCGCCTGGGTTTTGCTCCAGTGCCTGCAGCAGAGGGCGGCCAAATGCATCACCGACAATCGCCATGGAGGTGACCTGTTGGTCCTGGACTGTTTGCCAGATCTGCTGCGGGTCAAAATGAGCGCTGCCGATGGTGACCACTGTGCCGCCACGGGCGAGAGTGCCCAGGGCTGTAAGCAAGCCCGTGCCATGCATCTCTGGGCAGACAGGCATGCCTCGGTTGTTGGCAGTTGCCGCCAGAATATTAGCCACATGTTCCTCAAGATTGGCGGGTGCAGCAATGTCCTGGTCGACGACGGCGCCACCACCACCAGCAGTCCAGATGTCCTCATGGGCCCACATGACGCCTTTGGGCATGCCGGTTGTACCACCGGTATAAATGAACAACAGGTCATCCCCTTGTCTTTTAAGGTTCAGGGGACTGCCGTCGCCGGTAGTGGCCAGTGCTTCATAAGATTTGACTGGGCTATCGGCGCCAGCGTGAGTCATATCAGCGCCGGGGTGGCCGTCGTCCACCTGCACCCATAACAGAACATTCGGTAAACGGCGTCTGAGGACTTCGACCTGGGGTGCGAACTCCGCGGCAAAGACCACGATACGAGCGTCAGAATTGTCGATGATGTACCACAGTTCATCCTCCACATACCGAAAGTTGACGTTGACATGGGTTAAGCGGGCTTTGAAGCAGGTTGTCAGCGTTTCCATATAGGCGGCATGATTACGCATATAAAACGCGACCTTGTCGCCGGTTTTGGCACCAGCCTGAAGAAAATGTCGAGCCAGGTTGTTTGCCCGTTGGTCCATTTGCTGCCACGTCAGCACCCGCCCATCGTGAATCAATGCCGGTCTGTCCTGCGGCAATGCCGCGGCGATGGCTTCAAACATATCCCCATAATTCCAGACCATGTTGGCTCTCCTGTTGTTGTTTAGCTTGGAGGATAGGGTAAGACAGTCAGGGACAGGTTGTACAGCATTGTTACGCTTCGGCACAGGGACTGGGGATGAGGCCTTACAGGTTGCAAGAGAAGCTGCGAGAGATGCTGAGAGCCCCATAAAAAAACGCCCGGCGTGCCGGGCGTTTAAGCTTGTCTGCTTGAACCCGACCCGCTAGGTATTCCACTGGCCGCTAGGTATTCTGCGGGCCGCTAGGTATTCCACTGACAGGCGGATAGCAGGCCGATGGGCGTTAGAAATTCACACGATCGGTGATAGCGCCGTCCACATTCAGATTGATCCCTGTGGTGAACGCCGATCGCTCGCTCGCCAGGAAGACGACGGCATTGGCCACATCGAATGCCGTTGCCATTCGGCCAGTGGGGTTTCTCGCCATTGCGCCCTTGAACATCTCCGGGTTATGTTTCTCAATCGTCTGCCAGATACCGCCATCGAAATACACGGTACCCGGTGAGACGATATTCGCTCGAATTTTTTGGTGGGCATTCTGTTTGGCATAGCCCTTGATGAAGTGCACCATGGCAGCTTTAACGGCACCATAAGAGGATGCCACTGCGGCGGTAGTGCTGGATACAGAACCGACAGCGATGACGGCGGCATCGCCGTGCTGTTGTGCGGCAGTCTCGAGGAATCCCTGGCCGGCTTCAATCATATCCACCAGACCGAACACATCCACATTGATGTTCTGCATCCATGAGTCTCGATCAATACCCTGCGCCATAGCGCCAACGTTAGATACAAGAATGTCCAGTCCGCCCAGCTGTTGGCCCGCCTCACGGACCCAGGCTTTCAATTCACCGTCGGCCATGACATCTACCTGCTTGCCGATCGCCCTGATGCCCTTGGCGTTCAGGTCTATGAGGGCCTGTTCGATTTCTGCGGGATTACGAGCGCAGATGGCTACGTTGCAACCCTCATCGGCAAAGGTATCTGCGATCGCGCGGCCGATGCCGCGAGTGGCACCGGTAATCAATACGTTGCGGCCTTTGAGTCCTAAATCCATCTTGATTCTCCAAATATGACAGGTGGTGGTTCGTCTGGGTTGACGAGGGCTTTTGAACAGAGGCCAAAATGCCATGCTTGGCGTCATTTGACAAATGATTCCCGACTCAGGCAGGTGAAGGGCTTAAGCCAAGGGTGTGTGAGGCAAGGCAGCGTCAGGCTGCTGGCAGTGAGTTTGGCGCGAGGGCGTTAGGGCCGTAAGCCGAGTTTTGATAGTCTTCCGAGCAGTATTTAGCGGCGGGCAGAGAGATCAGCGCTGGTGCTGGCCGGCTGCGCGGTTTCAAGATAGAGATGCTCCATACCACGTACCAGGCCGCCCACCTGCCAGTCTACTGTCTGTTCGGCCAGGGTCAGATTCGGAAACTTTGCCAGTAGGGCGTCAATGGCCACTTGCGCCTCAAGTCGGGCCAGGGCTAGCCCGAGGCAAAGGTGGAGGCCGTAGCCAAAGGAAACATGGCTTGGGTGCGCGCGGTGGATATCGAAGATGTCCGGGTGATCATTTTCGGCCGCATCCCGGTTGGCGGCGGCGATCACCAAAAGCACGAGCTGATTTTTCTTAATGGCAGCGCCATGAAAATCCATGTCCTGTTTCGCGAATCTCGCCAGCATCTGTACTGGCGGCTCATAGCGCAGCATTTCTTCTACGGCATTCGGCGTTAAGCTCGGATCTTGTTGTAATTGCGCGAGTTGATCCGGGTTTTGGAGTAGGGCATGCATGCCATTGCCAATCAGTCGAGTCGTGGTTTCATGGCCAGCCAGCAGCAGTAAAACGCAGGTTGAGTACATTTCCCCGGCGGACAGTCGATCGCCTTCTTCCTCGGCGGCGATGAGCTGGCCGATCAAATCCTGTGAAGGAGTCTGGCGTTTCTGTTCGATAATGCCGGTGAAATACTCGATGAGTGCGTTGTTGGCGTTGTTGCCTCGTTCAACCATGTCTGGGTCATCAATCAGCGTGAGGCCAAGCAGTTCATTGGACCAGGCCTGAAATTGCTCGCGGTCACTGTCGGGGAGTCCCAGCAGTTCGGCAATGACGATGGCAGGTAAAGGTTTTGCCAAAACTGCCATCAGGTCGAACCGTGTGCCGGGATCAACCTTGGCTAAGCATTCATCGACGATGCGTTTGATATGGGGTTCCAAGGAGAGAATATATTTGCGCAGAAACCCATGGGACACGAGCTTACGGAGTCGCGTGTGGTCCGGAGCGTCGAGGCTGAGCATGGAGGGATCGTCTAACAGCTGCAGTTTTTGACCATCGGCAGCGGCTCGCAGCAGACTGACGAGAAATGGATTATGACGCATATCGCTGCTCAGTCGAGGATCCTTGAACGCCGCCTGGACTTCCTTAAAGCCGAGCACTAGCCAGCCCCGAGTTGCAAAGCTGCGAACCACTGGCGCCTTGGACCGGAGCCTGTTTAGCCACAGGTAGGGGTTATTGCGATTCTCCAGCACCCCGGGACGTGGTCCTCGGCCATAGGAGACAGTATCGATGGTCGTAAGAAGTCGCAAGGCCAGTTGGCCCATGGCTCGAAGCACTATTTTTTTGACTGACATTTTCTTCGCCAACGGCCTATCTGACATGGTGCGGAGTCCCTGTATCTGACCACTAAGAGTCGGTAAATTAACTGCGCCGGTATCGCTGCAGTAGCGAGCTTAGAGAGGGCCAGGAATGATATCCATGGTTGGCTGCGATTCAGGAGATGAGTCAGGCTAATCTGCCGATCAATGGCGAGGGTGCTGACTTGACCACCGCTGCTTGATCGACATTAGCGAGGCCTCCTATAACGCAGACGCTTAATGTCAGTCCCTGAATGCAGGCAGAGATCGCTGCCGGGATGCGTTGGCCGTGCGATACCGCAGAATAACTGGTATAACCTTTGGGATGAATTTTTGTCTTTTATTTTTCACCGATGAATCAGGAGGCAGGCGATGGAAATCCAAAAGCTCGATGAACAATTTTCCGTTTCAGCACAGTTGTCGATCGATGATTTAGACGCATTGGCCGCCGCCCATGTTGAGATTTTGGTGTGTAATCGACCGGATGAGGAGGCAGCGGATCAACCATCTTTTGCCGAGATTGAGGCAGCAGCGAAAGCGCGGGGCATGGTCGCCATTCAGTTGGCATTCAAACCTGCTGATCTGACCCGTGAACTCGTCGATGAGCTCGGGCATTTGATTACCACGGGCAAGAAAATTCACGGCTATTGTCGAACGGGTAATCGTTCCACCAATATCTGGGCAGCGAGCCAACTGAACCAAGGTAAATCGCTGGCGGCGATAGCGAGTGAGACTTCGCCCACAGGTTTTGATGTCACCGGTTTTCTGCAGCAGGCGCAAGTCAGTGGCTTGGTTGACAGACCCGGTGACGGTGTTGTGATTGTAGGGGCGGGTTCCGCGGGGATAGCGTTGGCGGCCAGTCTCAAAAAACGTGATCCGCAACTGCACATCACGCTGATTGACCCATCGAGTGAGCACTACTACCAACCAGGTTGGACCATGGTCGGTGCGGGCGTGTTTAACTCAGCAAGTACGCGGCGGGCGACTCGAGATCTGATTCCGGCGGGGGTGACATGGCAACAACAGTCGGTGGTGAGTTTTGATCCAGCAAACAACCAAATCCGTCTCGATAATGGCGAGACTGTGCGCTACCAGCAACTCGTGGTTTGCCCTGGCCTAAAGCTTGACTGGTCTGCTGTAGCGGGGCTTGAGGAATCTCTGGGCAAAAATGGGGTCACTTCAAATTATCGCTACGACCTGGCGCCCTACACCTGGGAGTTGGTGAATACCTTGCAGCGCGGTAGGGCAGTATTTACTCAACCGCCCATGCCTATTAAGTGTGCCGGCGCGCCGCAAAAAGCCCTATATCTGTCCGCTGATGCCTGGTTTCGCCGTGGCGTGCTCAAGGATATCAAAGTTGATTTCTATAATGCCGGTGCTGCACTGTTTGGTGTTGCCCATTATGTGCCGGCACTGATGGAGTATGTGGAAAAATATCAGGCCAAACTGCACTTTCAACAAACCTTGGTGAAGGTCGATGGTGCAAACCAAAAGGCGTGGTTTACGAGCACCGATGCCGCCGGCGAGCCGCAAGAGACCTGTGTTGAATTCGACATGCTGCATGTTTGCCCACCGCAATGTGCGCCTGACTTCGTTAAGGATAGCGAGTTAGCCGACGCCAACGGTTGGCTAGATGTGGATCAAGCGACCTTGCGGCATCAGCGCTTCGATAATATTTGGGGCTTAGGTGATGTGCTGAATGCACCGAACGCGAAGACCATGGCTGCAGCCCGCAAGCAGGTACCTGTGGTGGCCGACAATCTTGTCAGCGCCATGCAAGCGCGGGCGTTAACTGCGAGCTATGATGGTTACGGATCTTGTCCCCTGACCGTTGAGCGGGGCAAAATTGTGCTGGCTGAGTTCGGCTATGGGGGCAAATTGTTACCCACCTTTCCCGCTTGGTTGAACAATGGCGCGCGGCCGACTCGGCTCGCCTGGCTGCTCAAAACCTACGCGTTACCGACGGTCTATTGGCACTTGATGCTCAAGGGGCGCGAGTGGTTGACTTAGGCCGCCGCAGATGAAGCTCTCGCCCCTGTTAGCCGCTGTTCCGCTGGTGGGATCACTGCGTGGTTATAATCGAGAATCCATGCTCAGTGACCTGATTGCGGGGCTCGTAGTGACGGTCATGCTGATTCCTCAATCCCTGGCCTATGCGCTGCTCGCAGGCGTGCCAGCGGAAGTAGGGATGTACGCCAGCATTCTGCCCCTAGTGGCCTATGCGATCTTTGGTACCAGTCGTACCTTGTCAGTCGGTCCCGTAGCCATTGCCTCATTGATGACCGCGGTGGCTCTTGGCAAGGTGGCTGAAACAGGTTCTAGCGATTATGTGAGCGCGGCAGTTTTGTTGGCATTTCTTTCCGGCGGGTTTTTGATCGCCCTCGGCGTTTTGCGGCTTGGCTTTCTCGCCAATTTTCTGTCTCACACGGTGGTTTCAGGTTTTATCACGGCCTCGGGTATCCTGATTGCCCTGAGCCAGATGAAACATATTGTTGGCGTCAAAGCCCAGGGTGATACCTTCTTCGAACTCTTGATATCGCTGCTGCAGCACCTGCCAGATGTGAATTATTACGCCCTTACCGTGGGTGTTGGAGTGGTTTGCTTTCTATTCTGGGCGCGGCGCGGCGCCGCCGGATTGATGGCGCAATGGGGGATGGATTTGAATACGGCGCAGCTGGTCGCCAAGGCAGCACCGGTAGTAGGCATTATCGTCACCATTGCTGGCGCTGTGATTTTCGATCTGGATGCCAAGGGCGTTGCGCTCGTCGGCGAGGTGCCGGCTGGATTGCCAGGTTTACATCTGCCGGTGTTTTCGTTGGCCATGGTGGAGCTGTTGATTGTGCCAGCCATGGCGATCTCGATTATTGGCTATGTCGAGTCCATATCCGTCGGTAAAACCCTGGGTGCAAAGCGTGGCCAACGGGTTGATGGGAATCAGGAACTTGTGGGTTTGGGTGCCGCTAACCTGGCCTCGTCATTTTCTGGAGGTTTCCCGGTGACTGGCGGTTTCTCACGTTCGGTGGTTAATTTTGATGCCGGTGCCAGTACCCAGATTGCCGGTATCCTGGCGGCCATTGGTATCTCCCTGGCTTCCTTGTTTCTGACGCCGGTGCTGTTTTATTTGCCGCAGGCGACACTCGCGGCGACGATCATTGTGGCCGTCACAGGGCTGATCGATGTATCGATCATCACGAAGACCTGGAAACTCTCAAAAAGCGACTTCTATGCCGTCGCCTTGACCATTCTGGGCACCCTCGTGTTTGGCGTGGAAGCGGGCGTTGCAGCCGGGGTGCTGGTGTCGTTGTGTCTGTATCTGTACCGCACGTCGAAGCCACATATTGCCGAGGTGGGTCTGATAGAAGGTACTGAACATTTTCGAAATATCCTGCGGCATAAGGTCTCTACCCGACCTGAAATATTATCCCTGCGGGTAGACGAGAATCTGTTTTTTGCCAATGCGGGTTACCTCGAGGAATACATTCACAGTGCGCTGGAGAATAACCCCGAGGTTCGTCACCTTGTGTTGATGTGTAGTGCCTGTAACACGATCGATTATTCCGCGCTTGAAGTACTGGAGGCGATCAATGGGCATTTGCGCAACCTGAACATTACCTTTCACCTGTCTGAGGTCAAGGGGCCGGTGATGGATTACATCAAAGACACGGGCTTTCTAGAGCATCTAACAGGCCATGTCTATTTGAGCCAATATCAAGCCTATATGGACTTGAGTGGTTCGCCGCAGTCCGACGCAATGCCGTTAAAAACCTCGCTGGATGAATAAAGCCAGTATCAACTTCAGTCTGCCCCTAGAACAGGGGCACTATACCAGTGAGGACAAGATCTGTGGGATCTGCCCGGTCGGGTCGTTCTGCGCAGAATTCAAGGTGGCGATAGTCTGGCCCTTGGGTTAACCCTGAAAGCGAGGTGCGCGTTTCTCCATATTGGCCATGACGGCCTCGACCTGATTGGGTTTGCCGATGATCTGGTCCTGTTCACGAGATTCAGCTAACAGAATTTCTTGCGGGTTCTGGAATGGCGCATTGTTCAAAATTCGCTTGGCAGCTCGCACCGCTTCCGGGTTTCTGGCAGCAATCTCAGCGGCAGTTTGTAGAGCCGCTTCGATGGGGTTGATGACGACTTGGGTGACGAGGCCTAGGGCTTGAGCTTCATCCGCTTCGATGATGCGGTTGGTGTAGGTTAACTCACGTAGTACATCGTCACGGAGCAAATGGGGTAGATAGGGCGTGGCGCCCATATCGGGCACTAGGCCCCAGCGCATCTCCATAATGCAAATTTTTGTGCCAGGTGCAGCGTAGCGCATATCCGCACCAATGCTGATCTGACAGCCGCCACCAAAGGCCACGCCATGCAGTGCCGCGATCACAGGCACCGGTAACTCACGCCAGACCCAGCTGGTGTACTGGGCGCGATTCGCCAGGCCATGGGTGCGACGCTCGAGCCGGCCCACGGCATCGTTCGCGGTCTCTGACTTCGCTGTCGCGTCATCGGGTTTGCCGGATGCCATATTCGCGAAATTACCCATATCCAGTCCAGCACAGAAGGCCCGGCCCTCACCAGACAACACCACGGCACGGATGTCTGGATTCGCCTTGAGTTGCTCGCCGGCATCAACGATTGCTTCAAACATGGCGTCATCCAAGGCGTTCATCTTATCCGGGCGGTTTAAACGGACGTGCGCGACATGGTCTTGAATATCAATAAGTACACGGTTTTCCATATTGTTCTCCAGATGTTTCACGGCGATTCAAAGGTTTCTGGCAAACATTAAACGGGTTCTTAGCCGGAAAGTACAGATAACTGCAAACCGGCATCTCTATGATGCTATCGCTATTTCAGGAAGAATTTCCTATGCTGGTCCGTCAATGCTCTCAATGGTGAATCATGATGGATTACCCTTTGTCCGGTTTAAAAGTGCTCGATTTCTCCCGGGTGCTGTCGGGTCCTTTTGCGGGTCGAATGCTCAGCGATCTGGGGGCTGAAGTGGTCAAGGTGGAGCCGCCTGAAGGCGATGTGACCCGTCACTGGGGACGTGTCATTGGCGGGGTTCCGGGCTACTACCACCAGCAGAATGCGGGTAAGCGGAATATCTGCCTGGATTTGCGGGCGGAAGGTGCGGTGCAGCTGGTCTGTGACCTGGTGGCGCAAGCCGATATCCTGATTGAAAATTACCGGCCGGATGTCATGCAGCGGCTGGGTATTAGTTATGACACCTTGAAGGCCATCAATCCCCGCTTGATCATGCTGTCGATTTCCGGTTTTGGTCATCAGGGTGCTGAATTGCGCCGGCCGGCGTATGCACCGGTTGTGCATGCCGAGATCGGACTGCTGCATCGTCATGCGGAACGCAATGCCGCAGCTTATAGTGACCTACCCTTGTCGGTAGCCGACACGAATGCCTCGCTCCATGGTCTGGTTGGCGTTCTGGCGGCGGTGATTCTGCGCGAGCGCACCGGGCTGGGACAGCATATCGATATTGCCATGGTTGACGCGACCACGGCCACGGACGATCAGTTGCAATATGATCTTGAAGATTCCCACGATACAGCGCCACTCCCTAATGCGGTTTGGGATTCGCCACTGGGGCCGGTATTGTTGTCTACTGATTTTCGTTTGTTGTGGAAGCTGTTGACGAGTAGTCAGGGTGTTGTTGATCCCACCACCGCTGATATGGCACTGGCGGAAAAAATCATCCTGCGGAAGCAGGTCGCCCAGGCATTTTTTCGAGAATTGACCGACGGTGAGCATTTCAGTCGCGTGATGAGTGAGATGAATATTGCCTGGGGTCTGGTGCGCGACCCAGCAGATATTCGAGATCAGACAAGTATCCATGAGCGTGGCAGTATTGTTCAGATTGATGACCGTGCCGGTGGTACTCGACCTGTTACGCAATCTCCTTATCGATTCTCGGCGGCCAAGAGTGGCGTGCGCGGACCGGCCCCTCATCGTGGCGAACATAATCAGGCGGTGCTGGCAGATTGGCTGGCAATGGGTGCCAGCGAAGTTTCGGAACTGCTGAAGCAGGGCGTATTGCAGTTCGATGCGGCTCTACTGGATGCTCAGTAGCCAGGCTCAATATCGCCGAGCTAAATCGACGCAGGCCTAGGGTGGTCTGGCGCAATCATGGCTGGTTTTCCGCGGCACTTTGACTTGAGTCAATGTCACGATAGCGCGCTGCGGCACAGTGGACTTATTCATCAGCCACTGTGTGACCCGTGATATGAGTGAAGCAAAGAAGCAGATAGCAAGTGCGCCGCAGCCCGCAGTTGAGCATTTTGATGTACTTGTGGTGGGGGCTGGTATTTCTGGCGTCGGTGCGGCCTATCATCTGCAAGACCAGTGCCCAGATCAGACCTTTCTGGTCGTCGAAGGGTTGGAGAGCTATGGGGGTACCTGGCAGATACACCGCTACCCCGGCATCCGTTCCGACAGTGATCTTTATACCTTTGGGTATCGGTTCAAGCCTTGGGTTGGTGCGCCGATTGCGACCCGTGATGAGATCCTCAGTTATATGGGTGAGGTGATCGAAGACAACCAGCTCGACTCACATATTCGCTACCAACACCATATCTCTGCCGCAAACTGGTCTAGCGAGAAACAGCGCTGGACACTGGAGGGTACGCGCAAAGATACTGGAGAGGCCGTGCGCTTCACCTCGAATTTTCTCTGGATGTGCCAAGGCTACTATGAACATGCCAAAGGCTATACGCCGGCATGGGAGGGCATGGACAAGTTTAAGGGCCAGATTGTTCATCCTCAGACTTGGCCAGAAGACCTGGATTACAAAGGCAAGCATGTTTTGATTATCGGTTCCGGTGCCACAGCAGCCACGCTGGCACCGGCTATCGCCGCCGATTGCAGTCATGTCACGGTGCTGCAGCGTTCACCCACCTACTTTATTCCTGGCGTCAATGAAAATGAACTCGCTGATACGCTGCGTGAACTGGAAGTGGACGAGACCTGGATTCATGAAATTGCGCGGCGCCAGATCCTTCGCAATCAGGCGGAATTCACCCGTCGCGCCTTTGAAGAGCCCGAAGTGGTCAAAGCCGAACTGCTGAGTGGCGTGCGCGCCTTTCTAGGCGATCAATATGACATCGAGAAACATTTCACACCGACATACCGACCCTGGCGCCAGCGGATTGCGTTCGTGCCTAATGGTGACATTTTTCAGGGGATCGCGGCAGGCAAAGCTTCCATGGTCACTGATGAGATCGAGCGCTTCACAGAAAAAGGTATTCTGCTGAAGTCTGGCGAAGAATTGGAAGCTGACATTATCGCGACAGCGACGGGTTTCAACCTCAGTGTGTTAGGTGGCATTAACTTCTCGGTAGATGACCAACCAGTGGATTTCGCTGAGACGGTCACTTATCGAGGCATGATGTTTACCGGTGTGCCCAATATGGTCTGGATTTTTGGTTATTTCCGCGCCAGCTGGACGTTACGGGTAGATATCATCGCCGACTTTGTTTGTCGCTTACTGAATTTCATGGCGGCCAAAGGTTATCAATCTGTGGTCCCAGTACTGCGGCCTGAGGATGCAGATATGCCCTTGCGTGAATGGATCGATCCGGAAAATTTCAACCCAGGCTATCTGCTGCGATCAATGCACCTGATGCCGAAGCGCGGTGATAAGCCAGAGTGGCAGCATACTCAGGACTATTGGTTGGAGAAAGATGAGCTACCGAAGATCGACCTTGAGGATAGTGTGTTCAAGTATCAATAGCGGCTGCGGATGGTTGATGTTCGGGGCCGTGGACTGGCAGGCTGAGCGCCTTTGGGATATCTTGAGACAAAACCCCATTAGGCCATGATATGCAGGCACATTTTGATAACGGCAGCTTCTGGTTCGATTCCCTGCAAGCGCCCTTGCAGCCGGCGCCCGTTGAGACGCTACCCGCGCAGGTGGATATCGCCATTGTTGGTGCCGGCTATACGGGACTCTGGACTGCCTACTACCTGAGCCAACTTGCCCCCACACTGTCGATTGCCGTTTTTGAGGCGAATACCATCGGCTTTGGTGCCAGTGGCCGCAATGGTGGTTGGTGTATGGGCACCGCGATGGGGGTCGATCAGCTGCTCGCTCAACCAGCCCGTGCGGCCCAGGGACTTGCTGTCGCGCGAGCGATGCAACAGACCGTGGATGAAATCGGCGAAGTCTGCGACAAGGAAGGGATTGACTGTCATTTCAAGAAGGGTGGTACCTTGACCGTCGCAACCCGGCACTTCGATGTACCCTTGATGCAACAAAGTATCAAAGCCCACCAGTCCCTGGGTTTTGACGCCGAAGATTTCATCTGGCTCGATGCCGATGAATCGAAGCGGCGAGTGAACATGCAGCCTAATCATGGCGCCCTGTATACACCCCATTGCGCCAGCATTCATCCGGCCCATCTGGTCAAAGGGCTTGGCCGAGTGTTGCGCGAGCGTGGCGTTAATATCTATGAGCAGACAGCGGTGAGTCGTATCAATCCTTCTGAGTTGGTCACCAGTCGAGGGGTGGTTAAAGCGGCTAAAATTCTGCGGGCCACCGAAGGCTATACGGATTCTATCGAAGGTCACAAACGCCAACTGCTGCCTTTGTATTCCATGATGGTCGCCACCGAACCCCTGGCAAAAAGTGTCTGGGATGATATTGGTCTGCGACAGCGAGAAACCTTTGGTGACGCGCGGCGAGTCACCATCTATGGTCAAAGAACTCAAGATGATCGTCTTGCCTTCGGCGGGCGTGCGGGCTACTACTATGGCTCCAAGCGTAAAGCCTTGATCGATCCTCAAGATCCGATGTTGGAGCATGTAGCTCGCACCTTGAAGGAATTATTTCCAGTGCTGCAGGGTACAGCCATTACCCATCGCTGGGGTGGCCTTATGGGCGTGCCGCGTCACTGGCGACCGTTTGTGACCTTCGATAGTGCAATCGGTATTGGCAGTGCCGGCGGTTATGTGGGGGAGGGTGTCGGGGCGTCAAATCTGGCAGCACGTGTCTTGGCTGACCTGACCCTGGGGCGGGATACGGCGCTGACGCAGTTAGCCTGGGTAGATGATGTCGCGCGGCGCTGGGAGCCGGAGCCATTTCGCTGGCTAGGTGCCGGCGCCATTCAATGGTTCGGCGATCGTGCTGACCGGCAAGAATTTCAAACGGGTAAGCGCTCTCGATTCTGGGGCGGCTTGTTTAATCAGTTTGTCGGCTAAGGCCGTGCCCTGCCAACGCCATTCCATAGCACTCCAGGCGAGTGTGAGCCCCCGTCAGCGGCGCCAATACCTGTGGCTACTGGGGTTGATCCTGCTCTGTCTTAATGCGTGTGTTCACCAACCCCTAGAGTTGTCTGTCAGTGAGTCTTGTGAGCAGACCTTGAGCGAATGGCAGGCCACTCGCAACCGCAGTGATACCCGCGACGCTCAGGTTTACAGTCTAGACGATCTTGGAGTGTTTGCGATAAATCGATTTCTCGTTGGCCTGGTGCCAAAGCTCGATACGTTAGCAGGCAAAGAATTTTGGCTGCGAGAGTCATGGCGCCTGGCTCAGGAACAACGGCAGATTGAACTGGCGAACTTGTGGCCGGCGTTACCTGGCGAGGAGCGGCAAGAAATCGAGCGTTGTGCACAGCAAGCTTTAAATGAACAATTGGCGCTGGCAGTACAGGGTTTTGGGCTTGATTTGGCCTCACCAGAGATTCCTGACGATTATCGCCTGTGGCGGCGTATATTTGGCCTGTATCCATTAACTCGATTATTTGTGCTGCCGCCATTGCGAGCAGAGCAGGCGCAGTCTCGAGCCCAGTTTCAGCGAGTATCACCGCCAGCCTCGACGCGTTGGTATCAGCTACCTGAATTAGAACAAAGACTTAATCCAGCAAAGATCAGCAGCCTGCTGCAGGTCGCACGGGCCAGTAACCCGTTAGGGTTACCGGTACTCGATGGGGCAGTGCTGCAGACGCTGATGGCACATTACGCGCCGGGTTGGGCGATTGATACGCGCAGTGCCAGTGATCAGCCCGGTCGGGTGAATTGGCAGACACCAGTTCAGATCAATATCGATCAGCAGCAGCCGGCGATGTATACGTTGGCGTCTTACACGCACTTTCAAAATGAGATCTTATTACAGCTGAACTACTTTATTTGGTTCTCACAGCGACCGAAGAGCGGCAAGCTGGATCTCTATGGCGGGCAGCTGGATGGTTTGATTTGGAGAGTCACGCTGCGCGCCAATGGCGAAGTGCTGGCCTACGATAGTATTCATCAGTGTGGCTGCTTCCATCAATTTTTTCCAGTTGATAAGCGGCTAAAAACCAAACCTGCCATGGCGTTCCAGGAGCCATTGCTGGTACTCAATAAAGACATTCCCGACGGCTTGCGGGAACGCGTGATCGTCCAGCTGACTCACAGCACACATTCCGTAGTGGGTCTGCAAAGTCAATCATTTCGAGCTGCCCAGATCGATTCTGATTCGAGACCTGCCGCATCTAACGAAAGTTCCGTGCCGCTCGTGCTGTACGACTACAATGAACTTCGCAGTTTGAGCGTTGATGATAGACGCCAGAGCCTGTTTGCTGACAATGGCTTGATCCCAGTGAGTCGACGCCTAGAACGCTGGCTACTGTGGCCGATGGGCATTGAATCCGCCGGGGCAATGCGTCAATGGGGGCATCATGCAACGGCGTTTGTTGGTCGCCGGCACTTTGACGATGCGGACCTGTTAGAAAGCTTGTTCTACTATGAATGATCGTCTTTATGGGCGATTAGTATTCGGACATTCCTGCCGACAGGGTCTGATTCGAGGGCTTGATTCGAGAGTCTGTGTTGAGACAGATTAGTAAGTGTAGGAAAAAGCCAAAGAGCCGTAAGAGTGGGCACTTTCCTGTTGGCTAAACTCTTTACTGCGAAATATATGCGCATATGACAGTTTGAGGCCCCCATAGATAAAACTGATGCCGAGCGCGCCCTCAGCCACACCCCGCTTCTTGTGAACGCTGTGGCTAGTGCTGAAGTTGTTACCATCAAGAAAAATATCATGTGCTACCAGGCGAGCATCCATGGAGATAAATCCGTGTAGGCCCCAGCGTTGCGAGTCAGCCGAACGCGGGTCCCAGATAGATCCTGGAGAGCTATTGTCACCGCCGGGTCGCAGTGCTGAGGTGCCGAAGTCGTTGGGTATCGACCAGCCCAGACGCAACTCGGCGCCGGCGTTGACATAGGTGGCAACATTTCCCAAAGCGATACCGCCGTGACTGATGGCGTCGTAACCAAATCTGGAGTTGACGTAATGGCGGCGTATAAACTTGGATTTATGTTCCCACAGAAAGATGGCGCCAAGCTCGTTGTTGAGCTGGTTGTCCCAGCCTTTAAACGTCTCGAAACCGCGGATTTTATGGATGAAGTCCTGGGACGGTTGACCAAGCGCGGCGGGACCCACCATGCCGAGGCTAAATTCGAGCGTGTCCATCTGCCGTTCGCCACGAGTTTGGTAGCCCATGCTCGCAAATAACCACGCAGCATAGGGTCGGTCATCTTCCACCACATCCACGCGGTTAAGGTCATGGGGGGTGTATAAGGTCTGACCTAAGGAAAAGATTAGATTGCGTTTCAGGCCCTCGCGGTTCTGATGGAAAAATGTCAGCCGCCGGTTAACCGATCGAATCCAGCTGGGGAGCGTTTCGTCTTCCAAATAGTCGCTCACATCAGGTGAGACCCAGGCGGCGCGCAGACCATTGGTATAACCCTCATCAGTATTCGAAAACAGGTCGTTTTCCAGATAGAGATTCAGCGTCCATTGGGTGGTCTGATCCTGGTCGGCATAGACATTCAGGCTGATGCACAAGGCTGCAGTGAAGAGTGTCGAGAGGGAAAATTTCATGGACTCGCGCTTGCTCCGGGACAGGCCGCATTTTGCGCTGATGTTCAAGATCTCGCAAGATGGCGAGTCTGTATGCCACGCAGGTCGTCGGATGGGTGCCTGGGCTGGATAACCAGGTTGCCCGCCAACAAGATGACCATTCATTGGGTCGCAATCTCAGAAAAATCCAAACATTTTCCAGCGAAAGTTGACATGACCTTCAAGCTCAGTCGCTTGGTTATGCTCACTATTGGTTCTGGCAGTTAGATTAACGTTGCGGGCTACCCCCTTTGCACGGGAATGCGGCAGAGGCTTAGACGTTGATGCAGTCAGCAGGAAACCGGGCTCAATTTAAAATTTCAGCGTTAGTGTTAAACCGTCTAGAAGGATGATAGTTTTAAAATTGATGGGCAGTTAAGCCAATGTCCCGGCAAGATCTATTAGTTCAATTGGAGTCAGTAGTGAAAACTTTATACGTGGTTCGGAATAACCCGGTGGCGGGTCGAGAAGATGAATTCAATGATTGGTATAACCAAGTTCATCTGCAGGAAGTCTTGAAGATTGATGGTTTTCTATCCGCGCAACGCTTTTGTTTGAACGAAGTGCAGCTAGTACCGGGTCAGGCGTTCCGTTATATGGCGTTGTATGAAATTGACAGCCAGGATGTCGCGGGTACGCTGGCGAACCTGCGGGCCGCCACCTGGATGAATGTGAGTGACGCGATCGATCTCGATAATATGGATATCTCGGTATTTACGACGGTGGGTGATCAACTGTTATCAAGCTGACAAACCAGATTAGTCAGTAGGTCTCGACCAGTTCCAGGAAGGTGCCGTCGGGATCCTGAAAGCAGAAGAATCGACTGCCATGGTCGGCATCGATGGCTACCGTCGCCGGTGGCGACAGAATATCAACACCTTGGGCTTTTAAAAAAGCATAGTCGGCATCAATGTCCGTTGTCCGCAGCGCGAGGCGGCTGATGCCAAGATGATATAAGTGGCCGTAGGGCGGTGCTGCATCATTGGGTTCCTGCCACTCCAGCAGATCGATCACCAGCGGTGGCTTGGCGCTCTTCAGAGCCAGTAAGGCGCCCTTGACTCGATAGGGCGGCATACCCACGGCGGCGGCTACAGCCGCGGTATTAGTCGTTGGCACCGACCAGACTGCTTCGAAGCCGAGCATTTCATAAAAACTTCTCGACTGGTCGTAGTCGCTGCAATTGATATTGACGTGCACCATACCGCTGATGTTCATATCGTTCTCCTGCTATTAGTGCGGTCACCGGTCCGACGGTCAGACGACGGTATCACCGTTATCGATGACCATTTCGCTGCCTGTGATGTGTTTCGATTCGTCAGAGATTAGATAGACGATCATATGTGCGACATCGTCAGGCTCGCCGATGCCCATGGCCAGACGTTGTTGTTCAGGATCAGTCTGGGCAGGCAAGTCAACACCCACCAGTGTTTTCAGCGCATGATGCACCATGGGGGTACTGATACTGCCGGGGTGCACGGAATTACAACGAATGCCGAGCTTCTGTTGCTTGCAGTGAATAGCGATCGATTTGGTCATCGACCGAATGCCACCTTTCGCGGCGGAGTAGGCCAAGTAGGCAGGAATGCCTACCAGGGCTGCGGTCGAAGACATATTGATGATCGAGCCACCGCCAGAGGCCTTCATCAATTTGATGGCGGCCTGACAACCCCAGAAGGTGCCGTCGAGATGAACCCCCATGGTTTGCCGCCAAACGGCAGTGCTGGTGGTTTCGATGTTGGCAATAATACCGATGCCCGCGTTGTTCACCAAGCCATCGAGCCGGCCATAGGTCGCGAGGGTAAAATCCATCAACGCCTGCCAGGAGTCTTCCTCTGAGACATCCTGAGGAAAAAATGCTGCGCCAATTTCCTGTGCCAGGGCTTCGCCTGCTGGAACATTGATATCCGTCAGAATCAGCTTTGCCCCTTCACTGCGCAGCATTCTTGCGTCTGCGGCACCCAGCCCGGAGGCAGCGCCGGTGATGATCACTACTTTGTTCTCGACCCTACCCATAATGCTCCCTTATTGGCCGGAGTCGGTGAGCGCCCTGGGTGATAGGGCGCGCTAGCTCCGAACTCATGATTATAGTTTGATGCCATAGTAATCCAGCATGACGACCAACAGCCAGTAGGCGGCAATGGTCATGCCGATAGACAGCGCCAGACTGACGTAAAAATGTAATCCCTGTTTGAGCAGCAGGGGTAAAGCAATAAACAACACCAGGGAGGGCAGCACCAGCCAGAAGACACTGGTGGCAAGATTGCTGACCTTCTCTATATCTTTGGTGTCGACATACAGCCAGATCATCGCTAGCACGGAAACCAGCGGAATAGACGCCAGGAGTGCGCCAGCAAGTGAGCTGCGTTTGGCGACTTCTGATATAGCGACAATCAAGATTGTTGTGATCGCAACTTTAGTGATGGTATAGATCAAGTGACGCTCCTCGTTCGCTGCAAGATTTCTTCCTGCAAGCTGGCCGCCGCCGTAGCTGTGCCGATTGTTTTAGTCGCACGTCTGTCTGTAGAGCATAGACCATAGACCATAGATCATAGACTACAGACTACAGCGCCGTCGTCTCGACGTGATCGATATGCTCAGGCTGTTGTCGGGCGGCAACAAGGCAGCCAATGACAATCAACCCAGTACCCAGCAATGTCATTGCAGTAACAGCCTCAGCGAATATCAGCCAGCCAAGCAATGCGGCCCAGATAAAAGCCGTATACTCTACCGGAATCAAGATAGTAGCCTCAGCGCGGGCATAAGCCCAAGACAACAATAGCAGTGAAATGATGCCGAGAATAGCCGCCCCTACTAGACCCGGGATCATTGCCGAAGAGGGCATAACAGCCCAGAACGGTGCAAATAACAGGTACACCGCGACCACAGTTCCATTTTGGAAAAAGGCAATTTCAAAGGGTTTGGCCACCAATGCCTGTTGGCGCTGGAGTATCAAGTTATAGGCATAAAGCACCGCTGAAACTAAAATGGCGGCCATGCCCTTGCCCATATTCGCACTGTAGTCGCCGCCGAGTTTACCCCCAATAATCACGCCTGCGCCGGCTAACCCCAACAAGGATGCGAGCACGGCCTTATTACTCATTTTTTCATTTAACAGAACGACGGCCAGGTACAAGGCGATCAGAGGGGCGATGAACGACAAGCCGATAGCCTCCGCCAGGGGCACATAAACCAGGCCCCAGAAAAACAGGTAAGCCATCAATGAAGTCACGACACCGCGCCAGATATGTAATTGAATAATCTGGTTTTTAGGCCAACGTTGGCGCTTCCATAAAAATAGAGCGGTCGCGATGATCAGTGCGATAAGGGTGCGCCATAGCATGGCGTTATAGGAGCCCATCTCGATAGCGAGCCCCTTCATTAACGCATCCATGCCGGCGAAAGTGGCGATGCCCAGGGTCGCGACACTGAACGGGATAGCGGGGGCGATTCCAGAATCACTCATGATGACATGGTCAGTGGGCTAAGGCAGAACGTTACGAGCATATTTATGTATCACAATGATTAAAGGATGTAGGCATCGCCGGATGCGCGGACAGTGATTTCACTGATATTAACGCCCCAGGGTTGATTGATGACCGCGACGATTTGATCGGCGAGATAGTCAGGCTCGAGGGCATAGTACTCGATACTGTTGACATCAGTAGTCTCAATGGGCAACTCACCGTTTTGCATCGCGTCTCGCTGCTGCATATAGCCGGGTGCGTTCTGGCCGAGAATGCCGATCACCGCTGCCGGATTGATAATGCCGGCGCCTAGTCCGGTCGCTGGAACGCCAGTTGGTTTGATGACGGTAACCTTGATTTTGCCTTGGGATTCCACACGCAATGAATCGGACAAGAAATTCACCGCAGCTTTAGTCGCGCCATAGACGCCAGCGCCGACGACAGGAAAATTACTATAAATGGATGACAGGTTGATGATATGGCCCTGTCCTTGATTGATCATGTGATCGTGTGCCGCCATGATGCCATGCATGACGCCTTTGAAGTTAATGTCAATACAACGATTCCACGCAGGTGCGGCGATGGCGTGATCTGCATGAAAGGCGAGGGGCATGATCCCGGCGTTGTTGATCCAGACGTCGATACGACCAAAATGATCGATAGCGTGGTTCGCTAAGGCCTGCATCTGCTCGAGATGAGTCACGTCGGTGACAAGGCTTGTGACGCTGCCGCCAGCGGCTTTTATTGTGTTTTCAGTGACTTCTAACTCTGCCCGATCGATGTCTGCACAGACCATCTGTGCGCCAAGGGCAGCTGCCTTGATGCTGACCAGTCGGCCAAAACCGCTGGCAGCGCCAGTGATGACAATAACTTTATTGACGATATGTTCATTCATAATAATTCTCATTCTCTTATTGGATCAAAAGGAACCTGCGATGCTGCTGCCTGGTGACTATTGCTCGCTCGCTGCATAGATCATATCGACATAGGCCTTCTCTATATCAGCGAGACCTTTGACGGCGCTGCCGGGCGTCGGCTCAATGAGAAAAAACTCGTTGGGCGCATGAGCGCCATTGCCGTAGCCGAGCCCCGCAGGCACCAGCGGCAGACCTAAGCGATCGGTAAATTGGTAGAAGGGTGCGCTGCCAGGAATGCGCGGTTGAATCGCGAGACCTTGGGTATATTTGTTGTAGACGCTGATTGTTGCTTGCACCAAGGGTGCCGCCACGGAAGTTTGGGCGGCGGGATAGCCTGACAGCTTACGAATGGTGATGTCCTGAAAGCCGCCGGCATCTAGATGGCGGCGGATCTTGGCCAGCGCCTCGTCGGGATCAATACCTACCGGTAAACGTGAATCCATCTTTGCCGTGGCAATGTGGGGCAGTATGGTCTTGGTGCCTTCACCGGTATAACCGGACCACAGACCGTCAACGTTCAGAGATGGTTGATACAGCGATTCGACGATCGCGTCGCGGCCGTGCATATCGTCTATCCAGCGCGCCACCCCAAGAGATGCCTGGATTCGGGCTTCATCGTATTGTGCCGCTGCGCCGTTGATCAATTCCTGCTCCTCGGTGGTTGGCGGTCGAATGCCGTCATAGTAGCCGGGCACCAGGATAGTATTACCCTCGGCTGTTGTGAGGCTGGCAATGGCTTGTATCAGACGCAGAGTCGGAGAGTCGACGATGGCTTTGTAAGAGCCATGAATCTCAGCAGTCTGTGGCCCGCCCCAGGCGCCACCACGGGATTCAAGTTCAAAATAGAGGATGCCCTTGACGCCCAGCAACATGCTGGCATTACCGTCCGGACGCTGTACGGCCATGGGAAACAGAACGCCATCGGCCTGCCTCATTCGCGCTTCATAGGCATCAACGATTTGGGGGTAATGAGGTGAGCCAAGTTCCTCTTCGCCTTCAGCGGCGATCATCAGGTTGACTGGCAAGGTGCCGGTGACAGCAATGATGGATTCGAGAGCGTTCAGAAAGGCGCGTTCTGGCCCTTTTTGATTTACCGCGCCTCGGGCCATGATCACTTTGCCATACTCATGGTCGAGAATATTGGCTTCGAACGGCGGGCTGTCCCAATCATCGGGATTGACCGGCTGGACGTCATACATCATGTAGACCAGCAAGGTTTTTTCAGCGCCGGCGTCAAAGTATCCCCACACACCCGGGTGGCCGTCAGTAGGGATCAGCGCAGTTTCTTGAAAGCCGATGTCGGCCAGATCATCCCGGACCATCTCAGCCATAGCCTGAATGCCTTGGTTCTGGGCGCTGATCGAAGGTTGGCGCAACCAGCGTTGCAGGGCACCAATGTGCGCGGGTAGGGCACTATCGATATGGGCATAGATGGTTTGGTGGTCGCCGGTGTATGCCGCTACTGCGGAGGGATCAAAGGCCTTGTCGGTGTCGATGGTAAACACCGGGCGCTGAATAGCCGGCGCAGTCGTCGAGTTTTCCTGGTGCTCTGCAGAATGCTTGCCGCCGTCGCAGGCGGCTAGCAAAAATAGTGAAATTGCGACTAACGGAAAAAAGTGCTGTGTTTTCATAGGGTGGTTTTCCGATGAGTGAAAGTGTCAATCCTGGCCTGGTAACGCCTCAGGTGCTGGAGGTCGTCAACAGGCCACGCTTCCTCAGTAATGGCTCAACGGCTGGCGCTCGACCTCGAAAAGCCTGGTAAAGACCCATGGCTTCAGCGGTACCGCCACGTTCTAGTACATTCTGACGAAATGATAGTGCCGTGGCGGGATCAAAGATGCCATTTTCCTTGAAGGCCTCAAAGCCATCAGCATCTAGCACCTCGGCCCAGATATACGCGTAATAGCCTGCGGAGTAATTATCCCCGGCAAATATATGCTTAAAATAGCCCGAGTTGTATCGAGGCCCAACCACATCGATTAAGTTGATGGCGGCCATGGCTTTGGCTTCAAATTCGTCGACCCCCAGCATCGTGGGGGCTTCGAGCCCGGACCAGGCCATATCCAGATACGAGGCAGCGAGATATTCCGTCGTGGCAAAGCCTTGGTTAAAAGTATCCGCGGCGAGCAGCTTGTCGATCAAAACGTCGGGTATGGTCTCGCCGGTGTCCACATGTCTGGCATAGTTGCGCAAGACGCTTGGCTCGGTGGCCCAATGCTCCATGATCTGCGATGGCAACTCAACGAAGTCTTGCTTTACATTTGTGCCAGACTGGCTCTCATATCGCACCTGACTCAATAGCCCGTGTAAGCCATGACCGAACTCATGAAACAGTGTGCGGACCTCGTCCATCGTTAACAGGCAGGGTGTGGATTTTGGAAAGTTGCAGCAATTGACCACGATAGGTCGAACGCTGGCGTCCAGGTTGGATTGGGCCCGAAATTCACTCATCCAGGCGCCGCCTTGTTTGGTGGGCCGCATAAAGTAATCTACCAGAAACAAACCGATCAGTGAGCCATCGGCATCCTTGACCTGGTAACTTAAGACGTCGGGATGATAGACCGGTACGTCGTTGACCAACTCAAAGGTCAAGCCAAATAGCCGGTGAGCAACATCGAAGGCGCCATCTCGAACGTTTTCAAGTTTGAAGTAGGGTTTTATCTGATCTTCGTCGAGGGCATAGCGCTCGCTGCGTAACTTCTCGGTGTAATACCACCAGTCCCAGGGGGCCAGTTCGAAATTGTCGCCTCGTTCCTGAATCATGGTCTGCAGGTCTTGCGCTTCCTGCGCCACCTTTTTTTGGGTAGGTTGCCAGATCTGCCCCAGCAGTTCGCTGACGTTGGCAGGGTTCTTGGCCATTCGGTCATCCAGCATGTAGTGGGCATGGCTCGAGTAGCCCAACAACTGAGCGCGCTGCAATCGTAGTGTGGCGATCTGGCTGACAAGGGGCTGGTTGTTATTAGCATTGTCGTTAGCGCCGTTGCGAATATAGGCGCGGTACATTTTTTCCCGGAGTTCCCGTGAGTCGGCAAATTGCAGCAACGGTGTAATTGAAGACCGTGAGACGGTGAAGACATAGCTGTTGGTTTTGCCGCGCTGCTGCGCTTCAGCCTTGGCAGCCTGCAAAGTCGTTTGGGACAGACCAGCAATATCCTCGGTAGCGTCGATCACCAGTTCAAACTCGTTGGTGTCTTTGAGCAGGTTCTGGCTGAATTGGGTCTGCAGTTCTGCCAGAGTTTCATCTAACGCCATGACCTGGTCTCGGGCCTGCTCTTCAAGGGCAGCGCCGGCACGAACGAATCGAGTGTACGCGTCTTCACAGAGCTTGACCTGATCAGCATCCAGATCGGCCTCAGGCAGGCTCGAGTAGACCTGCTTGACCCGCTCAAACAACGCCTGATTATTCAGCAATCGACCTTCGTGTGCGGCATATTTGGGCGCCAGCGCCAGCTCGATGGCTTGTAGCGAGTCATTGGTGTCCGATGAGCTTAGATTAGAGAACACCATGCCTGTCTTTGCCAGCAGCGCGCCTGATCGCTCCAGCGCCTCGATGGTGTTCGTGAAGTTCGCAGGCGCCTGATTCTGCGTGATGCGATCGATCTCGACATTTTGCTCGGCGAATCCTCGTTCAAAGGCTTCGAGGTAATGTTCATTCTGGATACGGTCAAAGGGTGGGATGCCGTAGGGTGTGTTCCAGTCCTCAAAAAATGGATTGCTCATGCCGGTTCCTTTGTAAAATAGCTGGTGAATAGATACTGAATAGGGCTAACGAGTTTGCCAGTATAGTCGGTGATCAGAAATATCCCGGCTTGGAGCCTCGGTTAGATTCCAGATCGCCATTTAATCGATGATACCCGCCGATCGCAACCCAGCAATTTCGCCGGCAGAAAACTTGAGTACCTGGGCCAATACCGCATCAGTATGCTGACCAAGTTTGGGTGAGTGACTGGATGTCGAGATGTCAATGTTCGCTCATTTAAACGGTGCGTTTTGTATCAAAAAGGCACCATATTCATCCTGTTGCTCGGTGCATGCCTGTCGTGATCTTACCTGCAGGTGGTCGAACTGGTCATCCGGGCTATTGTCCAAGCTGCACGGAACGCCAAATTTGTTCAGCGTCAGCTCGCACTTCTGGGTTGACAGGGACTTGGACCAAATTTCTAGTTCCACGCCGAAAGCGGCGGTATTGTTGAAATGTCCACCCGCAGCGAATCTTTCATCCCGGAGCATATCTGCGATCATAATGCTCGAAACTGACGGCGCATCGGATTCAAGCTGGGTGCGCAGTTGCGCTCTATCGAAGCCGCTGGCGGCGTGGGCGAGGGGTTTGCTCGTCTGGCTCTCCGGTTGGGGCTAACTGCAACCCAGATGCACAGTCTGCATCTATCCGAATTTTGCCACAGGTACTTGAATTGCTGAGCGTCACCGGCTTGGTACCGAAGGCATTCGCAGTCTCAACGCTCTTGGGCGTAAATGTCCCGAAGGATCGAACGCCATTGTGCATACTGAGCTTCGAGGGGACCCTTGAGTTCAATGACACTGCCTTCTAGTAGTGAGATAGTTGGGTGGATTTCAGTCTTAAAGGAGTCGGCCAGTTCCCGCAGTTCATCTTCGTTCATCTTGTATTCTTTATAGGTTCGATAGACATCTTCCGTTGCCTCCCAGCTACCGGAGCGTCGGCGGTTACTCACGGAACCAGTGGTCTTGATTTGATCGTTGTAGGCCAGCAGTTCGTAACTGTAGGTCTGCCAGTAGGGATAGACGGTCTGTAATCTGTCAAAGAACAAGTTGAAATGTTCATCCATCAAGTCGGTAAATCGATATTCAGCCTCTCGAATTTTCTTCACTCGTTGATACATTTTATCGTCGAGTGCGGGTAAGCCCGTGACCTTGATGATGCCTTGTGGGTCTATTGCCAGGTAACGGGCGAAAGCCTGTGGCGCCAAGGCATTGGCATAACGCAGCAAGGAAGCGCGGACGATCCAGGTGGCGTCAAAGTCAGTCAGCTGGCTTCGGGTTCGATAGATATCGTTGGCTATGCGGTTATACAGGCCTTGGAACGGGTCCTGCCGCAGTTGCTCATCAACTGCATAAGCTGCAGCCTGAGCTTGCTCACGATAGATGCTGTCAAGCCAGGTGACGCCGCGACTGTCGACCACCTTAACGTGTAAGGCCAGGTCCAGGGCGGTAGACGTCAGTATGGTCGCGCTGATCTGGAGCTCTGCTGCGACATCCTCACTTGGGCCTACTCGGACCGCGCCCCAGTGGCCTGATTCAATCAGGCTGTTGCGCAGGATGATTGGCAGATAGTTGGCTTCGGCCTCATGAATAGGTGCGTAGATGCGACTGATTCGGCCGGAGTCCTCAGGTGCCTGGCCCTGATTCGAGAAGACCGCAATGCTGATGTTGAAGTATGGCGAAGTGGGGATTCCTGCAACAATCAAGGCTTCAGGCGCAGACACTGTGATGGGAGCTGTCTGGCGTTCAGCGGCGCAGGCGGACAACAGGAACGCGATGGTTAGCAGTGCGGCTCTATTCATCGCTGACCCCCGTTGGATCCTGTCGAAGTCGACAGACTTTCTTTTTCTCGAGGGTGTACTCACAAGCGTAGAGCCCTTTGCCTGGAGGGAAGAGCATATACACTCGGTTCAGACTGAAGGACTGACCTATTTTGGCAGACACCAGTGTGGTTGAGACCATCAAACGTTTACTCGTCAAGGTTTGACCGCCCTTGGCGAGACTGTAGCGGTTGATCACCGTCAGCCCCTCCGGCAATTGGGTGGCAAACACCAGGTGGCCATTGCTGTCCAGGCCGCAGGATTCCTGACCAATCGCCAGGTCATTGACAGGTGCGAGAAAATCGCAGGTCAGCGCATAGTCACCACTGCGCTTGACGGAAATATGGTCGATTGATTGGTCAATGGTCAGTACGGTTGACTGCGTGCTGGCATCGGCGAGGGTGCCCAGTTGGATGACCGCAGATAAGTCACGCAGGGAGTTGCCTGTTGCTGGCCGTGCGCCATCCCGATCGCGCTTCATCTTTTGCTGTTGGTCGAATTGACTTTGGGCGATCTCATACAGGTAACTGAGTCGGTCCTGAGGGTTTTCGGTGTGTTCGTAGTCGATTTCCCAGGAACCGGAGAAATCCGCTAACGGTGCTACTTTGAGTTTTGGTACTTCTCGGGTTTTACTGGCACAACTTGTCAGGACCGCGATGCATAGAAGACTGGTCGTGATGAGGTTTCTCATTGAAGAATGGTTGGCCTGAGAAGTTGAGAAGGGCGGGAACTGCAGGTCGATGATCGAGGTCTCGACCTCGATCATCGCAAGTGGTGGCTTAAATCTTAGGCGGCTTTCGCCATTTGGCCAGGTACTGAGAAAAATTTGTCGATCAGTGGTTTGAAGCTCTCCAGTGAGTCAACCTCGTAAGCGGGGTCAAACGCAGCCTGGTCCCACTCGTCAGTGAACTGCTCGGCCTTGGCAAACCAGGGCTCGTCTTTGAACTGCAAGCGCAGATCTCGCTCCTTGCCTTGGAAATGGTAGTAATGCTCACCCTGGAAATCCTGATGGGTGCGAATAATGTGGTAGGCATCATCACTCACATAGGCCTTGATGATCTCCGCGCAGATTTGACCATGGTTGATCACGCTAATGGTCTTGCCAATATCGTGCAGCAGGCTGAGTAAAACCATCTCGTCCGAAGCGCCGGCTCTGCGCGCCATCGTCGCAGTTTGTAATGAGTGATGCAGCTGGTCGGTGGCGAAACCCAACGACACGCCTTCCAATGAAGCTAACATGCCATAGATGCGGTTTGGCATATCTTTGATATGTGGTACATGTTCCTGGCCAATATGTTCCCAGTCAGATTTGGTACCTTGATCCATTCGAGTAAACATCAGGGGCTCCAGTAATTGTGTTTAAAAACAGGATGATAGTGGGGAATCGTAGTGGGGTCAATTGTGATTGTTAAGGCTCCGTTGCTTTGCTGACGATGGTGACCAAGATATGAACTCGGTATTTTCAGGGGAATCGCTGGCTTATTTTGCTTAAACTCGGTATAAATTTTCAGCAGCAGTTGTAAGCCCTTGTCGCAAAGGACTACGATCTCTATTCGCGCAAAAACAGGAGCATGAAAAAACAATGAGATACGAAACGCCAACAACAACAAAAGAGGCCGCTACGCTTCTGTACAAGGAGAAGGGCCAGGCCCATATTCTTGCAGGAGGGACCGATCTTCTGGTTCGTATGAAGATGGGTATGACCGAGCCCACCCTTGTGGTTGACATCAAGCATATTCCTGCGATGCAAGCCATTACTAAGAGTGCGGCAGGATTCAAGATCGGTGCCACCGTTTGTGGTGCCGCGATGACGGAGCATGCGGCTCTCGGCAAAGCTTGGCCAGGTCTCGTTGAGGCCGCTAATCTGATTGGCTCTGACCAGATTCAAGGTCGTTGCACAATGGTGGGTAATCTTTGCAACGGATCTCCTGCAGCAGATAGCGTACCAGCCATGATAGCGGCGGGTGCCAAGGCGATTGTTGTGGGTAAAGATAAGCGGCGTACGGTAGCTGTCGATAAAATCGTTACAGGCCCCGGTAAGACTTCCCTGGCGAAAGGTGAAGTGATCGAGGCGATTACATTGCCAGCGCGGTTGCCGCGTTCTGGAGATGCGTATCTGCGCTTCACGCCGCGAACAGAAATGGATATTGCCGTTGTCAGCGCCGCTGTGAACTTGACATTGGAGCGTGGCGTGGTGAAAACCGCTCGGGTCGTGCTGGGCGCAGTTGCCCCCACCGCCGTCATTGTAGCCAAGGCTGCGAAAGCGATTATCGGCACCAAGCTTGACGATGAGGCGCTGGAAAAGCTGACTGCTGCGTGCGCCGCTGCCTGTAACCCGATCGACGACAAGCGTGGCACTATCGAATATAGAACCAAGGTGGCTGGCGTTCTGGCTAAGCGGGCCGCCAAAATCGCATACCAACGTGCTGGAGGTACATTATGACTGGCGTACTCGTCTCGACAACAATTAATGGTGACGCAGTTCAGTTCGCCTGTCCTACGGATGAAACTTTGCTCGATTCACTGCGTAATCGCGTCGGCTTGACCGGAGCGAAGGAAGGCTGTGGTACTGGCGACTGTGGTGCCTGTTCCATCACCCTCGATGGTCGACTCGTGTGCGCCTGCCTGGTACTGGGTGTTGAAGCTAACGGTCGTGAGATCGGTACGGTGGAAGGCTTGGTTGAGGATGGCAAGCTGCATCCTTTACAGGAAAAATTCATTGAGCACGCTGCGCTGCAGTGCGGTATCTGTACGCCGGGTTTCTTGGTCGCGGCGAAGACGCTGTTAGAGAAAAATCCGAAGCCCAGCGAAGAACAGATTCGCTACGCACTGGCGGGAAATCTCTGTCGCTGTACCGGTTACGACAAGATTGTTCGGGCCGTGCAGGCTGCTGCGAAAGAAATGCGTAAAAAATGAGGTTTTTTGTTGAAGCTTAAGGTGTTGGAACGCCGGGGTTTACCTCAGCGAACCGCCAATCAACAGTAATCCACGCAATCATTAAAGACAGGAATTTGATATGGGACACGACACGAATTATCAAGATCGTGAGTTTAAAACTATTGGAACTCGCGTCAAACGACCAGATGGTATCGATAAGGTCACGGGCCGCGCAAAGTATGGCGCTGATGCCTTTGCGCCGGGACAATTGGTCGGTAAGGTATTGAGATCACCGCATGCGCACGCCATCATTCAGAAAATCGATATTTCCAAGGCGGAGAAGCTCGCAGGCGTCAAGGCTATTATTACCAGTGCTGATCTGCCGGATCTGACGGGTTCTAATCGAGGCATGACGGACATACTGGAAAACTGCATGGCTCGTGGGCGAGCGCTGTATCACGGGCATGCCGTAGCAGCAGTGGCGGCAATCGATGAGCAAACGGCAAAGCAGGCGCTGAAACTCATTAAGGTGACCTACAAGTTGCTGCCCCACGTCACCGATGTGGACGAGGCGATGTTGCCGGATGCGCCCATCATTCAGGACTTTGTTCTGCAGGACGGTAAACCGTCCAATATCGCCGGTATCTCTACCTTCGGTCATGGCGATGTGGATGCCGGTTTTGCCGAGGCTGATGTGATTGTCGAAAAGAGCTACAAGACAGAACAGACCCACCAGGGTTATATTGAGCCCCATGCTTGCTTGGCGAACGTCAGCTCGGATGGTAGTGGTGAATTATGGGTGACGACCCAGGGACATTTCAGCTTCCGCGTAGTGTGTTCGACGCTGTTGGGCCTGGATATGGCTAAGCTGAAAGTCACTTCCTCGGAAATCGGTGGTGGCTTTGGTGGTAAGACCCACGTTTGGACTGAGCCTTTGGCGCTGGCTCTGTCCCGCAAGGCTAATCGACCCGTAAAATTGGTAATGACTCGAGACGAAGTCTTTAAGGCCTCTGGGCCCACTTCATCAACATCGATGGATATCAAAATTGGCGCCAAGAAAGACGGTACGATCACGGCGGCTACAGCCATACTGCGCTACCAGGACGGGGCTTTCCCCGGTATCTGGGGCATGCTCGGCGCTATGACAGCCTATGCCTGTTACGACCTGAAGAACGTCAAGACGGTGGGTCATGACGTGCTGGTGAACCGGCCTAAGGTCGCGGCTTATCGAGCGCCCTCGGCGCCTATGGCGGCGTTCGGCGTTGAAAGCACCATGGATCTCGTGGCTAACGAAATTGGTATGAGCCCCCTCGATTTCAGAATCAAAAATGCGGCGAAAGAAGGCACTCAGGCGTCCTATGGTCCCGTATACGGCCCGATTGGCATTGGTCCTACCCTTGAGGCGGTGAAGAAACACCCCCACATGCGAGCCAAGTTGAAGAAGAATCAGGGTCGAGGCATGGCTTGCGGATTCTGGTTTAACTTTGGTGGCCAGACTTGCGTCGATCTTAATATTGGCCCAGATGGCACTGTGTCGCTCACGATCGGTACTATCGATGTGGGCGGTTCACGGGCTTCGCTGTCGTTAATCGTTGCCGAGGAGTTGGGTATTCCCTACGACCAGGTGCGAACGAACATTGGCGACACCGCGTCCCTGGGGCATAACGATACGACAGAGGGCAGTCGTGGTACCTTCTCTTCAGGTATGGCGGCGATATTTGCTGCACGCGACGCTGTCGGCGTACTTCGCGAGAGAGCAGCGAAAATGTGGGACATTCCTGTTGATGATGTTGTCTGGGCTGACGGTGTCGCAACAGCAACTGGTGCCAAGCACAGTAACTTGCCGCCATTGACTCTCGCGGACATTGCTGCCAAGGCGGCTTCTACCGGTGGTCCGATCGCCGGTCATAATGAAGTGGTTGCGGATAATGCGGGTGTCTCTTTTGCGAGCCATATCTGCGACGTTGAAGTCGATCCGGATACCGGTGGTACGAAAATTATTCGTTATACCGTTATTCAGGATGCGGGTAAGGCGATCCACCCGGACTATGTGGAAGGGCAGTTTCAAGGTGGTGCTGCCCAAGGCATCGGTTGGGCGTTAAATGAAGAGTATATCTATGGCGCAGATGGCTGCCTGCAGAACACGGGATTTTTAGACTATCGAATTCCAGTCTGTTCGGATCTGCCCTTCATTGACACTCAGATTTTGGAGATCCCAAACCCCAATCATCCCTACGGTGTTCGTGGTGTCGGTGAAACTTCAATCGTACCCCCCTTGGCCGCCATTGGTAATGCCGTGTCCCATGCTGCGGGTGTGCGGATGACACATATTCCGATGTCAGCGCCTCGCATTCTGAAAGCGATTGATGACGCAAAGGCTTAAAGCTGCGCGTATCGGAGTCAACCCTTTCGAGTCAGTTGTTGATTCGAAAGGGGGATTCCTCTGATCAACTGACGGAGTTTGAATGATGCCCAGAATCAGTCTGACATCGTCCTTACGCGATGCAGTGGATGGCGCAGAATCGATCGAACTGCATGCCGAAACCATCGGCGAGATGTTTGCGAAGTTGGCTGAACGCTACCCACGAATGGCAGACCGTATCGATGCGGGTATCGCTGTGGCTATTGATGGGCAAATTTATCGGGATGACTGGAATGCCAAAATTCCAGCTGACGCCGCAGAAGTGTTTCTGCTGCCCAGAATACAGGGTGGTTAGACAATCTTAGCGTTAACTTAGAGATAACCTTAGAATCAACGACAGTGCGAGTCAGTGACTGCTCTGCTGACTGCCCGTCTTTTAACATTCGAATTTCTCAAGAGTTAGCGCCGTCTTGGCAGGGAATAGTGAATAATCTGAAGTTTCATTTCAATCTAATTTGGCCAGGGAAAGCATGATGAGTCTCAATGGAAAAGTGGTATTAATCACAGGGGCTGGGCGGGGTATTGGGTTGGGTATTGCCCACTGTTTTGTGCAGCAAGGGGCATCGGTTGTGGTCACGGACCTAGACGCCGCAATGACCCAAGCGGCAGAGTTGGAACTCGGCAAAGACGCCATGGGTTTGGTGGCTGATGCGGCCAGTCAAGTTGCCATGCGCGACGCCGTCAACCAAGTAATCGGGCGCTATGGCAAGTTAGATGTTCTCGTTAACAATGCAGGTATTGGTGGTCCTACAACGCAATTTGAAGAAATCTCTGCATCAGATTCGGCCTTTTTGGGTATGAGCGATGAGGTGTGGGACGAGCAGTTGCTGTTTAACCTGAGAACGGCATTTTCATCCTCTAATGCGGCGGTACCGTACCTGACTGACGGTGGCTCAATCATCAATATCGCTTCGATTGCGGCGCTTGGTCCGACGACGATGTTACCGGCCTATGGCGCAGCCAAGGCGGGCGTCGTGCATTTAACCAAAACCCTCGCCATGGAGCTCGCGCCACGCAGAATCCGGGTAAATTGTATCTGCCCCGGGCTGTTATGGACCCGAGCCTGGGAGCTATTGACGACCCAGATGCAGTCTAACCAACCAGAACTGGCCAATATGTCCTTGCGCCAGATATTCGAGGCAACTGTCGCTGATATGACCCCCCTTGGTGGCGAACAAACGCCGGAGGACATCGGCAATTTAGCGGTATTTTATGCCTCGGATAATGCGCGCATGATTACCGGTCAGGTGGTGGCAGTCGATGGTGGTATATCAACCAAGTAAAACGCGTAGCGCTGGAGGGTTCTTGTCAAGTTTGATCTTGACGCATTTTTGACAAGGCGCTGAGTACCTCCCCGCCAAGATCAACTTCTTCCTCTGGCGCTTGCGTGCAAACTTTCAGGTTAAACAGCCGACAGCCTGAATCGATATAGGGCGCGAGTTGCTCAGCAACCTGTGCGGGAGTACCAAAGGGGGTATAGCGTTCAAATTGTTCAAAGGGTACATGGTAAAACTTCTCCATGGCCTGCTTCACCACTTCCCTGGCTTTGACTGGGTCAGCATCGACGCCAATCCAGGGCTGATAGCCATGTAACCATTGCGGGGCGGTGCGATTAGCAGCCTGGGCATACTCGTCAATCAAACCGGTTGCCTCGGCATAGCGCTTTGCTGAACACCAGACTCCTATCCAACCGTCAGCATAAGTCGCGGCGCGGCGCAGGGCTGCGTTGGACCGACCGCCAACAATAATTGGTATGGCTTGGCTTGGCTTTGGTCGAATTCGCGCCTTCTCGATAGTAAAGTGTTTACCATGAAACGTCAGTTCTTCGCCGTTCATCAAACCGCTAATAATTGCCAGTGACTCGTTGGTCAGGGCGCCGCGGGTCGCTGGGTTAACACCGCAGATCTCGATTTCATGACGATCCTCGCCGCCGATGCCGACACCGAAGGTCATGCGTCCGGGGGCTATTCTGGCCATCGTGGCGAGTTGGCGAGCGACTGGCAGCGGATGCCGCAGAGGTAGCAAATAAATGCTAATCATGACCCCGATGGTTGGGTGCAGTTGCGACAGGGCGGCAACCTCTACAAATCCGTCAGTTCCCGAGCCGTCCCTGAATGAGACGTGATCCGCCATAAATAAATGATCAAATCCGCTATCAGCAATTCTACTGAGGATGTCTCTGCGGGCTTCAATGTCCATACCCCACAGGGTGCTGGGGGTTGCTAGGCCAAATTTTAACTTCAAGGGACTCTCCGGTTTTAAATAGTCAGCAGTGAGGCTGTTAGCCGCCGCCTAAGCACCCGATGACATGTCATAGACCCGGGGCGATATCGTCCAGGCCGATCAGTACCCTTCCCGCCATTTCCATCACTGCTTCGCCTACCATCATATGCTGTGAGGCGACATGAACATCTCGAAAGTGCTGCTGTAAACATGAGGTCTCAAACACCGATGTACCCCCAACGACAGTGTACATGCGGTCGATGACTTCTATCGCGGTTGTTACGGCATGCACATTCGCTGTTCGAATCGCGCGGCGTGATTCCAGGGTGTCATCATCACTTTGGGCATTGATCCAGGCGGCATCGATAGTCTGGTAGAACCAGGCGCGCGCTGCCTGTAATTTGGTATCGGCATCGGCGAGGTCTTTGTGAAGCGACGACCGCATCGCCAATGTACGACGACTGCCCTGAGGGGTTTTCTCCTGCGCTACCTTGATGACCTCGTCGATTGAGCTGCGTGCCATGCCTAAACAAATCGCGCCGATCGGCACACCCAGTAAGGCGAAGCGAGGGAATCGATAGATCGGTCGTGTGGCATAGTCTGTATATTCGATGCTGGTGGATAAACGCTCGCTGGGCACCCAGACGTTGTCGGCGACGTAGTCACTTGAGCCCGACCCCCGCAACCCGGAGACATGCCAGTTGTCGAGAATTTGGATTTCAGTAGGCAGAAAGAAGGCGCGGTTTAAGGGGACTTCTCGGATGACAGCTTGACCGTTGTTGTCGACTTCGTGCACGCCGCCTGAGATCCAGGTGGCATTATGGCAACCAGAGCCCCAGCGCCAATGACCGTTGATCAGGTAGCCAGCTTGGCCATCACGTTCCTGATACAAGGCCGTACCACTGTCGGCGAACACGCCGCTGGTAATAACGTTCGGATTAGTGAGTATCTTTTCGATCTGAACGTCGGGTAATGCGCCGAGAAGATATTGCGATGTGCTGCCGATGAACACGCACCATGCAGTGGAACCATTGGCGCTCGCCAGAGTTTCGCAGATGCGGCACAGCGCTTCGGGGCTAAAGCCCAGGCCGCCAAGCTCAGGTGGTGTGATTAAGCGGTATAAGCCCACCTCGGCCATTCGGTCAGCCAGTTCCTGGGGCAGCTGCCGCAGCGTGTCGATTTCATGCCCGCGCTGCAGAAGTTCGCCACACAGATCTTGTGCGGCTTCAATGATTTCAAGCTCATGCGTGTTCAGCATGCTGAGTCCCTCACTATTGTCCCATGCAGTGTAGCGAATCTTTTTTACTTATGCTTCTGCGAATTGGTTGGTTTCAGGACGACAAGAAGAAAATTTAAAACATTCACGACACCTATACTTGAAGGACACCTGCCCTGAACGACACCGACAAGGGTGGAATTGTGATCATTTTAGAGGTCAAGGACACCTTTGATTTTACCCTTTGATGAGTTGGCATCGCGATTGCGCGGTCAGCGCGAGGTTTTGCGGGGAGCGGCGGTTTACTGGCGCATCATCAGGCCGCACTCTCGATGTTCTTCACCCTTGGTGGGGTCGAAGTAATCAAGGTTGTCGGGCAGGTCACGGTCGAGGATATATTTTTCCACATCGGCTTCTGCCAAATGGAACATGGGTGCGACCCTGACTGTACCGTGGCTGCCAAATGTGAAGATATGCAGATCTTTACGATAAGCGTTCTGGTCATGACGTATGCCATTCAGCCAGATGTCTGGCGCGAAGTCGGCCATGGCCCGATCGAAGGGTTCGAGTTTGACGATGCGGGAGAACAGGTCATGGGCCGGAGTGTCGAGCGCCGGTATCGGGCCATGAACGGCGGTGTAATGGGCCGCGGACATCTTCGGCGAGTAGACCTGCAAGTTGAGGTTCAGGTATTCCACGACACGGCTGATGTGGCGGTAAGTTTCGGGTGTGTTGAAGCCATGATCGACCCAAATGACAGGGATGTTCTGCTTGAACTGCGTCGCCAGATGCAGAAATGCGATGGCCATCGGGCGAAAATTGGTAAAAATAATTGGGTTCTTCGCCTGTTCGATGGAAAACCGTATGATCTCACTGGGCTTGTTGTTTCTGAACTGTGAGTTCAGTGCGATCAGATCGGCGCCGGCGTGGAAGGTCGGTGCTGCAGGTTCTGGCGGTGTTTGCCTGATGATGTCTAAACTCATGATTAAGTCCTTTAAGGGGCTCAAATGGCCCTGCGTCATTACAATGGGCGGAGTTTATGGAGGAATTTTGAGAATTAAAAAGAATATAAAAATATTTGCTTATATCATTTTATGAGAATGTCTGTGGGTATCCGATCCCATTTGGAAATGGTATATATGCAGGTGAACTGACTTAAGGTGACTCGTCGGTGACCTTTCTTCCATCCCCGTCAAAGGTGCGAACATAATGTCTTTGCAAGAACAGATTAGTGCTGCCCGTGAACAGTCTATGTCCGGTCTGGATGTGCCCTGGCTACTTGAGCAGTGGGCTCAGCGGCAGCCTGATAAGCCCTGTTTGATCTGGGCGCCATTTAGCGGCGAAGAACAGGTGCTCACCTATGCCGAGGTGTATAGGCAGGCTTGCAGGCTGGCGGCTGGGCTCCATCGCCGTGGTATCGAAGCTGGCGACTTCGTATTGGTCCACCTGGATAACTCCCCTGAGTTTGTCGTCAGTTGGTACGCTTGCGCCATGCTGGGGGCGGTTGCCGTGTCAACCAACACGCATTCGGTGGCTCGTGATCTAGAATATTTTGCGCAACATACGGCCGCGGTTTGTGCCATCACTCAGCCAGCGTTTGCGCGCCTGGTGAGGGATGCCTGTCCGGCACTGCAATTTGTGGTGGTCACTGATCATGATGCCGGTGAGATTGACCCGCAGTACAGTGATGTTTGCGAGGATATTCAAGGCCTGCATTACGCTGACATGTTGATGGACGAGGCTCTGCCAGGGCTGGAACGCTTGTCTAGCAGAAACCTCAGTGTTCAGTTTACATCGGGGACCACTTCGCGGCCCAAGGCGGTGCTCTGGACTCATGCGAATGGTCTGTGGGCAGGGAAGGTGTCTGCCATCCATATGCGGTTGCGTCGTGACGATATCACGTTGGTGTATATGCCGTTGTTTCATACCAATGCGCAAGGCTATTCCATGCTTGCTACGCACTGGTCCGGTGGCACGATAGTCCTGCAGCCCAAGTTCTCGGCCTCGCGATTTTGGCCCCTGTGCTTGAAACATCAAGTCACCTGGGTGTCGATGATTCCCTTTGCGTTCAAAGCGTTGATGTCTCAGGCCGTGCCGCAACATCAGATGCGATTCTGGGGCGGCCCTGCGAACCTGCCGGCAGTCGGACAGCACTTTGGCGTTGATACTATTGGCTGGTGGGGCATGACTGAAACGTTGACTCACGGCATTGTCACCGATGTCGATCATCCCGGTCCCCACGGCAGTCTTGGTCGTGCTGCCCCTGAGTATGAAATACAGATCCGTAATGCCGCGGGTCAGGTGGTGGCTGCAGAGGAAAAAGGGCTACTGTTTATCCGAGGAGTTCCTGGGGTTTCGTTGTTTAAGGAATACTATCGCAACGACCAGGCCACCGAAGTTGCCTTTGACGCCGATGGCTGGTTTAACACTGGTGATATAGTGCGCAGCGATGCTGATGGCTGGCTATTTTTTAGTGACCGTGAGAAGGATATGCTCAAAGTGGGCGCCGAAAATGTGGCGGCCTCTGAGATCGAAAGTGTCATCATGCAAACCGGCTTGGTGGAAGAGTGCGCGGTGGTCGCGCAGAAGCATGATATGTTGGATGAGGTGCCCGTGGTGTTTGTTATTCCGAGTGCCAAGGGCTTGGGCCTGTCGGCGGAGGATTTAACTCAGGATATCATCGGCCACTGCATGGTCAATCTGGCGGATTTCAAAGTGGTGCGAGACGTCCATATAGTGAGTTCACTACCACGCTCGACCCTTGAAAAAGTTGCCAAGAACGAGTTGCGTGCCCGGTTGCAACCGATCAAATCGTCTTAGCAAGGGCCAAGCAAGATAGTAACGCTACCCCGGTGGTGGCAATGAATCAGTAGCTGATTCATCGCCAGGCATCACTGTCCCGGCCGCCAGTTACCGTGAAAACCTAAGGGCATCCGGTGATCGAGATAGGCGGTCGCGAGTGGGCCGGCTGCAACATTCTCGGCATCCAGAACGATAAGATGACTCTTGTCGATGGTGGCGTCATAAACGTTCGCCAATAAATATCCAGTGCCTTCCGGTGCGTCGTCAGCGCGAGGCACGAAGACCGCTTCCGATGGGGTCATGTGCGCACCAAGATCGAGTGTTTGGCGTTGCCCGGTGTGATGGTCGACTCGTGCGATAGCATTCAATGATGAAGGTTTGCTGGCGCTGGCGCCGGCACACAACATGTAGCCATAGCGGTACGCAAGGCCGCTGTGGCGTTCATCCAGCCGCCCAAACTCACAGGCGACATCGTCCAGTTGCTCGACCTTGTAGCTGTTGGTCGGCTGATCCAGGTCAAAGTGCCAGCGAGTGAGTTTTGCCAGCGCTTTGGCAGGGTCAGATTTTGAGCCGTCAGCATTGGGAAATAGGGGTGCTGCGCCATACTGAGATACGTCACAGGTAATCTTGTTGCCCACATTGAAAGCATTCATCGGGTGGAATACATAGGACGGATCACCTTCAAACCAGCGTATATCCTCGACGCTGCCACTACGGGGCATAATGCCGATCATATTCTGCTTGTCAGGCTCCCAGGCAAAGGGTGGTTTACCCTGCATGGCGCGATCCAGCGACGCCGTGAGCGGCATGATGGGAAATAATACGAAGTCGCGGGTGACAATAAAGTCATGCACCATGGCGCCATAGGGCGCATCGAAAAATGCTGAAGTAGTGAGTTCACCATGCCGGTTCACCACGTGATAGGACATCTTGTTAGATAGCATGCCGTCGACACTGTAGCCGAAGAAAATCATTTCACCGGTTTCAGGATCCATCTTCGGGTGTGCCGTCATAGGCCCGACCAGTGTGTTACCAAAGGTCCAAGGGCCCTTAGATTCGAGGCTGGTGGGATCCAGCTCAAAAGGCGCATGAGCCTCTTCTAGCGCCAGGAGTTTACCGCCGTGCCAGACGATGTTGGTGTTCGCCAGGCCGTTGGTGGCCAAACCCTGCACTGACTCATCTGTGTCCAGAGGATTCATGCCGCTGAACAGACCGCGACCGGCAGCATGCTCCAGCTCCCACTTGGTGGTTTTGACCCAGCGGTTCTTGTAGGCTACCCGGCCATTCTCAATGTGAAAAGCGTGAATCATGCCGTCACCTGCAAACCAGTGATAGTCGCCCCTGGGCGCGTATTGTGGGTTGGGGCCATTGCGATAAAAAGTGCCGTACAAGTCTGCAGGCAACTCGCCCTTGATCACCAGATCCGGTGCGTCACATTCAAACTGAATGGGTTGGTAAGCGCCTTGTAAGTTCGGATGTTTAGGGAGTGGGCTCGCCATGTTGAGGTATCCAGAATAAGAGGAAGTGGTGTTAACTTAGCAAACTGCAGCCAGTAGGTGAAGGTTCAATCCTTGGAGCGCACATTAGACCTTGTCTTGTTTGATGGCGTCGATGACGTCAGCAAATTTTTGTCGATTCACCTCGCTCAAGGATGCCAGCATCTCATGGGCCTTGAGCAGGCGCTGCTGACTAGTGCGAATATCGGTTGCGGGAATGGCAAGGGGCTTGCGATCTGCTGGAATGGGTTTGACGTTGCGGGCTAGATGGTCCAGCACGGCTTCCATACTCACTTCTTGAAAGGCACTGACAAGACTTCTCGAGGCGCGTTGTATGGAGGCTTGTAAACCGGCGGTATCAAATCGAATGATCACTTCATGTAGGGTGCCCAGCAGGGTGCTGTCGAGATACTCACAGTCACCCAAGTCGATCAGGAGCGACCTTCGAGCGTCTATGGCCTCTATGGCGGCGGCCAGCAGCGCCTCGCCCAGGACCCAAGTGATACGTCCGGAGAGGCAAATAAGGGTTTCTGAATCGATCTCAGTTTGAGTGATGACCGCAGGTTTTTCGGACTCGATTTTTTTGATGGCATCGGACTCGCCAATCTCAATGAAACGACTCTTGCCCGGCCCCGCTTCCAGCAGCAACAGGGTCGTATCATCGCGTTCCTGACGTTCGATACCCTTGGCGATGTCAAAAAATGTCAGGCGCAAGGCGTCATCATTACCCCGGTGTGCCCGCAAAGTTCGATCCAGCTCTTCTGGCGTTGGCGGCTGGTCTCCACCCAGATCAAAGACTCCGTCAGTCATCATCAGAACTTGGTCGCCCGGCAGAATCATCCGGCGGCATTCATCGAATACGGCGGTTTCAAATAATCCAAGCGCGGGTCCCGTGGCAGGCAAAACTTCCATGCCATCACCGGCGCGCAGCAATAGTGCGGGTGTGTGTCCGGCAGAAGCAAAGACGAGTTCGCTGGTGGTTAGATTGAGCAGGCACACTGCAGCTGTGACAAAGGTGCCTGGAACGCTGAGATCGCCGTGCAGCGCATTATTCATGCGGCGCAGGGCCTCTCCCGGTGAATAAGGCTCAAGGGTCACTTCATCTTGCAGGTGCAATCGATGCTTGAACATAACCGCTAACATGGCGGCACTGACACCGTGACCTGCCGCGTCAGCGATGACCAGTGCCAAATGATGTTCGCCCACAAGCTTAACGTCGTATAGATCGCCACCAACAATATGTCCACATCGATAGAGTGCCTGCAGATGGTAATCCCGCATTCGGGGCGGGACTTCGGGTAACAATGAGTGCTGAATGATTTCAGCTCGATGTAGATCGCGCTCGATAATGTCAGCTTGGCCTTCCAAGGTATCGCACAGATCTGCCAGTTGGTTGCGGGAAGCTTCCAGGGAATCGTGGGAGCTTTGTAATTCCAGGCCGCTGGACTCCAGTTTTTTGATCGTCAGTCGCAGTTCCAGCTGGGCAATAACCTGACGGGACAAGGCCCGTAACGCCTCCGCTTGCGCATCTGTGAGCTTGCGCGGGGTTTTGTCAATGACACATAAGGTGCCCAAAGCATGCCCGTCACTGGTAACGAGTGGCGCGCCAGCATAGAACCGTACTTTCGGGTCAGAAAGCACGAGGGGATTGTCGGCGAAACGTTGATCTAAGGTCGCATCCTCCACCACCAGCAACTCGTTTGGGTTGAGGATGGCGTGGGCGCAAAAGGCCAGGTCTCTGGGTGTCTCGGTGGCGTCTAGGCCAACTCGGGATTTAAACCATTGCCGAGACTCGTCCACCAGACTCATTAGGGCGACGGGCGTGCCGCAAATGTGGGACGCGATATTGGTGATATCGTCGTACGCCTGCTCGGGCAGCGTATCGAGGATGTCGAATTCTTGGAGCGCCAGCAATCGCGTTTTCTCATCTGGCGGTAGTGTTGCGCTTTCCAACTAACCCTCCTGATAGGAACCCTGATACGTCCTATCTGGGGCTGAGTTTAAATCGGTAAGGTCGCGATAGGAAGGGTGAATTTAGGACACTGCTTGGCCCAGTTTTCAGCGTTTTTCATGCCATCTGTTGGCGATATGCTCATTCCGGCCGAATAAAGTCTTGTCCCGTTAATGAAAAGTTTTTACTCTGGATCGGCGACTTAACCTGTCAGTCAATGAACGCCAGTGGATACCGCCTATGAGCCCGATGCCGCAACCCAATATTCTAATTATTATGACAGACCAGCACCGCCCCGATCATACGGGTTTCGGTGGTAACCGGGTTGTGCAGACGCCGCATCTCGATGCTCTGGCAAAGAAGTCCATGCGGTTTGATCAAGCGCATGTCGCCAATCCCATCTGCATGCCTAACCGTTCGTCGATCTTCACCAGCCGAATGCCCTCATTACACGGTACGCGCTATAACGGCATTGCGCTGGACTGGCGGGTCGAAACCTTTCCCCGGATCTTTAAGAACGCCGGTTACCACACCGCCCATCTAGGTAAATGTCATCTGCAAAATATGAATGTGATGGCCTCAGTGGCGAAACGCCAGACTGACCAGATGGCGCCGGGAGATGCGATCAATTTTTCTCATTACCCGCCAGGATGGGATGATTATGAGAATCTAGCGCGGCATAAGCAAGAGCGGGTGCAGATGCCGCTGGACTACTATGGCTTCACGGAAGTTGATTTGGTCGTCGCCCATTCTGACCAGTGTGGTGGGCATTATTATCAATGGCTGCTGGATCAGGGTGTTGATCCGACCACGATCCAGGGCGAAACGGGGGCCTGGCCCTATGACTCTCCCTCGCACATGACTCGGCGCACCCGCACGCCGGTGGAACTCTATCCCACGCATTATATTACGGAGGTGGCCTCAAGTTTTTTACAGACTCGGGCCAAGCAGCCTGACACACCTTTTTTGGCGGTCGTGTCATACCCTGACCCGCACCATCCATTTACCCCGCCGGGTAAGTACTTCGATATGTATTCACCGGCTGATTTCAGCCTGCCCGACACTTATCGAGATACGCATACACATTCTGCGCCCCACTATCAAAAGGCTATTAAGCAGGGCCCGAGCGGGTTACGCCGTGGGGTCAATATGTTTGCGCCGACGGAGAGCGAACTCCGCGAGATGGGGGCCAAAGAATATGGCATGATTTCCATGATCGATGACAGCATTGGCGCTATTGTCGGTCAGCTAGAGAGTCTTGGTTTAAGTGAAAATACTATTGTCGTATTTACCAGTGATCATGGCGATATGTTCGGCGACCATGGCGTTATGCTCAAAGGCGGCATGCATTATGCGGGGTGCACCCGGGTGCCATTGTTAGTACATGTGCCAGGTAACCAGCCTGGCAGCACTGGCAGCCTGGTATCTTCTTTGGATCTGGGTCCGACGTTGCTGGCTCAAGCTGGGTTGTCGGCTGTTTATGGTATGCAGGGCATTGATGCAACACCACTGTTGACCGACAGTACCGCGACAATCAGGGATGAAATCTTTATTGAAGAGGATCAGTTAAACGACATACTGCAGGTGGGTACGCCGCTGCGTATGCGCACCGTGATTACTGAGGACACGCGATTAACTGTCTACCAGGGTTATGACGGTATTGAGTTGTTTGATCTACGAGAGGATCCAAACGAAATGCATAATCGGGTGGATGATAAGGTGCTGCAGGCGCAGATGACTGAGAGACTTATGCGCACCCTGATGGAGACTAATGACCTGTCGCCGAAACCTACTGCCTTTGCCTGAGGAAATGTCTGAAGAATTGCGTTAGGAGATGTCTGATGAATGAATTAGCTGGAAAAGTCGCTTTTGTCACTGGGGCTGCGAGTGGTATTGGTCTGGGTATGGTGAAAGCTTTTCTGCGTCAGGGCATGCAGGTGATGATGGCGGATATCGAGGAAGCGGCGTTACAACAGGCAGTTATAGACCTTGAATCGAATGCGGTGTCGAGTGTGTTGTGTGATGTCAGCACTCGTGATTCAGTGTTAGCGGCGGCGGATAAAACCCTTGCCGAGTTCGGTAAGGTACATATTGTTTGTAACAACGCGGGCGTCTCTACCGGCGGCCTAATCGATGAGTGCGATGAAGGTGACTGGCAGTGGAGTCTTGGAGTGAATCTGATGGGTGTTGTCCATGGTTGTCAGGCCTTTATTCCCCATATCAAGTCTCAGGGTGAGGGTGGGCATATCGTTAATACCGCTTCGATGGCCGGGTTGTTAGGTCGCAACCCGGGCTGGACGACTTACAACGCGACAAAATATGCGGTGGTAGGCTTAACAGAATCCTTGTACGAAGAGGGTCGTCTTGGTGGTTTTGGTGCCTCTGTGCTCTGCCCAGGTGCCGTCCGAACTCGCATTTATGAAGCGCCTCGGAATCGCCCCGATCGGTTTGGGCCACAAGTGTCGAAGCCTGCTTATACAGATATTTCAAGGGATATTGAGCAAGGGCTTGCCCCGGATATCGTCGGCGAACTGGTGGTCGAGGCGATCAAAGCAAAGCGCCTGCATATCCTCACCGATCCCCGATTTTCGAGATTGGTTGATAAGCGCTTTGCGCGCCTTGCTGCAGATTTCGAGTGGGCTGCGAACAGTGCTGCGCTTAATCGAGAAGCTTAAATTAGAAGCTTGAGTTCGAAGCTTGAGTTAGAAGCTGAACGTAATCGGTTTAAACAGCTGGCAAGTGGAAGCGCACTCTTGCCATCTTGACTTGGCTGCCCGCGCTGATATCGGTCCAGGTGACATAAATGTCGTTGCCCTGGCTTGTGATCACCGGAAAGCCGCTGCGTCTTGATGATTGTGTGCCGGCCACTTCGGTATCTGCCAGCAACTTGCCCGCCTGACTATAGAGTGCAACCTTGAGTGCGGCGTCTTTGCCATTGGTGTGCAACCAGCTGATGGCGATATCGCCAGAATCTAGAATCGCCATGCTGACACGGCCGTTGGTAGCGCCTTGATCTACCAGTATGGGCGTGCCAAATGCCGCGCCGTCATTGTTTGATATGGCTAACTGTACTTTAGGTTGATCGTCCTTGGCGGTGAACCAAACCACTGCGGTTAGATGACCCTGTGCCGCGACGGCAGGACCATTTACTGGACACCCTGCAACCTCCCAGTGATCGTTAGATACCGCTAAAGGCTCGGTCCAGCGACTGTCGTCAAAGCGGGTGATATAGATATCTCTGATTTCCTGCTCAGTGCGATCGCGGTAAACTACCACCGGTCCCCTGGCGGTCATGGCACTACTGGTGTTGCAGCAATCGCAGGTGAGGCCGTCGAGTTCCCATTCTTCCAAGGTTTCGCCATGACGGTCAAATACAGCGGCTCGCAGGGTCATACCACCGGCCATGGCATGTTCATCTTTATCGGCGTCGGGATGGGACATCGCGGGTTTGGTGTTTCTGCCATCTAACCATGTCATAAAGGAGCGACCTTCGCCTAAAGGCAACATGCTCACAAAACCATGCTCAGCGCTGACTCCGTCCTTGTGAATGATGACAGGCTGACCCCAAATGTGTTTTTCCTGATCAAAAAACACGGCGTTGATATCATAATCGTAGGTACCCTCGGCACTCTTTTGCAGCCAGTGCGCCACCATGCCTGTGTCAGTGACAGCCAAAAACGGAAAGTCGGCCCAATTGACAAACCAGTCGTTGCCTTGCTGAATCAGATGGGCTGGACTCCAGTTGGCATCAGTCAGGGTGGCATAGTATAAGGCACTGTTGTCGTCTTTTGACGCGACCCAGGAAAGGTGCACATTACCCTTCGCATCAGTGATTACGCGGGAGAGGCTGGTTTGGTCGGTCACCGGTGGCGTCAACATTGACACCTGGATGTTCTGAGCTTGGGTTTTAAGGCTCATCAGCAGCGTGCCAATTAACAGGAATTGCAGCAAGTTTTTGATCACATTAGGTCGCATCGATTGATTGTCTCTTACGCTTGAATAGTGGCTCCGTCATCCAAGTTGTGGGTCACGAGAGATTATTGATTGGTCAGTGGGGGATAGCTAATTTAGTCAATATTGTGTAAACCGAAGCCTTGGTTTGGATACCCACGAGCTTAGTTAACATCTCATTGGTCGGCGACAAAATGTAGGTCGTTGGCAGAGCAGTGGGTGGCGACAGGCCAAGAGCCTCGACTTCACTCAAGGTCAATGTTGGGAACTCGATACCCAAGCGCCGAGCCAAACGCAGTGTAGTTTGTCGGTCATCCTCGTCGAAATTGACACCCAGTACCTGAACGTTTGAGGCGGCCAGTTCAGCAAACAGAAGATTCAGTTCCGGGATTTCAATTCGACAGGGTGCGCAGGTGGTAGACCAATAATTGACAATCTTCCAGGGTGCTGGCGTTTGGCTAGGCGTGGGCTCAGTGCCAAGCGCGTTGAGTCCAGGCAAGCTGACGCCGGCAACCAGCAAGGCCATTATGGTATAACGTAGTGGGCTCAATTTAAGCGGCTCCAAGGAATTTGAGCGTCACAAGTATGTAGGCGCAGCTGGCGGTCAATAGTACCCAGGGAAGCCAAATTAGCCAAGTCGCGGTGGACTGTGCTGGTTTGATGGGGACGCCAACCTCGGGTTCCTGCGCTTTGGCTGCTTTTTTTCTAGCTTTATCCCGCTCTCTGGCCAAGGCTTTCTGTTGTTTTTTGTACTCGGTGATGCCTTTCTCTATGCCCTGTGCGATCAGTCGTGTCTGTGCTTTAGTTTGTTCAGGCCGCTGGATCGACCGCGCGATCTTCTGCGCTTCGATCTGTGATTCCTTCGAGATTTTGTTGTCAGTCACTGTGGTCCTGCCAATTGATGGGTCTTATATTTACCAGAGGTTGAGTCTAACACTGTCGGGGCGCTGGCGTGCACCGAGTCGCGTAACGGACATCCCTTGATGTTGGGTATGTGCCTGGATCGGGATAGGATAAAAAATCACATAAATACCTGCTGCGCTGTACGAAGAGGACAATGCCATGACTGACCCGCAGGCTGATACAGTCCAGAATACCTATTCAACTAATCTGGCAGTCGCGACGACAAGCACGAACACGCCGACTGAGCAGGCTGTTTATAACCGCGTCGCGATGGCGTTGGGGGAGAAAATTCACCAGGCCAAGGCCAAGCAACAGACGCCCGTTGATGGCCACCTGCGTCGAGTGACGGAGAGTGGTGATGCCCCGTTTTATGATCCGTCCAGACAGGTCAGTTCGTTATAGATGATAGTGATGAGCTGAGGCGTCAGGTTTTCTTATGAGCCTGCATGCGCTGTTTGAATTCATCGGTTGAGTTGGTGCGTGGATAGTCTTGAGCGGGCACGGGCACCTCAAGAAAATCACATAATGGCTGCCAGCCCATGCTGGCTTCGAAGACCAATAAGCGATTCGCCGGCACCGTGCGTTTGACTGCTTCATTGTGGGCCGTAAACACAGCCTTGGCATGCTCACGATCCATATGCCGACCGCCAAAGGTGGCATCTACAATTAGTTTTCTCGCCATCTGGCCCTGGAGGTTGCTCGGATCAAAACTGCTATCCAACCCCTTGAAAATCGTTTCGGAGGCGCTGTCAAACCACTTGTCTGGGTCTCGCAGGCTTAAAATAACCTTGGCTTGCGGGTAGTGTGCCAGTAGTTCCTCGTAGAAAGCACAGGATGGCCAGTCGACGCTCGCCTGATAACCCTCGAAGACTGCCTCCCAGTCCATTTTTTTGCCAAAGGCGGCGTCATGCCAGAACTGCCGTTGGGCTTCACTGGCGAACAGCTCCATCATATGATGGCACTTGGTCAGGCCCAGTTGCTCCAGGGCCAGTTTTAATGACAGGGTACCCGTGCGCCCAAAGCCGGCGCCGATGACTTTCAGGGTCATGATTATGGTCCTTTCTGACGTGGCAATTTACTATGGCTGCTAACCGCAGTGTCCTCGGGACCATAGCGTTTAATGTTCCGCATGGTCAAGCCGCAAGCAGGCAAGGCAACGCAAAACGGTCGAGAGAAACTCCGGTAAAACGCTTGAAGAGTTCTTTGGTTTCGGATTTTTTTGTGGTTGCTTTGCTACGATTTAAGCTGCAAAGTGCGCCGAGACAGGCCGGCTGACATCGATTGTTGCGCCGTGAATAGACGCCGAGAGTTCGAGATAATGAAAAAAAATGGTGAGTTTTTGGCTACGCTCTCTCGGGGCTTGATGGTGCTGCGCGTGTTTTCTCGCGAGAGTCCAGAAATGACGTTGAGTGAGGTTGCTGCAAAAACCGATTTGAGTCCGGCGGTAGCGCGACGCTGCCTGAATACCCTTGTTGAGCTCGGCTATGTGGGCAAGAAAGGCAAGTTGTTCTTGCTGACTGCCGAGGTGCTGGGTTTTGCTTCAGCCTTTATCGAGTCGATGAATCTGGAGGAAATAGTACAGCCACACTTGCAGGTGTTGCGTGATAAAACGGGAGACAGTACATCCCTGGCGGTACTTTCGGGGCAAGAGATACTTTACCTGGTGCATGTGTCTACCCACCGAATGGTGCGCGTGGCGGCAGGCTTTGGCACGCGTTTTCCTGCTCATCCGACATCCATGGGGCGTGTGCTGATCGCCAACCAGCCACAGGAAGTGGTTGACTCTTACCTGCAGGACAGTGATTTCCAAAAGCTCACAACCAAGACCGTGACGTCACGAAGTGAGCTCAAGCTGTTGCTAGGGCAGGTCAAGCGGCAAGGCTATGCCTCCGTTGAAGATGAGCTTGATTACGGGATTGTCTCGGTCGCCGTGCCTGTTATTGACCTGTCGGGTACGGTACTCGCCGCCATCAATTGCTCAACGGTCACGACTCGGGTGGACCGTGAGCAAATGGTTCAGAGCCGCTTGCAGGAGTTGCGCGACGCCGCCCAAAAAATTGAAATGGAACTCAGGCGCTATCCGGTTCTTGCAGACTCCATACGCAGTTCCGCTGCAAGTCACCAGACGAAGTCCTGAAAAGTGTCATCTCGCGCTGAGTTCCCAAGCTCTCATTGCTCTCCTCAGCCTTGGTAGTCCACGGCTTCTTGCGCGCCGATCCACAGTGGATGACCCGCAGGATTGTTCATCTCCTCGAAAAGATGGCCTACGAGGCCCGCGCAGCGAGCGGTCAAAATCACGCCGCGCATCATTTTTGATGGGACGCCGGCTTCAGCCAGCACGGCCCCTATCGCAGCGCTGACATTAGTCACAAGGTTCTTTTTGAGGGTTGTTTGTAGGCCTAATTCTAATAATTTCACCGCCCGAATATATTTCCCATCCACTTCAAGGCTTTCGGCGACCGCGATGAGGCGCTTAACTCTTGGGTCCAAGTCTCCATGTATGGGATGTCCGAAACCTGGCAGTGGTCTGCGAATATCACGATATTGTTGAATCTCAGTCAAAACCGCGGCCTCTTGATCTTCAGCTGCGACAATCCTCTCAAGCACCGCGCCACATTCGCTGGCTGTGCCAGCATAGCGATCCCCTACGCCCAGCAGCCCGGCAGCGATGGCGCCAGTGAATGATTCGGGTGCGCCGTAATAAGTCAGGCGAGTTGCTATCGCCGATGGTACGAGGCCGTGCTCCATAATAGTGACCAATACGGCATCCATAATTCTGCACTGGGCGTCGGTCGGTTCTTGACCTAGGGCTTGCAGGTAGATCATTTGGGTAAACGAGACCTTGCCGATTAAATCCTCACAGAGGTCTTTACCTCGAACGATGATGGTGTCGGCGTCAAAGCCGCAGATATTGGTTGTACCTTTTTTCTCGAGCATAATCGCTAACCTTTTTGGCGTTTGTCTGATATTATCCAAAGCTTCGCATATCGAAAATTAATTCGCTATGCGAAATACCCAAACTACTCACAATAAAGCTAAAGGGGTGATTCCAATGAGGAGTCTGTTGATATTAGTAGCCGTTGCCATTTCAACGCCAGTGGTTAATACAGTGTTTGCTGCCGATAGGATGATGGAAGAGGTGGTTGTTTCTGCGCGTAAGCGTGCTGAATCACTGGAGGAAAGTCCTGTATCAGTAAGTGTTTTCACTGCAGAAGATCTTGAATCCGCTGGTATCGAGACAGCGCGAGACTTCATCGCTCTCACGCCGAATGTCACGTTGGTTGAAACCCAAAATGCGGGCAACGCCTTTATTAACGTTCGAGGTGTATCCCAGGCGCGCAACAGTGAGATGTCGGTTGCCGTGTTGGTTGACGGTGTGTTGATGGCAAACCCCGCACAGTTTACCCAGCAGCTATTCGATATCGAGCAGATCGAAGTGCTGCGCGGACCGCAAGGCGCGCTTTATGGGCGAAATGCTATCGGTGGGGCTATCACGATACGGACTCGGCAACCCAGCGATGAACTGGCTGGGCGGTTAGAAGTGGGTGCCGACTCGGGTCCTGGGTATACGGCGAAAGGTTTCGTCAGCGGACCAGTGGGTGATTCAGAGACATTAAAGTACCGTGCCTCATTGTCTTACATTGATACAGACGGTTTTCTTGATAACGCCTTTCTGGGCGAAAAGGCTGATCCATACAAGGATGTTTCAGGACGATTGAAACTGCTGTGGGAGCCGACAGATAACTTCCAAGCCGATTTCAGAATCAGTCAATCTAATTTAGATACTCAGGCGCTTTATTTTGTTATCGATGCCGAGGCTGACGATACAGATCTCGACATTCGGGTCAACAATCCCGGCGTCAACGAGAGAGACATCATGAACTCCAGTGTGAAACTCGAATACGAATTTGATGACGGAGGTACCTTCACTTCCATCACGGCTTATGATGATCTTGAGGAATTACTGACGGGTGATAATTTCAATTTCTTACCGCCCGCAGAGTCGGTGATTAATTTCTTCCCCATCGGCGGCATTGCGATTGGGCTGACAGGTGATGCCTTTGCAGATTTGAGTCAAACGCAGTATCTCGAAACTGACTCTGTTAGTCAGGAATTTCGTTACACCTCTTCTGCGAGCGAGCGTATGCGATGGATTGTTGGAGCGTACGCCATATCAACAGACCGATACATATCAACAGGTAATCAGATAGACCGCGATCAGGGCGTTTTCCCCGTCTATAAAGTGCCTAGGGTATCATTGTTTGTTGACCCCACTGATCCAAGCCCGCAATTAAGCTTGTTGGCTGATACCCAGGATAATTTTGCGTGGGCTGTGTTCGGTGATATTGCCTATGACTTCACCGACAAGTTCGAAGGTTCTTTATCGCTTCGATATGATCGCGATACGCGAGAGAACACAACCCTGACTGAACCCTTATACGATCCAACCGGTGGTATTGGTATTGTTTTTGGAGAGGTCCGGAAAGAGTCGTTCAGTGAGCTACAACCGAAGATTAACCTACGTTATTTACCTACCGACGACCTGACAATCTATGGTGGCTGGTCTCGTGGATTCCGTAGCGGCGGATTCAATCAGACAGGTGTTGGCGCAGCGATCACTGAGCCCGGAGTGGAGGACGTATTTGGTGCCCAGGTTGCGGATACCTTTGAAGTCGGTGTTAAAAATATATTTATGGACGGCCGATTCACCACTGCGTTGAGCATTTTCAGTACTGATTTTGAAAATGCCTATTTCTTTTTCTTTGATCCTACGACGAGCACCCAGAATCTGGGGAATATTCCTGAAGCTGAATATGTAGGCCTTGAGCTCGAAGCTAATGCCTATATCAACGATTATCTAACGGGGTATTTTGGGCTTGGCTTAACGGACAGCAAGATTACTGATGCGGCTAACTCAGCACATAACGGCAATGAGGCACCCCTGGTTTCGAAAAATACAGTGAATGCCGGTTTGCAGTTGCGATACCCCATTGCATCAGTAGATGGCCTGTATTTTACGGGTCGATTTGACTACCAACATATTGGCGATACCTACTGGGATCCAGCAAATATATCAGTCCGCTCACCCGTTGATCTGGTAGATGTCAGAGTTGGATTCGAGTCAGATGATAATTGGTCAGTGGTTCTGTGGACCAAAAATGCATTTGATGAAGAGTACAATGCCGAATTTTCACCGGGTCCAGCACCGGGTTTGAACTTCCTTTGGAAGGCGCCACCACGACGTTTTGGCCTGTCTTTTATCAAAAACTTTTAGAAGCCTACGGGGACCATAAATCATGAGTTCAATCGAAGCTGTTAATACAAAGTTACATCACAACGCTTATGTGACTCGAGACATGGAGGCAGTTCGTGCCTTCTATGAAGATATCATAGGCTTTCCACTAACCGCGACTTGGTGCGAAAAAACCGACCTGTTCGGCAAAGAGCGTGTGTATATGCATTGCTTCTTTGAAATCGGTAATGGTGAGTCACTCGCGTTCTTTCAGTTTGCAGATGACGACGATGCTCAAGAATTTGGTCCGGAGCTACCGCCCTCTGGTTTTCGTCACCTGGCTATGAATGTCGATCAGGCCACCCAAGACGGTATCCGTGATCGACTTGCGGCGGCTGGCGTGAGTGAGCCGCAGACCTACATCCTCAATCACGGGTATTGTTACTCGCTTTACGTTTTTGACCCTGCAGGACTACTCATTGAGTTTACTGTGGACCATGAAGACGTCGAGCAAATTAACGCGGACAAGAAAACCACTGCCCACGCTGAGCTAAAGCGATGGCTCGCTGGGGATCATTCGCCAAATAACGAGGCCTATCACCGCTAAGCGGATAAGGAAAAACGATGAGTGAATCTGTAGTCATTATTTATTACAGCGGCTATGGCCACACGGAGAAGCAGGCGGAAGCGGTGGCTGCGGGGGCATTAGAGGTTGCCGGCGTAGACTGCACCTTAATACCTGTCGCGTCACTCGAAAGTGCTGACGCCGAAGGTTGGCATACTGTTGATGCTGCCAGTGCTGTGATTTTTGGCAGTCCAACCTATATGGGCTCCGCTGCAGCAGAATTTAAGAAGTTTATGGAAGCATCCTCGGGTCGATGGATGGCGGGAAAATGGCAGGACAAGCTGGCTGCAGGTTTTACTAATTCCGGTTCCCATAATGGTGATAAACAAAACACGCTCGTGGAATTTGTGACGTTTGCTGCTCAGCATGGGATGGTTTGGATCAATCTGAATCTAGCGCCCGGTAACAATAGTTCAGCGGGCAGCATCAATGACCTGAATCGGTTGGGTGCTTCTCTCGGCGCCATGGCGCAGTCTAATGTCGATGTTGGTCCTGACGAAGGCCCGATAGCTTCTGATCTTGAGACCGCCAAGTCTCTGGGACGTCGAGTTGGGCAAAGTACATTGCGCTGGAATACCTGAGCCAAAACAATAATGGGAAATTTATGATCTATCACCATGAGGTAGAAACCCGCTCGCCTGAGGATCAGCTGAAGCTTGATAAGGTGAGTTATCTAAAGCAAATAGCATATCTATTTGAGCATTCAACTTTCTATCAAAACAAATTGAAAGCTGCAGGCTTTGAGTCTGCAGCGCAAGTGGGTGGTCTGGAGAATATAGCTGAATTGCCATTCACCGAGAAAGATGAGCTTAGGGCTACCCAGGCTGCTGCGCCACCGTTTGGCGATCACCTGGCGTGTGTGCCTGAGAACCTGCGCCGAGTATTCAGTACTAGTGGTACTACGGGCGTACCCTGCTACCTGGGCTTGACCAATAATGATATTGATATGTACGCCACCAATGTTGCGCGGGGCTATTCAGCAGCCGGATTCATGAAAGGTCAGAGAATAGCCGTGGGCTTTAATGCGGGTCCCTTTGTCGCGGGGGCTGTCTATTATGGCTTCGACAAGATTGGTTGTACCGTGATACCCGTTGGAACCGGTAATACTGAGCGCTTGGTAACCGCGATTCAAAAGATGCGGGCGACGGGAATAAGTTGTACGCCATCGTATGGTCTTTATCTAATCGACTACTGTCTAGAACACGGCATAGACACTCGAAGTCTTGGGCTTAAAAACATGATAACAGCGGGCGAGCCAGGTGGTGGTGACCCGCTTATTCGCGGCAAAATAGAAGAAGCGTTTGGTTGCCAGGTTCGAGAATCCATGGGTATAGGGGACATATCCTTGTCTGCCTGGGCTGAAGATGAAGATGGCCAGGGCATGCATTTTATGGCGCGCGAATCGGTTCATGTCGAGTTGATCGATCCTGTGACAGGTACGCCGAAAGCATGGGAAGATGGCGCAGAAGGCGAATTGGTTTATACGGCGCTAAAGCGCGAAGCGATGCCGCTGCTCAGGTTTCGTAGCCGAGACCATGTGGTCGTCAATATGAAGCCCAACCCTACCGGTAGAACTGGGCCGCGTATCCGCTGTGTCGGTCGTACTGATGATATGTTGATCGTTCGCGGCGTAAACCTGTTTCCAACTGCCATCCGAAGCATCGTGCAGGAATTTACCCCCAGTGTGTCAGGCATGTTGCAAATTCGGCCAACAGCGCGCGGCGTCATGCAGGACCCACCACTACCTATTCACGTTGAGCTGGGTGTTGATGCTGATGTAGATAAGGCGAGCTTGAAAAAATCAATAGAGTCAATGATTCGAGAGCGTTTGTTGGTGACAACTGCGGTAACTCTGGTGCAATACAATGCGCTACCGAGAGAAACCTATAAATCAAAGCTCGTCGACTACAGTGACGTGCCGACAGTCTGATCAAGCGCTAATGAACGACTAGTTGGACCCGGTCAGGCTCGGTAATTTTCAAAATGAGTTCGTTGAGGAGAATAAAATGAGTAACCGAATAGAAACGACACATACCGGCAGCTTGCCTCGTCCTGACGAACTCATCAAACTAATGTGGGCTGTTTCCGATGGTATCCCGGTTGATGCGAAAGCGTTAGATGAAGCAGTTGTAGCGGCTGTCGACTCGGTATTTGGTCGTCAGGCGGATAGTGGGATTACCTATTTGAACGATGGCGAGATGTCAAAGCCTAGCTATGCAACCTATGTGAAAGATCGGTTGAGTGGTTTTGACGGCGAAGCGGTCGAAAGCTATTTTTTCAAGGACCTTGAGGAGTTTCCTCGCTCGAAGGAGGTCGTTGCTGCTAACCCGGGTCGTAGGAAGCGTTATGCACCTGCATGCACGGGTGAAATTAGTGTAAGCGACCCGGAAGCGGCGCTGCAGGATATGGTGAACCTGAACAAGGCAGCAGCTGACCGCAGTGTATCGACTATATTTTCTAGCGCAGCGTCTCCCGGCGTCGTATCGATCTTTTTTGAGAATCAGTATTACGACAGTGATGAGGCTTATGTTTTTGCCATCGCTGAGGCAATGCGCCATGAATATGAAGCGATCGCAGCTTCTGGAGCTAAGGTTCAGTTGGACTGTCCGGACCTGGCCATGGGCCGACACTCAACCTATGCGAATTTGAGTCTTGAAGACTATCGTAAACGTATGGGCATGAATATTGCGGCCTTGAACCACGCGGTGCGCAATATTCCGGAAGAGCAGTTGCGGATGCATCTATGCTGGGGTAACTATCCTGGACCACACCATTGTGATGTTGCGTTAGCTGAGATAATTGATCTCGTCTGGGATGCAAAACCGCAGACCATATTGTTCGAGGCGGCGAATCCTAGGCATGCGCACGAGTGGACCATTTTTGAGGACACTCGAGTGCCTTCCAACAAGATTCTGTGCCCAGGGGTTATCGAGTGCCAATCAAATTATGTGGAGCATCCCGAGTTGGTTGCTCAGCGTATTGTGCGTTATGGAAAATTGATTGATCCGAGCCAGCTTATGGCCGGTGTCGACTGTGGTTTTAGTGTGCATGTTGGCATGCAAGGTATAGACCCGGATGTGGCCTTCGCTAAGCTGGCAGCCTTAGCGCAAGGTGCAGAGATCGCTTCCAAAAAACTCTTTTAGGATTGTCGCGAACTCTAGAGTCGGCACCCATTCAGCGCCGTTAACGCGCTGCGCTGAATGGGTGCCTGTTGGCTTCTTATCGTTTTTAATGCGCCGTCAATACCAAGCGACATTAATGCCTGGGGTCAGGGCCTGGGGTCAGGGGGCCTTGTTAGCTAAAATTTCCAGCTCGCTGGCTATAATTTCTGTCGAATAATGCTTTTGACCGTCCCTTTCCCATTGTTTGGTATGCATTTCTCCTTCAACGTAGATTTGACTGCCTTTCTTTAGATATTTCCCTGCAATATCAGCCAGACGGCGAAGAAATACGACACGATGCCATTCTGTGCGCTCAATGGCCTCGCCGGTTTTCTTGTCCTTGATGGTCTTGCTGGTGGCGATACTGCAGGTGGTGACAGGATTGCCATTCGGCATAAATCGTGTCTCTGGATCCTGCCCGAGGTTGCCGATGAGGATGACTTTGTTGACGCCTTGGCCCATGGTGCCATTATCCGTTCGTTGGTTATCGTCGTCGAGAAGGTACTCAGTCTATCCTAATACCCAAAACCTAATTGGTCTAACGGATTCAGTTACACAGTGCCTCGCAGGGTATGCCGTCTTTGTCACCATCGAGGCTGGTTACACCGCATGTCAGTAAGTGGAATCGGGCTTCAGCACAATGGGTCATTTCCTTGCAATAGTGTTTGTTACCGCATTGCAGGCTTGCGCTAGCCAGGTCTTCGCCCCTGGGTATGGCTTCGCGCTTGCCCCGTCTCCAGTCCCAAGGCGGGACTGGGTCAGGGGTGCCCCACAGGCCGAGTTGCCGGTCTCGAGCCAGAGCTTCGGCGGTTAAGAAATCCTGGTCGGTGAGATACCGCCGATAAGCCCAGGCATGGCCCTCTTCGACTAATTCTCGGTTAATATCACGATTGTCGAGATAGACTCGGCCCAGGGTTCGGCCATAACGATCATAGCCACTGATCTGGACCATTATCGTGCGTTGAAAGACTTTGTCCGCCAGCGCTTGTTTTGCTTTTTGCCCCCAGGGTTGGGCGCGCTCCGGCGTGTCAATTTCCGTGAGGCGAACCTTGTGCTGAACAGAACCCACCAGCAGCGTCAGTGTGTCGCCGTCAGCGATAGCCACAACCTGACCCTTGAGCGTTTCGGCCATAACAAGTTGTGGCGCAAGCCAAAGTGCAAAAAGTAGCAATAGCCAATAGATCAACGAGTTTGACAGGGTCTGCTTACAATGTTGTACAGGGGTGACCGCTTGAAACATGTCGCTTGTCGCTTTTGATCAGTGGCGGAAGTATAACCTGTAACAGACTGTTGTCGCGGTTGTGAATTGTCATCGAGCTGAATGGCGCAGGTAGTGAGGCAGACCTGTGAACGCGATTACAAGGCCATAGGGAGAATGGAGCCCATTTGTGCCAGGCCTCGTCAGTGACGCCCGTGGCGTATAGGATAAGGCGGAACCTTTATTTCGCATCGAAGTGGAATCGAATGCGCTGTGTTTGATGAATACAGGCCGCTCAATCTGTTTAGACTGTGCGGGTATAAACACCAGCATGGCTGAATCAATGCCTGTGTTATCGGCAATCAACTGACTTCTTGGAGCACAACATGATGCAAACGAATTCGCTGGGCCCGCTAGACAATATTAGCCGTTTAACCCTCGGTGGCGGTGGGGTCGGGCAAGTATGGGGAGCGACTTCCCGCGATGAGGCTTTAGCCACGGTAAATGCCAGTTATGCTGGCGGTATTAATCTGTTTGATATGGCGCCCCTGTATGGTCAGGGTGAAGCCGAGACCGTCATGGGTTTAGCGTTTGCTGGGGGCTATCCCGATGACGTGCGGGTCACGACCAAGTGCATGGTGGGGGGCGTGGCCGGTGAGTTGATTGAAGACAAGCTCGTGCAATCGCTGGATGCCAGTTGCGAGCGGTTGCAGCGCGACTATGTTGACGTGTTTATTCTTCACGGTTATGTGATACCCGATGGTTGGAGTGAGAGTCTTCGTCCTCGAGCATTGCCACACATCGCGGTGGAATGGCACAACTACCAGGACCATGTGGTGCGAGTGTTCGAAAAGCTGAAACAACAGGGACGCATTGGCGCGTGGGGTGTGACGGCAGCCAGTACCCAAGTCACCAATCTCGGTCTACTGGCCGCTAACCAACGACCAGATGTGGTGCAGTGTATGGCTAACCTGCTGGATTCACCGGGGAGCATGGCGATCTGTCAAGAAAAAGCCGACCCTCGTGCTGTTATTCGTGCGGCTCAAGCAGCGGGCGTTGGCGTAATGGGAATTCGGGCTGTCGCCGCGGGCGCTTTAACGAATGCTATTGATCGGGATGTTAAGCCAGACTCAGCCGAACGACATGATTTTAATCGTGCGCAGAGAGTTCGCACGATCGCGGCTGAGCTCGGTGTCAGTATCGCCTTTCTGGCTCATCAGTATGCGTTGTCGATGCCTGGTGTTGATACGGTTGTTCTCGGCGTCAAGAATCGTGAAGAGTTGGCTGAGTGTCTCGCAGCAGAAGCTGCCGGTCCCTTGGAAGATGCCTTGATAGCGAGGATCGACGAGGCGGTCGTTGTCTAGGGTTGTCTAGTGGCGCCAACTATCGTCCGTTGGCCGTGCTGGTTAGTCTGCCAGATGTTCCGGCGGTGTCGCTATTGGCCAGTTGCGGTGGCAGTGATCAATAAGGACGCCGCAGCAAAGCAGAAAGCATTGAGCGTTAGCCCTTAGCCCCAGACGGAATCGTCTGATTGAAGGCTCTTATTTGAAAGTTCTTATTTGACGGCGCTTATTGAATGCCCTTGCTGGATGCCCTTGCTGGATGGCTGAGAAATGTTGCTGGTTGTTCACTCGACTGTCCCGTTGACCTGTCGGTCATGAACCCTTTTGTCCTGGTTGTCATCGCCGTCAAAACATGCTTTATTCAAGTAAAACCCAGGATAGGTGTTGTATGAGCGAGTCGCAAGATAACTCCAGCGCGGTCTTAAGCAAATCCACGCTGTATGCCCACGGAAGTATTGGTATTCCCCTCGCGGTGATTGGTTATCCATTGGCTATCTGGATTCCTGCGCATTACGCCGGGGGGCTTGGTATGAGCCTGGCCATGGTGGGTACGATTCTGATGTTGGCACGTTTCACTGATGTGCTGACCGACCCGATTATGGGGGAGATTTCAGATCGCTGGCGCACTCGCTTCGGTCGACGCAGGCCTTGGTTGCTGGTGGGTATGCCCATTATGATGCTGGGTGTCTACAAGTTGTTTATCCCGCCAGCCGACGTGGGCATCTGGTATTTTTTGATTTACCTGACGCTGTTTTTTGTGGGTAGTACCATTATCGCTTTACCCCATCGGGCGTGGGGCGCGGAACTCTCGACCGACTATCATCAACGCAGTAGGGTCACCGCTTCTCGCGAATTTTTCGTGTTGGGTGGCCTGATGCTCGCGGCCTTGGTGCCCATGTTGGTGGAGGTGACGGCAGATGGCAGCGGTTCCGTGGGCCAGGTATTTACGATTATCTGGCAGGACGCGGTCGGGGCTTTCACTGGGGATTTGGCTGATAAGGAAATTGTTAATCGCTCAACGCTGACCGGTCCGGTACTCGCTGGGCTGGCGTGGACGATTATTTTGGTGCTGCCGGTTTGCGTGTTCGTGGTTTTGGCCCTCGTTAAAGAGCCGCCGCCGACAAAAAAAGACACAGTGCCCCTGAAAGAAGGATTGCGCTATTTATGGAAGAATGGACCGATGCGTCGAGTCTTGATCATCGCGCTGCTGGTGGTTTTTGGTGAGGCATTCCGTAATGCGGTGTCGCTATTTTTCATTCGCGATATTATTGGTATTCCGACGATTGGTGCTGCCTATTTCTTTTACTTTATCGCTGGTTTAGGGGCGATTCCTTTCTGGCTTTGGTTGGGGCGGAAGATCGGCAAGCACCGGGCCTTTATGTGTACCTTGATTACGATTTCTACCGTGAGCTTTGCTAACCTGTTTTTGTCTTACGGCGATTACCTGGCCTTCTTTCTGCTCTTTTTGGTCAAGGGTTTTTGCTTCGGTGGGCTGCAATTTCTGCCGGTGGCGATGCTGGCGGACGTGGTGGATGTGGATACCGCCAGAAGTGGAGGGCGTCGGGCCGGAACCTACTTTGCTATCCTAGGCCTGACAGAAAAACTTGCGGTGGCGCTGGGCACGGGATTTTCGTTGAATTTAGTGGGCTTGCTGGGATTTGATCCATCGGGTGGCGTGGCGGCCAGCACTGAAATTGGCGTCTTGAGTCTACGTCTGGTGTACTGTTGTGGGCCTATTTTCTTCTTCGGTCTGGCGATGTTGTTTATTTGGTCATACCCATTGACTCCGGCTCGTCATGCTCGGCTTAGGCAGCGTATTGAGCGTCGTAATGCACGATTGGCTGCGATCGAAGCGCCGGATTAGGACGAACCACATGCAGATCAGTCTGGCAGACATAGAAGCCGCAGCCGGCATCGTCTACGCGGAGATGGCGCCGACGCCACAACTTAACTGGCCATTGTTAAGTGAACGGCTGGGTACGCAAGTTTGGGTCAAACATGAGAATCATTCTCCTGTAGGAGCCTTCAAGATCCGGGGTGGACTGGTCTATTTTGCCGACTTGATGGCCAGTGGCGAGTCGGTTCAGGGCGTGATCAGTGCAACCCGCGGTAATCATGGTCAGTCAGTGGGCTATGCAGCGCGGCATTATGGCATTCCCGCCACCATCGTGGTGCCAAAGGGTAACAGCATCGAAAAGAATGCGGCGATGCAAGCTCAAGGCGTCACCCTGATTGAATACGGCGAAGATTTTCAGGCGGCCCGCGAGTATGCGATTCAGTTAGCGGACGAACGGGGTTTGCTGATGGTGCCCTCGATGCATCCATTGCTGGTTGCTGGTGTGGCTACCTATAGTCTTGAGTTATTTCGGGCGGTACCCGACATTGATGTGGTCTATGTACCTATCGGTCTGGGTTCTGGCATCTGCGGTATGATCGCCGCTCGAGACGCGTTGGGCTTGTCGACTCAGATTGTCGGTGTGGTGTCTGCCCATGCAACTGCTTACGCAGATTCATTTAACGCCGGACACTTGCTCGAGTCACCCGTATCCACGTTGCTTGCCGATGGCATGGCTTGCCGAACGCCGGATCCTTTGGCGTTGGAGGTTATCTTGGCAAGGGTCGACCATATCGTCGCGGTCACTGACGACGAGGTGGCGGCCGCCATGGGCGTGATTTTTGAATGTACCCATAATGTCTGCGAAGGTGCTGGTGCGGCAGCGGTGGCCGCGGCACTGCAAGAACGGGCTGCGAATATTGGTCGCCGAGTGGCGGTGGTGGCCAGTGGCGGTAATGTCGATCGGTCGGTATTTGCCGAGATTCTGGCGCGACCAAGTCAGTAGCCCCCAGCGAGCGGGTTACAGTGGTAGCCGAATTCCTTCCTGCGCGACATTGAACCCATTGGCGCGAACGTTTTGGCTTGCCGCGCTTGTCGGGTTAAGCAACGGATTCGTATGGTTCATATGGATAAACCAGATCTTCTGGCGCTGTTCAAGTGCCAGGTCTTTAAACAGCGCCATGGTTTCTGCCACAAATGGGTGGGGAATTTTTGACATGTCTCGGCCGGGCAGTTCACCGTCTGCATAGAAGGTGGCATCGACCAAGGCGTAATCCACAGTCTGCACCAAGTCTGTGATGTCATGAGTCCAGGCTGACCACTTGTTGATATCGGGAATAAAGAGTGCCGATTTATTAGGCCCTGTGATGCGGTAGCCAACGGTTTCGGAATACTCATCGCGATGAGGCACCAGAAAGGGGGTCACTGTGATCGATCCTAATGCCACCGGAGTGTCGGCGGTCATGGATTGCAGAAGAATGTTCTGTTGTGTCACCAGCTGGCTCCAGGGACCATTGTTAGTCAGATAGTCGCGCATTTTCGGCATGCCATAGACGGGTACCCCGCGGGCACCCAGGGCCTCCTGGCCGAGGAACATCAAGCCTGCATAATGGCCAATATGGGCATGGGTCAAAAAAATGCCCCCCTGGGCATAGCGATCGAGCGGCGCCTCCTGCGCCAGCTGGTAAAGTTGTTCCGGCATATTGGGAGTCGCTTCAAACAGGTAGGTCTTGTTGGCGCTCGGGTCGATTAAGCCGAGCGCCGTAGCACCGCGGCGTAGACGGGCATCCTGCCACCCCGGCTGACAGTGTTCGGCATAACAGCCGATCTGGGGGTGGCCAGCATCCTGGACAACCCCTAGAACATACAAGTAGGGCGCTTGTTGGGCAAAGCTGGTGGCACTGACCAAAGGCAATAGTATTAGGCCGAGCAGAAAACCTGCTGATGGCTGGCGTCGGTACATGGCGGTCTCTGAGGGATGTGTTAGGGATCCCACTTAACCACGATTACCCGGATAAATGCCACCGGCATGAGAGTTTCTGGCAGGGTCAATCAATTGACTTGTACTCCCACCGGGCCAATGCCGTACACTCTGATGAGTTTCTCAAGTAATTAACCGGAGATTAGTGACGTGAGCTATATCAACAGTGTGTTAGGTCCCATTGATAGCGCTGATCTCGGCTTTACGCTGATGCATGAGCATGTGCTCGTCGCGGCCAGTGGCTTATCTAAAAGCTACCCAGACCTGCTCGGCCCCGATCGCGAGGCGCGCGCTATTGCGACGCTGAAGCGGGCTAAGGCTCAGGGAATCGACACTCTGCTTGATGCGACAACCTTTGATCTGGGTCGCGACCCGGAGTTACTGCAAACCGTTGCCGCTGGAGCGGGTATCAATCTAATTAATGTCACTGGTTGGTGGCTCGATGTGCCGCGGTTTATGTTGGGGGTTGGCGCGAACCAAATGGCTGACGAGTTTATACGCGACCTTAACGAGGGTTTTCGCGGCACGACGGTTAAGGCCGGTATGTTGAAGTGTGCAGCTGATGCTGAGGGTGTGACGCCGGCGCTTGAGACCATGGCTCGCGCTGTCGCCCGCGCTCATGTTCAAACGGGTGTGCCCATCATGGTTCATTCCTACCCTGCCGGTCAGGTCGCGAGGCGCCAGATCGAGATTTTTCGAGAAGAGGGCGTTGATCTGACGCGAGTGAAGATTGATCACAGCAATGATACTACCGATATTGAATACCTTGAATGGATCCTTGCCCAAGGTTGTTTTTTGGGCCTTGATCGTTACCCCGGTCGGCTGGTGAGCCCGCACAGTCGGACCGTAACGCTTAAGCGCTTGATGGATCTGGGTTATGGCGAGCGTTTGTGCCCGTCTCATGATTGCATCTGCCTACATATTCACAACGAGCAGGCTGATGGCAGTATTCCTCCTGAACATGACTTTATGCGCTCAAATCCCGATCAATATTTGTATATGCATCGCCACGTGATCCCTGAACTTATGGCAATGGGCGCGACTGATGCTGATATTCACATGCTGTTTGTGGATAACCCCAGACGTCTGTTTGAAGGTCGTTAACCAGGCCGTGGCTATTGACAGTTGAGTGTTGGGTCGTGATTTTCTCTGTCATCAAAATTTACTGCTGCAGGGCGTTGCATGAGTGATTTACCCGGCTGCATTAAATGCGGCTCTATTTATACCTACCTAGATCACAATCTGTTTGTCTGCCCGGAATGTGCTCATGAATGGTCACAGGAAGAACCTGCCGCCGTGAACCGTGGATTGAAGATAATGGATGCGAACGGCAATGCTTTGAGTGATGGTGATGCTGTGACTGTGATCAAAGACTTGAAGGTCAAGGGAACTTCGTTGGTGGTCAAGGTCGGCACTCGAGTTAAGAATATCCGTCTTGTGGAAGGCGATCATGACATCGATTGTAAAATTGATGGTATTGGTGCCATGAAGCTCAAATCTGAATTCGTGAAGAAGGCCTGAAGCTAAGTTTTCAGCATGTGACAGCGTTCTGCACGAGCGTCAACGTTTGCTTCCGTGGGGTTTGGAGATTTTAAGTGATTCGAGTGATGGCAAGTGGTCTAAATATCAACAATACCGATCGGTATAAAAACGCAGCAATTGACTCTTAGATTCGAGGATTCGCTGCAGGTTGATCGTATTGCTTCGAAACCGGAGGCGATTGTCGTTCTGAGAGCCTGATATTGACGTGCTGGCGGCGAATCCTGTGCTCGCTGCATTGTTATCGTTTCAGCATTTGTCTATAATCGCCGGCCTTCCAGGTAGTGTATTACCCAGAGGTGCTGGTGAGATTCCGGTAGTAAGTCAGATCACGGCGAGAGTGGCGGAATTGGTAGACGCGCTGGATTTAGGTTCCAGTACCGCAAGGTGTGAGAGTTCGAGTCTCTCCTTTCGCACCATGATCTGAAGATTGAGAATAGCGGAGAGCCGCAGGCTATCCCTTTGAATTGTCAAGAATTAATTAAACAGGTATGGATGTCATGCAGGTAACACTCGAAACCACGTCAGGTCTGAAGCGAACGTTGCGGATCATCGTGCCGGCAGCAAAGTTTGAGGGCGAAGTTGAAGCTAAGCTCAAACAAGCCGCAGGACAGGCTCGGATCAAGGGCTTCCGTCCCGGCAAAGTGCCAATGCGTGAAGTGCGACGTCGGTTTGCCGATGGCATTCGTCAGGAGGTCAGTTCGGAATTGATGCAATCGTCATTCGCTGATGCCGTTAGTAATCAAGCTATGGCGCCTGCCGGCATGCCGAGCATTCAGAATGTCGTGATGGAGGAAGGTAAGGATTTCGAGTATACCGCCGAGTTTGAGGTTTTTCCTGAAATTGAACTTGCAGATTTTGGGCTGATCAACGTCGAGCGCCCCGTGGCGACTGTGACGGAAAGCGATATTGACAAGATGATCGAAACGTTGCGTGAGCAAAATAAAGAATTCGTCGATGTGGATCGGGTCAGCCAAGACGGCGATCAGGTTAATGTCGACTTTGAAGGCTTCGTCGATGGTGAAGCGTTTGAGGGTGGCAAGGCCGAAGGCTCCGATATCGTGCTGGGTAGTAACAGCATGATTCCCGGTTTCGAAGAAGGCTTGCTGGGTTGTAAGGCTGGTGAGAACAAAGACATCCAGGTGACTTTTCCTGAAGGCTACCAGGCAAAGGAGCTTGCAGGTAAAGAAGCGACTTTCAAGATGAAGATTAATAAGGTTGCTGAGCCAACATTGCCCGCCTTGGACGCTGATTTTTTCGAGAAGTTTGGTACCAAAGATGCTGATTTGACGACTTTCCGTCTAGAGGTCCTTGGTAATATGGAAAAGGAACTGGCAGCAGCCATCAAAAATAAAGTCAAAAACCAGGTGCTGGACGGCCTTGCAGAGACGAATGCCGTGGAAGTGCCAAGCGCGCTGGTCGATTCAGAAGTGAACCGTATGCGTCAGGAAGCAGTTCAGCAATTTGGTGGAAGCCAGAAAATTGACCCATCGATATTACCGGCCGAGATGTTCACCGCGCAGGCGACCAAGCGCGTCCAGCTGGGCCTGATGGTTAACGCCATCGTCGAGCAAAAGAAGTTGGAGGTTGACCAAGATCGGGTAAAGACCATGATCGAAACCATGTCCAGCTCCTATGAAGACCCACAAGAAATTATCAATTATTATTATTCGAACGAGCAGCAACTGAACCAAATTCAGAACTTGGTACTCGAAGATCAAGTGATTGATACTATCCTGGCCGATGCCAAGGTGAGTGACTTGGCCATGGACTATGATGATGCTATCAAGCCTACGCCAGCCCCGCTGCCAGAAGAAGATGCTGAAACGACCGCCGAGGCCGCTGACGACGCTGATACTGCTGAGGATGAAGCGCCGAAAGCCTAGCCCTAAAGTCACTTAACCCTGCCATTACTGCGGGTATAGCGGGGCTCTTCAAGACTTTTTTACTGTCCAAGCATTGAAGTTTTGGCGGAATGACGCAATATTAGGTTAGACACAGCAGGGCCTGCGACGGAATAGCAGGACCCGCTACCCAATTAATGGCAGGTGATCATCAGACTAGTTAATTTGCAATCAGATTAACGGTTACCTGATCCAGAAAAATCACGAGGTGCGAATGAGCAACATATTTGACGATCAGCTTTCGACGACCACAAGCCTGGGGTTGATCCCTATGGTTTTGGAACAGACGGCCAGGGGAGAGCGGTCCTACGACATCTACTCTCGGCTTCTGAAAGAGCGGATCATCTTTATCGTCGGCCCAATTGACGATAACGTGGCGAATTTGGTGGTTGCTCAACTGCTTCATGCAGAATCAGAAAATGCGGACAAAGATGTTCAGCTATATATCAACTCACCAGGTGGGTCAGTGACCGCGGGTCTGGCGATTTATGACACCATGCAGTTTATTAACTGTGATGTCAGCACCATGTGCATCGGTCAAGCCGCCAGCATGGGCGCTTTATTACTCGCCGGTGGCGCTCATGGTAAGCGTTACTGTCTGCCTAACTCTCGGGTGATGATCCACCAGCCCAGCGGTGGATCCCAGGGTCAAGCCAGTGATATTGAGATTCAGGCAAAAGAAATACTGTACTTGCGAGGCCGTTTGAACGAAATCATGGCATTGCATACGGGGCAGACCATTGAGCAAATCGCCATTGACACTGAACGTGACAACTTTATGACTGCCGCGCAAGCCGCGACTTATGGCTTAATTGATAAGGTACAAGAGCCGCGCACGCCGCTGGTGTCGGTTTAATTGCCAGTAGGTAAGCTTTAGAGTTCAAATCCGTAGTGGATGTAGATACTATTTATCGTGTAAACGAGAAGGCCAAGCAGAGACTTGGTCGCGGCCAATAAGCTAAGGGTATGGGTCACTCGACTACGCAAAACAGATTGGAATGAGGTGGATTAATGGCTGACGATCACGACGATAACAACGGCGATGGTAAATTGCTGCATTGTAATTTTTGCGGAAAAAGTCAGCATGAAGTACGCAAATTGATTGCTGGACCTTCTGTCTATGTCTGCGATGAATGCGTCGAATTGTGCAATGACATCATTCGTGAAGAGTTACAGGAAACCATTGACGAGGGCGAAAAGAAAAAACTCCCGACGCCACAGGAAATCAAAGATATCCTTGATGAGTATGTCATTGGTCAGCACTGGGCGAAGAAAGTTTTGTCTGTGGCCGTTTACAATCACTACAAGCGATTGAACTACTCGGGAAAGAAAGACGACGTCGAATTACAGAAAAGTAACATCTTGCTGGTCGGGCCTACTGGGGTTGGCAAGACGTTGCTTGCTGAAACTTTGGCGCGACTGTTGGATGTTCCGTTTACAATTGCGGATGCGACAACACTCACGGAAGCAGGTTATGTGGGTGAAGATGTTGAGAATATCATTCAGAAGTTGTTGCAGAAGTGCGACTACGATGTGGAAAAAGCTCAGGTTGGCATCGTCTACATTGATGAGATCGATAAGATCTCGCGTAAGTCTGATAATCCTTCGATTACTCGCGATGTGTCCGGTGAGGGCGTGCAGCAAGCGTTGCTGAAGCTGATTGAAGGGACCGTCGCCTCAGTACCGCCCCAGGGTGGCAGAAAACATCCGCAGCAGGAGTTTTTGCAGGTCGATACGACAAATATCCTGTTCATCTGCGGCGGCGCCTTTTCTGGGCTCGATAAAGTCATTACCAACCGCTCAGCGAAAAGTGGTATCGGATTCGGCGCGAGTGTCGCATCAGAATCCAACAAGAAGAACTTGGGTGATACTTTGCGCTCGGTTGAACCGGAAGACTTGGTCCGTTACGGTCTGATCCCGGAGTTTGTTGGCCGCTTACCTGTAATCGCGACACTGGATGAGTTGGATGCCGAAGCGCTGGTCAGAATTCTTAAAGAACCGAAAAATGCCTACACGAAGCAGTATTCAAAGCTCTTCGAGATGGAGGGTGTTGATATTGACTTCCGCGAAGACGCACTGGAAGCGATTGCCAAGAAGGCCATGGAACGCAAGACTGGTGCCCGTGGTTTGCGGTCTATTCTCGAGTCTGTCTTGCTCGAAATTATGTACGAGATTCCTTCCGCGACTGGCGTTAGCAAGGTTGTCATTGACGAAAATGTCATTAATGGTACCTCTGAACCGATGTTGATATACGAAAATCAGGAACAGCAGAAGGCTATGCCTGAATAATGACGAGAAAACTGTCTGGTAACTGGTGGCTAACACCGTTGACCGGATGGGTAGTTCGACTCCAAGCTAAAGCCGAGGTCGATGCTGGAAAAAAGGGCCGTTGGCCCTTTTTTTTGGGTGACTTAGTGCTGCCATTGCTTGAAGGTTGCTATGGATGCGTTAAGTGTTCTAAGGTTGATGCGGTAGATTGCCCGCGGCGTTTCAGGGCCAGGTCCAGACTCAATAACCGGGTAACGGTCCGTTTGGTGCGCCACCCGCCCTTATTGGCTAGCACTGAAAGACCCAGTCGAAATCCAATGTATACGAGTTAACCGTTATAAAGACAGTGGTTGCGGTTAATGACCAGGAGAAATTATGACCAGCATGAAAAATATCCCCGTCGTGACGTTACGCGATATGGTGGTATATCCCCACGGTGTGCAACCGCTTTTTATCGGTACTGAAAAGTCAATTCGTGCCCTCGATCATGCGCAGAAAAATGACAAAGACAAACAGGTCCTACTGGTCGCAAAGAGAGCCCCTGAAGATGAGAATCCGGGCCCAGATGACTTATATGCGTTTGGCACTGTGGCCACCATACTGCAGTTGATTCGTCTACCGGACAAGACCGTCAAAATTTTAGTGGAAGGGAGTCAACGGGCAGAAATTACGGAAATCAGAGACGAAGAAAAGTTTTTTGTTGGCGATATCAACTTGATTGAAGAACCTGAGATTGATGCCAATGAAGCAGAGGCGCTGGTTCGATCGATGATGTCGGTGTTTGAGCAATATGTGCAGTTGAGTAAAAAGATCCCGCCAGAGGTCATGACGTCTCTCGCCAGCGTAGACGATCCAAGCCGGCTAGTGGACACCATTGCCTCGCAAATGAGTCTGAAGCTCGATGAGAAGCAGCATATTTTGGAAATGGCGGGTCTTGGCGAGCGCATCGAGCATATGATGAAGCTGCTGGAGGCTGAGATAGACCTGTTCAACGTTGAGAAGCGGGTTCGCGGTCGTGTAAAAAAGCAGATGGAAAAGAGTCAGCGCGAGTACTACCTTAACGAACAAATGAAGGCGATCCAGAAAGAACTTGGCGACATGGATGATGTGCCGAATGAGTTGGATGAAATTCAAAAGCGACTGCTGGCTTCAGGTATGCCGAAGGAAGCGCGTGACAAAACTACCGCTGAACTCAGCAAGCTTAAAATGATGTCGCCCATGTCGGCCGAGGCCACCGTTGTCCGCAGTTATATCGACTGGATGCTTGGTGTCCCCTGGAAGAAGCGCTCGAAAGTCAGAACTGATATTGCTGAAGCTGAAGCAGTGCTGAATGCAGATCATTACGGACTCGAAGAGGTGAAGGACCGGATCCTTGAATATCTGGCTGTGCAACGCCGAGTCCGCAAGATCAAAGGTCCCGTATTGTGCTTGGTGGGTCCTCCCGGCGTTGGTAAGACTTCGCTAGGCGAGTCTATCGCCCGTGCGACTAACCGTAAATTTGTGCGAATGGCTGTGGGGGGTGTGCGTGACGAGGCCGAGATTCGTGGGCATCGACGAACCTATATTGGATCGATGCCAGGGAAAATTGTTCAAAAGTTGTCGAAGAGTGGCACACGTAATCCGTTGTTCCTGTTTGATGAGATTGACAAGATGGGCCAGGATCATCGGGGTGATCCTGCTTCAGCCTTGCTGGAAGTCCTGGATCCGGAGCAGAACAACTCATTTAATGACCATTATCTCGACGTTGACTATGATCTGTCTGAAGTCATGTTCATTTGTACCTCTAACACGATGAATATCCCCGCTCCATTGTTGGATCGAATGGAGGTGATTCGTATTCCGGGTTACACAGAGGATGAGAAACTCAACATCGCCATGCGTTACCTGGTTCGTAAGCAGCTAACGAATAACGGGCTCAAAGAAAGTGAATTAGAAATCAAAGAAGAAGCTGTTAGGGACCTCATCCGTTATTACACTCGCGAGGCGGGCGTGCGGGGACTGGAACGCGAGATTGCCAAGTTGTGTCGAAAGGTCGTCAAAGCCCGCGACCTCGATGGAGATGGCGGACAGGCCAATAAATTGGTCGTCGGTAGTGCTGAACTAGAGCAATATTCGGGTGTTAAGAAGTTCAACTATGGTAAAGCCGAAGAAGCGGACCAGGTTGGCCAAGTGACCGGCCTGGCTGTCACTAGCGTAGGCGGTGAATTGCTAACAATTGAAGCCGCAGCGATGCCTGGAAAGGGCGTGATGACGAAAACAGGCTCTCTGGGTGATGTTATGCAGGAATCGATTCAGGCCGCGATGACCGTGGTGCGAAGTCGTGCAGCGGCACTGGGCATACCTGCAGATTTTCATGAAAAATACGATTTCCACGTTCATATGCCGGAAGGCGCGACACCGAAAGATGGTCCGAGTGCAGGAATTGCGCTGTGCACCGCATTGGTCTCCGTGCTGACGGGTATACCTGCTCGCGCTGACGTTGCCATGACCGGTGAGATTACGTTGCGAGGGCAGGTCTTGCCGATTGGCGGTTTGAAAGAAAAGCTACTCGCTGCACATCGCGGTGGGATTAAAACAGTCCTGATTCCCGATGAGAACAAGCGTGATTTAAAGGAGATACCTGACAATATTAAGCAAGATCTTGACATTAAACCGGTCAAGTGGATTGATGAGGTGTTGCTTGTAGCATTGGCACGGATGCCAGAGCCGATTCCGGAGATGATCGAAAATGAGGCGGAAAGCGGCTCGGAATCCGACGTAAACCAGAGAATCAGTGCTCATTAGGACATTTGCCTTGACAGCCATTTTGGCTAGTTGGTATAACCTGTATCAGTTTAAGAGATCGCAGCCGGTTGGTCATTTGCTGTGGTAGAACTCGAAAGCGACCAGAAAAGTCAATCAACCAATCAGGGGTATAGAGTGAATAAACAAGAGCTGATCGAAAACATTGCGGCGTCTGCCGATATTACTAAAGCTGCAGCCGGCAGAGCCTTGGATTCTATGATAGATTCAGTCACTGGCGCGCTCAAAACGGGTGACTCAGTCGTTCTGGTTGGATTTGGTACATTTACGGTTCGCGATCGTGCGGCTCGTACTGGACGCAATCCACAAACTGGTGCCGAGATTCAAATCTCTGCAGCCAAGGTCCCGGCATTCAAGGCCGGCAAAGCATTAAAAGATGCTGTAAATAGCTAAGTCGTTAAATTTGGTCGAGTTAGCTATTTTTTTCAATGAATGGTTAGCGCTAAAATAAGACCAAATGCTGTTCCAAATGGCGCATCTAGTATGCGCCATTTTTTATTATTTGATGAGGAATCGAATGTCAATCCAGAATCTAAGAGACAAATCAGACGGCGTGATCGCGAAAGTTATCGTCGGTTTGATTATCGTGGTCTTCGCCTTGTTTGGGATGGGGTCGATTACGACCTTTCTCACACCGGTGCCCAAAGTCGCGACGGTTGACGGGCAGGACATTACTCAACAGGAAATGGAGATAGCCGTCGAACGCGGCCGCCGTATGCTGTTGTCTCAAAATACGCCCGCAGCTGAGATCGACGAAGACGAGTTGCGTCAGAACGTCTTACAAAACCTGATCGATCGTAAGCTTTTGATTCTGGCCGGCGAGTCTATGGGGCTGCAATATTCCGATCAGCGACTGGATGCGGAAATCGTATCTACTCCGATTTTTCAAGTCGAAGGCGTGTTTGACCCGGGACAATTCCAATTGGTGATTGGCGGGGCAGGTTACTCAGCATTGAGCTATCGCGAAGAAATGCGCCGCGACAAGTCTTTACAGCAATTGACGACAGGTATTCGTAGTACGGCGTTTTTGACTGAGCCTCAAGTGCTGCGAACCAGTAGTTTGGCGCAACAAACACGCGATGTGGCATTCCTGCGTATCGACGTTGACGAAATGAAAGACTCAGTGGACGTGTCGGATGCTGAGATAGTCAGCTTCTATGATGCTAATCCGTCAGACTTCATGACCGCGGAAACGGTCGACATTGACTATGTTGAACTCAAACGCGCCAATCTGATCGACGCCGTTGAAGTGAGCGAAGCTGATTTATTAGCATTATTTGAGGAGAGCAAAGACTTCTATGCGACTGATGAGCGTCGTCGCGTCGCACATATACTCGTCGAGGTTAATGACCAGTCTACCGAAGCAGATGCCGAGACCAGGATTAATGAGGTTTATCAACGCATCATCGCGGGTGAAGATTTCGCTGGCCTTGCGAAAGAATATTCGTCGGATACAGGTTCGGCTGAGAATGGCGGTGATCTGGGTTTTAATGCGCCGGGCACTTTTGTTGAAGAGTTCGAAGTCGTCGCTTACGATCTCGGGCTTAACGAAATGTCTGCGCCAGTCCGGACCGAGTTCGGGTTTCACCTGATCAAAGTGCTTGATATTGAGGCGGCTAAAATCCCCGAGTATGCTGACGTTCGTGATCGCGTTGAAGCTACATTTCGGGAGAATCGAGCGGAAGACGCTTTTGTCCAACAGTCTGCTCGCATGAGTGAGCTTGCATTTGAAACCAGGGACCTTGTCGAAATTAGTGAAGAGCTAGGCTTAAGCATCGAATCTACCGGGCCCAGTGCCCGTGATACAGTTGATGGACTACTTGCGATATCAGTTGTAGCCAATGCGGCCTTTAGTCCTGACGTATTGCTTGAGGGTAACAACAGTAGCTTAATCGAGATCGATCCGAACCATCACATAGTGCTTCGACTGAGGGAATATCAACCTCAAGAAGTGAAGGCGCTAGCGGAAGTGACTGACTTGATTAGGGAACGACTCGCTCTGGAGAAAGCGGTTGTGCTGGCTGAAGCCCAATCTAAAGAGATTGTCGCAATGCTTGAGAGTGGTTCTGGTACTCGCTATGTGGCCGATCAGTTTAATCTGGTCTGGTCTGTGGTTGCTAAAGCGCAACGTAATCAGCCCAACCTGGCCGCTGATATCGGTCGGTATGCGTTTAGTTTACCGCGGCCAAGAGCGGGTAATAAGTCGGTTGGCTATACCTTGCTGGGCGATGGGGATGCGGCTATCGTCAGTGTAACCAATGTCCAAAACAAGTCTGCCGAGGATGATCTGCAGAATGTTGCGAGCCTAGGTCGGATACTGGCATCACAACAAGGCGCCAGTGACTTTTTGGATTGGCGTGAAGGCCTGGCATTGAATGCCACGGTTAAGCGGTCTAACTAATAGCTGAAGTGAAGGGCGTGGGCTGTTTGCAGTTCTCTTGGGTATAGCGAGAGCTCAAACAGCACGTCTTGGCCCCGGCACTCATCGGCCAAAGCAAGGCGGCAGAGAGAAAGGCGGGGCGCCTTTGGCAGTTTATTCTGTTTGTGTAACGTCTACGTATAAGGTGACGCTATCACCGGGTTGAATATACTTTTTTCGCCCCAGCTTCTCATTCCACTGTTTGATACTTTCGATCGGCACATTGAATTTACTCGCAATTCGAGCCAGCGATTCACCCCGACGGACGCGATAGTTGACTTTTCGAATGACCTCTTGGCTTGCCGGTAAATTCGCCAGAGCTGCCAAAGTCGTTTCTGGCGGTTGCGTTAAAGTAGAAAAAATCACCAGCTCTTTGCCAGGCATCAGTGTCTCGGTTGTAGCCATACCATTCCATTTCGCCAGAGCGCGCATAGACACTTTGAATGTTTGGGCAATCTTCCAGAAGGAATCTCCGTTGCGAACGATATAACGCGAGGGTGCGACGCCGATTTTCTTTTCCGTGTAGTTCTGGCGAGATTTTAACCGCTCCTTGGCACTGAGTTCATAGGTTTCACTGGAGCTGCGAGCGACCGGTATCATTAGCGACTGACCGGAACGGATCAGGTTGCCTTTGATCTTGTTTGCCAGTTGCAGGGTGGCCACGGAGGTGTTGTATTTCTGGGCAATGACGCCGAGAGACTCGCCAGACTTGACCTTGTGGCGCTGCCAGCTTAGCCGTTGGTCAAGTGGCAAGGCCGCGAGGTTAGCCCGAAACGTTTTTGCCTGTTGTCGTGGTACCAGCAGTTCGTGGGGGCCATCGGGGTGAGTTGACCATTTGTTAAATGCGGGGTTAAGCAAATAAAGTTCGTCGATGGAAATTTCGGCGATTTCAGCTGCGACAGACAGGTCCAATTGTGAGCCTGTATTGACCATCTCCCAGTAGGGTTCATTAGCAATCGGTAGTAATTCAACGTTGTATTTAGCTGGATCTGCGATGATGGCGCTGATGGCCAGCAGTCGCGGTACGTAGGCTCGTGTTTCTTTTAAGAGTCCAAGTGAGAAGAAATCTAGCGGCTTGCCAGCCTTAATGTTTTTGCGCATGGAATAACGGACATTACCCTCTCCTGAATTGTAGGCTGCCAGAGCAAGGAGCCAGTCGTCATCGAGACGGCTATGTAGTCGATCCAGGTAGTTGATAGCGCCAGTGGTTGCAGCCCGGACGTCCCGCCGTCCATCGTGCCAATAATCCACCTGCATGCCATAGGTACGACCAGTGGCAGGAATAAACTGCCAGAGACCCGAAGCCCGGCCGTGAGAGTAGGCGAAAGGGTCGAATGCGCTCTCAACGATGGGTAGCAATGCCATTTCCATGGGCATCTGGCGTTGCTCCAGTGCTTCGACAATATGAAATAAGTATCGACTGGCGCGGACGGCAACTCGGTTCAAGTAATCCGGATGGTTGGCATACCAGCGCAGTTCAGATTGGACTCGGGCCTCATCCAGATGGTGTTCAAGTGAGAAACCATCCCGTATACGTTGCCAGAGATCAGTTTCGACCACGAGGAGGCTATCGGCATCCACCGTGGGTTCGGCCTCAACCAGTATTTGCTTGGCAGAGTAGTCTGGATCCAGGTCGTCATCGTCTCCCGGCATTGCAGCGGCCAATACGATGTCATTGGCGGCTGGAGGTGTCTCTTGGGTTAGTTTGGGGGGAGAATCTTCAGCAAGACGATCAGCGCCACTGACTGCGGCGACAGGGTCAGGTTGAGTGTTATAAGGCGGAAATTCAACGACCTGGCAAGCGCCGAGCATGACAATAAACGCGATAATAGTGCTAAACTGGCAAAAATACTTCATGTAGATGTTGTTAATCTCATGTTGCAGGCGGTAGGAGTACGCAGGGCAAGATTATAGTCTGATTGTGGATGATCTACTAACGCTGAATAACATCTAAAATAGATGTGGAGTCGAGGTGCATTGCGATTGGATTCTGACAAAACATTGCTCGATCTTAGGTCATGGTTTGATTCGCCGCTCGGCGTCCACGTATTGGCTGCTGAAGAAGCCATCATCGATCAGGTACTGCCAGGTTGTTTTGGTTATGATCTGTTGCAATTAAGCGTGCAAAATAAACCTTTGTATTCCGCCAGCCCCATTTTGCATAAATTCGCCATGGGCGTCCGTGCTGAAGACCACAATCCTTTCATCGGCCAGGCGACGAATCTCCCCTTTGCGAACGACAGTGTGGATGTGGTGTTACTGCATCATATTCTTGATTTTTATGAGTCTCCGCAACAGATTTTACGTGAGGCTGGAAGAATTGCGTTACCTTCTGGTCATATAGTGATCATTGGCTTCAATCCCATCAGTTTGTGGGGTGCGTACAAGCCTATTGGTGAGCTGCGCAATACAGCGCCCTGGTTTGGTCGCTTTATTCGGCCGGCCAGGCTGATGGATTGGCTGACCCTGCTGAATTTTAAGATTGATCGCGCCCAGTACACAACCTATGGTTTGCCCATGAATGGGTATACGGGTGAGATCCCTGATTACAGTCAGGGCCTGAGTCGGAATGCCAACTGGCCTTTTGGCGCCATCTATGTAATTGTCGCGAGCAAGCAAGTAGGTAGTATGACGCCGATTAAGCCCCTGTGGCAGCGAGAGCGGGCATTCGGGCGCCTGCGTTTGGTCAGACCGGCAGTGAGTCAGGGCGTAGCTCGGCGGAACTCAACCCCAGATAAGCGGGATTAGCGAATGGCGACGGTGGAAATGTTCACTGACGGTGCCTGTCGAGGTAATCCAGGGCCCGGTGGGTGGGGCGTGTTATTGCGCTACGGCGAGACCGAGAAGCATCTCTGGGGCGGTGAGACCGCGACGACTAACAATCGGATGGAGTTAACTGCAGCGATCAAGGGTTTGGAAGCCCTCAGCAGGCCCAGTCGGGTCAACTTGACCACAGATTCCCAGTACGTCCGTAAGGGCATTACCGAGTGGATTGCCGGCTGGAAGCAGAAAGGGTGGCGGACATCGAATCGACAGCCCGTAAAAAATGTAGATCTATGGCAAGAGCTCGACAAGCTGGTGTCGGTTCATGAAGTTCATTGGCATTGGGTAAAGGGCCACAGCGGCCATCGCGAAAATGAAATAGCTGACGAGTTGGCGAATCAAGGCATTAATGATCTGCCTTAGGAGCCGGGATTAGACGAATACAGTATTAAACACTTGATTTGAGGTAGGGATGCGCCAGGTAGTATTGGATACAGAGACCACGGGACTTGAGGTTGAGCTCGGACATCGAATTCTGGAAATCGGTTGTGTCGAGATCGTTGATCGAAAGCTGACCAAAAGGCAATTGCATCAATACGTGAACCCGCAACGGGAGAGTGATGACGGAGCGCTTGAGGTGCACGGTATCACCACTGAGTTCCTCGCCGATAAACCACTGTTTGCTGATATTTTTGATAGCTTCCTTGATTTCGTCAAAGGTGCTGAACTCATTATTCATAATGCGGCGTTTGACGTGGCTTTTATCAATCACGAGATGCGGCGCCTATCACCTAAACTGGGTGTCATTACAGACTATTGTACAGTGGTGGATAGTTTAGCGCTGGCAAGGAAAAAGCATCCGGGACAGAAAAATAATCTGGATGCATTGTGTAAGCGTTACACGGTTGACAATTCTCAGCGCGATTTACATGGTGCCTTATTGGATGCCGAGATTCTCGCTGACGTCTATTTGCTGATGACCGGTGGCCAAGTGACCTTGAGTTTGGGAGACAGTGAGGTTGATGCAAGCGGACTTGACGGAGAGTGGCATCGATTACCAGCAGATCGTCAGCCACTCAAGGTTATCTACGCCAGTTTGGATGAGCTAAAACGCCATGAGGAAAAGCTGCAGGGGCTGGCAGAATCATCTAATGGCAACTGTGTGTGGCAACAAATAATTCAAGAGGTAAATTCATGAGTCTTTTCGTCTGGCCGGAACCCGCGACAGATTTTGTCTCCGAGGTTATCGCCCCTGAAGCGTACCAAACAGGTTGCTATTTCGTCTTCAAAGGCAGTGATATTTTACTGCGGTTTGATACGGCAGGTCAGTGGCAACCTATGGGGCATGCTGAGGCTGCTCAGTTCAATGGAACAGCCAGTAAGGTCCACTATATGGGTCGAATGGCAGATATGCCGTGTTTTGCCGTTGAAACCGCAGGTCTCGAGGGTGAGACCTTTGGCGGATTACGAAGCCTATTTGGGCATACGGATAATCTGACTTTCAGTCTGGCTGGCCGCGCAGCTCAAATTGTTGACTGGTATCGATCGCACCAATTTTGTGGACGTTGCGGTCTCGCAGCGATAGAGCATAGCCAGGATCGCGCGATGATCTGCGAGGTCTGCAAAATCCACAGCTATCCTCGATTATCGCCATCCATTATTGTACTGATTCACCGTCAAGGGGAGGTTTTGCTCGCGCGTAATCAGCGTTTTCCCCAGGGCATGTACAGCACCCTTGCTGGATTTGTTGAACCGGGCGAATCGATCGAAGAGACGTTGATCAGAGAGGTCAAGGAAGAGGTCGGTGTTAACGTCACGAACCTTGAGTATCATGGTAGTCAGCCGTGGCCGTTTCCGAATTCCTTGATGCTTGGTTTTCATGCGGAATACGAGTCTGGCGATATTGTTCTGCAGGAAGAGGAAATTGCTGACGCCCAATGGTTTGATTGTCAGCAACTGCCGATGATCCCCGGTAAGGTTGCGATTTCCCGATGGTTGATCGATGCTTACTTGACTCGGCTCGGTATACCTATCGAGAGTTAAGCCTGAATCTGCTTTTCCAGATAGCCAGCTGGTTTTTAAGGCTTGACGTTAGCGGTCTGTTGGCTAAAACCCTTTGCGACTAGGCGCATATAGCCGATCGGTAGTATCCGCTCAAGTAGTGCCAGTAGCCACGCGTCTTTTCCCACCAGGATTTGGGCTTTGTTCTTTTTCACGCCGCGCAGGATCTGGTTGGCGGCCTGACTTGAGGTCAAGCCCGCTAGACTTTCGAACTTCGCGCTGACTTCTTCTTTGGTGGGCGCGCTGTTGTCGCTGGGTAAATAACGGGAGTCTTTAACAATGTTGGTTTTGACGCCGCCCGGCTGAACGCAACTGACACCCAGTAGTGGATGAGTTTCAGCCAATTCCATCCGTAACGCATAGGTGAAGCCACGGACCGCAAATTTTGAGGCGTTATAGGCAGATTGGCCGGGTACCGCGATGGTGCCAAAAATACTCGATGTGTTAACGATATGGCAGGGCTCAGTTTGACTCAGATGAGGTAAGAATGCCCGGGTGCCATTCACCACGCCCCAAAAGTTGATGCCCATTAACCACTCGAAATTTTCGTCACTCATGTGTTCGACGCTATCGATGACGGTAACACCGGCGTTGTTGAAAATCATGTTGACCTTGCCGTGCTCCTCAACAACATCGGCAGCAAATTGCACCATGGCCTGGCGGTCGGCGACATCAACGATATGAGTTGTGAGCTTGACTGGGCTGACGTCGCCGGCTTGATCAGTAATGCTGCTAACAGTTTCGCTCAGGCCTTTTTGGTTGATGTCAGCGATAGCGAGGTGACAGCCTTGCTGGGCCAATGCCTGAGCCAGGGCGCGACCCATTCCTGAGCCAGCGCCAGTAATGGCTGCTACTTGTTGTTTGAAATTGGACATGGGCTTTCCTGCGGTTCTTTGTTTATATTCCGGGGTTTCGAAGTTTGCGCCGATCGCCGATTCTTTGGGTCACTCCAGTTCGGTCAAAATACTCGAGTATTTCAATGCAGAGATTGCGACCTATGCCACAACTGTCTCTGAAGTCAGCAACACCAAACCCTTGCGCGTCGCTGCGTTGTGCGGTCTCGGTCACGAGTTCTCTTAAACGCTCCACGCCGGCAGGCAAGAAGTAGCGATTAGCAACAGGCCTGACCAAAAAGCCGGCACCGACTAGTTGATTCAGCAGCTTGCTCGCTGGGACCGGCTCCATATTGATCTGCTTGGCGAGTTCGTGAAGTACCGGTGGTTTCGTTGGGTCTTTAGCCAATATAGGCTCGACGCTGGTCCATAGGGATATCAGAGGCTGGCTTAATTGCGCCGCATGGTTTGGTAGTCGGTAAAGATTGCCAGCCAGCGCGAGACGCTTGTCTTTAATTAGAAGATCCAGACAAAGACTAAGCAAACCATTGTTGATGCGGATCAGGCTCGAGATTTGCTGAATGGGCAACCCGGGTTGTTGCGGGTTGGCTGTTTGCCACCGTTCGATCGCTGTCAGGGTTTGCTGTTGATGTTGCTGGAGAATAGCTGGAGCGATAATACCATGCTTGTTTTCAATAAAGGTGTTGGCCGCAAGCAACCTGTCTATTTCAGTGTCTGTTAAATTGAATTGACGAGTCAGTTGGGCGCGACTGCTGCCTTCGGGCTGGGCTTGAAGCCAATGTTTGAGAGTCTCGGTCAGGGGTCTCTGCTCGGCGAGAAGGCGCAGTTCTGCCAACCTCCTTGAGTTCGTGCGGCCGCGCCCTGGTGCTGTAGGGTCGAGCACACGGCCGCCGCCAAGAGTCCGTGCTGCCGACTGGTCACGAATGATTAATTGGTCTCCAAACCACAGGTTGATAGGTTCGGCGAGAATCATCTGTGCGAGGGCAGTTTCGCCGGGCGCAAGCCCTTGGCTCTCCAATGTGATCAATCTGCCAGTGACATGGTTGGCGCCGCAATGAATGTGCACGGGTGTTGATTGCTTCAAACCCAGAATTTCAGAGGGTAGCAAAGTGGCGAGAATATCGCAGCGGCTAGTGACTTGGTGATGAGGGTTGCTGGTGAGGTAGTTGCCTCTATGGAGTTGAGCCCGAGCGAGATCGTTACCGGCGATATTAATCGCGCAACGATCACCTGGTTGGCCTTCTTCTGCGGCTTCATTCTGACGATGAATTGAGCGTACTCTGACAGGTACACCCTGGGGCGCAAGTATCAACTCATCATTCATCTGTACTTGCCCCGAGATCACCGAGCCAGTCACGACCTGGCCAGCTCCCTTAACGGAAAAAGATCGGTCTATGGCCAGACGAAAATGGCCATGCTGTTGGTGTCGCTGCAAGCTTCGGGCAGTTTTGACCAAAAAGGCAGTGAGTTCGTTAATGCCAGTGAGTTGCGTGCCAGAAACGGGGAATACTTTAGCGTCCTTGAGAAAGGTGCCGCGGGTCAGGGCCTGTATTTCTTTTTGAGCAGCGGCGATACGCTCGGGTGCCACTCGGTCAATTTTAGTGAGTACTACCGCACCTTGTTTGATGCCTATTAGGTTCAGGATCGCCAAGTGTTCGGCTGTTTGAGGCATAGGGCCATCGTCTGCTGCAATAACCAGCAGGCCAAAATCAATGGCGCTGACGCCAGCTAACATATTGCTGATGAACTTGATGTGGCCTGGCACATCGATAAAGCCGATGCGCATATCATCGATAGTCGTGTAGGCAAAGCCTAGATCGATTGTCAGGCCTCGGGCCTTTTCTTCCTCAAGGCGATCTGTCTCGATACCGGTAATGGCATGTACCAATAAGGTTTTGCCATGATCTACATGGCCTGAAGTGGCAATGATCACGAGGCTGCAGACCCAGCAGAATCGAGGGTGTTAACAAGCTGCGCTAATTGGCTGAGAATCTGGTCTGGATGGTTTAGGGTTCTTAGATCAAAGATCAATTGATTATCATGGATTCTGCCGATGACCGGTTTAGGCAAGGCTCGAAATGCTGAAGATAGGGCCTGTAAGGCCTGATTAGATCCAGACGCATTGATGGGCTGCAGGGCCAGACCATAGCTGGGTAGTCTTTCCAGCGGCAGGGAGCCACTGCCAATCTGACTTAAGCATTCGATAATTTCGACCTGAGCGATGTGTTTGAGCGCTGGCACCATCGCGGCGTGTAACTCGCGGGCCAGTTCGTGCAGCGTTGCCGTAGGCCGAGTCAGGTAGTGCAGGGTCGGTAGGTTAGCGACCAGTGTCTCGGGGTGCAGGTAAAGCTTGAGCACTTCGAACAGGGTCACCATCGTCATCTTGTCGACTCGCAGGGCGCGTTTCAGCGGGTTCGATTTCAGTTGGTCGATGAGATCGCGACGACCCACGATAATACCTGCCTGAGGTCCACCCAGTAGCTTGTCGCCGCTGAAGGTCACCAGATCGGCGCCTTGCGCCAAAGCAGCCTGGGCTGTGGGCTCAAAAGGTAGACCGTAGCGACTCAGATCGACGAGGGTGCCACTGCCCAGATCATTCACGAAGGGCAGCTGGTACTCATGGGCCAGCGCAGCAAGATCGGCGTCAGGTATTGATTTGGTAAAACCTTTAATTTCGTAGTTGCTAGTATGGACCTTCATTAGCAGCGCAGTTTGACTGTTGATGACTCGGGAAAAGTCTTCCAGATGGGTGCGATTGGTGGCGCCGACCTCGACCAGCCGGCAGCCAGAGCTCGCCATGATCTCCGGTATACGGAATGATCCGCCGATCTCGACCAACTCACCTCGTGACACCGGTATTTCCCGGTCTCGTCCCAGCGTCTGCAGCACGAGCAGGACGGCGGCGGCATTGTTGTTGACGATTGTTGCTGCTTCTGCGCCCGTGATTTCACAAATCAGTGCCTCCACAGCAGCATCTCGATCGCCGCGTTTGCCGGTTTGCAGGTCAAATTCAAGGTTGCTGGCCGCACCCAAAATCTCTGCCAGGCGCTCAATCGCGGAGGTGGGTAGAATCGCTCGGCCGAGGTTGGTGTGGAGTACTGTGCCCGTGAGGTTGACCACCGGACGCAGTCGGTTGACTTGGCTCTGGTGGAATTTTTCAGCGATCGAGTTGATGAGTTCTTCGGCATCCGGTAACGCGAGGTCCGGATTGACCGTCAACTCAGCGCGCAAGGCCGTGAGAGCTGCGCGAATAGCATTGGTCACGGCTGAGCGGCCATACTCAAGGATCAGATTTTGACTGGCTGAGGCGGATAACAGGCGGTCTACAGCCGGTAACCTAGTCCTGGGATTTACCGTGTTCATGTGCGAGTCAGCCCTCGTTCTCATCCATGACCTGTCTGATAGCGTCCTGCAGCGGGCCTAGACGTCGTATCCAGGGGACCACTTTGAGACTTTTGGCGCGGACCCATTGGTCCTTTGCCAGATCAGCAGTGGCCTGATCAGGGTATATGTCTAATAACAAGACATACCAGGGCGCGCCCTCGGCAATAATCTGAACGTAGAGGGGGTCATCGAGACCGTTAAGGCGGGCGTAGTTGAGAATGTTCAGCTCTTCTTTCATGGCAATCAGCTGCACCGTATAGTAATTAGCGGGCTGATCGAGAATGTTCGAAGTGCTGGTCGTTGGCCCATTGGACGCCTCGAGCGCATCATCAACGGCAGCCGTGCTATCTGCTGCTAGGCTATCTGCTACACTACTTGGGGCAAGGTCTGATGGCTGGGTATCGGTCACAGGCGCTACAGTCACTTCTGCTAAGCTTTGGTCGACAACTGTGGCGGCAGGCCATATGGACGTTTCCATAGGTGCGCTGCGGGTCTCATTGGTGATTGGGACGATTTTGGTTTGATCGGGCTCGTTCTGACAGTCCCAATCTGCTTCTTTTGTTGTGCCGTAGCAGTACCAGTTCTGTTTAATCTCACGGTTATCGAGGAGGCTCTCCGCCTCACAGTTCTCTCCTGTGCAGTTTTTAGCCTGCTTGTTGGAGAAGATTCCGCCAATCGCGTCAATCGAGTTATTGACGGTCTGGCAGCCGGTGAGTAGCAAAGGGATCAGGAAAATGGCGGTGTAGGTGATCCGTGCAGGCATGTTAAATCAGCTTCTTGAAAATTGTGGGTGGATTCAATCACAGATTTGCGCTGTTCGATAGTCTGAGGTAAAAATCCCTCCCTTGGCAGTTGATCAAACGTTGCCTTTGGGCGACGAAATAGACAATAAAAACTTTAGCAGCGGGAGCTGGCGATGTCGGTAACGGTAGGAATTAATGGCTTTGGCCGAATGGGAAGGCTCAGTTGTCGAGTTGGCTGGCAACGGCCAGGCTATGAGCTGATTCGGGTTAATGAAACGGCAACTGATGCCTTGGGGTCAGCCCACCTGCTGAAGTTCGACTCAATTTATGGTGCCTGGCAACATGACACGAGTACTCAGGCAGAGTCACTCTTGATCGATGATCAAGTTGTCGCTTATACCTCGACGCCAGATATTTCGACCACGGATTGGTCCGATTGCGATATCGTCATCGAAGCCACAGGGTTGCATCATAAGATCCCAGGGGCTTTGCAGGCCTATTTCGACCAGGGCGTAAAGAAAGTGATCGTTGCCGCCCCCACTAAAGGGGCTCTAAATATCGTTTACGGTGTGAATGATCATCTTTACGAGCCTGATCGTGATCATTTGCTGAGCGCGGCGTCTTGTACGACAAATTGCTTGGCGCCGGTGATTCAGGTTATGCAGGCCAAGGTGGGTATTCGGCACGGCACCATGACCACGATTCACGCGTTGACCAATACCCAAACCCTCGTCGATAAGGGACACCGTGATCTGCGTCGAGCCCGGGCCGCAGGCCAATCCTTAATACCCACAACGACCGGGTCGGCCCAGGCGATCACTGACATCTTTCCTGAGCTGACGGGTAAGCTCAATGGCATGGCCGTGCGAGTACCGTTACTGGGTGCCTCGCTGACCGATTTTGTATTTGAGGCCGCGCGGCCAGTCACTGTCGCCGAGATCAATGGGTATTTCCAGGCCGCAGCCAATGCTGAGCTGGCTGGGATTCTTGGCTATGAAGAGCGTCCCTTGGTATCCGTCGACTATATTAAGGACCCGCGGTCAGTGATTGTCGACGCGCTATCGACCATGGTGATCGATGGTACTCAGGTCAAGCTTTATGCCTGGTATGACAATGAATGGGGCTATGTCAATCGCTTGGTTGAGTTGCTCGACCGGGTGGCCGGGAGCCTGCGCGCCTGATGCGCAACTACCTGGTGGTGACTGCCGGTTATTGGGCTTTTACCCTTACCGATGGCGCGATTCGCATGTTGGTGGTGTTGTACTTCCATCTGTTGGGCTACTCTCCCTTTGAAGTGGCCATGTTATTCATTTTCTATGAATTCTTTGGCATTGTCACAAATCTAGTGGGTGGCTGGCTGGGTGCCCGGGTTGGACTGAATCTGACCATGTTAGTGGGTATGGGCCTACAGGTTCTTGCCTTGATCATGTTGACGGTTCCGGATCTCTGGTTGTCCGTCGGTTATGTGATGTTGGCGCAGGCGTTGTCTGGAATCGCCAAAGACCTGAATAAAATGGCCGCCAAAGCCAGCGTTAAGCTCTTCTTGCCAGCCCAAGCCAGTGACTCGCGCCTGTTTAAGTGGGTGGCGGTGCTCACAGGCTCAAAAAATGCACTTAAAGGTTTAGGTTTCTTTGTCGGCGCTGGGCTGATGCAGTGGCTTGGTTTTCGTGGGGCGCTTATGGTTCTCGCTTCAGGACTGTTCTGCGCCTTGCTGGTCAGCGCCTGGTTGCTGCCATCGGGCTTGGGTAAGACCAAGGCCAAACCAGCATTCAGTCAGGTGTTTGCCACACAGCCCTTAATAAATTGGCTAGCCGCTGCTCGATTTTTTCTATTCGGTGCCAGGGATATCTGGTTTGTGGTGGCTTTGCCGGTGTATTTCTATGCCGTTCTCGGCTGGGAGTTTGTCACCGTCGGCAGTTTCATGGCGGTCTGGATCATGGGTTATGGATTGATTCAAGCCAGTGCGCCGTTGATCTTAGGTCACGCCGACCGAGCCCGTGGTCCGAATGGCTTCGCTGCATTAACTTGGGTCGTTGTTCTGGCCCTGGTGCCGGCCAGTATTGCCATGCTCTTGAGCGCCGGAATGCAACCTGATCTGGTGGTAGTCATTGGCCTGCTGGTTTTCGGAGTTGTTTTTGCCCTGAACTCTGCGGTTCATTCATACTTGATCGTGGCTTGGTCAGCGCACGATGAAATGGCCAAGAATGTAGGTTTCTATTACATGGCCAATGCCGGCGGGCGACTCACTGGCACGGTGCTCTCGGGGCTGATTTACCAGAGCCAGGGCTTGATCGGCTGTCTGTGGTGGTCCAGCTTTATGCTGGGGCTGGCAGGCTTGATATCTATCCGTTTCTCGCGGGTCTAGATCTCGGTGCCGCTTGAGCGAGTCTGACGCACCACATATTTACCACTGAAGGTCATGGCGCTGGCGCCATCAAGGACAATGCCCGTGTCCAGTAAGATGCTAGCCTTGCCTGTGTCCGTCAGGCGACTGGCAAAAGCGGCGTAGTCATCCGGCAGACGACACTCGCAGACCAGTTCTGCAAAGACGGGCAGGTGGTAGCCCACTTCACCGCCGGCAATCACCGTATTGCAATCGAGTTCCAGTTCAGTGGTTTTCAGTTGCAAGATGCCCCAACCAGCTAACGCCACCAATGAGAATAAGCTGCCGCCGAAGGCGGATTGCTGATGATTGATGTTGTTCGCCAGAGGCGCTGTGACTCGCAGGCACGAGCCATCATAGCTGACCACCTGGATGCCCATATGTTGACTGATGGGGATCAAGGTATGGTAGGCGTGTTGGAGTGACTCGATGGTGGCGTTGGGTAATTGCACAGTGATGATCCTGGATGGCAGGGAGGTCTAAATACCGATTTGCGGCAGTAATCTATGGAGTTTACGGTGACTAATTGCTGATGACCAGTGCCCAAGTTCGGTATGATGAGGCCAATATTATTCGGGGACGATTGTGCGCAAACTCATTATTTTATGTATCGTGTTGCTTGGCGGCTGTGACCAAGCCCAGCAGGTGGCGATTTTTGGCAATACCATGGGCACGACCTACAGCATCAAAGTCATCTCGGCTGATATCGATCAGGCGAATCTCTCCGCTGAGATAGAGACTCGGCTACGTGAGATCAATGGCCTGATGTCGACCTATATGCCTGACTCGGAGCTGTCCCGCTTCAATCAGTCACCCACGAACGAATGGTTTGCCGTCAGCGCTGAGACTATTGAGGTTCTGGAAATGGCTGCGGATATTTATCGCCTTAGTGATGGCAGTTTTGATGTCACTGTGGGTCCGCTGGTGAATCTTTGGGGCTTTGGTCCAAACCCGAAACCCGACCAAGTGCCTGGGGCCAAGCAAGTCACCGAGACCCTCGAGACCATTGGGTTCGAACACCTGCAGATACGGGCGGACGCGCTGCGCAAGGATGTGGATTTGTACGTTGACCTTTCTGCCATTGCCAAGGGCTACGCTGTAGACCAGCTCGCGGAGCTGCTCGATGGTCATGGAATTCAGCATTATCTGGTGGAAATTGGCGGAGAGTTGCGAAGCAAAGGCGCAAATGCCCAGGAAGAACCTTGGCGGGTCGCCGTGGAGCTACCAGAGTCGAATCAGCGTATGCCCTATCGAATCGTCGAATTGATGGATATGGGTATGGCTACTTCTGGCGATTATCGCAACTATTTTGAACGTAATGGGGTGCGTTATTCGCACACGATCGATCCAGCAACGGGTTATCCGATTCACCATAATCTGGCTTCTGTGACGGTGCTTGCGCCCAGTGCTGCCTTGGCGGACGGCCTGGCAACGGCCATTAATGTGATGGGTGCCGATCGGGGGCTGGCTCTGGCAGAGGCGCAGGGACTCGCTGTCTTTGTTATACTTAAACAGGATACTGGTTTCGAGGCACAATACTCGACCGCGTTTGGGCCTTATCTTAAAGCTGAGGAATAAAATCCTCAGCACTAAAAGCTCAGTAATAGTGGGCAGTCTTCAACAGAGTAAAAGAATGATGATTGAGTTTTTCCTGACATTTGTGATTTTGCTGTTGATCGTCGCAGGCATGGCGATTGGTGTGTTACGGGGCCGTAAGCCCATAGCGGGTACCTGTGGTGGCTTGAATAATATGGGAGGTGGCGGCACCTGTGAACTTTGCGGGGGTGATACCCAGAAATGCGAAGAGGTCAGCAAGACGCCATTTTTCGATGCCAGCAAGGTCTGAGGCTTCAAGGTCGCCCCATCAAGGCACCCTGGTCAACTTGAGCCATTAACTTGAGCCATTAACTTGAGCCATTAACTTGACCCATCAAGATCTCGACCCTAAGAGCCAAGTATTGCGCTGAAGGTCTGTTTTGAAGCCCTGTTTTGAAGCCCACTGACCAGGCCAGGTCAGTGGGTCGGTCAGGCCCAGATGTTTTTGCGCCGCTGATAGAATTCGTGACTAGCCTGCATATCATCCAAAAACTTCGGTAGCTCGGCCATTAACAGCGCCTGGGGTCCATCCACGAGTGCATGGGCAGGATCAGGGTGAAAATCCACTAACACCATATTGGCGCCAGCGACGAGGCCCTGAGCAGCGGCGTGGGCCACATCAAGAATCTGGTCAGAGGAGCGCTCTCGAGTTCCCACGGAGTGTGAGGGGTCGACGCATACCGGCATGCGTGTCAGGCGCTTAACGGCCGGTACCTGGCCAAAGTCCACCATGTTGCGATGTGGACTGCTGGCTGAACTTTTCATGCCCCGTAAACAAAAAATCACATTCGAAGTTCCTTCGCTCGCCAAGTACTCGGCGGCATTCAGAGATTCGTTCAGACTCACACCATAGCCCCGTTTGAATAGCACAGGAAAGACCCGCTGACGGCCAACGGCCTTCAGTAATTCAAAATTCTGAGTGTTACGAGTGCCAATTTGCAGCATCACTCCAGTAGGGTTGCCCGTCGCATGCAAGGCTTCGTTGATCTCTTCGATGTGTTTTTCGTGAGTCACTTCCATCGCGATGACCTTAATGCCGTACTTGCCCGCCAGTTCGAATACCCAAGGCAAGCAGTCCCGGCCGTGGCCTTGAAAAGAGTAGGGGTTGGTCCGCGGCTTGTATGCACCCATGCGGGTGCAGACCTGGCCGTGAGCCTGGAGTGCTTTGAGCATGGTTTCAACATTCTTCGGGTTATCCACTGCGCATAGACCCGCGACAATATGGCAATTATCCTGGCTGAATTCCACGCCGTTATAATGAAAACCGCTGACTCGAAATTGGTCTGAATGGCGTCCTAGGATTCGATATTCTTCGGCTATTCGAATGACGCGCTCGACAGCTTCAAAGCTTTCAATCATAGCCTGGTCGAGCTTGTGGGTGTCTCCTAGCAAGTAAATTTCAGTCAGGGTTTTTTCCGTGCCCCGGACCTGATGCTGCTGCAGTGTCACATCAGACAACGTTCGTAGATAGTCCATGACTTTCTGGTAGGCTGGACTTTGTTCGTCAGCATTGGGCTGCAGTATGACAATCATCAGCTTTACTCCAGGTTGGCTAATTCGTAAAAGGAGGTAGTAGTTTGAGTGGTCTTGTTGCCAATGCCAAGCAGTCTGTAACGAAACGTTTGAGTGACTCCCGCTCTAACACTGCCGAGCGGCGCCTGCTCATTCCATGTATTGGAAAAAGATCTGCTGTTAGTTGCTATTTCGAGGGAGTGGTATGTGCTTCAATACACCTTCGTTCTGTAGACAGTTAGAAATTATGAGTTCAAGTTGGCGTTCTTTGATCGCCCTGCGTTATACACGTTCAAGTGCCTCAGATCAGCTGGTGTCATTCATGTCCTTGGTGTCCATCGCGGGCCTGGTGTTGGGCGTCGCTGTGCTGGTTCTGGTGCTGTCCATTATGAACGGTTTTGAGCAGGAGCTTCGATTACGTGTACTGGCGGTATTACCCCATGGCGTCATTTTCGCTGACGAGGGCTTCGACGACTGGCATGAGACGGCCGCGATATTCGCTGCTGACCCCGAAGTGACGGGTGTTGCGCCCTATGTCGAAGGCGCGGGTCTGGTGGTTGCCAATGGTGCCGTCGAGGGCATTACCTTTGTTGGCATCGACCCGACTGTCGAAGGACAAGTCTCAATCATCAGTGATTTTCTACTTAGCGGTGAGCTGGCCTCGCTGGCACCCCGGTCGTTCAATGTTGCCATTGGTCGTGACTTAGCTGATCTGTTGCAGGTGACATTAGGCGATCGTTTGACGCTGGTGCTACCTACGGCTCAATTGACTCTCGCTGGCCCCTTGCCCCGCAGTAAACGTTTTACAGTGAGCGCTATCTTTGAGGTCGGCACTGATGCGGATAAGAACCAGATGATGATAAATCAACTGGATGCGGTGAAGCTGTTGGGACCGCAGGCCATTGTTGGCTTGCGAATAGCTATGGTAGATTTGTTTGCGGCGCCGCAGATATTGCCGCGGCTGATACATAGCACTCAGCGAGATGACCTGTATGCTTCAAGTTGGATGCGTCGCTATGGCAGCTTGTATGACGCGATTTTGGTGCAAAAAACGACCATGTTTTTGCTGCTGTTGATGTTGGTCGCAGTCGCTGCTTTTAATGTCGTGTCGAATTTGGTGATGACGGTTAACGACAAACAGGGAGATATTGCCATTTTACGCACACTGGGCGCATCAAAGCGTTCGGTGATGGCGATCTTTATATTCCATGGCGCGCTGGTGGGTGCAACGGGGATTGTCATTGGCATCTTGTTAGGGGTGGGTAGTGCCTTGGGTATAGGTGATGTCTATCAGTTTATTGATTCGTCATTCCAGCTGGGCTTGATGGATGAGTATTTCGTGCATTACCTGCCGACAGCAGTATCAACCAGTGATGTCGCGTTGGTCGCGGGCGTTTCCATGTTGATCTGTCTGGGCGCGACGATTTATCCCGCTTTTATGGCGGCTCGATCTAATCCGATAGAGGCGCTCCAGTATGAGTAAATCCATTCATGAATCCACTCCTGTCGTCGCAGCACCAGTCACCGCGGATATTGTCTTGCAGGTCGAGGGCCTGCAAAAATATTATCATCAGGGCTTAGAAAAACTACATATCCTCAAGGGCGTTGATTTGATTGTCCATCGGGGCGAGCGGATCGCTATCGTCGGTCTTTCCGGTAGCGGCAAAAGTACGCTATTGCATCTGCTCGGTGGTCTCGACGCTGCTGATGCAGGCAGTGTCTGGTTGAACGGTATTGATCTGGCCGTCGCCACTGACGATGAGGTCTGTCGACTGCGTAATGAGAGCCTTGGCTTTGTCTACCAGTTCCATCATCTGATGGCTGATTTCAGTGCGGCCGAGAATGTAGCGATGCCATTATTGATTGGTGGCACAAGCCGGGCTGTTGCCCTTGAGCAAGCAACCAGTATCCTCGCACGAGTAGGGCTGAGTGAACGAACGAATCATCGGCCGTCACAATTGTCCGGTGGTGAGCGCCAACGTGTCGCCATGGCAAGGGCGTTAGTCACATCCCCAGACTGTGTGCTGGCGGATGAACCGACGGGCAATCTGGATGAAAAAACCGCGGCTGAAGTCAATGCACTAATGGTGGAGCTGAGCCATGAGCTTCGGATCAGCTTTATTGTTGTTACGCATAACCTCGACCTTGCGCGACGCATGGATCATGTGTACCAGTTACACAACGGTTTGCTGCTGAAGGATGAGGTGGTTCGTTGAGTCTGCAAGTACCCTGGTTTATTGGCGTGCGTTATAACGGCAGTCGATCGGGTCAGGGCTATCTGTCGTTTATTTCTCGGGTTTCCTTGTTCGGTCTGGCATTGGGTGTCATCGCGCTAACGGTGGTTGTCTCGGTGATGAATGGGTTTGATACCCAGTTGAGATATCGAATTCTGGGGGTCGTGCCGCACCTGGTCGTTGATACCCAAGACAGTGCAACGTTGAACAAATTTCTGGATCATCAGCCTGATGTTGTCGCCCATGGTTTATTTCAGCAGCGACAGGGCATGATTATGGGGCGAGCAGCGAACAAGTTGGTTGCGGTCTATGGCATTCTGCCGTCGATTGAATCTCGAATGTCGGTCATTGACCGTCACCTGATTGACGCCTCGTTGAGTGATTTGGCGAGTGGCTCCAACCGGGCATTACTGGGCCGGCCGTTGGCCTATCAAATGGGCTTGCTACCTGGCGATCAATTTACATTGATTATTCCTGAGCCTGGTCCGGGAGGTAATACGATCACACCAAAGCTGGCGAGACTCATAGTCGCTGGTTATTTTGAGCTGGATTCCGAATTAGACTACGGTTTGGTGCTCCTGCACCTCGATGATTTGAAGGTGATATCGGGGGATACTTCGGAGCAAGTGCGAGTCACACTCGATAATGTTTTTTTGACGAGCGTGATCTCTGGAGCCATCAAGTCAGCACTCGGCGAGCATCGCATCCAGAACTGGACCAGTGAGTTTGGTGACTTCTTTGAGACCGTCAAGATGGAAAAGGTCATGATGTTCTTGTTGTTGACGCTGATCGTCGCGATCGCCGCCTTCAATATTGTCTCTGGTCTGAGCATGATGGTGAAAGAAAAATCTAGTGACATAGCGGTTTTGCGAACCTTAGGATTATCGTCTCGGCAGGTTATGCAGATATTTATGATTCAGGGTAGCCTGGTGGGCGCCGCAGGCGTGTTGCTGGGCTTGTTGGTTGGCGTTCCGTTAGCGTGGTATGTCCCAGAAGTCGTTGGCTTTTTCGAGGCACTGTTTGGTGGCAAGGTGCTGGCGGGTACTTACTTCAGTGCGGTGCCGACAGACGTCAGATGGATAGATATTCTGGTGATTGCTTGCGTGTCGTTATCGATAGCTATTTTAGCGACGATCTACCCCGCGTATCGCGCATCGAAATTACTGCCTGCCGAAATACTGCGGCACGAATAAGTCAACGTGAAGGTGAGATGGGGGACGGTTATCTCGCCGTCAGTTTATAGCGGTTTTTTCTTGCGCTGGTTTCGCTGGGTCCAATCTTTCGACACCCGCCAACGCCAGTAGAGCCTGACACCAATAAAGCCCAACAGCCCAAAAGTCGCGCCAGTGACTAGGGAGCCCAATAACAGCGGTTGCCAAACAGTGGCAATCTGCCCGGACAGCCATTCCCAGGAAAGGCTGATGTGTTTGACCTTTTCATCGTGGCCAAGCAGAAAAGTGCCGACTCGATAAGTGGCGTAAAACATGGCTGGAATGGTTAATGGATTGCTGATCCAGATCAAGCCAATGGCCAGCGGGATATTTGCGCCGATCCACACACACAATAGAACGCCTGGAATCATCTGAAACGGTATTGGTAGGAAACAGCAAAATCCGCCGATAAGCACCGCATAGGACACCGAATGACGATTAAAATGCCATAAGTTATTGGCAAAGATGAACTCTCCAAGAAAGCGCAGAGACTTCTGGCCGCGGAGATGATCTCTGGTGGGTAAGTACTTCTTCAACAGGTCTACCAAGTGACTATGCGCGGGGTATTATGCGCATAATTAAAAGTAAATCCAGTCGATAAATCAAGGTCTGGTAGGTTAGGAGGCTGTTTGCTTACCCGTAGCCTATCCGCTCACCGACAGAGTCACGGGTCATGGCTGCTTCTGCCGTGAGCATAAGCAGCATAGAACAGACCGAAATGGGTCCGTTCATGAATCTCTCTATTCTCACGTGCGTCATTGGCACGATCATCGCTGTGCGTCTGCCCGTTCTACCTGACCTGGAATTGCTTGGCTGGGGGTTGCCCGTGGCGTTGCTGGGTGTTTTTTATCCTCGACCCAGACCTTTGGTTGCGTTCTATCTCGGGCTTTACTTCGGGCTAATCAATTTGGATGCGAGCCTGACATCTCGACTGCCAACTGAGTGGGCGGGGCAACCCTTGGAAGTCCGGGGTACTGTGATGTCCCTGCCAGAATACCGGGATCGTCTGGTACGGTTTCGGTTTCGCATTGATCGTTGTCAGCCCTGCCGCAAGCCTCTGGCGGTGAGCCTCTCTCTGTATGGTGCTCCGCAGATTCGAGCTGGTGAACGTTGGCGGTTGGTCGTGCGGCTGAATCGTCCCAGGGGCTCCGTCAATCCTGGTTTGTTCGATTATCAGGCCTGGTTATTGGCTCAGGGTATCGATGCCACTGGCTATGTCCTCGAGGGTGAGCGGCTCAGTGATAGTCTGGATGCGCCTCACCATCAGCTGCGGGGATGGCTGCGAATGCGACTGCAGACAGCAATGCCAAAGAGCCAGCTTGATGGTTTACTCTTGGCGCTGAGCCTGGGCGAGAGTGGCCAAATAACGCCGAGCCAATGGCGGGTTTTATCGGCGACCGGTACCAATCACTTACTTATTATTTCTGGACTGCATGTGGGGCTGGTGGCAGCACTATGTTTGACGCTATTTTCTTGGTTGTTACGCCGCCTGCCGTACTCTAGGGCTTGGGCCTTCAGCCTGACGGTTTTGGTCGTTACAGGCTATGGCAGCCTTGCGGGATTGGGCTTGCCGGTACAAAGAGCGCTCATGATGCTGATTTGCGCGTCGCTGCTGCTTATGCTGAGACGTCACGTCACTCCGCTGAGCCTTTGGTGTGTTGCTTTGTTGCTGGTCAGTCTGATCAATCCCCTGGCAAGTTTGACGACCGGGTTCTGGTTATCCTTCGGTGCGGTGTTTATCCTTATCTATGGTTTTGCCGGTAGAACGCCACAACCTGGTTCGACGGGAGTTATCGGCAATTTGCGGGCCTGGCTTGGGAGCCTGCTGCGGTCTCAGTGGCTGGTGTTTTTTGGTATGGGTCCGTTGCTACTGTATTTCGTCGGTCAGCTCGCTGGCCTGGCATTTGTAGCTAACCTGGTGGCAATACCGCTGGTGAGTCTGGTGATTGTGCCGTTATTGCTCCTGGCGCTGATTGCTGTGCCCGTGAGTCTCGATTTGACTGCCTTGATATTAGGCACGGCCGAGGCTGTGCTGCACTATCTGTGGCTTTATCTTGAGGCCATTGCTGGCCTGAACTGGGTTTATTACGCCGCTGAGCCGAACCTCGGACTGTTGCTGTTGGGTTTTGTCGGCGCCTTGGTCGTGTTGCAACCTGCCGGCTTCCTGCCGCGTTGGCCCGGCTTGCTGTTGATGTTACCCATGATCATAAATCCCGTGCCGAGGGCCCTGGCGCCGGGGGAAGCTGAAATTACCGTATTAGATGTCGGGCAGGGTTTGAGTGTTGTCGTGCGGAGTCATGGCGGCAGCGTGCTCTATGATGCTGGGCCAAGTTTCAGTGATCGGTTTGATGCGGGTGAACAAATCGTGACGCCCTATCTGCGCCAACAGGGAATCCATATGCTGGAGGCCATGATCGTCAGCCATAATGACCAAGATCATGCGGGTGGTGCAGCGGCGGTGATGGCTAATTTTGCGGTGGCGCGATCGTATTTTGGTGAACCACCACGGCCAGGCACGGCGATTCCAGCCCTTGGTGCTCAGCATGCTAACTGCGGTGCGGCTAGGCAATGGCAGCAGGGCGGTGTGAGATTTAGCCTGCTGGGCGTTGGCGGGTCAACGCCGCTGTCGGCGAATAACCAGTCTTGCTTGTTGTTAGTCGAGGCGGCTGGATTTTCTGTCCTGATACCAGGGGACATTGAAAGCGAGACCGAGCTTGCGTTGCTCGATTTGACCGCCCACCAGGCGCTACCCCGAGTAGACGTGCTGATAGCACCGCATCACGGTAGCCTGACGTCGTCTCACCCGGCATTCCTGAATCGTCTTAAACCGAGTGCCGTCATTGTCTCGGCGGGTTATCGGAATCGCTTTGCTCACCCCCATGCTCAAATTTTGGCCAGATATCAGGCTCGATCAATGCAAGTGTTCAACACTGCCAACGATGGTGCCATCATCATCAGGTTGGGGAAATCTTTAGAAATCCAGCGGACCCGGAATGCAGTGCGAAGAATCTGGTATGATTGACCCAGTGCACATCGCTGCATTAATAGTCTTCTAATCCGATCTAATTGAGTAAAACAAATGAGTGATGTGCTACGGGCGCTGATAGGACAATTGAATCTTGAGCCCATCGAATTGAATATGTTTCGCGGTTTGACGACTAACACTGGGCAACCACGAGTATTTGGCGGTCAGGTCATTGCACAAGCCCTAATGGCGGCTGCCAGAACCGTTGAGGGCAGACATTGTCATTCATTGCACGGCTATTTTTTGCGACCTGGCGATCCGAAACTGCCGATTATCTATGATGTTGACAGAATTCGTGATGGTAAGAGCTTTACAACGCGAAGGGTGGTGGCGATTCAAAAGGGCGAAGCGATATTCAATATGTCTGCATCCTTTCAAGTTGCCGAAGCAGGGCTGAATCACCAGGCAGAAATGCCACAGGTTCCGGCTCCCGAGGATTGCCCTGGTGATGAGGAGATGTTTTCTGGGTCGTCTATTGATGCTTGGCCGGCTGAAATGCAACGTCTGATGGCGATGCGGCCGATTGAAATTCGTCGGGTCGAGCCCTACAGCTTTGTCAAGCCGGTAAAGCGCCCACCACATCAGCAGGTATGGATGCGCGCGCGGGGCAGCGTTGATGCCGACCAGGTATTGCACCAGAGTCTATTGGCTTATGCCTCTGATATGGGCATTTTGAGCACATCAACTTTGCCTCATGGCAAGTCATTCCTGAGCGGTCTGATGACCGCCAGTTTGGACCATGCCATGTGGTTTCATCGGCCGATCGATGTTACTGAGTGGCATTTGTTCGTCCAAGATAGTCCTGCAGCCGCCGGTTCTCGCGGTTTTAATCGGGGCATGATGTTCACTCAAGCAGGTGAATTGGTCGCGTCGGTAGCTCAGGAAGGCTTAATGCGAGAGTTGGATCAAGCCCAGTAAAGGCTTGCAGGTCAATAAATTCGCTACCTTTAGAATCTTAACCTTTCTTTAATTTCATCTTTGCTGAATCTTTACGCTTCTCGACTTAAATGTGCGGACTTTAAGACAAGCGAGATTCTACATGCGGAAGTTGATCCTGTTAGCGGTTATGACGACTTTCATGGTTGGTTGCGGTGAGCCTGCAGTCGACAACATCAGGCCTAGTGTTGATGAACAAGGGAGTCTCAGCGGCAAGGTCCAGCTTGATGGATCGAGCACGGTGTTTCCTATCAGCGAAGCGGTCGCCGAGGACTTTGGTGCAGTTGCGCCGAAGGTCAGAGTGACAGTGGGCGTATCCGGCACTGGTGGTGGCTTCAAGAAGTTTGCTAACCAGGAAATTGACATCAGTGACGCATCCAGGCCAATTAAAGCTTCCGAAGCGGCGAAAGCTGTTGCTGCTGGAATAGAGTTTATTGAATTACCAGTTGCCTATGACGGTATTTCTTTGGTGGTTAGCCTGGAAAACGACTGGGTTGATTATTTGACCGTGGCTGAACTGAACCAAATTTGGCAGCCTGACAGCACAGTAATGACCTGGAAAGATGTTCGCCTTGAGTGGCCTGCGGAAACCATTCGCTTGTATGGCCCTGGTACAGACTCAGGTACCTTCGACTACTTTACCGGTGTGGTGAATGGCAAGGAGCAAGCCTCGCGCGGTGACTTCACAGCGAGTGAGGATGATAACGTTTTAGTACAGGGGATCTCTGGAGATAAATATTCTCTGGGATATTTCGGCTTCGCTTATTACATCGAAAATGCGGACAAGCTTCGAGCTGTCCCAATTTTGGGTCCAGATGGTATCGTTGCTCCAACAGTGGCCACTATCAATAATGGTACCTATGCGCCACTTTCCCGGCCGATTTTTATCTATGTAAACAAGTCTGCCTTGGATCGACCAGAAGTGGTCGGATTTGTTGATTATTACCTAGAAAATGCCGGCAAGCTTGCGGGTGAGGTGGGCTACATTGCATTGCCAGCGTCAGTTTACCAAGCCGCAAAAGATCGGGTTGCGCAAAAAATCACGGGCAGCGCCTATCTACCAGATTCAACCTTGAGCAAGTTAGTAGGTCAGTAACATCTCATCTTTTGTCCCTTATTGAAACTGGCTCTTTCGCCCTAGCGAAGGAGCCGGTGGGCTGCGAAAAAACACTATGACATTACTGGCTGCTTCAAAGTACCGATGGGGAGAGGCGATTCTTCGTCAGCTATTCTTTGTGTGTGCTTTTATCTCTGTACTAACCACTGTGATTGTTATCGGCATATTGGCGGTTGAAACCAGCAGTTTTTTTGAGGAGGTCTCGGTTACAGATTTTCTTTTTGGTACCGAGTGGCGACCATTACTTGAGCCCAAGGCTTACGGCATTCTGCCGCTGCTCGGGGGTACTATGTTGATCGTGGTCGGGTCTTCTATCGTCGCCCTGCCAGTGGGTTTAGCCTGTGCTGTGTACCTGAGTGAGTATGCCAGTGATCGGGCGCGGAATATTATTAAACCGGTACTAGAAGTGCTCGCCGGTATTCCTACGGTTGTTTATGGCTACTTTGCGATCTCTTTCGTCACCCCGGGATTACGGCTCGTATTCGATGATGTGCAAATTTTCAATGCGGCCAGTGCAGCGATCGTTGTTGGCGTCATGGTGCTACCGATGGTGGCCTCACTGTGCGACGACGCGCTGCGGTCAGTGCCGTCGAGCCTTCGGGAGGGGGCCTACTCCGTGGGCGCCACATCCTACGAAGTGACGGCCAGGGTTGTCGTGCCAGCGGCTCTATCGGGTATTTTTGCTGCCTTTGTCTTGGCAGTGTCACGGGCCATCGGCGAAACCATGGCGGTGACCCTTGCTGCGGGCGCCACACCCAATTTGACCCTAAATCCGCTGGAAAGTATCCAAACCATGACGGCTTATATAGTCCAGGTAAGCCTGGGCGATACCCCAAGTGGTGGTTTGGCTTATAAAACCTTGTTTGCTGTTGCTAGCGTGTTGTTCACCATCACGCTGGTGATGAACCTGCTCGCGAATAAGGTGATGCGGAAATACCAAGAGGTCTATGAGTAATGAAGATTAGCCCTTCTACCAACGGCGATTCGTTGGGGCATCGGTCTGCCTCGCTCCGACGTCGACATGTTGTTGCTTCATTGTTCAAAGCGCTGTGTATTGGCTTTACCCTATTTGCTGTGAGTGTATTGGGTCTGTTGATCGCCCAGGTTGGGGCTGACGGTCTACCTTGGCTGGATGCACAGTTTCTGAATAACTTTCCATCGCGGTTCCCGGAAAAAGCGGGTGTTAAGTCTGCCTTGTACGGCACACTTTGGGTTGTGAGCTTGACCGCGCTCATTGCTCTGCCAATGGGGGTGCTGGCTGCAATCTATCTTGAAGACTATGCGCCAGCTTCGAGACTTACTCGAGTTATTGAGATCAATATTGCCAATCTCGCCGGTGTTCCGTCGATAGTATATGGCATATTAGGGTTGGCGATTTTTGTGCGTTTCTTCGGTCTTGAGCGCAGTGTGCTAGCTGGTGCCATGACAATGTCGTTGCTGATTTTGCCAGTCATTATCATCTCATCAAAAGAAGCAATTCGCGCAGTACCTTCTTCCATCCGGCTGGCGGCTTATGCAGTTGGTGCGACCCAGTGGCAGGTTGTTAGGTCACATGTATTGCCGGCGGCGATTCCGGGTATTTTAACGGGTGTTATTCTCGCCTTGTCAAGGGCGATAGGCGAGACAGCGCCCTTGATTATGATCGGTGCCCTAACCTACGTTGCGTTTACACCGGAAGGGCCAATGGATGAGTTTACTGCGCTACCCATTCAAATATTTAACTGGGCCTCGAGGCCTCAAGCGGAATTCCATGAACTTGCGGCCGCCGGTATCATCGTGTTGCTCGCCGTTTTGCTTACCATGAATGCACTGGCTGTGCTCATTCGCTATAAAGGAACACAGAAATGATCAACAGTGAGAACGCAGTGCTGGAGGCGCGGGATGTTACGATCCGCTATGGCGGGCAAGCCGCGGTAAAGAACGTCAATCTGTCGATCTATGAAAAGAAAATTACAGCGATAATTGGTCCGTCAGGGTGTGGGAAAAGCACGCTGTTGAGATCATTAAACCGGATGAATGATTTTATCGATCATGTTACCCAAGATGGTGAGATTCTTTATCGGGACACGAATTTGTATGACGAAGGTGTCGATCCGGTTGAGGTACGTTTGCATATGGGCATGGTTTTTCAACGGCCTAACCCGTTTCCTAAATCTATATTCCGCAATGTCGCATGGGGGCCAACGATTAACGGCTTGCCAGGTGATATTAACCTGCGAGTTGAGCGGGCCTTGAAACAGGCTGCTTTGTGGGAAGAAGTTAAAGATCGCCTAGATGATTCAGCCCTCAATCTTTCCGGTGGCCAGCAGCAACGACTCTGCATTGCTCGGGCGCTGGCAATGGAGCCGGAGGTCATTTTGATGGACGAGCCCTGCTCGGCACTTGATCCCGTGTCGACGGCGCGGATTGAGGACTTATTGTTTGAACTTAAACAAAACTACACGATCGTGATTGTTACACACAACATGCAGCAAGCTTCGCGAGTCTCCGATTACACTGCTTTTATGGAGAGTGGTGCGTTGATTGAGTATGGAGATACTGATCAGGTTTTCACGCGACCAAAACAAAAAAGAACCGAAGACTACGTCACAGGGAGGTTTGGCTAACGATTATGACTATGCATCTACAACGTGACCTGGATAACTTGAGAAAGTCGATTCTGCTACTTGGCGCCAGAGTCGAAGAAAATATTAATCACGCCATCTCCTTGCAGGCGAACAGAGATCTGTCGATTACAGCGCTGATGCGCGAGGCGGAGGTAGAGATAAACGAAATGGAGGTGACCATTGAGGAGGAGTGCCTCAAGGTGTTGGCCTTGCATCAGCCGGTGGCGGTAGACCTGCGTTTTATCATTGTTGTGCTGAAAGTCAATAACGACCTTGAGAGAATGGGCGATCAAGCAATCAATGTGCTTGAGCGGATCGAGTTTCTTGCTCAGTATCCACGTATCGAAGAAAACCTGGAGTTCGGTGCGATGGGGGAGTTAGTCAAGACAATGGTTAAATCCTGCCTGGATGCGTTAGTGAATCATGAGGTCGCCCTGGCGAAATCAGTGTGCAAGTTGGACGATGAAGTGGATACTATTCATGCTGCGATGTATGTCAAACTTAGAAGTGTCATGGAGTCTGATGCTCGGTTGATCGCGCCGAGTCTGTCATTACTGACTATATCCAGCAACTTCGAACGCATTGCTGATTTGGCGACGAATATAGCCGAGGAGGTCATCTTCATGGAGGAAGGAGAAGTGGTGAGGCATAAAACACAAAGAGCCGTAAAGTAACCCGGCATGGGCGAACACATATCAAATAGTATGTTGCCGTAAAGGTCGTTTCACTAAATCCGCAAGCGATCAATTAACAACGTGAAGTCTATGAGCCTGGAGACCTTTGTGTGAGTCTTGGCTGCGACGCTGATAGGTGTAAAAACGAAAAGAGCTGCCACATGACCGGTGCACTCGTTGATGTCGACTACGCAAGCGCAAAACACACCAGGGTCTATGGCCACCGCAGGAAGAGTGATTAAAGTACAAAGGTAGATGTTGGGTCTATCGGTACTGAATATCAGTTTAAGTTGGCGACTCGTCGCTTGCGTTCACGCCACCCTCTGCTCCAGTGTAAATCATTGCCCTTGTACTCATTGTGAATGTTCATTGTGAATGTTCATTGTGAATGAAAGCTCGCCAATGAAAGCTCGCCAATGAAAGGGCGCCCTGAAAAACGCGACAGGGGCCCAGTGATATCAGTAAATTAGTGCATGCTATTAGTTGATGATAATGATGGGATCCAGCACGCAACCTTCGGTAGACGTGACATTATAGGCAACGTGATCGCCTGACTTACCCGTGACAATGCACTGGTAGTAACCTTGGTTGGGGCGGGCCTGGCAATTTTTAAGTTCGCCGGGAGAGCCTGCTTTAGTCGTAATACTTGCGATTGAATCCAGAGGTGCCCAGCGCACAGGACCGTTGTTGTCGCGACAGGCTGTGTCTTTCGGGTCGTTAGCGCTACCGCCGCAGCTACGATCATGGCTAATGACCTCAGTCGGCTCGCAGCCATTAAACATTACTTGCAAGTTAGAAGCGGCGAAACTGCCGCTGGTAAAAAATAGTGCGGAAAAAAACAGACTAATCATTTTTATATTCATAAGACGTCCTTGTCTTGGAATTGTGGATCTGAGTCAAGCAGTACTTGAGGATAGCCAGCTTCTCGGGCCATATCAATATAGTGGCTCGAGGACGCCAACTGTCCCAGTAGCGAAGTCGCTACAGCAAGATCATACAATACATTGAAATCGGTGCCATTATTGTTTTGGAATTTTTCGATCTGACTCTCAGCATTCTCTTGGTCACCGATAGCCGCGTAATAAACCGCTAGCCGTGAATTTGTAGCGGAGTTAGTGGGATTGATAGTCAGGTTTTTCTCAGCGAGTCGGATTGCCTGCTGGTATGCGTCTTGCGCGTGTTGCTCGTCTTGAGCGGTAAAGCGCAGGATGTCGCCTATATTGCCCCAGAGTCGGTGATCATTAGAGTCCATTTTTACAGCGGTTTCGAACTGTTGCAACGCCTCATCGAAACGTTTGGCGTAATACAGGGCGGTGCCCATGTTCGAGTAGGCCGCCGAGTTCGTCGAAAACTGGCTGGCCTTGAGCCAAGATTGATAAGCTTGGTCGAAATGCCCGGCATAGTACTGTGCGGCCCCGAGATTGTTCAACGCGGTGGCGTTAGCCGTTGTTAGTTGGGTGACTCGAAGATAACTTTCTATGGCCTGGAAGTAGAGCCCATGTCGAAAATAGAAACTCCCAAGTTGGTTCTGTGCTTTCCAATAACTTGGCCGTAATTGTGTCGCCTTCAAGTATAGGGCCTCGGCAGACTGGTAGTTGCCTTCTTGGGCAAAGATGTCGGCCAGTCCCATGTTTGCCTCGGCGCTACGAGCATCTAGTTCCAATAGCTTAGTATAGTGATAGCGCGCCAGATCCGTTTCGCCACTGGTCCGATAAAGTTCAGCCTGAGCCAGCTGGACATCACTCTGACGTTCATTGAGGTGCAGAGCTTGCCGGCAGTTTTTTTGAGCCATGTCGAATTCTTCGGTAGCGTTGCTGATTCGATAGCGTTCTAAATAAGCTCTGCACATGGCGGCGTAGGCCACGGAAAAATTCGGGTCAATCATCGTTGCTGTTTCAAACCGCTTGATAGCCGACAAAATATGATGCTGTTCGCCACGGCGCAACAGATCAATGCCCCGTAGGTATTCCCTGTAGGCAGTCTTGTCGGGGCTAATAGACTTAAGATTAGCCATTTCCAGATGATCACCAGAGGCCAGATTCAGTTTGCCTAATACGCCAAACACAAGTTTTTTCTGGAGCTCAAAAATATTATCGCTGGAGTCGCTGTAGACTGTTTGCCAGATGAGCGAATTTGACGCGAGATCCTTCAGTTGCACCGAAAGATTAACGTTCCCCTCACTGACAACAACATCGCCGCTGAGAGCGTAATCAGACTCTGTTTGCATGATATTCAGGGGTATGGAGGTGAGATCCAGGTTCCAGAGACCGCCGACCTGAATGAGTTCAAGATCTTCGAACTGACTGAAGCGCTGGATAACTTCCCTGGTCATGCTGTCAGCATAAAATTGTCCATCTGGGGTGTTGCCGGAAGCAAAGGGGACGATGGTGAGTCGCGGTGTAACCTTGGCCAGCTCGACTCGATCCTGCGTTAGGAGCGAAATAGCCGCCAAGAGAATGGTCGCCGCAATGATGATAGTTGCGGGCAAGAGATAGTCACGTCGACGGCGATAACGTTGCCGTCCGCTGGATCGCATGTGGTTAATACCCTTGAGCTCGCGAAGTTCTTCTGCGCTGTCAGCATTGAGTACGCGGTCGAGTACTGACAAGAACTTTCGGTATTCATTTGGATCCACAGCCTGGGGCCAGTTCTTGAAGTTAGCGCACTGCTGCTGTTTAAACGCGACAGGCAAACGAATCTCATCGATGCTGATGGGGACCAGTACATCGCGATCTAAGCCTTCAAGAGCTTCATTTTTGACCCATTGAGAGTTGACTGAGCTGTAACTCCAGACCACAACAACACATTGGGCTGCCTGAATTTCGCGGTCAATGGTAGCCTCAAAGCTCTCCCCGGGTTGTAGTGCACGATCCCACCATACTGAATATCCTTCAGCTTCAAGTGAGGTCACCAAGGATCTTACGCGCGGTAGATCCTCATGTGCATAACTTAAGAAAACCTGGGCCAAGTTGCCGATCCTGTTGGGGAGGCTGTTGTGAACCCCAAATGATCATTATTTATAGTGCCATGGTCTGATTCAAAAGACGCTTAACTACCCGTCTCGTCGAGACTATTGATATCATAGCCATATCATTATCCATAAACAACCTGGTGTAGTTGACGTACGAGGCGGGTTTTGTCTTCCTGGTTAAGGAAGCTGCCTATTTCCAGTTCCTGTCCGTGAGAGCGGATACAGATGGTGCTCGTATCGCCGCGACGGCGAGGCTCCTTCACCAAAAATTGAGACCAGCTACGGTTGAAGTTCCGGACTTCCTGACGATGAAAAATGCCTTTTTCGATCATCACTTCGTGGGTCGAAATTGTGATTATTTCCTGGCGATAACACCGGGAGACGCAGTAATGAATGCATAACCAGAGACAGCCTATCTCAAGAATCGAAAAAGGTAGGATTAACCAGGCGCCGGCCAATAAGAATCCACCACCGATAGTCACGGAGATAGCCATCAGACTATAAAGTAAGGTGAGGTTGGCCCGCCAAGTCCAAGAAAAATTTGGCGCCAGTACGATACGACCAGTGAGAGAAGTGGGATTGATGTCGGCGTCGACCATATTGAGGGCACCCTAAATGGCTTAATGATTTTAGCAGGCTCATTGATGTTGCTGGCTACCAGTGACACTGGGTTACGCCGCAGGCAGCAATTCCTTCAAATTTTTGAGCAGTTGTGCATTTTCGTCCGATGTGCCAATGGTGATGCGAAGTTTGTCGTCGAGCCTTGGCTGATCGAAGTGGCGCACCAGGATGTGTCTTTGCTTGAGACCCTGGTAGAGCGCTGCTGCCGATATGCCGATGGCTGCAGGAACCTGCACCAGCAAAAAATTTGCGTGGCTGGGGGACGAAGTCAGGCCTATATCCGCCAAAGCCTCACTGAGTCGCTGTCGTTCTGCGCGCACTTGTTGCCAGGTCAATCGAGCATGTTCCTGGTCTTGCAGGGCTGCCGTGGCAATTTTTTGGCTGAGTAGGTCGAGGTTATAGCTGTCGCGAGTCTTTTCCAGCATGGGTGTGATTAAACTAGCAGCACCGATGCCATAACCAAATCTCAAGCCAGCCAGAGAGTAACCCTTGCTCAGCGTGCGCAGGAACAGCAAGTTATCGAATTGATTGACTAAATCAAGGCAGTCATGCCGTATTGATGGGTCAACAAAATCCACATAGGCTTCGTCAATCAACAGGACCGAATTCAGTTGAGCAGCCATTGACGCAATAGTTGCAGCATCCAGCAAGTGTCCCGTTGGTGCGTGTGGGTTTACGATCAGGGTCAGCGCGGCACCAGCGTTGTTAACCTGGTCGCAGAAGTCCGCAGCAAGCGCCCAGTTGGGCTGCAGCGGAATCTGCAATATCGGGCAGTCCTGAATCTGCGCCAAGACCGGATACAGAGAATAGGTGGGTGCTGTCATAGCGATCAGCCGGCCCGGATCGACGAAGGTCGTGATAATGAGGCGTAATAGTTCATCGCCACCTCGAGTGGCGATGATGTTGTTGCGAGCGACCCCGTGTAAAGCCGCAGCGACATCTCGAAAAGCGTCGGCGGTGGGCGGCGGATAGCGCCGAAGTGCTACCGGATCAAAATCCTGCATAACGCCTTGCACCGCAGGTGTCGGGGGATATGGGTTCTCGTTGGTATTAAGTTTGATTGTTTGAGCGTCTTCCGGTTGCTCTCCGGAGGCGTAGCCTTGCATACGCTGGATGTTGTGCCGTTCAAAACTCATGCTCTATTCCTGCGACTAGGTGTTGTCTGGTGGTTCATAACTTACGGTCTGAATGTACAGTTCCTGTTTGCCATTGGGCAGTTTAACAACAATATCATCACCCTCGCGCTTGCCCAATAGAGCGACGGCGAGTGGCGATTTCAGGCTGATCCAACCTTTTTTCAAGTCAAATTCATCGGCCCCGACAATACGCACCAGGTTGATAGCACCGGTTGCGTCTTCTAGGTGAATCCAGGCGCCAAAAAACACCTTGTCGAGTTCTGTGGGCTTGCGATCCACGATCTCAAGATTGTCCAAGCGCTTGGTAAGATAACGAATACGCTTATCGATCTCTCGTAGATGCTTTTTACCGTAAATATAATCCGCATTTTCTGAGCGATCGCCTAGTGCCGCCGCGGCAGAGACGATTTTGGTCACGGCCGGCCGTGTGACGCGCCAGATATTCGTGAGTTCGTCCCTCAGCATCCTGGCGCCTTCTGGTGTGATGTAGACTTTTTCAGCCATCAGCGTTAAGTCGCTCAACAATTAGGACGATCAAGCCCGCGCCTATCAATGCCGCCCATTCTAAAGGGCTACTGCCGAGCCAGGTTGCCAAAGGAATACTAATGACAAGCAGGCCGAGTTCCGGGCCAAAGGCTACTTCGTTGCGGTACGCCATGTTCAGTCCGCTCATCGAGAAGCCTGTGGCATGCTTGAAATGCGTGAAGCCAGTATTTGCTCCTCTATCGAAGACGGCAGGATCGTTCTGTTCAAGCGGGTTATTGGACACAGAGTTCCCTTGCTGGAAAACCGCCAAAATTGACACAGGGTTCTCTCGAAAGCAATCGAAAGCCACTACCAAGATCATTTGAGGGTGCTGAGAGGTTGCCAAATGGTGAGTAATTTTCTCTTGAATAAGTAGTGCCTGTCCCCAAACTAAGTTTTAGCCTACATTCGGCAAGTCAAATACAGGACGTATAACTCATGCGAATAGATCGATTTACCAGCAAACTACAAGAAGCCATGTCTGATGCTCAGTCTTTGGCGGTGGGCAAGGACCACAATCAGATCACCCCGATCCATCTGGTCATAGCGCTGTTCGATCAACGGGGAGGATCTACTAGGCCGTTATTTGCACAAATGGGCGTCGATGTCGCCAAGTTCCGTGAGGAGCTCGATGGGCTGCTGGGGAACTTGGCGGTGCAGAAAGACAATTTTGGTGATGTACAGGTGTCTGCCGAGCTCGGTCGTCTACTCAATCGCGCAGACAAATTTTCCCAGGAGCGCGACGATCAATTCATTTCCAGCGAACTGGTGATCCTGGCGGCGCTTGAAGAGCGTGGTAACCTGGCCCAGCTATTTGAGAAGTATAATGTTAAGAAGGAAGCCCTAGCGCGGGTCATTGATCAGATGCGCGGTGGTGAGTCAGTCAAGGATCCGAATGCAGAAGAGACCCGGCAGGCCCTCGACAAGTATACAGTCAATCTGACTGAACTCGCAGAGAAGGGCAAGCTTGACCCTGTGATTGGGCGAGATGACGAGATCAGGCGCACCATTCAAGTGCTACAACGCCGTACGAAAAACAACCCGGTTCTAATTGGTGAGCCTGGTGTAGGTAAGACGGCAATCATTGAAGGCCTGGCGCAACGCATTATCAATGGCGAGGTGCCTGAGGGCTTGCGTCACAAACGTATCTTGTCGTTGGATATGGGTGCCCTGATCGCCGGCGCGAAATTTCGGGGAGAGTTTGAGGAGCGACTCAAGGCCGTTTTAAGCGAGTTATCGAAGGAAGAGGGTAGCGTCATTCTCTTTATCGATGAAATTCACACGATGGTGGGTGCTGGCAAGGCCGAAGGCTCGATGGACGCGGGCAATATGCTGAAGCCGGCGTTGGCTCGGGGTGAGCTGCATTGTGTCGGTGCCACGACCCTGGATGAGTATCGCAAATACATAGAGTCTGACGCCGCCCTTGAACGTCGTTTTCAGAAAGTCCAGGTGGATGAGCCTAATGTCGAAGACACGATCGCGATCTTGCGTGGCTTGAAAGAGCGTTACGAAATTCATCATGGTGTGGATATTACTGACCCTGCGATTATTGCTGCGGCCAAGCTTTCTCATCGGTATATTTCTGATCGCCAGTTGCCCGATAAGGCCATTGACTTGATTGATGAGGCCGCCAGTTTGATTCGCATGGAGATGGACTCGAAACCGGAAGATATGGATCGTCTGGAACGGCGTCTGATTCAGTTCAAAATCGAGCGTGAAGCCCTGAAGAAAGAGACAGACGAAGGTTCGCTGCAACGCCTGGCGACCTTGAATGAATCCATCGAAACGATGGAGAAGGAATATTCAGACCTCGAAGAAATCTGGAACGCCGAGAAGGCCGCGTTGCATGGTGCTCAGCATATCAAAGAAGCTCTGGAGCAGGCGCGGTTAGACATGGAAACAGCTAAACGAGCCGGTGATTTGACGCGGATGTCAGAACTGCAATATGGCACGATTCCAGGGCTCGAGAAGGAACTGGACTCGGCTTCGAAAATAGAAACGGTAGACATGAAGCTGTTGCGTAACAAAGTGACTGACGAGGAAATTGCCGAGGTGGTGTCTAAGTGGACGGGTATCCCGGTGGCGAAGATGCTTGAAAGCGAAAAAGCCAAACTGCTGCAGTTGGAGGCTGAATTGCACAAGCAAGTGGTCGGCCAAGTTGAAGCAGTGAACGCAGTGGCTAATGCAGTTCGACGCTCGCGGGCCGGAATTTCCGATCCGAATAGGCCCAACGGATCATTTTTGTTTCTTGGCCCGACCGGTGTGGGTAAAACTGAGCTGTGCAAATCACTGGCGCGATTTTTGTTTGATACTGAAGATGCGATGGTACGTATCGATATGTCGGAGTTTATGGAAAAGCATTCCGTAGCACGTCTCATAGGGGCCCCTCCCGGATACGTTGGTTATGAAGAAGGTGGTTATTTGACAGAGCTTGTCAGGCGTAAACCTTATTCTGTGATCTTGCTGGATGAAGTGGAAAAGGCTCATGCGGATGTTTTCAATATCCTGCTGCAGGTGCTTGATGATGGTCGTTTGACGGATGGACATGGCAGAACGGTTGATTTTAAGAACACCGTCTTGGTCATGACATCGAATCTCGGCTCTGATGTTATTCAAACGCTCTCAGGAGGGGCGGAGTATGATGAGATGAAGTCCGCGGTGATGGGAATTGTGACCCAACACTTCAGGCCGGAATTTTTAAATCGAGTGGATGACGTTGTGGTCTTCCATCCATTGTCAAAAGATCAGATTGTCGGTATTGCGAAGATCCAGCTGCAGATTTTGCAACGGCGCCTGCAGGAAACTGATATCTGCCTGGAGCTTGACGCCGAGGCCATGGAGTTTCTGGTGGATGTGGGCTATGACCCTGTCTACGGTGCGCGGCCTCTGAAGCGGGCGATTCAACGCTATATTGAGAACCCCTTGGCTCAGGAGTTGTTATCGGGCCGCTATAAATCAGGAGATAAAATTTTGATGCACCGCGAAGGTAATGCACTGGTGTGTGCTGCGTAATTAGACTGTTGACTACTGTATAAGTAAACAGTATATTGAGGCTGTGTATACGTACAGTGGTCACGGAGGCTGATAATGAATATCAATTTTCAGTATCGAGCAGAGCAGGAACTATCAGAGCGGCTGTCGCCAGCAGGCCGCCTGCATAGCCAATTGGCGATGCGGGCCGCCAAAGGGATGGCGGTGACTCGTCAAAAAAGTCGGCATGGGCGAGTGGTCTGCCATCATTTGCTGCGGATGTTGTCGTCCGAACGGAGCCGAGGTGGAAAGGTTATTAGCGAATTTCAGCTAACAGCGCCGGTTAGTGAAACAGGCGGCTTTGCGACTAATTCTGATACTAATTCTGCTGCTGCTATTAATTCTGCTACTAATTCTGCTACTAATTCTACCAACAATGCTGGAGCCATAGGCTTTCAGCGCCATGGGCCTAGGGTTTCGGCGCAGGCGCAGCAGTATTCTCTCGGTTTTTAGCCATACCAGACGGTAACGCGGTTCACCCAGGGTAAGTGGTTGACCCGCATTTCAAGGCGACTTTGCAATTGTCCAGCAGCATCACTGTCGGTGAACCTATCCTTGTTCAAGTGAAGCTCCACATCAACCTGGTGATTCAGATAATGGAGGATCATCTTCTGGACTTCCTCGGGGGTAACCTCGGCGTGCCAGGCTTCCGTGAGGGCGGCGCGGATTTCTCGTCGTAGAGGTGGAATGCTTGCTGCGTCGCGGGATTCAAGCAGTTCGTCATCTTCGGCGTCGATATGGACAATGACGTCCGTTAGCTCTGAGAATTCCTCAAGCAAGGTTCGAGTGACCCATTCGCCGATATGATGGCCTTCTGAGACACTGATGGCGGGGTTGACCTGCAAATGAATGTCGGCGAGCACGTCAGGTCCCATTCTGCGGGTTCGAAGGCTATGGACGCCGCGAACCCCTTCAACGCCCTCGATACTTTTTTGAATTTCCTGCACATAGGACTCGGCGACGGCCGTATCCACGAGTTCCTCAACGCTTTGCCGGACCAGCTTCCAACCGATTTGGGCAATCATCAAAGACACGCCGATGGCAGCGAGCATTTCTAACCAAGAGAAGCCTAGCATGGCTCCGCCGACCCCGACCAACACAATGACCGATGAGAGCGCATCGCTGCGGTGATGCCAGGCATTCGCCAACATCAGCTTCGAGCGGTTTTTTGTGCCCAGTCTGGCTGTGACGCGATAAAGCCACTCTTTCACCAGGATCGACGCCAAAGCAACCAGTAGGGCTGGCCAGGCGGGTAACTGGACGGTTGTAATATTCATTAAGCGCACGATACTGTCATAGATGATAACGCCGGCGACCAGGATCAAAAGCGCCCCAAGAATCAAGGTGCCAAAGGTCTCGAACCGTGCGTGTCCGTAAGGGTGGTCGTCATCTGGCGCCATGGCGCCAATACGGTTGAAAAACCAGACCATGATATCTGTCGCCAGATCAGAGAAGGAGTGGATGCCATCGGCGATTAACGCGTGAGAGTTCGCTACAATACCGACGCCCACCTTGAGCGCACCAAGGCCGAAGTCGATCGCGCCGCTGAGAATCAGCAAGCGATGTGTCGCGATCTGACTATCTTCCCGTGACGTGCTGTCGGACTTGGTGTTTTCACTTACTGGTGACATGGGTTTTAACGGCTGAGAATCTTCGGTGGAGGGTACCAAAGCACGGGGCTGATATCGAATCAAATTTTTATGCGGGAGCAATTGGCGGTATGGATTTTATAGATACTTGTGTCATTGGCGGTGGTGTTATTGGCCTGGCGATTGCCAGAGCGCTGGCGGCTGCTGTGCCAGAAGTGCTGGTCGTCGATCAGGCGACTTCGATCGGTCAGGGTATCAGCAGTCGTAATAGCGAAGTGATTCATGCCGGTATTTACTATCCATCGGATTCACTGAAGGCAAGGCTGTGCATCGAGGGCGGCCGCCAGCTTTACGAGTATTGTCAGTCGCACGGTGTGGCTCACCAGCGCTGCGGTAAACTGATCGTCGCAACCGATGTCACGGAGGAGGCTGCCCTGTCGGATATCCAACAGTTGGCCTGGGTGAATGGCGTTGATCTGTCCATCTGGTCGGGCTCGCAGGTTACTGATGCCCAAGCGCATATTAGAGCCAGCATGGCACTGTTTTCGCCGACTACGGGTATTGTCAGCGCCCATGATTTGATGCACAGCTTGCTGTCTGATTTAGAACAACGGGGTGGCAGCTTTGTCGGTTCGACGCGAGTCGAGGCCATTGACGCAGTGGACGATGGTTTTGTTGTGCTTTGCCAGGTGAACGGCGCTGACTATCGGTTTGGCTGTCGATCAGTGATTAACGCGGCCGGTTTGGGCGCACAGGTTTTGGCAGCTAGTTGCACGGGGCTTGACCCCGCCCACATCCCGCCGCTGTATCTCTGCAAAGGGCTCTACTTCAGTCTGACGGGTAAGCATCATTTCAAACATTTGATTTATCCGGTACCTGAGGCATCTGGCGCCGGGCTCGGCGTTCATGCCACCTTAGATCTGGGTGGGCGGGTTAAATTTGGACCAAATGTAGAGTATGTTGATACGGCAGACTACAGTGTGCCGGAAGCCAGCCGCGAGGGTTACTTTCAGGCAATTCGACGTTATTATCCACAAATCGAAAAAGCCAGGTTGGTGCCTGATTACGCCGGTATTCGGCCAAAGCTGCAGGCGCCGGGTGGCCGCCCAGCAGATTTCGTGATTCAGGGGCCGAGTGTGCATGGCCTGACCGGGCTCGTTAACTTGTTCGGTATTGAATCGCCTGGCCTGACAGCCGCACTGGCGATAGCCGACTATGTACACACTGATATTTTAGGATACACAAATTATGAGCCTCAAAGATGAACGTCGCGAGTATCGCTACGGCAAGTTAGATCGAGCGGGGCTGCATGAGTCTCCCTTCGCACAGTTTGATATATGGATGCAGCAGGCGCAGACAGCAGGATTGAGTGATGTTACCGCGATGGTGTTGGCCACCGTTGACGCCGCTGGTCAGCCCAGACAGCGGACGGTTTTGTTAAAGGAGATTAGTCAACACGGCCTGACCTTTTTTACGAATCTGGAAAGCACCAAGGCCCGCGAGATGGCAACGAATGCTCGGGTCAGCGTGCTGTTTCCTTGGCTGGCGTTGGATCGCCAGGTCAGTGTTATGGGTTCCGTGACTTCAGTGCCGGTTGCCGATGCGCAAGCCTATTTTAGCAGTCGTCCCAGAGACAGCCAATTGGCTGCCTGGACTTCAGCACAGAGTCAGCCAATCGCGTCTCGTGCGGTCCTTGATGCTGAGTTTGAAGCAACCAGTGCGCGCTTCAGCGGGCAAGAGATTCCTATGCCCGAGTTTTGGGGTGGCTTCTGTATTGCGCCCATAGCCTGGGAATTCTGGCAGGGTGGAGAGAATCGCTTGCATGATCGTTTCAGATATTCACAAGGCACTAAGGATACCTGGATCATAGAGCGTCTTTCACCGTGAAATCTGCTTCGCAGCTGACTTATGCTGTGGGTCGACGTGAGTCCTAGAGTCGAGATTTAATCCTGGATCGGCTAAGCTGGGATCGCAGGACAATACTGCTGAAGCCTGTTGGGCAGGTGATAACAGGGATGAAATGAAGTTTTTGAGAGCCAATATTGCCGCCGCCCCTCAAACAAATTAATTCGATCTGGGAGATACCATGAAAATAGTCGCGAATGCGGTCGTCAGTATTCATTACGAACTGAGCAATGTCAGTGGTGAGGTGCTGGACTCGTCACTCGAGATGGACCCACTGACCTATTTACATGGCACTGGCGGCCTGATTCCAGGGCTTGAGAAGGCCCTCGACGGGCATGGCGTTGGCGATAAGCTGTCAGTCGATATTCAGCCAGATGAAGCCTACGGGCCGGTGAATGCTGACTTGATTCAGGCAGTACCGCTGAGTGCCTTTGAAGGGGTTGAAAAGGTTGAGCCAGGGATGCAATTCCAAGCGGGTGGTGCGGATGGCCAAGAGCAACCGGTTAAAGTCGTCTCTGTCTCGGAAGATGTGGTGACGGTTGATGCAAACCATCCGTTAGCGGGTGAAATCCTTCACTTCGATGTGACCATTGAAGCGATCAGGGCCGCGACGGAAGAAGAGTTGGATCATGGACATGCACATTGAGGCATGTCTGAGATGAGCGGGTTGGAAGGCGGGCAGGTTCATGATCATGTCCATGGACATGATCATCATCACAGTCATGAGGTTGACTTCAGCAATCTCAATGTCAGTTTTGTGATTGCGATATCTGCCAATCTCGTCTTTACCGTGCTCGAAGCTTTCTATGGCCTGATGACCAGTTCGGTGAGTCTTTTAGGTGATGCCGGACATAACTTATCAGACGTATTAGGGTTGTTATTGGCATGGGGTGCTGCCTATCTAACCACCCAAAAATCCAGCCAGCTATATAGTTATGGGTTTCGCCGAACGACGATTCTCGCGGCGATCATCAATGCGGTTGTGCTGGTATTTGTTGCAGGTTTTATTGCTTACGAATCCATCCAGAAATTTCTCTCCCCTACGCCGATGCATGAAATCACCGTCATGGTGGTTGCATCAATTGGTATTTTCGTCAACGCCGGCACTGCGATGTTGTTTATGCGGGGCAGCCGAAGCGACCTGAATACTCGGGGGGCTTTTCTGCACCTGGCCTACGATGCACTCATCTCTGCGGGCGTGGTCATCGCCGCCATTATCGTGCTTTATACCGGCTGGCAGTGGGTTGATCCGTTGACTGGTCTGCTGATCGTCGCGGTGATTCTAGCGGGCACCTGGGGTTTGTTACGGGATTCGGTCAACCTGATACTGGATGCTGTGCCACAGGGTATCGATATCGATGCGGTGCGGCAGTTTCTTGGCAGCATAGACGGCGTGAACGAGGTCCATGATCTGCATATCTGGGCCATGAGTACCCAGGAAAACAGTTTGACCGCGCATCTAGTGATGCCTGAAAACACACTGTGGGAAGATTCGGAAAACTACGCCCGAATCAGCGCCGATCTGCATGCGCGCTTTAATATCCATCATGTAACACTCCAAGTCGAAAAAGACTTAATGTGCGCAAATATCCACTGCGATTAATCGTCGAGGTAATTCATGTACACTGAGATGACTTTACAAGCTTTAACCGGTGAGAAGCGGCGATGACGACACTAGAGCAATTTATGGAAGACACCTTGCGCAAGGTGCCCATCGAACCGATTCGGCTGGATCCACCGGTACCTATTGCCAGTCTGCCCACGCCAGCCCTGGTGCTAGATCTCGATATATTCGAAAGTAATCTGGACAAGATGCAGCAACATGTGCAGAAACACGGTTTGGGGTTGCGGGGCCACACCAAGATGCACAAATCACCGATCATCGCTCGCAAACAAATCGAGAATGGGGCGTTAGGCGTTTGCGCGGCGACAGTGAGTGAGGCCGAGGTCATGCTGGCCGGCGGCGTCGATAATATTTTGATTACTTCACCGGTCGTCACGGCGGATAAAATCGCCCGAGTCATTGCTATGGCTGCCCATTCAGCAGAGCTACGCATCGTTGTTGATCATATCAAGGGGGCGGAGCAATTTAATGCAGCAGCGGAGCAGGCTGGTGTGCACCTGAAAGTCCTGATTGATCTAGATCCTGGTATGGGGAGAACGGGTATCGCCTGTGGTGATCCAGCTTTGGCACTGGGCCAATATATCGTTGATGAATGTCCATGCCTGACGTTTTCTGGCCTACAGATGTATATCGGCAATTGCATGCATATTAAAGGCTTTGAGAAGCGGCGGGCCAAGTATGTGGAATTGCTGGCTCCGGGTATTGAAACTCGTGCATTGTTCCAGGCTAACGGAATAGTCGTCGACGTATTCAGCGGCGGTGGTACCGGGACCTTTGATATCGAACCTGGGATCGGTGCCTTAACGGAGTTGCAGGCTGGGTCCTACGCTTTCATGGATGTCGAGTATCGTGACATTGGCGGTCAGGTGGGTGAGTTGTTTGACGCTTTTGAGCCATCATTGTTTGTTTTAGTGACGGCGATCAGTCAACCTCAAACACGTTTGATCACGGTTGATGCCGGTTATAAATCCTTTGCCTCTGATTCCGTAGCCCCGCAGTTTCGTGATATTGAAGGTGTTGTCTATCATTGGGGTGGAGACGAGCACGGTATTGTTCGTTTGAATAACCCGTCCCGTGACATTCAGCTGGGTGATAGACTGACGATGCTGACACCGCACTGTGATCCGACTGTCAATCTATATGATTTCTATTTTCCTTACCGCAATGGCCTGGTGGAAGAAATTTGGCCGATCTCAGCACGAGGTAAGTCACAATGACAGTTGCAGTACCCTGGTTTGAAGATTTTAAAATCGGGGACGATTATAGCGACGTCCCCGCAGTTACTATTACTGAGGGACATGCCGCTATTCACCAGGCGATGTTTGGTGATCGACTGCGTTTGCCGCTGGATCATGTGCTCTCGCAATGTGTCACCGGACATTCTCGAGCACTAGTGAACCCGTCTTTGGTCTGTAACTTGGCTATCGGTCAGAGCACTATTCCTTCGCAGCGGGTCATGGGTAATCTGTTCTATCGTGGCATGAAGCTCCAGCGACCAGCTTTCATTGGTGACACTCTGACGACGACCACCCGTGTTGTCGGTTTGCGCCAGAACAAGCGCCGAGAGGGTCGGCCAGCATCGGGTATGGTTGCACTTGAAATTCATGTTCAGAACCAGCATGACGAAACAGTTATGTTGTTCTGGCGTTGTCCGATGATTCCTTGCCGGAACCCGAATGCCAATACGGGCCACGAAGATGACTTTACCAATATGCCAGACGTCATTGAACCGGAGACACTCCTGGCATTAGTCCCGGATTGGCAGTTTGAATCCTTTCGAACTCGAGTCAAGGCGCCGCACTTCAGTGCGCTCAAAGCAGGCAGCACCATTCAGATCGAGGCCCGGGATACAGTGACTCTGGCGCCAGAGCTTGTGCGTATGACCTTGAATATGGCCATGACCCATACGGACGCCACCCGCAGCGTTTACGGTCAACGGTTAGTCTATGGTGGGCACACTATCGCGATGGCTGCGGCGCAGCTGACCAGGGCATTGCCCGGAATGTTAACGATTCTAGGCTGGTTCCGTTGTGATCACGTGGCGCCCGTATTCGAAGAGGACGTTTTGGAATCGCAGGTGACGATCGAGTCACTGCTACCGGTTGATAATAAACAAGGTGCCGGACTTGCGGTCTTGCACGTTGAAACCTTTGCCTGTCGTCAAGATCGGGTCAAGGTCTTGGATTGGCGTCTTGCCGCACTTTTTGCTTAGCGGTTTTACCGTCACCTGTTGTGGCATTAGCAATCTAGGGAGTAGTCGATGGAATTTGGAGTGGTCCTGCCTCATAACGAGATCGGAAATGATCCGGGTGCATTAAAAGCCTATGTTCAGGGTGCAGAAGCGCTGGGTGCTCGGCAATTGTTAATTTATGATCACGTTTTGGGTGCTGATCCGAATCGACAGGGTGGCTGGCGCGGTGTTTATGATAAGGATATTGCCTTCCATGAGCCTCTGACGACACTGGCATTTATCGCGGCACTCACGGAGACTATTGAACTGGTGACCACCATCCTAATATTGCCTCAACGTCAGACCGTGCTGGTGGCGAAACAAGTCGCAGAGGTCGCCATTTTATCGAATAACCGGTTGCGCTTGGGTGTTGGTACGGGCTGGAATAGGATTGAGTACGAGGCCTTGAACGAAGATTTCTCAACCCGGGGTGTTCGGCAGTCTGAACAGATCGAGGTGTTGCGGGCTCTGTTAGCTGAGGAGGTACTCGACTATACCGGCAAGTATCATCGAATTGATCAGGCAGGCATCAATCCACGGCCCTCAAAGCCTGTGCCTATATGGTTCGGTGGCAGTGCGCCGGCTCTAATTCGGCGTTGCGCACGTCTGGGTGATGGCTGGATTCCTTTAATGGGCCCGAGCCCTGCGGCGGCTGAAATTATTACCGCATTACGGCAGCAGCGTGAAGCTGCGAATAAACCCTGGGACCAATTTTCCATTCTAGCCCAAGCGCAGTATGCCGGTGGAACCCCAGAGCGTTGGCAGAGCCATGCTGAAAAATGGCGCGGTCTGGGCGCTACCCATATGGCGATCGCGACCCATAATGCTGGTGAGACCGACGTCGACGGGCACCTGGCGCGTATCGAAGCATATTTCAAGGCGGTACGTTCCTAACCCGGATCAGCCTACAAGGAGTGAACATTAACATGACGACAGATTGGCAAAACTGGTCCGGCAGTCAAAAGCACATGGCGTTTGACCTGGCGCTACCCGATTCGGAACTCGCCGTGGCCGAGTTGATTCAGCGGGCTGCTGCTGCTGGCCGCAGTGTCCGTGGTATTGGCAGCGCACATTCATTCGTGCCGTTCTGGACTGACGACCATTTAGTTTCCTTGGATAACATGAAGGGTTTGATCTCCCATGATGCTGCCGCGCGGCAAGTGACGGTCTGGGCGGGTACTAAATTACATGAACTAGGAGAGCCACTTTGGGATCTGGGTCTGGCGATGGAAAATATGGGAGATATTGATCGCCAATCGGTGGCCGGTGCAATCAGCACCGGCACCCACGGAACGGGTGCCAGCTTGCAGAATATATCGAGTCAAGTAGTTGGTTTACGGTTGGTGAAGGCCGATGGTGCCATTGTCGATATCAACCGTTCAGTTGATCCGGACCTGCTGCGAGCAGCCCAGGTGTCGATGGGAACCTTAGGGGTGATTACTCAGGTTACGCTGCAGGCGTTACCCGCTTACCATTTGCATGAGCGCAATTGGCAGGCCAGTGTGGCGGAGTGCGCTGAGGCCCGCGAAGACTTAATCACTAATAATCGTCACTGGGAGTTTTTCTGGGATCCTCAAACAGATCAATGTGCAATGAAGACTCTTAATGTCACTGAAGCACAATCCCTGGCTTTGCCCACACCGGGGCAGGATATAGGTAGAAGCTACAGGGTGATTCCTTCCGCTCGAGAGTTTAAGTTCAATGAAATCGAATTTTCTGTACCAGCGGCGGCTGGTTGGGACTGCTTTTTAGCGCTGCGGCATCTTATGCAGACAGACTTTGCTGATGTTCGCTGGCCCTTGGAATATCGTACGCTTAAAGCCGATGATATGTTTTTGAGCTCGGCCAGTGACCGCGACAGCGTTACCATTTCTGCACACCAGGGCGTCAATCAACCGTATCAGGCGTTCTTCGGTGCTGTTGAAGATCTGTTTCGAGAGTACGACGGGCGGCCTCACTGGGGTAAAATTCATACCCAACAAGCAAGCCAACTAGAGATTTCACTGCCTCAATTTAATCGATTCCGAGAGATTCGCCAGTCTATGGATCCTCAGGGTTTGTTCTTGAATCCTTTCCTCAAACAGGTCTTTGGAATTGATTGATGTTATTCGTGATTTGGGTTTCAGCCGTACTAATCGAGGCACGCCACTGGCGGCTTCTGTGCTACAGTAGCGCGGTTCCCAATCTAGAGGTTACGGCGAGTGTTTGATTTAATCCAGGCGGGTGGTTGGCTGATGTTCCCTATCATACTCTGCTCTATTATCGCGGCGGCGATCTGCATTGAGCGATTTTGGACCTTGCGTAAGGATCAAATAGTGCCAAAAAACCTTCTGGCTCAAGTATGGGGCTGGATTCGTGCCAATGAATTAGACAGTCGCAAGCTTCGAGAGCTCAAAGCCAGTTCGCCTCTGGGCCAGATTCTTGCTGCTGGCATTAGCAATCACCGGCGTGGCCGAGAGCAAATGAAGGAAAGTATTGAAGAGGTTGCGAACCATGTGGTGCATGAGATGGAGCGCTATCTGAATGCCCTCGGTACAGTGGCGGCAATTACGCCATTGCTGGGTTTGCTCGGTACCGTTATTGGTATGATCAAGGTGTTTTCGGCGATCAGGCTGGAGGGTACGGGTAACGCGGCTGTGTTGGCCGGTGGTATCTCCGAGGCGTTGATCACGACGGCAGCTGGTTTGACAGTGGCAATTCCCAGCTTGTTTTTCTACCGTTATTTCCAGCGCCGAGTCGATGAGCTCGTGATCACTATGGAGCAGGAGGCTTTGAAGCTGGTTGAAGTGCTCAACGGTGATCGAAACGAGAAGGCCGATGCTGTGGTTGCCCGCCCAGAAATGGCGTCGACTAACGGCGACCGATAGGTCGGCCAGGAGCCTAATTGTGAAATTTTCTCGCCGGCTGAAACCAGAAGTTGATGTTAATCTCACGCCCCTGATTGACGTTGTTTTTCTATTGTTGATTTTTTTTATGGTCTCAACAACATTTACCAAAGACACCCAGCTCAACATTGATCTGCCAGAGGCATCCGGCGCAGATGCGGTGGTCGCTGATAGGCAAATCGAAATCTCCGTCAGCCGCAACGGCGACTATGCAATCAATGCTGTAGCGCTGGTCAGTAACCAGATTGAAACTCTCAAAACGGCCATTGAAAAAGTCAGCGGTGGCGATACCACGATACCGCTGGTGATTACCGCAGACTCAGCAGCTCAGCACCAGGCGGTAGTGACGGCAATGGATGCGGCAGGACAATTGGGTTTCAGTAAATTACGCATTACCACAAAGAACACCAGCCAGGATGAGTGATACTTCTAACAAACCATCAACAGATATGCAGATCTATACGCGGTTACTGGCCTACGTGGTGCCGTTATGGGGTGCGTTTGCGTTAAGCATTCTCGGCTTTGTGATTTACTCTCTGGCTAATGTCAGTTTTGCGCAACTGATCAGCTATATCGTTGACTCTTTGCAAGGTACCGACCCACTGAGCAGTTCGACCTACGCCAGTTCTGTGCAATCGTTGTTCGGTGGTTCCGGGGCGATCAATCGAACGGTGATCCCTCTGGCAATTATTGTCATTGTGCTTTTTCGGGGTGTTGGCACCTTCTTGGGTAACTATTTTATCACCTATGTCGGCACTAGCCTGGTGCATGCCCTGCGCTGTGAACTATTTGAGCAGTTGCTGAGGTTGCCGAGTCGTTTCTACGACAAGAACACCATGGGCCACCTGGTGGCGAAGGTCACCTTTCATGTGACCCAAGTGACTGGCGCCGCCACCGATGCTATTCGGGTTGTGATTCGTGAGGGTTTCACCATATTGGGCTATATCGGTTATCTGGTTTACCTGAATTGGAAGCTGACCCTGATCTTCATTACGGTAGCGCCTTTAATCGGACTGTTGGCGAGCTATGCCGGCAGGCGGTTTCGCCGGATCAGTGAACGCCTTCAAGACTCCATGGGGGACGTGACTCATGTGGCTTCTGAGGCGGTCCAAGGCTACCAGGTGGTGCGTATATTCGGTGGTGCTGATTACGAGCGCGAGCGTTTTACCAGTGTGAGTAATAATAACCGTCGACAATCAATGAAGATGGTGGTTACCCAGTCTATCGCAACGCCTACGGTTCAATTGGTGGTGTCTCTGGCTTTGGCTGGGTTGGTGTGGCTAGTTTTAGACCCAGTTCTGTTGGCGGATATGAGTCCAGGTGACGTGGTTGCCTTTATCACCGTCGGTGGTTTGTTGGCCAAGCCGATTCGTCAATTGTCTGAGGTCAGTGCCATTATCCAGCGCGGTCTGGCGGCGGCTCAGGATATTTTTACGCTGTTTGATCAGCCCGTCGAAGTGGATCTTGGCGAGCAATCCCTAGATCGAGTACGCGGTAAAGTTGAGTTTCGCGATGTCTGTTTTGCTTACGGTGATGATGACCAGGACCTGATTCTCGATCATGTCAGTTTTGTCGCTGAAGCTGGAGAAACCATCGCCTTGGTGGGTCGTTCGGGAAGTGGTAAGAGTACGCTCGCCAGTCTGATTCCGCGTTTCTACACGCCGTTAAGTGGTGAAATATTAATCGACGACCAGCCGATTAACAGTCTGCGTTTGGATGATCTGCGACGCCAAATAGCCTTGGTGACTCAGCATGTGACATTGTTCAATGACACGGTGGGTCGAAATATTGCTTATGGAACGCTTCAAGAGTCGACGGAGGAGCAGATTAGAAACGCCGCGGAAGCAGCCTACGCCCTTGATTTTATCGAGCGCCTGGATGATGGGATGGAAACTATTGTTGGCGACAATGGCGTCCTGTTGTCCGGTGGCCAGCGACAACGCCTGGCTATTGCACGCGCCTTTCTTAAGGATGCACCGATACTGATTCTGGATGAGGCTACTTCTGCGCTAGATTCTGAATCCGAACGGTACATCCAAGCCGCGCTAGAGGCGGTCGTCAAGGGGCGCACTACCTTTGTGATAGCACATCGTCTGTCGACCATCGAAAAAGCGAACCGAATACTGGTCATTGATAAGGGCAAAATAGTCGAGCAGGGTAGTCATGCTGAATTACTGGCCAATGGTGCCTTTTACGCCAGCCTGCATGGACATAAGATTGAAGATCATGCTGCTGATTCTGAAGGCCCGTTGGCGCCACTGAGCACAACTGTTTTTGCCCCTGTGGCAAACCGGGTGGGTGGTAAAGGGGTGCCGTTTCTGAGCCGCCAGGCACTGGTAAATGCCTGGTATGACAATGCCAAGTGGTTAGGTTTGTTAACGCCAGTGGCGTGGTTATTTACTCGGTTGGCGAACATTCGTCGCCGCAAAATCTTGAGTAAAGCAGATAGACACTGGCGCGCGCCTGTTCCCACTATCATCGTCGGTAATATTAATGTCGGCGGTACGGGTAAGTCTCCACTGGTCATATGGTTGGTAGCGCAACTGATGGCTGCTGGATATCGACCTGGAATCGTCAGCCGTGGACATGGTGGTCGAACCCATTATCCTTTTGACGTGAAGCTGAACTCTGACCCTTCTGCAACAGGTGACGAAGCCTTGATGCTGTTGCGACGTACCGGCTGCCCGGTGGTGGTTGATCCGGACAGGGTCAGCGCGGCTAAATTTCTGCTCCAGCAACATGACTGTGATGTGATTGTCGCCGATGATGGATTACAGCATTATGCCTTGGATCGCGACGTTGAGATCGTTGTTATGGATGGCCGACGGGGTTTGGGTAATGGCCTTTGTTTGCCTGCAGGGCCCCTTCGTGAGCCTGTAACTCGGCTCAGTGAAGTGGATTTTGTGGTCGTGAATGGCCCAGCGAAATTTTCTTTGCCCTACTCGACGGTCAAGATGCAGCTGTTACCTGACGTGTTGATTCAACTCGAGACCGGTGATTCCATGCCGTTGGATACCCAGGCGCTGGGACATACTGTGCATGGTGTGGCTGGTATAGGCCATCCTGCACGTTTTTTTGATACTCTGCGTGATTTGGGTTTCGAGGTGATAGTTCATGAGTTTGATGATCATCACCTGTACAGTCTGACGGATTTAATGTTCAACGATAGTCTGCCGGTCATTATGACCGAGAAAGACGCCGTGAAAGTCAGTCAGTTGAATTCAGGTTTATTACATAGCAACTTTTGGTATTTGCGCATCAATGCGTCAATGCCAGAGGAATTTATGCCACAGTTGCTACATAAAATTCAAGGCGTTCGGAGTGGTGCAACTAACGTCGAAAATCAAGCTAACAATGGAGATCAACATGTCAGTTGATGGCAAGTTATTAAGTATTTTAGTGTGCCCACTTTGTCATGGTGAGTTGCAGTATGACAAGCAATCACAGGAACTGACTTGCTATGCTGATGGCCTCGCCTATCCCATCCGAGACGATATACCGGTGATGCTGGAGGAAGAGGCCAGGCGCCTGACGGCTGAAGAAAAAGTCGACCGATAATGGCCTTCACTGTAATTATTCCAGCTCGCTACCAGTCCCAGCGGTTGCCTGGCAAGGTGCTAATGGATATCTGTGGCAAGCCTATGATCCAGCGTGTCTATGAACAAGCGTGCCTGAGCAGTGCCGCAAACGTGATTGTGGCCACCGATGATAGCCGGGTCGCGAGTGTCGTTGAAGCCTTTGGTGGACAGGTCTGCATGACAGCAGCAGCCCATGAATCAGGCACTGACCGGCTGCAAGAGGTGGTGGCGCGGGAAGGCTTCTCAGATGACGCTATCGTGGTTAACGTTCAGGGCGATGAGCCGCTGATACCGCCTGCGGTGATTGACCAAGTGGCGCTTAATCTGACGTTGCAGCACGAGGTTGATAGTTTGGCTGCAGTGCCCGGTGTGTCAACGCTCTACGAGGACACTATCGATCTTGAGCAAATCATGGATCCAAATGTTGTCAAGGTGGTGACCGATGCGCAGAGCCAAGCGCTATATTTCAGCCGGGCGCCGATACCGTGGGCTCGAAATGAGTTTGGCGCAGATCCGGTTAGCTTGCCCGTTGGGGTGGTTTATAAACGTCATGTGGGTATCTATGGCTACCGAGTCGAACTGCTTAACCGGTTTGTTCGTTGGACGCCGGCACCACTCGAATTGATCGAAAAACTCGAACAGCTCCGTGTGTTATGGCATGGTGAAGGGATTCATATCGAAGTCGCCTGTGAGGCGATTCCCCCCGGCGTTGATACGCAAAGGGATCTGGATAATATTAGAGCTCGATTTTTTCACGAATAGTGCTTACTTCCCAGTGTCCCTAACTGAGCAGTCTTGTTCATAGAGACCTTGCTCTTAGAGACCTTGCTCTTAGGGGTCCTAGTCAATGGCGCCAAAACGTTATCCTGGCAGGCTTTTACGCCTCGTGCATGCGCCAAAATTTCGGCGCATGAATTGCAAAAATGATGACTTAGCTCACAATTATGAATTATGGTCAGTGCCATAATTGTGCCCTGCTGTCGCACTCATGGTTTTGGTGCGCTAACACATTGATAAATAATGTTTAAAATCCTGAGCCCAATCTTTTTATTTGTTGGCATCGATTATGCTTAGTAGTAACCCTGCGTAGGGAGTTCAGCGCACGAGGTGCCAGTCATAAGGAGATGACGATGAATCTAAAACACATAGCGGGCTCGGTCTTAGTGTCGATAATGATGATAGCGATCGGCGCTGGAGTACTCGAGATGCAGTCTCGAGATCAGAGCAAGGCTGTTGAGCCGGCACCCGCAAGCGCGATAGGCCCTGTGCTCTCTATGCAAGATGAACAGCAGTCTTTCATTGTTCAGGGTGCCACCCTCGATCTTGCTCGGGCAGCTGTGAGTGCGGTGCGTGGAAATATTGAGCACGAGCTTAATGTGATTAAGGCAGTGTCTGCCCGCTTGACCCCAACCCAGCGTTCAACATTAGAGAATCAGCCTGAGCTTCGTGTTTACACGAATGAGGTGGCGCAGGTGCAGCGATGGAAGCGTGACTGGCATAAACCCAACAAACATTCCTGGCGGTATAAAGGTAAAGCCGACCGCTCTCAGCGTGGCAAAAAATTCAATCGTCACTATGGCTACACTAATGCAGACGAGCTTGAGGTACAGGAGTTTGAGCTGACAGAAGCCCTCGATACCCATTATCCACGTCAGACCCGGGCGCTAGACGTGCATTTATTGGGCAATACTGGCGTCGGCGTCACGGTGGCGATTTTGGATTCAGGCATTGCCAGAACACCATGGATCGGTGGCAATAGATTGAAGGCTGAGTATGACGCAACGTTGGGTGCACTCGACAAGACCCGTGCTAATGATGAGAATGGGCATGGTTCCCACGTCACCAGTATCATCGCTAGTCAGGGTATGACCGCATTACGTGAGTACAACAGCATCGCACCAGACGCTAGCTTTGTTAGCGTTAAAGCCTTCGACTTAAATGGTATGGGTAGCTATGCCGATGTCATTAACGGCATTAACTGGATCGTTGAAAATCAAGCACGTTATAACATTCGGGTTCTTAACATGTCCTTTGGTACGCCACCGAATACGGCCTACTGGGATGATCCTCTGGCTCAGGCCGTCATGGTTGCTTGGCAAAAAGGTATTGTGGTTGTCGCATCGGCGGGCAACTCAGGGCCGGAACCGATGACAATTGGTGTTCCTGGTAACGTGCCATATGTGATTACAGTCGGTGCGATTACCGATAGCTATACGCCCCATGATCCTTTTGATGACACCTTGGTGAGTTTTTCTGCTGCGGGTCCGACCTTTGAAGGCCATGTTAAACCAGATGTCGTCGCTTATGGCGGACACATGCTGGGCGTTATGTCAGAGGACGTGACGCTTGCTATCAACCATCCTGAGTTTCAGGCTGAAAATAGTGATAATTACTATGTGATGTCTGGCACTTCGCAGGCGGCGGCTGTCGTCTCCGGCGTGGTGGCACTGATGTTAAGCGAGGATCCAAGACTGAGCAATGACGATGTTAAGTGTCGGTTGTTGGCTTCCGCCAAGAGCTCGGTAGGCGAGTTGGACTATAATTATTCGGTATTCCAGCAAGGCGCAGGGTTAGTGGATGCGATCTCCGCTCTGAAGGAAAACAAGAAGGGGTGTGCCAACTCAGCCCTTGATATCGAACTTGACCTGGCCGGCACGGAACATTTTATTGGTCCTGCAAGACTTGATGCTCTGGGTGAATTCTTTGTTGAAGGTGTTAATGGCAATAAGCCAGGTACCAAGTGGGATGGAAGCTATATGCGCGGCGTGGGTTACGTCTGGAGCAAAGGCTATATGTGGAATAATGGTTATATGTGGAACAATGCCTATATGTGGAATAACGGCTATATGTGGAACAATGGCTATATGTGGAACAATGCCTATATGTGGAACAATAGCTCCGTTGAAGTGGCGGGTATCAATGGTTGGGTCGAGCAGGAATAGTTATCTAATGAACTAATGGTCTCATCTCTTAGAGGGATTGTGATAATGGATATGGATATCCAAAAAATTCGAGACATAGGTGCCGTTGCCGTTGCACCAAGGTTCCTGAGGTCTCCAAGGTTACTTAGGTCGTCGAATTCACCTGAAATTATTTCACTGTCAGATTATAGGCAACTACGCACAAAAGATGATTGTTTACTTTCCGATGCCCTTAAAGTAACTGAGCGTGCGGCTGTATTTACTATCAGAATAAATCGCTACGAAATGTTGTTAGAAACATTCTCTGGTTGTTCTGGCGATCAAATAGCCAGTCATGTTGAAAAACTACTCCTGTCTTCGCTGCGTGAAACCGATTTCGCTGTCCATGTTAGTGCCGAAGAGTTTGTCGTTCTCATCAGGGACGTCGCCTTAGTAACTGATATCGAAGATGTCGCTATTCGGGTGATTGATGCCTGTTCCTATCTGGAAATTCATGAATCACAGCGGATTCCAATAAGTATCGATATTGGAATAGCCAACTATCCCAATGATGCAACTGATGCTTCAGACCTGCTGCGTTTTGCTCATATCGCCTTGCACTCGCTCGACTCAATGCGCCACGGTAACTACCAGTTTTATTCCGAAAATCAACGAACTGACCATCGCGAAGGTATCATGATGACCGGTGAGTTGATCCAGGCGATGCAAGAAGATCGAATGGAGCTTCACTACCAACCTATCTATTGTTTGAAAACGGATATGATCATATCTGTCGAAGCGCTAGTACGATTACGGACCCGAGAGGGCGAAATTATACCTCCTGACGACTTTATCGATGTTGCCGAACGAACGGGTCTAATAGTGCCGCTGGGTGCATGGGTCATGAAAAAAGCCTGTATGCAACTGGCGTTATGGCAAAAAAATGGCGCTAAAGATTTGTGTATGTCGATCAATGTGTCACCGGTACAACTGGGTGATCATGGATTCTTTAATTTGTTGGAAACCACGGTCAGAGAGTCGGAGATTAACTTTGGCTCTGTAGAAATAGAAATTGTTGAACGCCAACAGGTAGGAACCGATGTAGATCTTATTCTCACTCGGCTGCGTAATTTAGGCGTCAAAATAGCCGTAGATGATTTTGGTACAGGCTACTCGAGTCTTGCTAACCTCGCAAGATACCCATTGGATGTGGTGAAAATAGACCAAAGCTTTGTGCGCTCGATGCTTGAAAACTCTGTTGCTAGAAGCATCGTCTCGGCTATTTGTGCGATTGCAGAAGAGCTTAATCTAAATATTATTGCAGAGGGCGTCGAAACGGTTGCACAGGAAAAGTATCTCCTGAGTTTGGGTTGTCAAAAAGCCCAAGGGTTCGGTTATTCTAAGCCGATGCTAGCCTCGGCACTGAGCAGGCTGTTTTTGAATACGCCCGGTGGCGTTTGCCGCGAAACCCTCCGTGAAGGTGTAATGTGACAGTGGATTATGAGTAACTTATTCAAGTAGTGATTAAGTTGATATTGGGTGAGTAATAGGCATTCAGCCTGTCCGATAAATGGCGTTAGCTTGGCAATAGACAGGTTTTTTTCAAACGATGTTCGACGGGTGTAGCTTTAAACTTATTAGGCAGAAATTAGAGATGGTCTTTCCTAGTGGCTGGGTAAATAAGTTCGAGGCTAGGCCATTGCACTAGGTCAAGGGCATCTGACCCTGGCGTTTCGACTCAGGGAAATAATGATAAATTCTGAATTGTTCGACTGCTATTTGAGTAGTATCAAACGTCTTGGAAATACCCAGGGTGCGTCTGTCTGCATCTCAAGCGATGGTGCCTCCATGCTTTGTCCCGATCCATCGGGTCAACCACTTCCGGAGTTAGCGTCTACCGAAGTCGCCAGTCGTTCAGCTTTATCAATGATGGCAGAGAAAAAATTCCTCAGCGTAGATGGTCAGGAGTGCATGATAAGGGTTGGCCAGAACCCGTTAAGCCTTCTTGTCCTAGTACCGTATCAAAGTTCCTCTGATGTGGTCAGCCCTGTGTTACACGAGCGCCGCAGTTATTCAACGCAGAATACCAAATTCGCTGAATCCTGGTTGCTCGTCGGGCTGCGGTTTGCTCATTCACATGAGTTGCTGACATTCGGTGAGCAACAAGCATGTCAGCCAGTCGATTCAACAGGTTGGCTGCTGAATATGATTATTATAAATGGAAGGTCGTTGATTGCTAACTGGGAAATGTCCAGGGCCTTGCGTCATAGAGTGAGTGATCTGCCAGGCCGCATCGAATTCGAGACATGCATCCGTCAATTGGCGAAAGGCCTGAAGCTGAAAAGCCAGCCAATGAGTTTGCTATTCATCAATCCGGATAATTTTGATCAGATCAACCATCGCTTTGGTCGCGAGCAGGGTGATACAGCGGTGCGCGATGTGGCCACCTTGTTACGATCTATCTTGAGAGAGTCTGATCTATTATTTCATTATACGGGTGCTATATTTGCTATTGTACTGCCTGGCACAGATCCCCTTGGATCGAAAGCGATCGCAGAAAAAATTCAAGAGAAAATACTCGAAGCTAAATTTGTCAACGATGTGGTCAAGCTAACGATCAGTATCGGTTGCAGCTGTAGTGACCCGCTAGATAAACAGTTATTAGATGCTGGTGAGCTTATACAGCGTGCAGACAGTGCGTTGAATATAGCGAAACTGGCGGGCGGTGCGAGAGTTGTATTTTGGAGCGCCGGTAGGCGTGTCCAGTCAGCTGGTGCGCTTAATAAAGGTAGTGCGATATTTACCGCAGATCCGGTCAAAGATTACCGCAACATGGGGTTACTTTGGGAGTTAATGTCGTCTGTCTCTGCAGAACGCGAAACTGCAGTAATCGGCAGAGAGCTGACCGGAAGGGTTGCCAAGGCATTTAAATCGAATGTCGTCGCGCTGTTTGGTGTAAAAGCGCATTCATCGTCTAAAATCTCGAAGGGTCGTGCTGGAACTTATTTAGTGTCAGCCAGCGAGTGGCAGCCAGAAACAACAGCTGTTAGTCCGATAGATGTGTCGGCCGATGAGTCGAGGATCGCACCATTGATTGAATCGGTTTTAGCCGAAAGGCGCCCTTCCATAGTTAAGTTGTCGAGTCATGTATCTCGATGTGTCGTGCCACTTGTGGTTCGTGAAGATTTGATTGGTTGTCTCTACATTGACAACGGGTCTAATCATGAGATGGACGAAAGGGATTTGGAGTTTCTATCAGCGTTGGTGAGTCAAATTGCTGTGTCACTGGATCGGGCAGATCTGTTAGACAAATGGCTACAAAAACGTGATGAGGAAAGTAAGAAGCTGCGAGTTGAGGTCAGTGAACTGCGGCAGGCTGTCCGTGAAAACAAACTGGTTT
>Ga0181557_1000014_pt1 | contig 186735 bp, 190 predicted proteins | sample 011ome_23_FD_148632 | JGI IMG/M metagenome (GOLD analysis project Ga0181557, IMG submission 148632) | Coastal salt marsh microbial communities from the Groves Creek Marsh, Skidaway Island, Georgia - 011506CT metaG (spades assembly) | ecosystem: Environmental > Aquatic > Marine > Intertidal... | reverse complement strand
GCTTGTCATGCTCCTGCAACGCCGGGAGGAACTCAGCAACCACGTCAATGGGTGTGGCAGACACCATGCTGGCGACGAATCGACTGGCCTGGTCCGTGGCACTCGAGCCGAACGAATACATCCGAGTCAGCATGAGCCCCAGATCCGTGTCCTGCCAGCGGAGCCGCTCGATGAGCCCGGACTGGTGAGCCAAGGCGGCCGCGATGGGGGGCGCCAACTGATGGAAGACCCTTCCAATGCCCGGTGGCAGGCCGAGTTCATTGCTCGCCAGACCGCCCGCCGTCGTGGCGATCAGGGCCACACCGAAGACTCGCGCGACGAACAAATCCGGACGCTGAGCGGCCAGGGCCATCACCGTCATGCCGCCCATGGAGTGCCCGACCACGACGAGCGGACCGGTGGGAGCCACAGCGTCGATGACCTCACCAAGATCGGCGCCCAGCTGGTCGACGTGATGGGTGTCGAAATCGGCACGGGAGGAGCGCCCATGGCTGCGCTGGTCGTAGAACACCAGGCGGGCACGGCCTCGAAGGGCTGCTCGCTGGTAGTGCCACGAGTCCAGGCTCAGGGCATACCCATGGGCGAAGACGATCGTCAGGTCGTCCGGTGCGTCAGGCGCCTCGTCGATCTCCACGTGCAGGACAGCGCCGTCGCTCGTCGACACGACCTGGACATCACCTCGCAGCGTTCCGAGTTCGGAGTCCTCGGATCCAGCCTGCCCCACGGAGCGCATGAGGGTGCGCTCGGCCACTGCTCCCAGAGCGGCGCCCGCGGCGAGGGCCCCGGCCGCCAGCAGACCGCGCCCGGCCAGGCGAAGGGCCGGCGTGATGTCTGGGCTCATAGACCTGCATCCTCTCCCACATATTCGCGAGGGACTCGCGGGCCGATTCTCGTGACGATCTCATAGCCGATCGTGGCCGTCGCCTCGGCCCACTGATCCGCGGTCCATTCACCGTCTGCTCCCGGACCGAACACCATCACCTCGTCACCGGCCATCGAGGATGCCGACGGACCAAGGTCCACGACGAACTGATCCATCGCCACCGTGCCCACAACCGGGCACATAGATGCATTGGCCACGATCGGCACCGCGGTCCCCTGCCGAGGAGCACCTGCCGCGCGAGGCACGCCATCGGCATAGCCCAGGGGGACGAGACCGAGCGTCGTGTCCTCGGTCGCAGACCAGCGCCACCCATAGGACACGGCCGCACCCGCTGGCACAGCCTTCACGTGCGCCAACCGGGCGCGCAGGGACATCGCAGGAGTCAGCCCGAGGTCCGCCGAGGTGCCCAGATCCGCCGACGGGGAGAGCCCGTACATCGCAATACCCGTGCGCACCATGTCGTAGCGGCAGTCGGTGTGTGCGAAGAGGGCCCCACTGTTGCTCAGATGACGCAGGCGCGGCTGCACACCCGCGTCAACGATGGCGTCCGAGGCCTCCTCGAATCTCCTCCGCTGGTGACGGACCGATGCCGCGTCGGGAGTGTCGCCATCGGCCAGGTGCGACCACAGGCCCTCGACCTCGAGCACCCCCTCGTGCACCCCGACCTTGACTGCATCAATCAGCGACGGGAGTTCGTCGACGGACACGCCGTTGCGCGTCAGGCCCGTATCGACCTTGATGTGAATACGGGCACGTTGGCCGACCGCGCGGGCGGCAGCAACCACCTCATTCACCGCCCAGACAGATGACACCGAGATGTCGATCTCTGCCTCGACACACCTGACGATGTCGGGATCCCCCGGAGTCCACAACCAGGCAAGCACGCGACCCGAATCGCCAGACGCACGCAGCTGCAACGCCTCTGAGGGCAGTGCGACTCCGAGCCAGGTCAGCCCTTCATCACGTGCGACCCGAGCCACCGGAATCATGCCGTGCCCATAGGCATCCGCCTTGACGACGGCCATGACCTCGGCCTCGCCCGCACGACTGCGAAGCAGTCGGAGGTTGGCGCGGATGGCATCGAGATCCACGCGCGCGCATGCGCGATTCATGACGAGCCGCCATCGTTGGGCGCGATCCCGAATCGGGCCGCGTGCACGGCTGCCCCGACGCGCATCGCAATGTCGGGCGCCGTGACGGGTGCGTGCGCTGCCGCCAGTCGTCCGGCACACCCGTGGAGCCACACCGCGGCTGCGACCGCCTCTTCCGGATGGTCGAGATCGCCACGAGCGTGAGCCCCGGCCAGAACTCCCGTGAGAATTCCGGTCAGGACGTCCCCGGAGCCGGCGACGCCGAGGTCTGCAGTGCCCTCGATATCGATCCACACCTCACCTGCCGGGCCGGCCACGACTGTCCCCGCACCCTTGAGAAGCACGATGCACTGCAGCTCCCGAGCCGCGTCCACCGCGGCCTGCCGTCGATCCCCGACCCGGGCGAGGAGCTCTGGAAGCATCCCCTCGAATTCCCCGTCATGGGGTGTCAGGACCGTGATCAATCCGACGCGGAAGCGATCGCGCAGCCGTTCCCGGACATCTGCCGACGCCGCGACAACCGACAGGGCTCCTGCATCCAGCACGACGGGCACTGCCGCCGCGAGCGTCGCCAGCACGGTTGGCTCATCTGATTCCGCACCGGGGAAGCCCGAACCGCATCCCCACGCCGTGGCCCGCACCTGCTCGGCAGGCGAGGTTCCATCGACGACGACATCCGGGTAGTGCGAGACCACGAGCTCGGCCACGCCGTCACGCCGGTCCAGCAGGCGGACCATCCCGACATCGGAATGGCGAGCCGCTGCCGCGGCCAGCAGGGCCGCACCGCGGTACTCGGACGAGCCCACCGCCAGTCCGGCCACCCCCCGGCTGTACTTGTAGGCATCCTCCGCAGGCTCGGGGACCCACCTGTCGACGTCAACGGGCTCGATGATGCGGGCGACCGGTGCGTCATCGCCGAAGTCCAGGCCGATGTCCACGATCTGCACGGTGCCCGCGTGGATGCGCCCGGGTGCCACGAGCAGTCCGGCCTTCGCCGCACCGAAGGTGACCGTGACGTCAGCGTCGACCGCAGGTCCCTGCACCGCACCGGTGTCCGCGTTCACCCCACTGGGGACGTCCACGGCGACGATCAACGCACCGCTGCGCGATGCCACCTGCACGACGCGGTCAGCTTCGGGCCGAAGCCCGCCCGATCCACCGATGCCCAGGATTCCGTCCAGGACCAGGTCAGCTGCGAGGACGACACCATCGACCGCATCCTCATCACTGGCCGACACGAGTCGACCGCCGGCGGCCACCAGCGCTTCAGCGCCCTCGTGGTGGAACCGCTTCGACAGGGTTACCGCATCCACGCGACAGCCCCGACGTGCCAGGGTCGCCCCCGCCCAGAGAGCGTCTCCCCCGTTGTTTCCCGAACCCGCGAGGATCACGACACGAGAGCCGACCACGGCCCCCCGCACATCGCCCAGCAGCCGTGCACAGGACACCGCAAGGGCGTGCGAGGCGCGCTGCATGAGAGCCCCCGTCGGCACCTGCCGGAATGCGACCTCTTCGGCCGCACGAATAGCCGCGACGCTGCGAATGTCGATCATCCGCGCTCGCCTGCACCCGCGATGACGAAGGCCATGGCCATGTCTCCATCATGACTCACCGAGACCAGCCATCGCTCGATACCTCGGACGGACGCGGCCTCGGCGACGGTGCCGCTGACAAGGATGCGGGGCTCGCCGCGTTCGCCGGAGAGCACCTCGCAGTCATGCCAGGACAGACCAGTGGTGTCGACGAGAACCTTCGCAACCGCCTCCTTGACGGCCCATCGGCCGGCAAGGGACACCACCTGCTTGCGGTGAGCACCCGATGCCTCGATCTCCCGATCCGTGAAGACGCGCGTGACAAGGCCGGGCGTGCGATCGATGACCGCAGCGAAGCGACGGATGTCGACCAGGTCGACGCCGATGCCGACGACTCGGGCCGGCAGTTCCGGGAGCAGGACTACTCCACCGTGACGGACTTGGCGAGGTTGCGTGGCTGATCGACATCGTGGCCCTTCGCAGTGGCCATCTCGCAGGCGAACACCTGCAGCGGAACCGTGGACACCAGGGGCTGCATCAGGGTCGGAACGGCCGGAACCCGCACGATGTGGTCGGCGTAGGGGACGATCGTCTCGTCGCCCTCCTCAGCGATCGCAATGATCAGCGCCCCGCGAGCGCGGACCTCCTGAATGTTCGACACGATCTTGTCGTGCAGCACCGCCCGGCCCCGCGGGGACGGGACCACCACGATGACCGGTACGCCCTCCTCGATCAGGGCGATCGGACCGTGCTTGAGCTCGCCGGCCGGGAAGCCCTCCGCATGCATGTAGGCCAGTTCCTTGAGCTTCAGCGCCCCTTCAAGAGCGACCGGGAAGCCCACGTGACGGCCGAGGAACAGCACAGACCTCGAGTCCGCCAGCTCGCGTGCCAGCTCCCGCACATGCTCGGTGGTATCGAGCACCAGGTCGACCTTGCTGGGCATGTCGTCCAGGTCCGTCAGCACCGCACGGATCTCGTCCTCGAACATCGTTCCGCGGACCTGCGCCAGATACAGCCCGACCAGGTACGCCGCGATGATCTGCGTCAGGAAGGCCTTCGTCGACGCGACCGCGATCTCCGGACCCGCATACGTGTAGAGCACCGCGTCCGATTCCCGGGGGATTGTCGACCCGACTGTGTTGCAGATCGCCAGCGTGCGCGCACCCTGGGCCTTGGCATGGCGCAAGGCCATCAACGTGTCCATGGTCTCGCCCGACTGCGAGATCGCGATCACCAGCGAATCCGGACCCACGATCGGGTCGCGGTAACGGAACTCACTGGCCAGCTCCACCTCCACCGGGAGTCGAGTCCAGTGCTCGATCGCATATTTCGCGACCATTCCCGCATGCGCAGCCGTCCCACACGCGATGACGACGACCTTGGAGATATCCCGCAGCACAGCATCATTCAGGTCGGTCTCGTCTAGTTGAATCCGATGGTCCCTGCTGATCCGACCGCGCAACGCATCCGCCACAGCCTTCGGCTGCTCGGCGATCTCCTTCAGCATGAACAGATCGAAACCACCCTTCTCCGCCGCCGACGCATCCCAGTCGACGGTGAAAGGAGTTGCCTCGACCGGCTCACCTGCGAAGTCGGTGATCTGCACGCCCTCCGGAGTGAGTACGACGACCTGATCTTGTCCCAGCTCAAGTGCGTTTCGGGTGTGGTCGACGAAGGCTGCGACATCGGACGCCAGGAAGTTCTCCCCCTCGCCCACACCGACCACGAGCGGCGAGTTGCGCCGGGCGCCCACCACCAGATCGGGCTGCGCACGATCGAGGGCAACAAGGGTGAACGCGCCCTCCAGCCGGCGACAGACGCGCCGCATGGCTTCGGGCAGGTCGCCGTCAGCCAGGGGCACCTCGCGCGCCAGCATGTGTGCTGCGACCTCGGTGTCGGTCTCGGAGGCCAGATGAACGCCGGCCAGCGTCAGTTCCTCGCGCAGTTCCGCGAAGTTCTCGATGATTCCGTTGTGGATGACGGCGATCTGGGCATCCTCGCTCACATGCGGATGCGCATTGCTGTCCGTCGGCCCGCCATGCGTCGCCCACCGGGTATGGCCGATGCCCGTCGTCGACTCCGGAAGGGGGTCCGTGCCGAGGAGGCCCTCCAGATTGGCGAGCTTGCCAGCCTTCTTGCGGACCTCCAGGTGATCACCGCTGATGACGGCGACGCCCGCGGAGTCGTACCCGCGGTACTCGAGCCGGCGCAGGCCCGCAACCACGATCTCCAGGGCCTGCTTCTGCCCCACATAACCCACGATCCCGCACATAAGGGCGAGCCTATCGGCGCACACCTGCTGCCGGCCGAAGGGCGACCGAGGAGTCCCGTGGCCGGATAGCCTCGGGACATGCTCCAAGTCCGCGTGTCCGCACCCTCGGCGCTGGCCGATGGAGCTGAGGAGATCCTGCGCGACGGCACCAGCCTGGTGAGCCTCTCCCGCGAACGAGGCGCGAGTCTGGATCCGGAGGGGGACGTGCTGGTCGCGGTGCTCGAACGGGACGCCGTCAACGACGTCGTGCAGCGCCTAAACGAGCTGGGCATCTCCCAGGAGGGCTGCATCCTGATCCAGGACCCGGGCACGTGGGTCTCCCGGCGCGCGCTGAAGATCGAGCAGCGCTCCCCCGACGTGGACAACGTCGTGTGGCCTGAGGTCGTCGAGCAGGCCTACGAGCAGTCGAAGATCTCGCCCATGTTCCTGGCGTTCATGGTCATGGCAACGATGCTCGCGGCGATTGCTGTCATCACGAACTCGCCCATCCTCGTGGTCGGTGCCATGGTGCTGGGCCCGGAGTTCATGGCCGTGATCGCGCTCGGTCTGGCGCTTGTGCGCCGGCACCCGTCCTTGCTGCGTCAGGCATCCAGAACCCTCATCGTCGGCTTCGCCGCGTCCATCCTCGTCACCATGGTCTTCGTCGAGATCGCGCGATGGACGGGACTGGTGAGCCTCGATGATCTCAAGGCACCTCGTCCCGACGTGGCCTTCATCTACTCGCCGAACTGGTGGTCGCTCATCGTCGCTGTCATTGCCGCCACCGCCGGTGTCCTTGCGATCACCAGCTCGCGATCAACGGGGATCATCGGCGTCTTCATCTCCGTGACCACCATCCCCGCATCGGGGAACTTCGCCGTCGCCGCCGTCTTCGGCCTCTGGCACGAGGCTCTCGGGAGTGCAGCGCAGTTGGGCATCAACATCGCCGGCATGGCCCTCGCCGGATGGGCTGCTCTGGAACTGCGGGAAGTGATGTCGCGGCGGGTCAGTCGAGCGCTAGCTCAGCGCGCACAACGGCGGCAATATCGTCGGCGATAGCGGCCGCCTGCTCCTCGCTGGGAGCCTCCACCATGACGCGCACCACCGGCTCAGTACCGGACGGACGAAGCAGAACTCGACCCTGACCAGCCAACGCGACCTCCGCTGCACTCACCGATGCAGCGAGCGCTGCCGAGTCGAAGGTGCGTGCCTTGTCGACCCCTCTGACGTTGATCAGGACCTGCGGGAGCTTGGTCACCGATGATGCGAGCTCCTGCATGGACTTGCCGGTCTCCGAGAGCCGCGCGAGGAGATGCAGTGCGGTGAGAGTGCCATCCCCGGTGGTCGCATGATCGAGAAGGACCACGTGACCACTTTGCTCGCCGCCGATGGTGAATCCGCCGGCGCGCATCGCCTCCAGGACATAGCGGTCTCCGACGCCCGTCTCCACCAGCGAGATTCCCTCGCGTTCCATCGCAAGCTTGAAGCCGAGATTCGCCATCACCGTGGCCACCACGGTGTTGCCCGCCAGTTGGCTGTTGTCGCGCATGCCCATCGCCAGAATGGCCAGGATGTGGTCGCCGTCGATCACCGCGCCCGTGGTGTCGACAGCAAGGCACCTGTCCGCGTCACCATCATGCGCGATGCCGGCGTCCGCTCCATGCTCGACCACTGCGGCGATGAGGTCATCCATGTGCGTGGAGCCGCATCCGTCATTGATGTTGAGGCCATCAGGCGAAGCATGAATGGCGATGACGTCAGCACCAAGTCGCCGCATGGCCTCCGGAGAGACGACTGAGGCGGCGCCGTTGGCGCAGTCCACGACGACCTTGAGGCCGTTGAGACGACAGGAGACGGTGGAGAGCAGGTACTCGACGTAACGCGTCGCCGCCGAGTCGTCGGATCGCACACGTCCGACGGCAGCACCCGTGGGCCGGTCCCAGGGCTCGCGGAGCCGCTGTTCGATTGCGTCCTCAATTGCGTCGTCCAGCTTGTGCCCACCGCGGGAGAAGAATTTGATGCCGTTGTCCGGCATCGGATTGTGCGAGGCAGAGAGCATGACGCCTAGGTCGGCACCTGTCTCGGCCACGAACCAGGCAACGGCAGGCGTGGGCAGCGACCCCACCGTGACAACGTCGACTCCCGCACTGGCGAGTCCGGCCACCACGGCAGCCTCAAGGAACTCGCCGCTGGCTCGAGAGTCGCGCCCGACGATGGCGACCGGCCGATGCCCCGCGAACGCACCCGCATCAGCGAGTACGTGCGCGGCGGCAACGGACAAGTCGAGAGCAAGCTCGGCCGTGACCTCGCGATTGGCGAGGCCACGAACGCCATCGGTGCCGAAGAGGCGACCCACGGTCGACTAGCGCTTGCTGTATTGCGGAGCCTTGCGGGCCTTCTTCAGGCCGTACTTCTTGCGCTCCTTGGCCCGCGGGTCGCGGGTGAGGAAGCCGGCCTTCTTGAGGATGGGGCGGTTGCCCTCCTCGTCGATGCCGTTCAGCGCGCGGGAGATACCCAGACGCAGAGCACCGGCCTGGCCGGAGATGCCGCCGCCGTCAATACGGGCGAAGACGTCGAACTTGCCCTCGGCACCGGTGACGGTGAAGGGGTCGTTCACCTCCTGCTGGTGCACTTTGTTGGGGAAGTAGTCCTCAAGCGTGCGACCGTTGATCTTCCACTGCCCGGTGCCAGGCACCAGGCGAACGCGGGCAACGGCCTGCTTGCGGCGACCCGTCGCGGCACCAGGTGCCGTGACGACCTCGCGGTCGATGGTGGGGCGAGATGGGGTCTCGGAGGTGTACTCCGAGGGGGCCTCGGTCTCTTCCTCGATGGTCTCGTCGATGGTGGCCTCGGACACTGCCACTATTCCTCTCGTTGAATCCGCGCTGCTACTGCGCGACCTGGGTGATCTGGAACGCCTGCGGCTGTTGCGCGGCGTGGGGGTGCTCCGAGCCTTGGTAGACCTTGAGCTTCTTCAACTGCTGACGGCCGAGCTTGTTGTGCGGGAGCATGCCCTTGACGGCCTTCTCCACGGCCTTGCGCGAATCCTTCTCGAGCAGCTCGGCATACGAGGTGGCCGTGAGGCCGCCCGGCTGACCCGAGTGGCGGTAGGCCATCTTCTGCTCGCGCTTGGTGCCGGTGAGGGCCACCTTGTCAGCGTTGATGATGATCACGAAGTCGCCCATGTCCATATGAGGAGCGAAGGTCGGCTTGTGCTTGCCGCGCAGAAGCTGCGCAGCCTGGGTGGCCAGTCGGCCAAGAACGACGTCAGTGGCGTCGATGACGTGCCAGACGGGGGTGTTGTCTCCCGCCTTGGGGCTGTACGTGCGCATAGTGCCGCACCTGTCTCTCACTCGTAGGGACGTGGATTCTGCTCACTCACCGGACGGGCCTGGGCCCGTGCGGGAGAGTGCCGTACTGGGAGCCATCCCTGGCCCCAGGCTGCCGTGCAGACAGCAGCGCCCAAGGCTACTGGTAGGCGATCCCCACCTCCAAATCCGGGGTCCTTGGGCTGATGCCCGCGCGACAGGAATCCATCACTGGGGTGGATACACCAATCAGGTGTAGCGTCATCCACATGTCTCGGACGAACATCGACATCAATGACGACCTCGTGGAGATTGTCATGGTGCGCTACCGCCTGAAGACCAAGCGAGAGGCAGTCGACTACGCGCTGCGACACCTGGTGGGCCAGCCCATGACGAAAGAAGAGATGCTCGACATGTGCGGCTCGATACCCGACTTCGACGTGCCCGCTGACCCGACCGACTTCCAGCACGACTGGCATGACGACCCTCGCTGACACCTCGGTCTGGATAGATGGCATCCGATCGAGGGATTCGTGGCTGGCCTCGACCCTGGAAACTTCACAGAACGTCGCCTATACCGAGCCCATCCTCATGGAGTTCCTGATGGGAGCACGGAGCGACTCCGAGTGGACGAGTCTCCGGCGATTCATCACCGGCGGCGAGCTCATCCCCTTCGACTCGGCATGCGATTTCGAGGCTGCAGCCGCCATAAGTGGGTACGGACGCCACAGGGGACTCACCGTGGGAAAGGTCGACTGCCTGATCCTCGCTGTGGCACAGCGCACGGATGCAGCCTTCGCCACGCGGGATCGACGTCAGGCGGAACTCGGACGCCTGGTGGGCGTTGAACTCGTCTCCTAGTCCAGCGTGCGCAGGCTGCGCGTCTCTCGCTGCCGGGCCGCCCACTGCTCCTCAGGCGGGTAGCCGACCTCCTCCAGCACAAGCGGGAAGGCCGGCATCACCGTCACCCCGGAATCCTTGCCCCCGTGGGCCAGCACCTCACCGGGCCAGCCGACCGGGCGGCGTCCCTCCCCCACCGGAAGCATGGCGCCAACGAGAGAACGGACCATGGAGTGGCAGAAGGCATCGGCCTGCACCGTCATGACCGCCGTACCCGCCTCGTCCCTGTGCCAGTCGAGTCGCTGCAGCGTGCGGATAGTGGTCGCGAACTCGCGCTGCTTGCAGAAGGGCGCGAAGTCATGCTCCCCCAGCAGCGCCTGTGCCGCCGCGTTCATCGCACCAAGATCCACAGGCCGGTGATGGGGCAGGATGAGATGCCGGTGCAGCGGATCTGGCCCTCGAGGGTCGTCATTCACGCGGTACGTGTACCGCCGCCAGATGGCACCGAAGCGCGCATCGAACTCAGGTGACACCTGTTCGATTGCGATCACACGGATGTCGTCGGGCATCGCTCGGTTGATGCGACCGGCATCGACGCCATTCGGCCAGGAAGCCACATCCATGTGTGCCACCTGGCCTCGCGCATGCACCCCAGCATCCGTGCGTCCGGCGCACTGGATCTGCACCGGCTCACGGAACAGGTGCCCGAGAACCCGCTGCATCTCGCCCTGAACGGTGCGCAGGCCGGTGGCGGACGGCTGTGCCGCCCAACCATGGAAGTCACGGCCGTCATACGCAATCCGCAGGCGCAAACGGATCAGCCCGCCACCAGAGTCGGTGGCGGGCTGATCGGTGTCAGACGTGAGGCTCAGGCCTCGTCCTTCTTGTCGTCGGCCTCGGCCGCAGCCTCGACCTCCTCAGCGACCTCAGTGTCCGCACCGGCTGCCTCAGCGTCGACCGCAGCCTCCTCGGCCACGACCTCCTCCGCGGCAGCGGTCTCCTCGGCCTCAACCGCTGGGGAGGCCTGCTCGGCCTCAACCGCTGGGGAGGCCTGCTCGGCCTCCTTAGCAGCACGCTTCGTCGCACCAGTCGCCTCAGCCACGACCTGCTCGGCCATCGGCTCCACGAGCTCGATCACGGCCATGGGGGCGTTGTCGCCCTTGCGCGGACCGATCTTGGTGATGCGGGTGTAGCCACCGGGACGGCCGGCGTACTGCGGGCCGATCTCTGTGAACAGCACGTGCACGACCGACTTGTCGCGAACGACGGTCATGACGCGACGACGAGCGTGCAGGTCACCGCGCTTGGCGAAGGTGATCAGGCGCTCTGCGAGCGGGCGAAGGCGCTTGGCCTTGGCCTCGGTGGTGGTGATCCGGCCGTGCTCGAACAGCGCGGTGGCCAGGTTGGCCAGCATGAGCCGTTCGTGGGCCGGGCTGCCGCCGAGACGGGCGCCCTTGGTTGGCGTAGGCATGGGTTCTCCTCAGTGCTTTCTCGGCAGCCCTAGAGCTGCTCGTCCTCGGCAAACGCCAGGTCGTCGTCATCTTCATCGGTGTAGTAGACGGCAGCGCCGGGATCGAATCCAGGCGGGCTGTCCTTGAGTGCCAGGCCGAGGCCGGTGAGCTTGACCTTGACCTCGTCGATCGACTTCGCGCCGAAATTGCGAATGTCGAGCAGGTCGGCCTCGCTGCGGGTGATGAGCTCGCCCACGGTGTGGATGCCCTCACGCTTGAGGCAGTTGTACGAGCGGACCGTCATGTCCAGCTGCTCGATGGGTGTCGAGAGCTGCTCGGCCACGAACGCATCCGTCGGCGACGGACCGATGTCGATGCCCTCGGCATCCACATTCAGCTCGCGCGCCAGGCCGAAGAGCTCCACCAGCGTCTTGCCTGCCGAGGCAACGGCATCGCGAGGAAGCATGGAGGACTTGGTCTCGACATCGATGATGAGCTTGTCGAAGTCGGTGCGCTGCTCGACGCGAGTCGCCTCGACCTTGTAGCTGACCTTCAGGACGGGGCTGTAGATCGAGTCGACCGGGATGCGGCCGATCTCCTGGCCGGCCTGCTTGTTCAGCACCGCCGAGACATAGCCCCGCCCGCGCTCGACCACGAGCTCGATCTCGAGCTTGCCCTTGTCGTTCAGGGTGGCGATATGCAGATCGGGGTTGTGCACCTCGACGCCGGCCGGCGGCTGGATGTCGGCCGCCGTCACGGTCCCCGGTCCCTGCTTGCGCAGGTACATGACCACAGGCTCGTCATGCTCGGAGGAGATGACCAGCTGCTTGATGTTCAAGATCAGCTCGGTGACATCCTCCTTCACTCCCGGAACGGTCGTGAACTCGTGGAGGACACCATCGACGCGGATGCTGGTGACTGCTGCTCCGGGGATGGAGGACAGCAGCGTGCGGCGGATCGAGTTTCCGAGGGTGTATCCGAAACCCGGCTCCAGTGGCTCAAGGACGAACCGCGAGCGAAACTCGCTGATGGGCTCCTCGGTGAGCAGTGGGCGCTGACTGATAAGCACGATTGACTTCCTTCCCGCAACGACCGCTATTTGACGTCGCGAATCTCGGCCCCCGAGGGCCAGGAGCGATTACTTGGAGTAGAGCTCGACGATCAGCTGCTCGTTGACCTGCGTGTCGATGACGGCGCGGGCCGGGAGCGAGTGAACGAGGATGCGCATCTGCGAGGGGATGACCTCGAGCCACGCGGGCACGGGACGCTCGCCGATCTCGGCGTGGGCGACCACGAACGGGGTCATCTCGCGTGATCCGGGACGGACCTCGATGATGTCGTTCGGGGACACTCGGTACGACGGGATATTGACCTTCTGCCCGTTGACCATGAGGTGGCCGTGCGTGACCAGCTGGCGAGCCATGTCGCGAGACTTGGCGAAGCCGGCCCGGAAGACGACATTGTCCAGCCGTGACTCGAGGATCTGGAGCAGGTTCTCGCCCGTCTTGCCGGAGAGTCGCTGCGCCTCCTTGAAGTAGTTGGAGAACTGCTTCTCGAGGACGCCGTACATCCGGGTCGCCTTCTGCTTCTCACGAAGCTGGAGCAGGTACTCGCTGTCCTTGGAACGTCCGCGACCGTGCTGCCCCGGGGGGTAGGGACGCTTCTCGAACGGGCACTTCGGGGACTCGCACTTGGCACCCTTGAGGAAGAGCTTGGTCTTCTCGCGGCGGCACCGCTTGCAGTCGGCGTCTGTATAACGCGCCATGGTGGGTTTCTCCTAGGTTCTGGTGTGCGCGATCAGACGCGACGACGCTTGGACGGACGGGTGCCGTTGTGCGGGACCGGCGTGACATCGGCGATGGAGCCGACCTCAAGGCCGGTGGCCTGCAGTGAACGGATAGCGGTCTCTCGGCCGGAGCCGGGACCCTTGACGAACACGTCCACCTTGCGCATGCCGTGCTCCATGGCGCGACGGGCAGCAGCCTCCGCCGCAAGCTGAGCGGCGAACGGGGTCGACTTGCGGCTTCCCTTGAAGCCGACCTGCCCCGAACTCGCCCATGCGATCACCGCACCTGTGGGGTCGGTTATGGACACGATGGTGTTGTTGAACGTGCTCTTGATGTGAGCGTGGCCGTGGGCCACGTTCTTCTTCTCCTTGCGGCGGACCTTCTTGGCCGCGCCCGCCTTACCTGTGGGTGCCATGAGTCAAGTTCTCCAGATCTCGGGGCCGTTAGGCCTTCTTCTTGCCAGCGACGGTCTTGCGCGGACCCTTGCGGGTGCGGGCATTGGTGTGGGTGCGCTGGCCACGGACCGGGAGTCCCTTGCGATGACGCAGGCCCTGGTAGCAGCCGATCTCCACCTTGCGGCGGACGTCGGCAGCGACCTCGCGACGGAGGTCGCCCTCAACCTTGAGGTTCTCATCGATCCAGTCGCGGAGTGCGACGACGTGGTCATCGGTGAGATCCGCGGACCGCATGTTCGGGTCGATGCCCGTAGCGGCGAGGGCTTTGGCTGCCTGTGAGCGGCCGATGCCGTAGATGTAGGTAAGTGCGACGGCCATGCGCTTGTCGCGCGGCAGATCGACACCAACAAGTCGTGCCATGAGGCGTTCTCTCTTCTCTCTTCTCACACGGGGTATCGGTACAGCACCAGTCCTGCCCGCCCATTAGTCCTTCATGAGGCAGGTCCCCGGCCTCGTGTCCGGGGGTGTCGTCCCTCGGTGCGCACGAGCCACCGCGGGGGTCGGGTACTGCTTTTGTGTTCGGTCGATCAGGTTGTCTCCCCGACGACCGCGTCAGATGCTGAGTTCAGCCCTGACGCTGCTTGTGGCGAGGGTTCTCGCAGATCACCATGACGCGGCCGTGGCGACGGATGACCTTGCACTTGTCGCAGATCTTCTTGACGCTCGGCTGCACCTTCATGATGGCTCTTTCGCTTGGTTCGGTCGTGTAACAGTGGTCTGTCGGTTCTCGCTTGCTAGGCCTACTTGTAGCGGTAGACGATCCGTCCGCGGGTCAGGTCGTAGGGCGAGAGCTCCACGACTACCCGATCGTCCGGAAGGATTCGGATGTAGTGCATCCGCATCTTGCCGCTGATGTGCGCGAGCACCTTGTGCCCGTTGTCGAGCTCCACCCGGAACATCGCATTGGGCAGAGACTCGGTGATCGTGCCCTCGAGCTCGATCGCGCCGTCCTTCTTGCCCATGTCCTCAACTTCCGTTTGCTGTGCTCTGGTGGAGCGACTCAGGATTCCGCGCGCACACGCACATGCCCGTCTTCACGGGAAAGTGCAGGTGTGGAGGCGGGGAAGCCTGAAACCGACCGTCGGAGTCTACGGGTCGTGCCTTCCTTCACAAAATCCGGGGTCACCTGGACGGGCGCCGCCTCACGTGACGCGATCGATTCCCCGGTCGTAGGGGTCCATGCCGTCCGCCTCCAGCCGACCTACCGCCATCCGATATTCGGACTCGAAGGCCGCTGGATCTGGCACCCGAGAGCGCCACTTGTCCAGGCCAACCCGCTCTGCCGGCATCTGATCGTTGAAGAAGGCTCGCATGGTCGGATCGTCCGACAGGCCGAGGAAGTCGAGCACACGCTGGTAACTGGCCTCACGGTCCAGCACCACCAGATCCTCCAGCGAGAGGATGAGAACGGACGTGGCTGGCACCGTGCTCAGTCCCTGATGGGCACGGCGCATGCGCTTCTCCCACCAGGTGATCGCCTCAACGGGATCGTCCGGGCCCCATCGCTCAGCGATGACGGAGGCGGCCGTGCTCCGTCCGTCGCGAACCATCCAGATGAATCGGGTCTGTGGCCAGAATCGGTGAATGCGCGACGCGTTCGCGATGTTGGGCGGTGACGTGTCTATCCACATCTGCTCCCCCGCATCACCCCGTTGAGCACGAGCCATCCCGGTGAGAAAGGCCCGGCCGGCCCCAAGCGGGTCGACATCCAGTTGGTGATCGAGTTCGGCCAGCAGGCGATCGCGCTCCGTCTCGTCGATGCTCAGGTGCAGTCCGCTGTCCCGACCCAGGCGATTGGTGCGCAACCACCAGGGCCCGCGCATCCCTGCGTCGAACGCGGCCAGCCGATCGCGGGGGGATGAGCTGGAGCCGCCGAGCAGACGGCGCTTGGCCTTGGCCCCCTCGGGTCCGAGCACGAGGTCGAGCAGCCCGCCCTCCTTGTTGACGAACTTGACCTCCCTCGGCCAGCTCGCCCGCACCTGCGGATGACGATGCAGCAGGCCAGCGATCACCGTCGTGCCGCTGCGGCCGGTGCCACCAGCCATGATCGGCGTGATGGGGGCGGTCACGGGGAGACCAGCCGGGGGCCAGCGGCAGTTCGCATCTTTGACATCGCCGCGAGCATACCCAGCGCAGCACTCAGGCTGGCGAACGCTCGTGCACCGAAACGCCTGTCGCCTCGAGTCGTTCCACCGCAGTGCGGTACCTGCGCTCGAAGTCACTCGCATCGGGAACCCGGTCGCGCCAGCCGTCCAGCCTGACCCGATCTGCCGGCATGCGCCGCTCGAAGAACCGCCGGGTCGCGGGATGGTCCTCCAGACCCAGAAAGGACAGCACCCGGCCATACGTGCCTTCGCGGTCCAGCACCACCAGATCCTCCAGCGACACCACCAGCACCGCATCGTCCGGCACCGCCGACGCACCGAGGTGGGCCCACCTGAGGTTTCGCTCCCACCAGGCGATGGCCTCGGCTGCACCGTCAGGCCCCCAGCGCTCTGCCATCACCGAGGCGGCAGTGGCTCGGCCATCGCGCACCATCCAGATGAACCGCGCCTGCGGCAGGAGTCGGTGAATGCGCGCGGCCTCGGCAATGTTGGGCGGCGAGGTGTCCAGCCACCAGGACTCTCCCGCATGCTGGTGCTGTGCGCGGATTAACCGTTCGGTGAAGAGGCGGCCCGCGGACAGGGAGTCCATCGCATCGAGATCGGTGAGGAATTGATCGACCAGGGCATCTCGCGCTGACTCGTCCATGCACAGATGCAGTCCGCTCGAATCACCCTTGCGGTTGGACCTCTCCCACCACCGTCCACGCATCTGCCGAGTGAAGGTCGACTTCAGCGCACGATGCTGAAGCGCGGGGACCAGCCCCAGCGCCCGCGACCGCATGCTGACCTGACGTCGAGCGCCTGCACCGACGCAGATGTCGAGGACTCCCCCGGGTTCCGTGAGCACCTTGATCTCACGCGGAACGCTCGCACGAGCCTCGGGGTGCCGGCCGATCAGGCCAGCGATCACGGTCGTGCCGCTGCGGCCGGTGCCACCCGCCATCGCCGGCGTGGGTTCGAAAGACACCTCTGCCTCGGAGGCAGAAACGAGGGCCGAACCGAACATCACCTCGACCCTAGCGACACTCGCGCTCTCAGCCGAGGGGACGGCGCCACAGGCGTGTCACCGCACGAGCACCCGCATCACAGGTGCACGTCGTCAAGGGCAGTCAGTACCCAGGGACCAGCGTCCGTGATGGCGACCGTGTGCTCCCAGTGGGCTGCGCGCCCACCATCGAGCGTGGACACCGTCCACGCATCCGCCTGCACGCCCACGTCCGGAGATCCCAGGACCACCATCGGCTCGATGGCCAACGCCATGCCGGCTCGCAGCACCGGACCGCGTCCGGGAGATCCGTAGTTCAGGATGTGCGGATCCATGTGCATGCGGGATCCGATCCCGTGACCGCCGTACTCCTCGACGATTCCGTAGTCCGCCCCGGCACTGACGATGGTCGTCTCGATGGCGTGGCTGATATCGGTCAGGTGGGCGCCCACCATCGCCTGCGCCAGGCCCGCCCAGAGGGATTCCCTGGTGACCCGGCTGAGCTCACGGAGCTCGGGCGCGACATCACCGATCTCGATCGTGATCGCCGCATCCCCGTTCCACCCGTCGATGATCGCGCCGAAGTCCACGGACAGCAGGTCTCCGTCATGCAGGACGCGATCTCCCGGGATGCCGTGCACCACCTCGTCGTTGACGGATGCGCAGATCACACCGGGATAGGGAACGGCGCCGTGGGCCTTGTAGCCGAGGAAGGAGGATGTCGCACCGTGGTCGGACAGCACATCGCGCGCGATCGAATCCAACTGGCCGGTCGTGACACCCGGCTCAGCGGCGAGGTCTATCGCGCTGAGCGCACGAGCCACCACCAGACCGGCCTGACGCATGACGTCGAGCTCGGTACGGGACTTGATCTCGATAGCACTGCGGCGGCCGAACACTCAGTCAGGCCTCGATGTTGAGGGCCGCGGTGACGCGACCAGTGACATCATCGATGGCGCCCAGGCCATCCACCTGAACGAGCAGGCCCTGAGACCGGTACATCTCAATGAGTGGGGCGGTCTGCTCGAAGTACACCTCGAGACGTCGGCGGATGACATCCTCAGTGTCGTCGCTGCGGCCCTGCTCGCTCGATCGCTTGACCAGGCGGGAGACCACCTCGTCCAAGTCCACTGTGAGCTCCAGCACCGCATCGAGCTTCTGCGATGCAGACGCCAGCATGGCGTTCAGTTCGCCCACCTGCTCGACCGTACGCGGATAGCCGTCCAGCAGGAATCCCGCCCGGCAGTCATCGTGCGTGATGCGATCGCGAACCATGGCATTCGTGACGCCGTCAGGGACGTACTCGCCGGCGTCCATGTAGCGCTTGGCTTCCACGCCCAACGGCGTTCCGGCACTCACGTTGGCCCGGAAGATGTCGCCGGTGGAGATGTGCGGAACGCCGAGCATGGCGGAGATGACCGCAGCCTGAGTGCCTTTGCCCGCCCCCGGGGGGCCCATCATGACCAGTCTCATTAGCGCAGGAACCCCTCGTAATTCCGCTGCTGAAGTTGCGCCTCGATCTGCTTGACCGTGTCGAGGCCGACACCCACGATGATCAGCAGGCTGGTGCCGCCGAAGATGAAGTTGCTTCCCACGCCGAGGAAGCCGAAGGCGAAGACCGGAAGAACGGCGATCAGACCAAGGTAGATGGAACCCGGGGCCGTGAGACGGGTCAGGACATAGTCGAGGTACTCCGCGGTCGGCCGACCAGCGCGGATGCCGGGGATGAATCCGCCGTACTTCTTCATGTTGTCCGCCACGTCAACCGGGTTGAACGTGATCGAGACGTAGAAGTAGCAGAAGAACACGATCAGCGCGAAGTAGAACGCCAGATACCAGGTGCCCTGTCCCGTGCCCAGATTCTGCTGGACCCAGATCGACCACTCCGCCTGGCTTCCGGTCAGCTGCACCAGCAGCACCGGCAGGAACAGCAGGGAGGAGGCGAAGATGACCGGGATGACACCGGCCATGTTGACCTTGAGCGGGATGTAGGTCGACGTGCCTCCGTACATCCGCCGCCCGACCATGCGCTTGGCGTACTGCACCGGGATGCGCCGCTGAGCCTGCTCGACGAACACCACGAACGCGACCACGGCGAGGCCGACCAGGAGGGTCATGCCGAACGGGAAGATGCCCTGGCTGCCGTAGACCGACGCGAACTGCGCCGGAATGGTCGCGATGATCGAGGTGAAGATCAGTACCGACATGCCGTTGCCGACACCACGCTCAGTGATCAACTCGCCGAACCACATGATCACAGCCGTGCCGGCGGTCATGACGGTGATCATGACCAGGATGACCCAGACCGAGTCGTTCGGAATCACTGCCTCGTTGCAGCCGCTGAAGAGCGCCCCTGGGGTGCGCGCAAGCGAGAGGATCGCCGTGGACTGCAGGATCGCGAGACCGATAGTGACGTACCGGGTGTACTGCGTGATCTTCGCCTGACCTGCCTGGCCGTCCTTCTTCAGCGTCTCCAGACGCGGAATGACGACGACCAGCAACTGAAGAATGATGCTCGCGGTGATGTACGGCATGATGCCGAGCGCGAACACGGACAGTTGCAGGAGCGCACCACCGGAGAACAGGTTGATGAGTGCGTAGACCGAATTGTCCTGCACGACATCGATACACCGCTGAATGGCGGCGTAGTCGACTCCCGGAGTCGGCAGTACCGCTCCCAGGCGATAGACACCGAGCAGCGCCAACGTGAAGAAGATCTTCTTCCGAAGGTCCGGTGTACGCAGGGCAGCCCCGAACGCACTGATGTGCACTTAGCCTCCTGCTGGTCCGTGATGAGTCATGCGGTGTCGACAAGACTCCCCGAGGGGAGCCTTCACGGTACTAGAGGACCGTGATCGACCCACCGGCTGCTGTGATCTTGTCACGGGCCGAGTCAGAGAACGCATCCGCGCTCACGGTCAATGCGACCGAGATCTCACCCTGGCCAAGAACCTTGACGGGCTGTCCCTTGCGGACCGCCCCCTTGGCGACGAGCTCCGCAACGCCAACGGTGCCACCCTCGGGGAAGAGCTTCCCCAGCGCGGCGACGTTGACCACCTGGAACTCGACCTTGGCCGGGTTGGTGAAGCCCTTGAGCTTGGGCAGACGCATGTGCAGCGGCATCTGACCGCCCTCGAAGTTCGCAGGCACCTGGTAACGGGCCTTCGTGCCCTTGGTGCCTCGACCCGAGGTCTTGCCCTTGGATGCCTCGCCACGACCCTTACGGGTCTTGGCGGTCTTGGCGCCCGGTGCGGGGCGCAGATGATGAACCTTGAGTGCCATGGTCAGTCGACCTCCTCGACTACGACAAGATGCGACACGGTGTTGACCATGCCGCGGATCTCGGGACGGTCTTCCTTGACGACGGTGTCGCCGATCCGCTTGAGCCCCAGCGAGCGAAGCGTGTTGCGCTGTCCGCTGGTGCCGCCGATCTCGGACTTCTTCTGAGTCACCTTCAGGCGTGCCATTACGACGTCACCCCCGCGCGAGCGCGCAGCAGAGCAGCCGGAGCCACGTCCTCGATGGGCAGGCCGCGACGTGCGGCAACCGCCTCAGGGGATTCCAGGCCCTTGAGCGCCGCGACCGTCGCATGCACGACGTTGATCGCGTTGTCCGAGCCCATCGACTTGCTGAGGATGTCGTGAATGCCTGCACACTCCAGAACCGCACGCACCGGGCCACCGGCGATGACGCCGGTACCGGGAGAGGCGGGACGAAGCATGACGACTCCGGCGGCAGCCTCGCCCACGATGGGGTGAGGGATGGTGCCCTGGATGCGGGGGACCCGGAAGAAGTGCTTCTTGGCCTCCTCGACGCCCTTGGCGATCGCGGCCGGCACCTCCTTGGCCTTCCCGTATCCGACACCGACCATGCCGTCGCCGTCACCGACGATGACGAGGGCAGTGAAGCTGAAGCGACGACCGCCCTTGACGACCTTGGCAACACGATTGATGGCGACGACCCGCTCGACGTACGTGGACTTCTCCTCGCGAGGGGCGCGATCCTTGCGCTCCCGGCGATCGCCACCGCCACCACTGCGGCGCGATGTTTCTGACATCTGGACTACCTCTTCCTAGAAGTTCGTACGTCGTTAGAGGGACAGGCCGGCTTCGCGTGCACCGTCAGCAACGGCAGCGACCCGACCGTGGTACTTGTTGCCGCCACGGTCGAAGACAACGGCCTCGATGCCCGCCTTCTTGGCGCGCTCGGCGACCAGCTGGCCCACCTTGCGAGCCTTGGCCGTCTTGTCGTCGCTCGCGCCGCGGAGGTCCGCCTCCATGGTCGACGCCGATGCGATGGTCACGCCCTGGCTGTCGTCGACGACCTGGACCAGCATGTGCCGAGCCGATCGGGTGACGACCATCCGGGGACGGACTGCCGTGCCCGTGACCTTCTTGCGCACGCGCAGGTGACGACGCGCACGCCCCACGCTTGTGCGGGTGCGGGTGCCCAGTTTCGGGGCGAAGGAACTCATTACTTGCCCGCCTTTCCGGCCTTGCGGCGAACAACTTCGCCCTCGTACCGCACACCCTTGCCCTTGTAGGGCTCGGGCTTGCGGATCTTGCGGATGTTGGCAGCGACCTCGCCGACCTTCTGCTTGTCGATGCCCTTGACCTTGAACTTGATCGGGCTCTCGACCTCGAAGCTGATGCCCTCCGGCGCCTTGACAACGACCGGGTGGCTGAAGCCCAGCAGCAGTTCCAGATCCGTGCCCTTCGCCGCAACACGGTAGCCCGTGCCCACGATCTCCAGGCCCTTCTCGTAGCCCGTGGTCACACCGGTGACCATGTTGGCCACGAGCGTGCGGGTGAGGCCGTGGCGGGCGCGCGAATCGCGCTCGTCATCGGGACGCGTGACGAGCAGCGCGCCGTCCTCCTGGGACACGATGATGGGCTCGACGACCGTCAGGCTCAGCGAGCCCTTCGGGCCGACCACAGTGAGATCGCGACCGGTGATGGTCGCGGTGACGCCCGCGGGAATCTCCACGGGCTGGCGTCCGATGCGTGACATGCCGGCCCTCCCTACCAGACGTAGGCGAGGACTTCCCCACCTACGCCCTTCTTTGCGGCCTGGCGGTCCGTGAGCAGACCCGACGAGGTGGACAGGATGGCGATGCCGAGGCCGCCGAGCACGCGCGGAAGCGAGGTGCTCTTCGCGTACACCCGCAGGCCGGGCTTCGAGACGCGGCGAAGGCCCGCGATGGAGCGCTCGCGCGAGGGACCGTACTTGAGGTTCAGGGTGAGGGTCTTGCCCACCTCCGCCTCCTGCACGTCCCAGCTGGCGATGTAGCCCTCGCGCTGGAGGATCTCGGCGATGCTCGCCTTGATCTTCGAGTGCGGCATGGCCACGGTGTCGTGGTACGCGGAATTGGCATTGCGCAGTCGCGCAAGCATGTCCGCAATGGGGTCGGTCATTGTCATGTTCTTGGCCTGAGGCCTTCCTCGCTGCGGTTTCCGCTGTGCGGACCTTCAGCGTCGTGGTTTACCAGCTGCTCTTGGTGACGCCCGGCAGTTCGCCGGCATGCGCCATTTCCCGGACGCATACGCGACAGAGGCCGAACTTGCGGTAGACCGAGTGGGGCCGTCCGCACTTGTTGCACCGGGTGTAGGCCCGGACCTTGAACTTCGGGGTCTTCTGCTGCTTCTGAATCAGAGCTTTCTTCGCCATGTGGCTCAGGCCTCCTTGAAGGGGAATCCGAGAAGGCGAAGCAGGGCGCGGCCTTCCTCATCGTTCTTGGCAGTGGTCACCACGGTGATGTCCATGCCGCGGACGCGATCGATCTTGTCCTGGTCGATCTCGTGGAACATCGACTGCTCGTTCAGACCGAACGTGTAGTTGCCGTGACCATCGAACTGCCGGGGAGACAAACCGCGGAAGTCGCGGATGCGGGGCAGCGCGACCGACAGCAGTCGATCGAGGAACTCCCACATGCGGTCGCCACGGAGCGTGACGTGGGCACCGATGGGCTGGCCCTCACGCAGCTTGAACTGCGCGATGGACTTGCGGGCCTTGGTCACCTGGGGCTTCTGGCCGGTGATCTCGGTCAGATCGCGGATGGCGCCCTCGATCAACTTGGAATCGCGTGCGGCATCGCCCACGCCCATGTTGACGACGATCTTGGTCAGCCCGGGCACCTGCATGATGTTCGGGAAGGAGAACTCCTCGCGCAGGGCGGGCGAGATCTCCTCGCGGTACCGCACCTTCAGGCGCGGAGCGGTGGTGTCTGTGGTCGCAGTCATGTCAGTCCTCAGTTGTCCCTCTAGAGATCTTTGCCAGTGCGACGGGAGATGCGGACATTGCGTTCCGCCTCGTAGGTGGAGCCGTCGCTGCGGCGCTTCTCCACCGACTCCTTGCGGTAGCCGACGCGCGTGGGACGGCCATCCTCCGGATCAACGATCATCACGTTGGACACGTGGATGGGTGCCTCGGTCGTCACGATGCCGCCGGTCTTGGCGCCACGACTGTTCTGTCCCACCTTGGTGTGCTTCTTGATGCGATTCACGCCTTCGACGATGATGCGGTCGGCCTCGGGGTAGACCTCGATGACCTTGCCCTTCACGCCGCGATCCTTGCCCGTGATCACCTGGACCAGGTCGCCCTTGCGGATGTTGAGAGCCATGGCTACAGCACCTCCGGCGCCAGCGAGATGATCTTCATGAACTTCTTCTCGCGCAGCTCGCGACCCACCGGGCCGAAGATGCGCGTTCCACGAGGCTCGCCGTCGCCCTTGAGGATGACGGCAGCGTTCTCGTCGAAGCGAATGTAGGAGCCGTCGGCACGCCGACGCTCCTTCTTGGTACGGACGATGACGGCCTTGACGACCTCGCCCTTCTTCACGCCGCCACCGGGGATGGCGTCCTTGACCGTGCACACGACGACATCACCGATGCCTGCGTAACGACGGCCCGAGCCACCGAGGACCCTGATGACAAGGACCTCCTTGGCACCGGTGTTGTCGGCGACTCGAAGTCGCGACTCCTGCTGAATCACTGCATTCTCCTGATCGTCTGCCGGTTCTCGCGAGAGCCTGGCGGAACTTTGGTGGTGACTACTTGGCCTTTTCGAGGATCTCGACCACGCGCCAGCGCTTGGTCGCAGAGGTCGGGCGCGTCTCCATGAGGAGTACCCGGTCGCCCACACCTGCGGTGTTGGCCTCGTCGTGCGCCTTCAGCTTGCTCGTCCGGCGGACGACCTTGCCGTACAGCGGATGCTTGAAGCGGTCCTCGACCGCCACCACGACTGTCTTCTCCATCTTGTCGCTGACCACCAGCCCCTCGCGGGTCTTGCGGTAGCCACGAGCTGTGTCCGTCACGCCTGCCTCATTCGCGCTCATGCGACACCTGCCGTGCCGTCGTTGATGTCAACCGGCGTGATGCCGAGCTCCCGCTCACGCAGGATGGTGTAGATGCGAGCGATGTCCTTGCGGACCGCGCGAAGCCGGCCGTGGTTCTCGAGCTGACCCGTCGCGCCCTGGAATCGGAGGTTGAACAGCTCCTCCTTGGCCTCACGCAGCTTCGACGTCAACTCTGCATCGTCGAGATTGCGCAGTTCGCCGACCTTGGTGCCTGCGGACATCAGTTCTCACCTGCCTCATCGCGCCGAACGATCCGGCACTTCATCGGGAGCTTGTGCATTGCTCGGGTCAACGCCTCGTGCGCGACCTTCTCGTCCGGGTAGGACAGCTCGAACATGACGCGACCCGGCTTCACGTTGGCGACCCACCACTCCGGCGAGCCCTTACCCGAGCCCATGCGGGTCTCAGCGGGCTTCTTGGTCAACGGGCGGTCCGGGTAGATGTTGATCCAGACCTTGCCGCCTCGGCGGATGTGGCGCGTGATGGCGATACGAGCGGACTCGATCTGCCGGTTCGTCACGTAGGAGGGCTCCAGTGCCTGGAGACCGTACGTGCCGAACGTCACCTCTGTGCCGCCCTTGGCCACACCGCGACGAGTCGGGTGGTGCTGCTTGCGGTGCTTCACTCTGCGGGGAATCAGCATGACTAGCCCTCCTGAGCTTCCGTGACGGGCTCAACCACGGCCTCGCCGGTCGCCTCTTGTGCAGCCTGCTCGGTCGCGGCCACGGCCACGGCCTCGTCATCACGACGCGGACGGCGCGGACGCTCCGGACGCGAGCGGGGACCGGACAGGCGCGCCTGCGCTGCTGCCGCCTCACGCTCGGCGCGGGACCCCAGCGCCTCACCCTTGTAGATCCACACCTTCACGCCGATGCGACCGAAGGTGGTGCGAGCCTCGTAGAAGCCATAGTCGATGTCCGCACGCAGTGTGTGCAACGGAACGCGACCCTCGCGGTAGAACTCCGTGCGGGACATCTCGGCGCCACCCAGGCGACCGGAGACCTGCACTCGGATGCCCTTGGCACCACTCTTCATCGTCGTCTGCATGCCCTTGCGCATAGCGCGGCGGAAGGAGACGCGGCTCGACAGCTGCTCGGCAATGCCCTGAGCCACCAGCTGCGCCTCGATCTCGGGGTTCTTGACCTCGAGGATGTTCAGCTGCACCTGCTTGCCCGTGAGCTTCTCGAGATCGCCGCGGATGCGGTCGGCCTCGGCGCCACGGCGGCCGATGACGATGCCGGGGCGCGCGGTGTGGATGTCGACCCGCACGCGCTCACGCGTCCGCTCGATCTCCACTCTCGCGATGCCCGCACGCTCCATACCCGTCGAGAGCAGCTTGCGGATCTGGACGTCCTCCTGGACGTAATCCCGGTAGCGCTGACCCGGCTTGGAGCTGTCAGCGAACCAACGGGAGTTGAAGTCCGTCGTGATGCCGAGTCGGAAGCCGTTCGGATTGATCTTTTGACCCACGTCGGTCAGCCCTTCTGCTCTGCTTGCGCGCCATCGGAGACGATGACGGTGATGTGGCTGCTGCGCTTGCGAATGCGGTAGGCACGACCCTGCGCACGGGGACGAATGCGCTTCATCGTCGGGCCCTCATCGACATAGGCCTGGCTGACGACCAGCGACCGTGCATCCATCGCATGGTTGTTCGTCGCATTGGCAACAGCGCTGTCAAGCACCTTGCCGATGGGCTCGCTCGCTGCCTGCGGCGCGAACTTGAGCATCGCCTGGGCGTCGGTCACGTTCATGCCTCTGATGAGGTCAATGACGCGGCGCGCCTTCATGGGCGTGACGCGGACGTACCGCGCCTGGGCCCTGGCTTCCATGTCTTTCCCCTTGCTTTCGGTCTGCTGCTGTGTGGTCTGGTGTCGTGCTGGTGCGGGTGGTCCTGAGCGGACCGCGGTGTGCCCAAGGGCCCGCCGACTAGCGCCTCTTCGCCTTGCGGTCGTCCTTGATGTGACCCTTGAACGTGCGCGTCGGCGCGAACTCGCCGAGCTTGTGCCCGACCATGTTCTCCGACACGAACACGGGCACGTGCTTGCGCCCATCGTGCACGGCGATCGTGTGTCCGAGCATCGCCGGAACGATCATCGAGCGACGTGACCAGGTCTTGATCACGTTCTTCGAGCCAGCCTCGTTCTGCGCGTCCACCTTCTTCATGAGGTGGCCGTCAACGAACGGGCCCTTCTTCAGGCTGCGAGGCATCTGCTATCCCTAACGCTTCTTGCCGGACTTGCGGCGACGGACGATGAACTTGTCGCTGGCCTTGTTGGCCTTGCGAGTGCGACCTTCGGGCTTGCCGTTCGGGTTGACCGGGTGACGGCCACCTGACGTCTTGCCCTCGCCGCCACCATGCGGGTGATCGACCGGGTTCATGGCCACGCCTCGAACGGTCGGGCGCTTGCCCTTCCAGCGCATACGGCCGGCCTTGCCCCAGTTGATGTTGGACTGCTCGGCGTTGCCCACCTCGCCGACCGTTGCGCGTGAACGCAGGTCGACGTTGCGGATCTCACCGGACGGCATGCGCAGCTGTGCGTACGGGCCGTCCTTGGCCACCAGCTGCACCGAAGCACCGGCCGAGCGAGCGATCTTCGCGCCGCCGCCTGGCTTGATCTCGACGGCGTGAATCACGGTGCCGACCGGGATATTTCGCAGCGGCAGGTTGTTGCCCGGCTTGATGTCGGCCGTCGGGCCGGTCTCGATCGGGTCGCCCTGCTTGAGCTTGTTTGGCGCGATGATGTATCGCTTCTCGCCATCGGCGTAGTGCAGAAGAGCGATGCGCGCGGTGCGGTTGGGGTCGTACTCGATGTGAGCGACCTTGGCCGGCACGCCGTCCTTGTCTGCACGACGGAAGTCGATGACGCGGTAGGCGCGCTTGTGACCGCCACCTTGATGCCGCGTCGTGATCTTGCCCGAGTTGTTGCGGCCGCCCTTCTTGGGCAGCGGCCGCACGAGCGACTTCTCCGGCTCTGACCGGGTGATCTCGACGAAGTCGGCCACGCTGGAGCCACGACGCCCCGGCGTTGTCGGCTTGTACTTGCGGATTCCCATAGCTGTCTTTCCGTCTCGTGAGTGGAAGGCCTGTCAGATACCCGGTCAGGAGACCGGGCCTCCGAAGATGTCGATGCGGTCACCCGCGGCCACGGTCACGATGGCGCGCTTGGTCGCAGCGCGACGGCCGTAGCCGAAGCGGGTGCGAATTCGCTTGCCCTCGCGGTTGTTGGTGTTGACGTTGGTGACCTTGACGCCGAAGACGTCCTGAACGGCCAGCTTGATCTGCGTCTTGTTCGCATCGGTCGACACCAGGAAGGTGTACTTGTTCTCGTCGAGGAGCGAGTAGCTCTTCTCGGAGATCACCGGGGCGATCAGGATGTCGCGGGGATCGGCGATCTTCATTCGGCGGCCTCGCTTTCGGTTGCCACGGCCTTGACCGACTTGCCCGTTGCCGGGCCAGCGAGGAAGGCCTCGAGAGCAGCGGAGGTGAAGACCACCTGATCGCTGCACAGGACGTCGTAGGTGTTGAGCTGATCTACGTAGAGGACGTGCACGGCCGGCACGTTGCGCAGGCTCAGCGCCGAGTTGTCGTCCTCGCGATCGATGGCGATCAGCAGTGCGCCCTCGACCTCAAGGGCCTTGATCGCCTGCAGCGCAGCCTTGGTGGACGGGGTCTCGCCGGGAACGAACTCGGTGATGACGTGAATGCGACCCTCACGAGCCCGATCTGACAGGGCGCCCCGAAGTGCGGCAGCCTTCATCTTCTTGGGAGTGCGCTGGGCGTAGTCACGGGGAGTGGGGCCATGCACCACTCCGCCGCCGGCGTACTGAGGCGCACGGATCGAGCCCTGACGGGCGCGGCCGGTGCCCTTCTGCTTGTACGGCTTGCGGCCACCGCCACGAACCTCGGACCGATTCTTGGTGTCATGCGTGCCCTGGCGGGCCGCGGCCAGCTGGGCGACGACAACCTGATGGATCAGCGGGACGTTGACCGGCACGTCGAAGATCTCTGCCGGCAGCTCAACCGAGCCCGATGTCTTGCCCGCGGGGGTGCGAACGTCAACGGCGGTCATGCCTGGTTCTCCTTCGCAGAAGTGCGGACGAACACGAGGCCGCCCTTGGGTCCGGGAACCGCACCCTTGATCAGCAGCAGGCCACGCTCGGCGTCAACGCCGGCGACCTGGAGATTCTGAGTGGTCTGACGTGCGCCGCCCATACGGCCAGCCATCTTCATGCCCTTGAACACTCGTCCCGGGGTGGCGCAGCCGCCGATCGAACCGGGTGACCGGTGCTTGCGCTGCACACCATGGGAGGCGCGCAGGCCATGGAAGCCGTGACGCTTCATGACACCCGCGAAACCCTTGCCCTTGGTGGTGCCCACCACGTCGATGGTCTGGCCGGTCTCGAAGGTCTCGACCCCGAGCTCCTGGCCGAGGGTGTACTCGGACGCATCCTCGGTCCGCATCTCGACCAGATGACGACGCGGCGTCACGCCAGCCTTGGCGAAGTGACCCGCCTGGGGCTTGTTGACCTTGCGGGGATCGATCGCGCCAAAGGCGATCTGCACGGCCGAGTAGCCGTCCGTCTCCGGGGAGCGGACCTGGGTGACGACGCAGGGGCCGGCCTTGACCACAGTTACCGGGACGACCTTGTTGTTCTCGTCCCAGATCTGAGTCATGCCGAGCTTCTCGCCCAGGATGCCCTTCACGTTGGTGCCCATCAGTGTTCCTTGCCTCGTGGTCTACAGGTCAGAGCTTGATTTCGATGTCGACGCCCGCGGGGAGGTCGAGTCGCATGAGCGAGTCCACCGTCTTCGGGGTCGGATCGAGGATGTCGATGAGACGCTTGTGGGTGCGCATCTCGAAGTGCTCGCGGCTGTCCTTGTACTTGTGCGGCGAGCGGATGACGCAGTAGACGTTCTTCTCCGTCGGCAGCGGCACCGGGCCTGCGACCTTTGCGCCCGTGCGCGTCACCGTCTCGACGATCTTCTTCGCCGAGGTGTCGATGACCTCATGGTCGTAGGCCTTGAGCCGGATGCGGATCTTCTGTCCCGCCATGGTGGCTGGTGTCCTTACTCGTGTAGTGCCGCTACTGAGGTGGCGTTCTGGATATGCCTTGGGGTGGTGCTGGTCCCCGGTTTCGTGGGAGGCAGCGGATCGCGCCGCCCCCCACGAAGTTCCAGGGATCCGAGGAACTACTTCAGGATCTTGGTGACCCGACCGGCGCCCACCGTGCGGCCACCCTCGCGGATGGCGAAGCGCAGGCCGTCCTCCATGGCGATCGGCTGGATCAGCTCGACCGACATGTCGGTGTTGTCGCCCGGCATGACCATTTCCTTGCCGTCAGGCAGGGTCACGACGCCGGTGACGTCCGTGGTCCGGAAGTAGAACTGCGGACGGTAGTTGTTGAAGAACGGCGTGTGACGGCCGCCCTCGTCCTTCGAGAGGATGTAGACCTGAGCCTCGAAGTCGGTGTGCGGGGTGATGGACCCGGGCTTGCAGCACACCTGCCCACGCTCGACGTCCTCGCGCTTGGTGCCGCGCAGGAGCAGGCCCACGTTCTCGCCAGCCTGGCCCTCGTCGAGCAGCTTGCGGAACATCTCGACGCCGGTGACGATCGTCTTGGTAGCCGGTCCCGGGCGGATGCCGACGATGTCGATCTCCTCGTTGACCTTGACGATGCCACGCTCGATACGACCGGTGACGACGGTGCCGCGACCGGTGATGGTGAAGACGTCCTCGACGGGCATGAGGAACGGCTTGTCGATCTCACGCTCGGGGGTCGGGATGTACTCGTCCACCGCGTTCATGAGCTCGAGGATCGAGCCGGCCCACTTCTCGTCACCGTTCAGTGCCGGGAAGGCAGCCACGCGCACGACGGGGATGTCGTCGCCGGGGAACTCGTACGTGGAGAGGAGCTCGCGCACCTCCATCTCGACGAGCTCGATGAGCTCCTCGTCGTCGACCATGTCGCACTTGTTGAGCGCGACGACGATCGAGGGAACGCCGACCTGGCGGGCCAGGAGGACGTGCTCCTTGGTCTGCGGCATCGGGCCGTCGGTGGCGGCGACAACGAGAATCGCGCCGTCCATCTGGGCCGCACCGGTGATCATGTTCTTGATGTAGTCGGCGTGGCCGGGGCAGTCGACGTGCGCGTAGTGACGCGCCTCGGTCTGGTACTCGACGTGCGCGATCGAGATCGTGATGCCGCGCTGACGCTCCTCAGGAGCCTTGTCGATCATGTCGAATGGCGTGAATGGGTTCACGTCCGGGTACGTATCGTGCAGCACCTTGGTGATGGCAGCAGTCAGGGTCGTCTTGCCATGGTCGATGTGACCGATGGTGCCGATGTTGACGTGCGGCTTGGTGCGCTCAAACTTGGCCTTCGCCACTTGAGTTCTCCCTTGTTGTTAGCCGTCCGGCGGTAACGCGGATCGGGTCTTCTGTCGTGTTCGGTTGTATTTCAGTGATCCGCGACTACTCGCCGCGAGCCTTCGCGATGATCTCCGTCTGCACGTTCGAAGGAACCTGTGCGTAGGAGTCGAACTGCATGCTGTAGCTGGCTCGGCCCTGTGTACGGCTGCGGAGATCACCCACGTAGCCGAACATCTCGGACAACGGAACCAGCGCCTTGACGACCCGCGCCCCTGAACGCTCCTCCATGGCCTGAATCTGGCCGCGGCGGGAGTTCAGATCACCGATCACGTCGCCCATGAAATCCTCGGGCGTGGTGACCTCGACTGCCATCATCGGCTCGAGGATCACCGGACCGGCCTTGCGGGCACCCTCCTTGAACGCCATCGAACCGGCGATCTTGAAGGCAAGCTCTGAGGAATCGACGTCGTGGTACGCGCCGTCCTGAAGGGTCACCTGGACGTCGACCATGGGGTACCCGGCGAGCACGCCGTTCTCCATGGCCTCTTGGCAGCCGGCATCCACGGACGGGATGTACTCGCGCGGGATGCGTCCGCCGGTGACCTTGTTCTCGAAGACGTAGCCACCCTCGGCGCCTTCGCTGGGGCCCATGTCGATCTGGACCTTTGCGAACTGGCCGGAGCCGCCCGTCTGCTTCTTGTGCGTGTAGTCGATCTTGTCGACCTTCTTGGTGATCGTCTCGCGGTAGGCCACCTGGGGCTTGCCGACGTTCGCCTCGACCTTGAACTCACGCTTCATGCGGTCGACGAGCACCTCAAGATGCAGCTCGCCCATGCCGCCGATGATGGTCTGGCCCGTCTCCTCGTCCGTGCGGACGTGGAAGGTCGGGTCCTCCTCCGCCAGACGCTGGATCGCGATGCCGAGCTTGTCCTGGTCGCCCTTGGACTTCGGCTCGATGGCGATGTGGATGACGGGAGCCGGGAAGGTCATCGACTCCAGCACGACCGGCTTGCCCGAATCGCACAGGGTCTCGCCCGTGGTGGTGTCCTTCAGGCCCATGACGGCGACGATGTCACCGGCGCCCACCGAGTCGATCTCCTCACGCTTGTTCGCGTGCATCCGGTAGATCTTGCCGATGCGCTCCTTGCGGTCCTTGACGCTGTTGAGTACCGAGGTGCCCGTCTCCAGCCGACCGGAGTAGACGCGGATGTAGGTGAGCTTGCCCAGGTGCGGATCAGTCATGATCTTGAAGGCGAGGGCACTGAAGGGCTCCGAGTCGCTCGGGGCGCGCTCGATGATCTCCTCCTCGTTGCCCATCTTGTGCCCCTCAACTGCCTGAATATCCAGCGGGCAGGGGAGGTAGGACACCACGGCGTCAAGCATGGGCTGGACGCCCTTGTTCTTGAACGCGGTGCCGGTCAGGACGGGGGTGAGCTTGTCGGCGAGAGTCGCGCGACGGATGGCGGCCTGGATCTCGGGGACCGAGAACTCCTCGCCCTCGAGGAACTTCTCCATGACGGCGTCGTCGGCCTCAGCCAGCGTCTCGAGCAGCTTCTCGCGGTACTCGGCTGCCTTGTCGACGAGATCCGCGGGGATCTCCTCGATCGCGTAGTCCTCGCCCTTGGCGGTCTCGCCGCGCCAGGTGAGGGCGCGCATGCCCACGAGGTCGACAACCCCGATGAAGTCCGCCTCGTTGCCGATCGGCAGCTGAAGGACCAGCGGGATGGCGCCGAGACGCTCGACGATCATGTCGACGCAGCGGTAGAAGTCAGCGCCGGTTCGGTCGAGCTTGTTGACGAAGCAGATGCGGGGGACGCTGTACTTGTCGGCCTGCCGCCACACGGTCTCGGACTGCGGCTCGACACCGGCAACACCGTCGAACACGGTGACAGCGCCGTCGAGCACGCGAAGCGAGCGCTCGACCTCGACCGTGAAGTCCACGTGGCCGGGCGTATCGATGATGTTGATGGTGTGGTCTTTCCACTCACAGGTGGTGGCAGCGGACGTGATCGTGATGCCGCGCTCCTGCTCCTGCTCCATCCAGTCCATGGTGGCCGCGCCCTCATGAACCTCACCGATCTTGTAGTTGATACCTGTGTAGAACAGGATCCGCTCGGTGGTGGTGGTCTTGCCCGCGTCGATGTGCGCCATGATCCCGATGTTTCGGACCTTGGCCAGATCGAGGCTGGTCTGGGTAGACACGCTCAGTTCTCCGTCAGCTCGTAGTAAGGGATAAGTAGGGGTCGACTACCAGCGGTAGTGCGCGAAAGCCTTGTTCGACTCGGCCATCTTGTGGGTGTCCTCACGCTTCTTCACCGCGGCGCCGAGACCATTCGAGGCGTCGAGGAGCTCGTTCATGAGGCGCTCGGTCATCGTCTTCTCACGACGCTGCCGGGAGTAGCCGATGAGCCAGCGCAGGGCCAGCGTCGTGCTGCGCCCCGGCTTCACCTCGACCGGGACCTGGTAGGTGGCGCCACCGACTCGGCGGGAGCGAACCTCAAGGGTCGGCCGAATGTTGTCGAGCGCACGCTTGAGGGTCTGGACGGGATCCGTGCCCGTCTTCTCACGGCATCCCTCGAGGGCGCCATAGACGATGCGCTCAGCGGTGGAGCGCTTGCCGTCGAGCAGGATCTTGTTGACCAGCTGGGTGACGATGGGCGCACCGTAGACCGGGTCGTTGACGATAGGCCGCTTCGTGGCGGGACCCTTGCGAGGCATTAGCCCTTCTCCTTCTTCGCGCCGTAGCGGGAACGTGCCTGCTTGCGGTTCTTGACGCCCTGGGTGTCCAGCGCGCCGCGGATGACCTTGTAGCGGACACCGGGCAGGTCGCGAACTCGACCGCCACGCACGAGCACGATCGAGTGCTCCTGCAGGTTGTGGCCGACGCCGGGGATGTAGGCGGTGACCTCGATGCCCGAGCTCAGACGCACGCGAGCGACCTTGCGCAGTGCGGAGTTCGGCTTCTTCGGGGTCGTCGTGTACACGCGAGTGCACACGCCACGACGCTGAGGGCTGCCCTTGAGGGCCGGCGCCTTGTTCTTGGAGACCTTGTCCTGGCGGCCCTTGCGGACCAGCTGCTGGATGGTTGGCACTGTTGCCTTCCTGCCTTCTCGTCGAGTTCTCTGGTACTGCTGTGCGTTCCGACCCACGCGGTCGGGTGTGTCGTGCGGCCGCCCGTGCCGTACGACATCCAAGTGCGGATGATTCCCAGGCACCGACCTCAACGATCAGGCGCCAGTGCGCAGCTCACGGGGAAGAGCGCACGTCGGTCGTGCCCCTACTGCGTGGGCACGGCGGCTTAGGCTACCTCCCCGTCCTCCCCCGAGTCAAAACGGGGTCCCGATCGGGCTCTCGGCAGGCCGATGGCAGCTCTGCGGAGGTCAGATCAGGCCGAGCCGGCCACGACAATCAGCAGGGTCACAAAGGCCCCGATCACCAGGAAAGCCGCCCAGAAGCCGATGTTGATCCACGAGATGATCTTGCTAGCGGTCACGAGGCCGCCTCCCTGAACCGCGCCCTGGCTGGCGGCGATCTCCCGCTGGGCCGACTGGGCCAGCACCAGGGCGACAATCGCCGGAATCACCGGGCACAGCGCCCAGGAGACGATGGACAGCACGAACGCGATGATGGCGTTGTTGGACGTGGGCGGCGACGCCACATACGGCACCGGGGCCGCAGGCGTGTAGGCCCCCGCTTCTGGTGTCTGGGCCGCGTCTCCCCCGGTCGCGACCTCATCAGGGGACGCAGGCCACGTCTGTGGGACGTTGGTGGGCTCGATGCCTTCGGGCGTATCACTCGTCATGGACCTAGCGTAAGCCCGAGCAGCGACTGCTCTGAATGCAGGAGGCCCGACCACCTGTGGTCGGGCCTCCTGCATTCGTGCGAGATGGGACTCAGTACCCGCGGTACTCGAACTCCTCGAGCGGCACAGCGGCACCTGACGTGGCGCCGAAGGCTGCGTAGTCCAGGTCGTCGTAGCTGCCGAAGCTGGCGTACATCGCCGCCTTGGCCTCCTCCGTCGCATCGACCTTGATGTTGCGGTAGACCGGCATGCCCGTGCCAGCGGGAATCAGCTTGCCCAGGATGACGTTCTCCTTCAGGCCGAGCAGCGGATCGCTCTTGGCATGGATCGCCGCATCGGTGAGGACACGAGTGGTCTCCTGGAAGGACGCTGCCGACAGCCAGGACTCGGTCGCCAGCGACGCCTTGGTGATGCCCATGAGCTCCGGGCGACCGGAGGCGGGCTGGCCACCCTCGGCCACCACACGCCGGTTGTCCGCCTCGAACAGGTTGCGCTCGACGAGCTCACCAGCGAGGAAGCCGGAGTCGCCGGCCTCGACGATGATAATGCGCTTGAGCATCTGCCGAACGATGACCTCGATGTGCTTGTCGTGGATCGACACGCCCTGCGATCGGTACACCTCCTGCACCTGGTCGACCAAGTGCTCCTGGACCTTGCGCATGCCCAGGATGCGAAGGACGACCTTCGGATCCACGGCACCTGCAATGAGCTGCTCCCCGACGGCGACGTGGGCACCATCCTCCACGAGCAGCTTCGAGCGCTTGGAGACGGTGTGCGGGATCTCCTCGCTCCCGTCATCCGGCACGACGATGAGCTTGCGCGTCTTCTCCGTGTCGTCGATGCGAATACGCCCGGAGACCTCCGCGATGGGTGCGTTGCCCTTGGGCGTGCGCGCCTCGAAGAGCTCCACCACACGCGGCAAGCCGTGCGTGATGTCCTCGCCGGCGACACCGCCCGTGTGGAAGGTGCGCATGGTGAGCTGGGTTCCAGGCTCACCAATCGACTGTGCCGCGACAATGCCGATGGCCTCGCCGACGTCGACGAGCTTGCCCGTCGCCATCGAACGGCCGTAGCACATCGCGCATGTGCCCACCGAGCTCTCGCACGTGAGGACAGTGCGAACGCGGATGCTCTCGGCACCCTGGCTCACCATCTCCTCCAGGCGCGGGGTGGTCAGCTCCTCGCCCGCGTGGGCGATGACCTTGCCGTCAACCTCGACGTCACGGGCGAGCGTACGAGTCGCGACCGCCGTGTCGAGGTCGTCACGCGGACGCAGCACTCCATCGACGTTGTCAGCGATGGAGACCACCGCTCCACGATCGGTTCCGCAGTCGACCTCACGGATGATGACATCCTGCGAGACGTCGACCAGTCGACGAGTCAGGTAGCCGGAGTCCGCCGTACGAAGCGCGGTATCGGCCAGACCCTTGCGAGCACCATGCGTGGAGATGAAGTACTCCAGCACCGACAAGCCCTCACGGAAGTTGGACTTGATCGGACGCGGGATGATCTCGCCCTTCGGGTTCGCCACCAAGCCGCGCATTCCGGCGATCTGGCGTACCTGCATGTAGTTACCGCGGGCACCCGAGTCGACCATCATGTGTACAGAGTTCGTGCGCGGGAAGTTCTCCTGCATGGCCTTGGCAACCTCGTCGGTCGCGCGGGTCCAGATCTCGATGAGCTCCTGGCGACGCTCGGCGTCGGTGATCAGGCCGCGCTCGTACTGCGTCTGAACCTTCACCGCCTTCTCCTCGGCATTGGCGAGCAGCTCGGCCTTGGCCGGCGGCGCGATGACATCCGAGAAGGAGATGGTCACACCCGAACGCGTCGCCCAGTGGAAGCCCAGGGCCTTCAGCTGGTCGAGGGTCTCGGCCACGTCAACCTTCGGGTAGATCTCCGCCAGACGGTTCACCGTCAGGCCGAGGACCTTCTTGTCCACCTGGGTGTTGACGAACGGGTAGTCGCTCGGCAGCGCCTCGTTGAAGATCGCGCGACCCAGAGTCGTGGTGAGCATGAACGGATCCCCGGGGGCCCAGCCCTCGGGAGCGTCGAAGCCCTCCGGAGGCAGACCCTCGGTGAGTCGGATGGCGACCTTCGCCTGCAGGTCCAGAGAACCTGACTCGAACGCCATCATCGCCTCGCTGATGGAGGCGAAGGCACGGCCTTCACCCTCGGCGCCCTCGGACTCGGACGTCATGAAGTAGATGCCCAGCACCATGTCCTGCGTCGGTGTCGTGATCGGACGACCGTTGGCAGGAGACAGGATGTTGTTGCTCGACAGCATGAGGATGCGTGCCTCAGCCTGGGCCTCCGCCGACAGCGGCAGGTGGACGGCCATCTGGTCACCGTCGAAGTCCGCGTTGAAGGCGGTGCAAACGAGCGGATGGATCTGGATGGCCTTGCCCTCGATCAGCTGTGGCTCGAAGGCCTGGATGCCGAGTCGGTGCAGAGTGGGTGCGCGGTTGAGCATCACCGGATGCTCGGCGATGACCTCTTCGAGCACGTCCCACACGACGGGCCGCGAGCGCTCCACCATGCGCTTGGCGCTCTTGATGTTCTGCGCGTGGTTGAGGTCGACAAGCCGCTTCATGACGAACGGCTTGAACAGTTCGAGTGCCATCTGCTTCGGCAGCCCGCACTGGTGCAGCTTGAGCTGGGGGCCTACGACGATGACCGAACGGCCCGAGTAGTCGACGCGCTTGCCGAGCAGGTTCTGACGGAAACGACCCTGCTTGCCCTTGAGCATGTCGGAGAGGGACTTCAGCGCACGGTTGCCCGGGCCCGTCACCGGACGGCCACGGCGGCCGTTGTCGAAAAGTGCGTCGACGGCCTCCTGAAGCATGCGCTTCTCGTTGTTGACGATGATCTCCGGCGCGCCGAGATCAAGCAGTCGCTTGAGGCGGTTGTTCCGGTTGATCACGCGACGGTAAAGGTCGTTCAGATCCGACGTCGCGAACCGCCCGCCATCGAGCTGCACCATCGGCCGCAGATCCGGGGGAATGACCGGAACGGCGTCGAGGACCATGCCCTGAGGCGAGTTGGTCGTGTTGAGGAAGGCCTGTACGACCTTGAGCCGCTTGAGGGCGCGGGTCTTCTTCTGTCCCTTGCCGTTCGTGATGATGTCGCGCAGGAGAGCAGCCTCGGCCTCGAGGTCGAATGACTGCAGCCGCTTCTGGATGGCAGCGGCGCCCATGCCGCCGTCGAACCAGCGACCGTAGCGGTCGCGCATCTCTCGGAAGAGCATCTCGTCGCCCTCGAGGTCCTGGACCTTCAGGGTGCGGAAGCGATCGAAGATGCGGTCGAGGCGGTCGATCTCGTTGTCGGCCCGGCGGCGAAGCGCCGCCATCTCGCGCTCGCCGGACTCGCGAACCTTGCGGCGGACGTCAGACTTGGCGCCCTCCGCCTCCAGCTCGGCGAGGTCGGTCTCGAGCTTCTTCGCCCGGTTCTCGATGTCATTGTCACGACGATCGGCGATCTGCTTCTTCTCGATGCCGAGCTGCTTCTCCAGCTGGGGCAGTGCCTCGTGACGGCCCTCGTCGTCCACCCACGTGATCATGTAGGCCGCGAAGTAGATGACCTTCTCGAGATCCTTCGGAGCGAGGTCGAGCAGGTAGCCGAGCCGGCTCGGGACACCCTTGAAGTACCAGATGTGCGTCACAGGAGCGGCCAGCTCAATGTGGCCCATGCGCTCACGACGCACCTTGGCCCGAGTGACCTCGACACCGCAGCGCTCGCAGATGATGCCCTTGAAGCGCACGCGCTTGTACTTGCCGCAGTAGCACTCCCAGTCACGGGTCGGCCCGAAGATCTTCTCGCAGAACAAGCCGTCCTTCTCGGGCTTGAGCGTGCGGTAGTTGATCGTCTCGGGCTTCTTCACCTCACCGTACGACCACGTGCGGATGTCGTCCGCGGTCGCAAGGCCGATGCGCAGCTCATCGAAGAAGTTGACGTCTAGCACTGTGGTGTCCTTCGTTCGTTTCGGTCGTCAGATGGTCGTGGGTGTCGGCCTGGGCCGACTGCTAGAGCTCGTCGACGCTGCTCGGCTCGCGCCGGGACAGGTCGATGCCGAGCTCTTCGGCTGCGCGGAAGACGTCGTCGTCGGAGTCCTTCATCTCAATGGCGACGCCGTCACCGCTGAGCACCTCGACGTTCAGGCACAGCGACTGCATCTCCTTGACGAGAACCTTGAAGGACTCGGGAATGCCCGGCTCCGGGATGTTCTCGCCCTTGACGATGGCCTCGTAGACCTTGACGCGACCGAGCACGTCATCGGACTTGATGGTCAGGAGCTCCTGAAGGGCGTAGGCGGCGCCGTATGCCTCCAGTGCCCACACCTCCATCTCGCCAAACCGCTGCCCGCCGAACTGCGCCTTGCCGCCCAACGGCTGCTGGGTGATCATCGAGTACGGGCCAGTCGAACGTGCGTGGATCTTGTCGTCGACCAGATGCAGCAGCTTCAGGATGTAGATGTAGCCAACCGTGATGCGACCCGGGATGGGCTCACCGCTGCGACCGTCGAACAGCTTCGCCTTGCCGTCGGCACCCACGAGGGTGAGTCCGTCGTCGGTCTTGCGAGTCGACTCGAGCACGAGCGAGAGCTCGTCCTCACGCGCACCGTCGAACACCGGGGTGGCGACCTTGGTTCCGCGAGGAACACTCTTGACCTCGTCGGCCATGCGTGCGGCCCGCGGATCGGACGCGTCGACCTCCCAGCCGGTCGCGGCTGCCCAGCCCAGGTGAGTCTCGAGGATCTGGCCGATATTCATGCGACCGGGAACGCCGAGCGGGTTGAGCACGACATCGACAGGAGTGCCGTCCTCGAGGAACGGCATGTCCTCGGGGGGCAGGATCTTGGCGATGACGCCCTTGTTGCCGTGACGGCCTGCGAGCTTGTCGCCCTCGGTGATCTTGCGCTTCTGCGCGATGTACACGCGCACGAGGCGGTTGACACCCGGGGGCAGCTCGTCGCCCTCGTCGATATCGAAGACGCGCACGCCGATGACCTTGCCGGACTCGCCGTGCGGCACCTTCAGCGAGGTGTCGCGGACCTCGCGCGCCTTCTCCCCGAAGATCGCGCGGAGCAGGCGCTCCTCAGGGGTGAGTTCGGTCTCGCCCTTGGGCGTGACCTTGCCCACGAGGACGTCACCGGGAACGACATCAGCACCGATGCGGATGATGCCGCGCTCATCGAGGTCAGCGAGGACCTCCTCCGAGACGTTCGGGATGTCGCGGGTGATCTCCTCCGGGCCCAGCTTGGTGTCGCGGGCATCGACCTCGTGCTCCTCGATGTGGATCGAGGAGAGGACGTCGTCCTGCACCAGCCGCTGGTTGAGGATGATGGCGTCCTCGTAGTTGTGTCCCTCCCAGGACATGAAGGCCACGAGCAGGTTGCGGCCCAGGGCCATCTCGCCGAGTTCGGTCGAGGGACCGTCGGCGATCACCTGGCCGGCCTCAACGCGCTGACCCTCGTGCACGATCGGCTTCTGGTTGAAGCACGTGCCCTGGTTCGAGCGATGGAACTTCTCGAGACCGTAGAGGTCGTACTCACCATCGTCCGTGGCGATCGTGATTGCCTCGGCCGAGACCTCGGTCACGACGCCCGCCTTGGTGGCCTTGACCACGTCAGCCGCGTCGTAGGCGGCCCGGAACTCCATGCCGGTGCCGACCAGCGGCGCCTCGGCGCGCAGCAGCGGCACTGCCTGGCGCTGCATGTTCGAGCCCATGAGGGCGCGGTTCGCGTCGTCGTGCTCGAGGAAGGGGATCATGGCTGTCGCGACCGACCAGAGCTGGCGCGGGCTGACATCCATGTAGTCGACCTCGCTGGGCAGCACCATCTCGACCTCGCCGCCCTTACGGCGGCAGAGGACGCGTGGCTCGCTCATAGTGCCGTCAGCAGCGAGAGGGGTGTTGGCCTGCGCGATGACGTGCAGATCCTCCTCGTCAGCTGTCAGGTAGTCCACCTTGTCGGTGACCTTGCCGTTGACGACCTTGCGGTACGGCGTCTCGACGAAGCCGAACGCGTTGATGCGACCGTAGGTGGCCAGCGAGCCGATCAGGCCGATGTTCGGGCCCTCCGGCGTCTCGATCGGGCACATGCGGCCGTAGTGCGACGGGTGAACGTCGCGAACCTCGAAGCCTGCGCGCTCACGCGACAGGCCACCGGGGCCAAGCGCGGAGAGTCGACGCTTGTGGGTCAGACCCGACAGCGGGTTGGTCTGGTCCATGAACTGCGACAGCTGCGACGTGCCGAAGAACTCCTTGATCGACGCCACCACGGGGCGGATGTTGATCAGGGTCTGCGGGGTGATCGCCTCGACATCCTGCGTGGTCATGCGCTCGCGGACGACGCGCTCCATGCGGGAAAGTCCCGTGCGGATCTGATTCTGGATCAGCTCGCCCACGGTGCGGAGACGACGATTGCCGAAGTGGTCGATGTCGTCGGTCTCGCAGACGACCTCGCCGCGCGGGCCCTCCATGGTCTCGAGGCCAGCGTGCAGGCGCACGATGTACTCGACCGCAGCGACGATGTCCTCGCGCGTCAGGACGCTCTGCTCCAGCGGCTGGTCCAGTCCGAGCTTCTTGTTGATCTTGTAGCGACCAACCTTCGCGAGGTCATAGCGCTTGGGATTGAAGTAGAAGTTCTCGAGGAGATTGCGTGCGTTCTCGAGTGTGGGGGGTTCGCCCGGACGCAGCTTGCGGTAGATGTCCAGGAGCGCGTCCTCCTGCGAGTCGATCGTGTCCTTCTCGAAGGTGGCCATGAACGTCTCGTACTGACCGAAACGCTCCGCGATCTCCTCGCGGGTCATCCCGAGGGCCTTCAGCAGCACGGTGACGGGCTGCTTGCGCTTGCGATCGACCCGGACGGCAACGAGGTCCTTCTTGTCGATCTCGAACTCGAGCCAGGCACCACGGCTGGGGATGATCTTGGCGCCGTAGACATCCTTGTCGGTCGTCTTGTCGATCGACCGATCGAAGTAGACGCCCGGGGAGCGGACCAGCTGGGACACGACGACGCGCTCGGTGCCGTTGATGATGAACGTGCCCTTGTCGGTCATCAGCGGGAAGTCACCCATAAAGACCGTCTGAGACTTGATCTCGCCGGTCTCGTTGTTCATGAACTCAGCCGTGACGAACAGCGGGGCCGCGTAGGTGAAGTCCTTCTCGCGGCACTGGTCGACCGTGTACTTCGGGGGCTCGAAGCGGTGGTCGCGGAAGCTCAGCGACATGGAGCCGCCGAAGTCCTCGATCGGGCTGATCTCCTCGAAGATCTCCGTGAGGCCCGATGCCTGCGGCACCTCGGTGTTGCCCGATGCGATCTGGGCCTCAACCCGAGCCCGCCAGTCGTCACCCCCGAGGAGCCAGTCGAAGCTCGCCGTCTGGAGCGCGAGCAGATCCGGAACCGCAAGCGGCTCGCGAATCTTGGCGAAGGAGACCCGGTTCAGTTCCGGGGAGAGGGGCGTTGCGTCAGAGCGCGAGCGGGCCAAGATCTGTTCCTTCCACGGTGCACTGCATCACTGGTGCGCCGCGCCCATGCCAACGAGCCCCAAACTGTCAAGTTGGCAGATCCAGAGATCGGCACACGACGACAGCTAGAGCAGGAAGTGTGGAGGCAGCGCAAAGCAGCAGTCTACCCATCGGGCACACCGCTGTCCAGTCCGGCTCCCGGCTTCGCTCGCCCTCGACCTGTGCTCGCCACCGCGAACCGCGACAGCTGCGGTCCGGGCCGGCGGGCCGGTCCTCGTCGAGCGGGCCTGAGCCCGAACGATGCGTACGTGAGCACGCAGGGGAATGGTGACTCGCTCAGACCGAAAGGTCAAGCGCTGGAAGGGATCTCGGCGTGTCCGTTACCTACCCGTGACCCGGAGAAGGCCAGGACACCACTTATCGGGCCTCTCATAGCCAGTCCTCCCCCCGGCGCGAGCCCCCTGATAGCGAAGAGGGCCGGCCCCCATGGGGCCGACCCTCCTTGCTTTCGTGCATTCGTGCAGAGAACTACTTGAGCGTGACCTTGGCGCCGGCGCCCTCGAGGGCCTCCTTGGCCTTGTCAGCGGTCTCCTTGTTGACCTTCTCGAGGATGGCCTTGGGAGCGGCCTCAACGAGGTCCTTGGCCTCCTTCAGGCCCAGGCTCGTGAGGGCGCGGACCTCCTTGATGACGGCAATCTTGTTGCCGCCATCGGCTTCGAGGATGACGTCGAACTCGTCCTGCTCGGCAGCGCCACCGGCGTCGCCACCGCCGGCAGCCGGGGCTGCGGCAGCAACGGCCACGGGGGCGGCCGCGGTGACGTCGAAGGTCTCCTCAAACATCTTCACGAAATCAGAGAGCTCCAGAAGCGTCATTTCCTTGAACGCGTCCAACAGCTCGTCGGTGCTCAGCTTCGCCATGATGGCGTCCTTTCGGTTGATCCGGCCGAGGGCCGGTGGTGGTGACGGGGGCGCTTCGCAGGCTCGGCTCCCCCGGGTGGGCATCAGCCCTCGGTGGTCTCCTCGGCGGCAGCGTCCTCGGCGGGTGCCTCGGTCGCGACCTCCTCGGTGTTCTCTTCAGCAGCAGCCTCGGCAGGTGCCTCAGCGGGGGTCTCCTCGGCGACTGCCGGAGCAGCCTCCTCGGTGGGGGCAGCGGCAGCCGCGGCCGACGGATCGGCCTCGAGCTTGGTCTGCAGGGCGCCCAGCGCACGCGCGGTCTTGGACAGCGGAGCAGCGAACAGGGCGGCTGCCTGCGACTGCTTCGCCTTCATTGCACCGGCGAGCTTGGACAGGAGCACCTCGCGGGACTCCAGGTCGGCCAGCTTCTGGACCTCAGCAGAGGACAGGAGCTTGCCATCCATGTATCCGCCCTTGATGACCAGGGCGGCATTGTCCTTGGCGAAGGCACGGAGCGCCTTCGCGGCCTCGACGGCATCGCCCTTGACAAAGGCGATGGCGCTGGGGCCGGCAAGGAGGTCGTCAACGCCGGTGACACCGGCGTCCTTGGCTGCGATCTTGGTCAAGGTGTTCTTGACGACCGCGTAGGTGACCGTGGATCCGAGGGTGCGACGCAGCGTCTTCAGCTGCGCGACCGTCAGACCCCGGTACTCGGTGAGCACTGCCGCATTGGACTCGCGGAAGTGATCCGTGAGTTCGGCGACAGCACTCGCCTTGTCCGGCCGGGCCATGAGGCTCCTTTCATTCGAGCCCCTCGATGAGGGACTCGCATACATTCGCGCCCCTCACATGCAGAACGCCCCGGCGCAGGCGCACGGGGCGTGGACAGAGGGCAGGGCCCTCGTCTGGCTCGTTCTCCTGCGCGGGCCGCCCGCCTGAGCGGGGCCTTCGACCGGCTGCAGTCTCCTGCGGCCGGCAACCTGCGGTCTTCGGTAGGCCGAAGGCTACGCCAGTAGGGCCGCGGAGCCAAATCCGCCCCCGCTGGGAATGCAGGAGGGGCCGGTGCACTCGCACCGGCCCCTCCTGTTGCTGCGTACTGCTGCTGACTCCTGCCCGTTAACCGCGGGCGGTCGCGAGCGGCTTCTTCAGCGGCGACGGAGCATAGAACCGATCCTTGTTCACTCCGGCGATGGCGTAGCCGATCTTCTTGGCAGCGGCCACGGCCTTGGCCGTCTTGGCCTTGACCAAGGAGTTCAGCGCCGCCACGGTGCCAACGTCCTGAGCCGCCGTGAACGTGCAGTGGCCCACTCCCGAGCCCCCGAGAGCGGCCGCCGACAACGCCGCGCTGGCGCTCTTGGCCCCCGGCTCGAACGAGGTGTAGCCATCCGCTGGCGGCACCGTGTAATACGCCACCGCCTTCATCAGGCCCTTCTTGGCCGCCGCCTTGGCCTTGGCCGTTCCCACCATGTCCTCGTAGAACTCGTAGGTGTTGCCATCGGGCACGATCGGGTCGTACGTCGTGGTCATCAGCACCACCGGCTTGTCGTAGGTGGCCTTCGGCGCCGGAAGCGCCTTGACGATCGCCACTGCCGCCGGATTGGCCGGGAATCGCGCCGTAGTGCTGCCGATGCTGGCGTCCATGGTGCCCAGCATCGCGTCCAGAACACCCGGTCCAGCTGCGGTGAAGGTGCCCTCGAACTCGCCGCGCTGCTCAGGGGAGAGCAGCTTGGAGTAGACGACGGGGACATTGTCGGTGAAGTTCGCCGACTGATCCGCACCGAGCGAACCGATCTTGCGGACCCGCTGCTCAAGTTCGTAGCGACCCATGATGCCCAGGGCCGCCGCCGCTGCAACGTTCTGCAGCATCGCCGCTGTCGAGTTGGCGCCGGCCGACAGTGGGCTGTACCCACCAGCGATCGCACCTCCCAGACCCAAGGTGTTGACAGCCGGGTTCACCGTGACACCGTCATAGGTCGGCGACTTCGTGGGCAGTCCGGCCATGAGGCCCGCCAGCAGGTTCGCCTGCGCGATCGGGTAGCCCACGGGCGAGACGGTCATCTCACCGGTCGCCACCTTGTTGATGATGGTGAAGACGGTGCCCAGGTCGGTCACTGCCTCGGCGTAGCCTGCAGCGCCGGGCGCGTAGTTGGCGACCTTGAGGGTGGGGGCCACCAGCGACTTCCAGGCGAACATCACCGTCATGGCCGTCTGGAAGGCCTGCTCAGGGCCCTCCATGGCACCACAGCGCGGCAGTGATCCGGCGATCTTGCCCGGGTTGCGCTGAATCAGGGACTGGGTGATCGATCCGCCCATGGAGTCACCCCAGGCGTACACCTGCTTGACCCCCTTGACGGCACCACCGTTGATGTACCTGAGCAGGAGCTCTCCTGCCTCGACGCCCTCGGCGGTCGCCCAGCCCTGATTGGCATAGCCCGCACCGGCGAGCGCGTAGCCCTGGCCGAGCAGTGCCATCGCCGATTCAGCGCTCGGCGCCACCTGCGGAATGCCATTGCCGGTGTACGTGGCACCCACACCTGGAGTGGTGGTCGCCGAGTAGTACGGCGCCTTGTCCATCCCCAGTGCCATGCCGATGGCTGCCGGAACCGGCTGTGCGATCCGGTAGCCATGGGAGTAGAGCAGCACCGTGCCGTTGAACTTCGGCGGCATGGTGATCTGGAAGCTCGTGTCACCGAGCTTGCCGGACAGTGCTCCCGTGCAGGTCTGTCCGGGGGCGCAGGCGTCGACCGCACTCGCCGCGGGGGCGATGGCGGGGACGCTGATCAGTGCCAGTCCAGCCGCTGCAATTCCAGCGACAAGACGGCGCGTCAAGGAACGAGTCATCGTCATCCTCACTCTCATAGCCCGGCCCGTTAGGGCAGGAGCTTCCGGGTCGGGCCCGCGGGCTTGAACGTGGACTTCTTGGCCGTGCCCTTGCTGGAGCTCGTGGCAGTCATGATGTAGTTCGTGATCCGCTCCAGCTCACCCGAGGCGTTGTACTTGCCCATGTAGTAGCCGGTGAGCCCCTGGTGGGACTTGGAGTTGATGACCATCGGAACCACGGCTCCGGAACGGAAGCTCGATGCCTTCGTCTGAAGGGCATTGACCAGCCCCTTGCGGCTCAGGTTGGGGCCGGCCGCCTTGATCGCCTGGGACAGCACGTATGCGGTGTTGATGCCGTAGTACGTGTAGAAGTTCCAGGGCAGGTTGTTCTTGGTGGCAATGACCTTCATCTGGCTGACGTAGGCATTCTTGGTGTCCTGAATGGGCGTCATGAAGTTCGGCGAGTAGATCCCGTTGAGCAGGGTGTTCGTCGCCGCACCCAGGGAGCCGGACAGCACCGAGGGGTCCGAACCGACCGACGTGATCATCCAGGTCGGTCGGAAGGCAGCCTTGGCTGCCGTGCCCAGGAGCTGAGCGGTCGCGGAGGTGACACCGAAGAAGACGACGAGCTCGCAGCCCGCTGCCTTCATGTTCGTCACCTGTGCGGTGAAGGGAGCCACCTGCTGGCCGGAGAAGTAGGACACCGTGGTGTCGAACGACATTCCCGCGGCAGTGAAGCCCTTCGACGCGTTCTCGCCGAACTCACCGTCCTGGTAGAACAAGCAGCGCTTCTTGCCGCTGAGAGCCGAGTCTCCCTGAATGTAGGAGGCCATGACCTTGGCCTCGACCACGTAGGACGGGAAGTAGGGGAAGGTCATCGGGTAGCGACGGGGGTTGTCAAAGTTCGAGCTTCCCGTGTTCACGAAGACGTCCGGGATGCCCCGACGGTTGAGGTCCGCAATGACGGCCGAGTGCGTGGGCGTGCCCAGAGCACCGAACATCGCGAAGATCCGATCTCGCAGGATCAGCTCGCTGGTCGCGCTCTTGGTCTTGGCCGGGTTGTACTGATCGTCCTTGACCACGAACTTGACCTTGCGTCCATTAATGCCGCCATTGGCGTTGACGTAGTCGAAGTACGCCTGAGCCGCTGGCGCCACGTCCTTGTAGCCGGGGGACGCAGGTCCCGTCAGCGGCGTGGTCATCCCGATGACGACCTGCTTGGAGGTCACCCCCGGATCCGCAGCGAAGGCCGGGCCTGCGGCAGCAATGCCCAGACCGGCCACGACTCCAACAGCAACCGCACGGGTTGCAAGAGAACTTCTCACGGGTGTCCCTCCCTTTAACAGCACGTGCTCGGGAGGCTAACTGAAATACGTGACCGCGACCACATTTCGGTCAAATGTCGTCACGAATCAGCTTTGCCGACCCCTGCGTCGACCCGCTCTCCCAATCCTGCGGCCGAGGGCGAGGCTGGCGTGCGACGAACCCGCCGCACAAGGCTCTGCAAGGAGCCCACGATCCCGCCTGGCGCGACGAGGACGACCGCTACCACGAGGAGGCCGTAGATGAGGTTGGGAGCATTGTTGGTGACCTGCTCCTCCCAGCCTCGGTCACCCGCCGCCCTGAGTACGAACTCCGGCAGCCAGACCAGGAGCACCGCCCCGATGACTGCTCCCCACAACGAGCCGCGCCCGCCGAGGACGACCCCCACGAGCAGCGACAGGGACAGCCCGAGTCCGAAGGCGCCCGGGCCCACGTAGGAGAGGATCTGCGCGAACACCGCTCCGGCCAGCGCGGCGAACACACTGCTGACGACGAAGGCAGACACCTTCGAGCGCCCCGGGGAGATCCCGGCGACGGCCGCGGCCACCGAGTCGTCGCGAACTGCGCGCCACTGGCGGCCCTGGCGCCCGCGCACCAGGTTCAACGCCAGGAATGCCACGATGCAGGCGACCGAGACTGCCAGGACCGCCTGCCACTGCTCGAGGATGAAACCGGCGTCCAAGCCATCGAGCCCATCGAATGTCGCTTCCACATCCGGATCCACGGCGAACTCCGGGTCGAGCGCACCATCAGGCGCCGACGGGTCTGCGGGGAGTTCGTCCTCGGTCGGGAAGTTGTCCAAGGTCAGCAGATCGTCTCCGTCCGCGGAGAGGTCCCCGTCCGACAGGACATCGCCGTCCGTCAGGACATCGCCCTCATTCGGGAAGTTGTCCAGCGTCAGCAGATCATCACCGTCCGCGGAGAAGTCCCCGTCCGTCAGGACATCGCCGTCCGCCGGGACATCGCCCTCCGTCAGGACATCGCCCTCATTCGGGAAGTTGTCCAGCGTCAGCAGATCATCACCGGAGACGTCCTGCTCGGTGGGGAGCTCCTCAACCTGCTCGGTCGGCAGGTCCTCGATCTGCTCTGTCGGGAGCTCGTCCAGCTGCTCTGTCGGGAAGTCCTCGGTGAAGGCCTCGTCGACGAACTCCCCCGCCACCGCGTATCCCCCAGAGGGGTACGGGACGGTGAGCTGCAGCCCGGTCTCGCCGCCCAGCAGTTCAGGGAAGCGATTCGCGATGGCCGGCACCCCGACCGCGACGCCCAGGGTGAGGCCAGCGAGGTAGGGGCCGCGGAGGCGGGCACCGAGTCCGCCGATGAGCAAGCCGATCAGCACTCCCCCGATGGCGGCGAACAGCATTGCCCAGATGCCGTTCATCGCGATCCCGGTGAAGGGGACCGTCTCCCAGTTCAGGGTCGTGACAGCGAAGACGTACCCCCCGACGGCCATCAGGGCCCCGTTGCCCAGCGACACCTGGCCTGACAGGCCCACGAGGATCGTCATGCCGAACATCGCCGTGGCGTACATGGCCATGAGCGCGATGTAGTAGTTCATCAGCGGGTCGACCATCCCGGTGATACCCACGAGCAGCAGCCATGCGAGAAGGGCCACGGCAGCGTGGAGGACGAGTCGAGCGCCGGGCAGACGCAGCAGGTCGCGCATCACTACACCGACCGTGCCTTGTGGTGGCCGAAGACGCCCTCAGGCTTCAGGACCAGGTTCACCGCAAGCAGCACCAAGGCCACGACGGGTGCGTTGCTGGAGTCGCTGTACCCGGAGACGACAGACAGGATCAGCCCGGTGCCGATGCCTAGGGCCACTGCGCCAATGAGGCTGTCGAGCCCGCCGATGACCGCCGCCGTGAAGGCGAACACGAGCAGGATGTCGAAGCTGTTCGGCGAGATGGCCGAGGTGGGCGCCACCAACACCCCTGCAACGGCTCCCACGATGCCAGCGAGCGCCCAGCCGATCGTCAGGGTGCGGCCGACGCGAATGCCAGACAGGCGCGCCACCTCCGGATTGAAGGCAGTCGCCCGCATGGCAAGACCGAGGTTGGTGCGGGTGAACAGGAGTGTCAGACCCACGACCAGGATCACGGCGAAACCGACGACGACGAGGTCATACGCCGATACCGGCCACTCACGGCCGAACAGGGTGATGGCGGTATTGCCGAACGGCTGGGGATAGGCACGACTATCGCCGCCCCAGATCATCCCGGCAGCAGCTTGCAGGGCGATGAGGACGCCGAAGGTGGCGATGATCGCGCCCGAGGTGTCCGCACGCTTGACCGGTCGCAGGACGAGGTACTGCACGATCACTCCGAGCAACGCTCCCGCGACCATGGCACCCACGAGTGCGATGACCCATGATCCGGTCAGCGTCTGCAAGGAGAGGGCGATGAACGTGGTGAACATGGCCTGACCGACCTGCGCGAAGTTGACCACCCGGGTCGCGCGCCACGTCAGCACGAGGGCCAGTGCCATCAGCGCGATGATCATGCCCGAGCCGAATCCGCCCAGGACGTAGTCGATGAACGAGGTCATGGCCGGCCCCCCACGTCAGGTCGCCTAGTAGCCGAGGTACGCATGGCGCAACTCCTCATGCGATGCGATCTCCTGGGCCGGTCCCACCATCACGACGGTGCCGAGATTGAGCACGACCCCCGTGTGTGCGACCCGCAGGGCCGTGACGGCGTTCTGCTCGACCAGCAGAACCGCGATGTTCGACTCCTCCGCCAGCTTCTTCACGAGTTCGAGAATCTGCGTGACGATCAGCGGTGCCAGCCCCAGTGACGGCTCGTCCAGGAGCAGGCAGGTCGGATCGCACATGAGCGCTCGTCCGATCGCCAGCTGCTGGCGCTCTCCGCCACTGAGGGTGTCGGCGCGCATCGTGCGACGCTCGCCCAGGATCGGAAAGAGGTCGAACACCTCCTGCTGGGTGGCCGCACGCTCCGCACGACTGCGCCATAGTCCGCCGAGGCGCAGATTCTCCTCGACCGTCAGCTCGGGCACGGTCGAGCGTCCCTCCGGCACCAGTGCGACCCCCATGCGAGCGATGTCCTCCGCCTTGCGGCCGGTGATCACCTGACCCTCAAGGGAGGCCGTTCCGGCATTGGGGCGAACCAGGCCCGCGAGCGTGCGCATGAGCGTGGACTTGCCAGCGCCGTTCGCGCCGATCACCGCCGTCACCTCGCCCGCAGGCACCTGCAGGGACACATTGGCCAGTGCCCGGACGGGGCCGTAGTCGACCGTCAAGGACTCCACCGCGAGCATCAGGCTGCTCCCTCTTCACCCAGGTATGCGGCGAGCACGGCGGGGTCGCTGCGGATCTGCTCGGGCGTGCCCGACGCGATCACCTGACCGGCGTCGAGCACCCAGATGAAGTCGCACACCGCCATGACCAGTTCCATGTGGTGCTCGACCAGCACCACGGTGCGGTCGGGAACCCACGAGCGGATGAGGCGTTCGAGATCCTGCATGTCCGCCTCACCGATTCCCCCTGCCGGCTCGTCGAGCAGCAGAACAGACGGATCGCTCACCAGCGCCCGCGCCAGCGCGACGCGCTTCTGCACCGGATAGGGCAGTTCGCTCGGCAGCCGCGAGGACTCCCCCTCGATCCCGAGGCTGACGAGGGCCTCACGGGCTCGCTCCTCCATCTGCCGCCGCTCGCGATCCACCCACGGCATCGCCAGCGCATCGGCGATCACGCCGAAGCGCGTCGGCGCTCCCATCATGACGTTGTCCAGCACCGTCAGGCTCGGGAACAGGCCCACCCCTTGCAGGGTGCGCGCGACCCCCCGCCTCGTCAGCTGCTGCGGGCGCACGTGATGTACGTGCTGACCGTTCAGGACCACGCTGCCGGAGTCCGCCGGAACGAACCCGCTCATGACATTGAAGACCGTGGTCTTGCCAGCACCGTTGGGGCCGATGAGCCCGGTCACCGCGCCTCGCGGTGCAGCGATGCTCACACTGTCGAGGATCTGAAGTCCCCCCAGGCGGACGCTCACATCCTCCAGCGCGACGGCGGGATGCGGAAACGGCGCGTAGTAGCCCATCTGCCCTCCTCGCATCCTCGCTCGTGGTCTCTCGCTTCCGATCGACCGGTACCGATCGACCGCCCGTCGTTGCGCGGGCAGCCAACCGTCCCCGAACCGTACGACTCAGGCGGTCTCCGAGTCTTCCCATCGACCGCATTCATGGCAAGCGATTCCTAGAACTGATTGAGCCCCCACCGCGTGGTGCGGTGGGGGCTCAATGAACGTGCAGTAGGCGCGTGCTCAGAGGGATCTAGGCGTCGTCCTCGGTCATGAGGTCCTTGGTCCGGTTGGCATCAAGCGGGATTCCCGGACCCATCGTCGAAGACATCGTGGCCTTCTTGATGTAGCGCCCCTTGGCCGCACTGGGCTTCAGGCGGAGGATCTCGTCGAGGGCAGCCCCGTAGTTCTCGACCAGCTGCTGCTCGGTGAAGGAGCCCTTGCCGATCGGGAAGTGCAGGTTCGAGTGCTTGTCGACGCGCATCTCGATCTTGCCGCCCTTGATGTCCTCGACAGCCTTGGTGACATCCATGGTCACCGTGCCGGTCTTCGGGTTCGGCATGAGGCCACGGGGGCCGAGGACCTTGCCGAGCGTGCCGACCTTGCCCATGAGGTCCGGCGTGGCGACGGCCGCGTCAAAGTCGGTCCAACCGCCCTTGACCTTCTCGATCATGTCGTCGCCGCCAACGAAGTCAGCACCCGCCGCTCGCGCCTCGTCGGCCTTCTCACCGTTGGCGAAGACCAGGACCCGAGCGGTCTTGCCAGTGCCGTGCGGAAGGTTGACGGTGCCGCGAACCATCTGGTCCGCCTTGCGAGGGTCGATGCCCAGTCGCATGGAGACCTCGACGGTGGGATCGAACTTCGTGCTGGTGGTGTCCTTGACGATCCGAACTGCCGCCAGCGGCGAGTAAAGGGCGTCGGGATTGATCTTCTCTGCTGCGGACCGGTAGGCCTTGCTGCGCTTCATGTCTGCTCCTTCGCAGGTCGTGGTGCGAGCCGCGCTGGCTCTGCCACTATGGGAATGTCCCAGCCGGGTGGCTAGGCCGAAACAGTGATGCCCATCTGGCGTGCGGTGCCCTCGATGATCTTCATCGCGGCATCGACGTCGTTGGCGTTGAGGTCGGGCATCTTGGTCTCAGCGATCTCACGAACCTGAGCCTTGGTGATCGAACCAGCCTTGATCTTGTGCGGCTCACCCGAGCCCTTGTCCAGACCAGCAGCCTTGAGGATCAGGCGGGAGGCCGGAGGGGTCTTCAGGGTGAAGTCGAACGAGCGATCCTCGTAGACCGTGATCTCGACCGGAATGATGTTGCCGCGCTGAGTCTCCGTCGCGGCGTTGTATGCCTTGCAGAACTCCATGATGTTGACGCCGTGCTGGCCCAGTGCAGGGCCGACCGGCGGCGCCGGATTCGCTTGACCAGCCTGGATCTGGAGCTTGATCAGGCCGGCGACCTTCTTCTTCGGTGCCATGGTGTGTCGGGTCCTTCGTTGTGGTGGCCCACTGGGCGGGAGCCCGTGGGGTGAAGCGTGCCGTGCAGGTGAAAATGTGACGCGTGCTGGTACGTGGATCTCTTGCTAGTTCTTGACGATCTGGCTGAACGCCAGCTCGACGGGGGTCTCGCGGCCGAAGATCTCCACGAGGCCGGTGACCTTCTGACCCTCGATGTTGATCTCCGAGATGCTCGCATGCAGGGTGGCGAAGGGGCCGTCGACGACGGTCACCGAGTCGCCGATCGAGAAGTCCACCTCGACGACCGGTGCAGAGGAACCACCAGATGTCGCAGCAGTCTCGGGAGCACCCGGCACAGCGGCCTTCTTCTCCGGGGCCGGGGCAAGGATGGCCACGACCTCGTCGAGGGACAGCGGCGCCGGCTGATGTCCGTGGCCGACGAATCCCGTCACGCCCGGGGTGTGGCGAATCGTTCCCCACGACTCGTCCGTGAGATCCATGCGAACCAAGACGTAACCGGGGAACTTGTTGCGTCGCACCAGCTTGCGCACGCCGCTCTTGATCTCCGTCACCTCTTCCATCGGCACCTCGACCTGGAAGACGTAGTCCTCCATGTTCATGGTGCTGATGCGGGTCTCGATGTTCGTCTTGACCTTGTTCTCATACCCGGCGTACGAGTGGATGACGTACCAGTCTCCTGGGGAGATCCGCATCTGCTCGCGGAAGGCCTCGACGGGATCCTCTTCCTCGGCTAGCTCTTCCTCGGCCGACTCGTCCTCGACTGACTCTTCCTCAGCAACGACCTCGACGGCAGCGGCCTCGACAATGGCCTCGGCCTCATCGAGCGCGTCCTCCGCGTCGACGATGGCCTCGGCTACCTCGTCGGGGGTGGCGTCCGCGGGCACGTCGACGACGACCTCGTCACCACCCGGTGCCGTGGCGAATGGGTCGAGCGAGGGCGACGTGGGGTCCTGATCGGACACGGCTGTCAATCTCCTTGAGTCGTCGAGTGGAGGCCCATCATCCGAAGACGAAGAGCACACCCTGAGTGAACACGTAGTCGAAGCCCGCGATGATGCCGGCCATGATCAGCACGAACACCACCACGACGGTGGTGTAGGCGATGAGCTCCTTGCGCGTGGGCCAGATGACCTTGCGGAGCTCGACGATCACCTGCCGGATGAAGAGGGCAAGACGCGAGAACACGTTGCCCTTGTCCTGGCGACCGCGGTCACTGGACCCGCGGTCGGACATGGCGTCAGTGTCCGACATCGTCTGACTCCTCTTCTTCTTCGCTTCTTCGTCGTTCGTCTGTTCGTCTGTTCGTCGTTCATGTCATGCCTGGAACTGCTGGTCGTGCTGGTCCTGCTTGCCTTCGTGCTCCTGCGCTCGTTCGGCCGACCCAAAGGTCGTGACCTGCGGAGCGAAGGCGCCTCGCAGGGCCGGAGGGACTTGAACCCCCAACCGCCGGTTTTGGAGACCGGTGCTCTACCAGTTGAGCTACGACCCTTCGAAGTCATCGGGGGACGACTTCGAAACGCGTCGGAGGGCAGGCTCGCGCCGACCTACTTCTGCGAAGGAGGAGTCTACGGGCCCGGCCCAAGGGCGGTCCAATCCGGTCCCCCCGGGGCACCCACCTCACCTCTCAGGCCAGTGAGGGGACTGCAAGGATGAGCACATGACCGACTCCCGCATCTCGCGCCGCATCGCCGCCATCTCGGAGTCCGCGACCCTCGCGGTGGATGCCAAGGCGAAGGCCCTCAAGGCCGCCGGGCGCCCCGTGATCGGCTTCGGCGCCGGTGAGCCCGACTTTCCGACCCCCGACTACATCGTGGAAGCCGCTCGGGCCGCCTGCAGCGATCCTCGCTGGCATCGCTACACGCCTGCGGGTGGACTGCCCGAGCTCAAGGAGGCCATCGCGGTCAAGACGAAGCGCGATTCCGGCCTCGAGGTCGCCGCGAGTCAGGTGCTCGTGACGAACGGCGGCAAGCAGGCGCTGTACAACGCGTTCGCCGCCCTGCTGAACCCCGGCGACGAGGTCCTCCTCCCGGCCCCGTACTGGACCACGTATCCGGAGTCGATCCAGCTTGCCGGCGGTGTGCCGGTCGAGGTCATGACCGACGAGACGTCCGGCTATCGCGCAACCGTCGAGCAGCTCGAGGCCGCGCGTACCGACCGCACGACGATGCTGGTGTTCGTCTCCCCCTCGAACCCGACCGGCGCTGTGTACTCCCCCGCAGAGGTCAAGGCGATCGGAGAGTGGGCGCTCGAGCACGGCCTGTGGGTGGTCACCGACGAGATCTACGAGCACCTCGTCTACGGCGATGCGGAGTTCTCCTCCATGCCCGTTCTCGTGCCCGAGTTGGCCGACCGCTGCGTTGTCGTCAACGGCGTCGCGAAGACCTACGCCATGACTGGGTGGCGCGTGGGCTGGATGATCGGCCCCAACGATGTCGTCAAGGGCGCGACCAACCTTCAGTCGCACGCGACCTCCAACGTCGCGAATGTCTCCCAGGTGGCCGCCCTCGCCGCCGTCAGCGGAGACTTGTCGGCCGTTGATGAGATGAAGCGGGCCTTCGATCGCCGCCGACTGCTCATCGTCGACCTCCTCGGGGCCATTCCCGGCGTGACCTGCCCGACTCCCGAGGGAGCGTTCTACGTGTACCCGTCGGTCAAGGGGCTCATGGGGCGCTCCCTGCGAGGCGCCACCATCGAGTCGTCAACCCACCTCGCGGGGCTGATCCTCGACGAGGCAGAGGTCGCTGTCGTGCCCGGTGAGGCATTCGGCACTCCGGGGTACCTGCGGCTGAGCTACGCCACGTCGGACGCCGATATCACCGAGGGTGTCGGTCGCATGGCCGCACTGCTCGCCGAGGCGCAGTAGTCCGTGTCCCTCGCTGGCTAGGCCTCGAGGGCGCAGCTGACGAGCGTCGGTTCCGGTTCGAGCGTGATGCCGAACGTGTCCTGCACTCGAGCGCGCACATCGCGGGCCAGCTCGATCAGGTCTGCGGCGCTCGCACTGCCCCGGTTGGAGAGAGCAAGCACGTGCTTGCTGGACAGTGCGGCTCGCGCCGGATCGGTGAGCGCGTGGCTGCGTCCCACGCCGGAGCGCTCGATCAGCCAGGCAGCGCTCAGCTTCACCCCTGTCGTCGCCGGGTACCGCGGGCAGTCAGGAGACATCGCATCAGCGATAGCAGGCTCGACGATCGGATTCGTGAAGAAGGAGCCGGCACTCCAAGTGTCATGGTCGTGGGGGTCGAGGACCATGCCCTTGCTCCTGCGCAGGGCCAGCACGCCTTCGCGCACATCGGCAATCGGAGCCACCTCCCCCACCTCGACTCCCAGCGCGCGAGCCAACTCGGGGTAGGCGACAGTACCGACCCCTCCGGTCGTCAGCCGCATGGTGACCTCGAGCACCACCCACCGGCCCGGCTCCTGCTTGAACCGGCTCGTGCGGTACCCGAAGGAGCACGAGTCACCGTCGAGGGTGACGATCTTCCGCGCGTGACGATCCAGAGCGCGGATCTCGGTAATGACCGAGGAGACTTCCTGCCCGTATGCGCCGACGTTCTGCACTGGAGTGGCCCCGGCCAAGCCAGGAATCCCGTACAGCGACTCGATACCCGCCCAGCCACGGTCCACCGCGTAGGACACGACATCGCCCCAAGGCTCTCCCGCCGCGATGATGACCTCGACGTGCTCGGCTGTCTCTTGCACCGAGATTCCGGTCGTTGCGATCTGCACGACGGTGCCGCGGAAACCGTCGTCCGAGACGAGAAGGTTGCTGCCACCGCCGACCAGCAGCACCGGCGTGCCATCGCGATCGCACCCAAGGACGGCGTCGACGAGATCGTCTTCCTCATTCGCGACGATCCACTCGTCGGCAGCACCACCCACACGCAGCGTGGTGTGCTCAGCCAGCAGCACCCGACTCGCCATGGTCAGGCCAGTCGAATCAGGGCCTGCGCCTTGCCCAGCACGGTCGAGCCCTCGCAGGTGGCCGTCACCGTGACCTGCGCCGTTCCGGCCTCGTCAATGCGGGTGACCTTGGCCGTGACCTCAATCGTCGCCCCCACGCCGTCGTCTGGCACGACGACCGGACGGGTGAAGCGAACTCCAAACTCCAGAAGGGCTCCGGGGTCTCCCAGCCAATCCGTGACGACCTGGCCGGCAAGCGCCATCGTGAGCATGCCGTGGGCAATGACGTTGGGCAGACCCACATCAGTGGCGATCCGCTCATTCCAGTGAATGACATTGAAATCGCCGGAGGCACCGGCATACCGCACGAGATCTGACCGCTGCACCGTGAACGCCTTCGCGGGCAGCTCGTATCCCACTTCGAGGTGGGCGCGGGACTCGGTGCTCACGATGCCTCCTCGTCAGGACCTCGCGAGATGAGCAATGAGTACGTGGTGACCACAGGTTCGCCGTCCAGCGTGGTGACGTCGCCACGGGTGGTGATCATGTCGTTGCCCGCCATCGTGCGGATCGTCTCAATCGTCGTGGTGACGTTCAGCTCATCGCCTGCCACGATGGGACGGGAGTAGACGAACCGCTGCTCGCCGTGCACCACGCGCGAGTAGTCCAGCCCCAGCTGCGGATCCCTGATGACACGTCCGCTCGCCTTGAGCGAGAGCACGGCAGCGAAGGTCGGCGGGGCGACGAGGTCGGCATAGCCCATGGAACGCGCCGCCTCAACGTCGTGAAAGACGGGGCTGGCGTCGTCGATGGCCGTCGCAAACTCGCGAATCTTCTCGCGACCCACAACGTAAGATCCGTCGGGCGCGTAACTGCGCCCGACGAACTCAGGATTCAGTGCCATGGCCGATGGCCGTGGTCTAGCGGGTTTCCTTGTGCGCCGTGTGCTTGCCGCAAGCCGGGCAGAACTTATTCACCTCGAGCCGGTCGGGATCATTCCGCCGGTTCTTCTTGGTGATGTAGTTGCGGTTCTTGCACTCTTCGCACGCCATGGTGATCTTCGGACGAACGTCCGTTGCCTTGGCCACTGTCGTCTGCCTTTCGTGTGGTCTCGGCAAGGGTACTTGCCAAGCGTTTCCCTGCATGGTGTGCAGTCGTACTGGTCGAGTAGCGGAGGCCGGACTTGAACCGGCGACACAGCGATTATGAGCCGCTTGCTCTACCAACTGAGCTACCCCGCCGCTGGTGGGACACCATCATCCCACCGAGTCCCCTGAGGGATCCTCGAGCCCCTTCCGGGAATCGGACCCGGTACCTCGCCCTTACCAAGGGAGCGCTCTACCAATGAGCTAAAGGGGCAGCAAAGCCTGCCGATCGTACACAAGGGCGATGGGGCACAGGAAATCGGCCGGATGACCGGAGCTGACGCATACTGGAGGCGACCCGTCCAAGAAGGGGGCTATCAGGCCATGCACCCTCATCACAGCGCCCGTTGGGCCGCCGTTCTCCTCGCGACAGGCCTGCTGGGGGGATGCGGATCCGGTGATGCGACGGCCTCCTCCTCCTCCGCAGTACGCCAGGTTGCGACGGTCGCCACAGGTCTCAGCGTTCCTTGGGGACTCACCTTCCTCCCGGACGGGGGTGCTCTGGTTTCGGAACGCGATTCCGGGCGCGTTCTGCTCGTCACGTCGACGCAGGCTCCCACCGTGGTCGGCACAGTGCCCGGTATCGATGCCACGGGTGAAGGCGGACTCCTCGGACTTGCGCTGGAGCCGGGTGCGTCCCCGGGATGGCTGTACGCGTACTTCACGGGCGACGCCGATAACCGCGTGGCCCGAATGCCCTGGAACGGCAGTCGAGTCGGCCCACCAGAGCCGGTTCTGACCGGGATCCCCAAGAACATCTTCCACAACGGCGGTCGCATCGCCTTCGGCCCCGATGGCCTGCTCTACGTGGCTACAGGCGATGCCGGAGACGAGAATGCCGCCCAGGATCAGTCCAGCCTGGCGGGCAAGGTGCTCCGCATCACCCCCGAGGGCGGGATCCCGGACGACAATCCCTACCCCGGATCACCGGTCTTCAGCTTGGGGCATCGAAACGTGCAAGGCCTGGCGTTCGACGCCACGGGTCGCCTGTGGGCCAGCGAGTTCGGGTCCAAGGATGCCGACGAGTTGAACCTGCTGCGCCCCGGCGGCAACTACGGCTGGCCGCTCGTCGAAGGGCGGGGCACGCAGCCAGAATTCATCAATCCCATCACCACGTGGGAGCCGACATCGACGGCTTCGCCCTCAGGGATCGCCGTTCGAGACGGCGCGGTCTACGTCGCCTCCCTTCGCGGGGAGAAGTTGTGGCGTGTGCCCCTGACGGGCCGGAATAGGTATCGCGCCCAAGCCGTCCCCCTTGGCGATCTGGGTCGACTTCGAACCGTGGCAACCACTCCTGACGGTCGGAGCTTGTGGGTCACCACGAGCAACCGCGATGGGCGAGGAGACCCGAGGCGTGACGACGATCGCATCATCGTTGTGCGCTGAGCAGCGCATTCGGACACACAGGTACCTACCGGAGGGTTGACTAGGCCCATGACCTCAACCGCCACAGCCCAACGCTGGACCGCCGCTGACATGCCCGATCTCACCGGCCGCACCGCGATCGTGACGGGAGCCACGTCGGGCATCGGACTGGTCACGGCCCGACAGCTCGCCGCCCATGGCGCGATGACCACGCTCGCCGTGCGCGACACGGCTCGAGGCGAGCAGGTGGCCGAGATGCTTCGAACCGCTCACCCAGGCTCCCTCGTCGACGTCCAGGAGCTGGACCTCGCGGACCTGTCCTCGGTCCGGGCGTTCGCCGAGCGCTGGTCACTCGCCCATCCGGAGGGGTTGGATCTGGTGATCAACAATGCGGGAGTCATGGCCATTCCCCGCCGGGAGTCGGCGGATGGCTTCGAGATGCAACTGGCGACCAATCACCTCGGGCACTTCGCCCTGACCGGGCTCCTGCTCCCTGCCCTTGTTGCTCGACCGCGCTCGCGGGTAGTGACCGTCTCATCCGGGGCACATCGCATGGGCCGCATGGACTTTGAGGACCTTCAGGGATCCCGTCGGTACAACGCATGGCGCGCCTATGGCCAGAGCAAGCTCGCCAATCTGCTGTTCACAGCCGAACTCCAGCGACGGTTCGACCTCAACGGCATCGCCAGCGTGGCGGCCGCCGCGCATCCGGGCTACACCGCAACGAACCTGCAGTCCGTCGGGGCCAAGATGAACGGCCGAGCGTGGCTCGAGGCGCCCATCGGCCTGCTCAACTCACTTGTGGGCCAGTCACCGGAGATGGGCGCCCTGCCCACCCTCTTCGCCGCCACCGCACCCGGACTGCCTGGCGACTCGTACATCGGACCCGACTCCGTCGGCGAGCTGCGGGGTCATCCCAAGGCAGTCGGTCGATCTGCTGCCGCCAGCGATCCGATGGCAGCAGGACGCCTCTGGACGCTCAGCGAGGACCTCACCGGGGTTCGCTACCCCCTGGACCTGCCATGACGAGCGAGGACGCCACGCGCCCACTGCGCATGCCCGCCGAGTGGACACCACACGAGCGCACGTGGATGGCCTGGCCCACGGCCGGCTATGCCACGGCGGAGGGCGGCGAAGCAGACGAGGGTGCAGGTGACCGGGCTCGGGCGGCGTGGGCGGCCGTGGCCAACTCCATCGCACGCTACGAGCCAGTCACCATGGTCGTCGATCCGGCCGACGTCGAGCAGGCCCGCGAGTGGCTGCATGCCGGAGTCGAGGTGCTCGAGGCGCCCCTGGACGACTCGTGGATGCGGGATATCGGGCCGACATTCGTGCACGCCTCCGAGGGTTCGGTGGCAGGCGTGGACTGGGTCTTCAACGGATGGGGTGCCCAGGACTGGGCGACGTGGGATGCCGACGCCCAGATCGCCCGGGCCGTGTGTGCCACGGCAGCGGTCCCCGTCGTCTCGTCCTCCCTGACCAATGAAGGCGGTGGGATCCACGTCGACGGCGAGGGCACCGTGCTGCTGACACGGACGGTGCAGCTCGATCCTGGCCGCAATCCCGAGTGGAGCACCGAACAGGTCGAACGAGAGCTCACTCGCACGATCGGCGCGGAGCGGTTCATCTGGCTCGAGCGAGGACTGACCCGCGACTACGAGCAGTTCGGCACGCGCGGGCACGTCGACATCGTCGCCTGCTTCAGCTCGCCGGGAACCGTGCTCTTCCACGATCAGCGGAACCCTGAACACCCCGATTACGCCGTGACCCAGCGAGTTCGGGCCCAACTCGAGGAGGTCGACGGGCTGACCCTGATCCCGGTGCCTGCCCCCGATGTGCTGCAGGACGAGGAGGGCTGGGTGGACTACAGCTACATCAATCACTACGTGTGCAATGGGGCCGTCATCCTGTGTGCCTTCGACGATCCCGGCGATGCTCGCGCCACCGGCATTCTCGCTGAGGCCTACCCAGACCGAGAGATCGTGCTCATCGATGCACGGCCCATCTTCGCCCTCGGCGGCGGCATCCACTGCATCACGCAGCAGCAGCCGGCCGCCCGATGAGCGGCGAGACTGACCTGCGGTTTCTGCTCAAGCGGATGGATCCGGCCGTTCGCGATGGTGAGTTCGTCTTCGTCTCACTCGATACGTTGCCCTCGGGCGTCACGGGGGACGCGTTGCCCTCGGGCGTCTCAATCGACGAGATGGAGGCCATCGTGCGAGAGGACGAGGGGGTGACCCTCGTTGTCCGGCGCGACATCGCTGATGCGCACGACTGGCCCTACGACTTCGTCGCCGGCTGGATCACCTTGCGCGTGCACTCGGACCTCGCCGCCGTCGGTCTGACGGCCGCCTTCAGCGCGGCCCTGGCAGAGCACCAGATCAGCTGCAATGTGATCGCCGGATTCTGGCATGACCATCTGCTCGTCCCCGTCGACCAGCTCGACACTGCTCTCGAGGCGCTCCGTGCGCTGACCAGCGACGGCGGAGAGTCCTAGCCCAGCCTCGGGATGTCCCGCTGCCACCGAGCCGTCCTTGTCTCCAGAACGCCGTGAGGCCCGGATCACGTGGATCCAGGCCTCACGATGTGGTGGCGGGTGAAGGATTCGAACCTTCGAAGGCAAAGCCGACGGATTTACAGTCCGCTCCCATTGGCCGCTCGGGCAACCCGCCATGGTGCAGCCGCAAGGATACACAGCGACCAGGTCCGCGCTGCGGGGCCTGACGATAAGTCAGCTCAGGGCCCTCGCGACGGCGTCCGCGAGGGTTGCCTCACACGTCGAACCCGAGAGGGATCCTGGGCTGCTCGGCACTCCGATGAAGGACACCCCCGCGCGAGTTGCCGCCTCGGCATCCCAGGAGGAGTCGCCGATCATCACGGCGTCCGCGGGCTCTCCACCGAGGGCCGCACACGCGGCGAGCAGGCCGTCCGGCTCGGGCTTGGGGCGGATCTCCGCTGATCTTCCGATGACCACGTCCACCTCAGCGCCCTGCCCGACGCCGATGCCATGAGCAGCGAGAACCTCAGGCACAAGCTCAGGAGCCAGCAGCGTGACGACGGCCACCGGCGTCGTTCGGAGGATCTGACGAGTCTCGAGCACGGTGGGCATGACGGTGGAGTGAGGAATGGCAGCCCGCTCATGCACCGCAATCGCCGCTGACGCCTCGGCCCACCGAGGATCGCCCAGCAGCGCGTGCAGGACGCTCATGCAGGCCATGGTGGGCCCATCCCAGTCCGTCTCCGGCACCGGTGCGTCCGGCCACGTGCCGAGCAGTCGCTCGACGTCGCCGAGCGCGGCGCCGTAATCGGTGAAGGACTGCAGGTCGACGAGCGTGCGATCGAGGTCAAGCAGCAGCATCCGACCGCTCATGCATGCGAGGCTAGGCCCATGATGGATCCGCGTCACGCGATTCTGTTCGAACCCGTCGCCATCGGCCCCAAGACGCTCCCCAATCGGTTCTATCAGGTGCCCCACGCCTCCGGATTCGGATCCGCCAAGCCGCTGACTCAGGCGGCATTTCGTGGCATCAAGGCCGAGGGGGGCTGGGGCGGAGTGTGCGTCGAGTACGCGCCGGTGTCTGCTGACGCTGACGAGGAACCGCATGTCGCCGCCTACCTTCAGGACGATCGCGATGCCACCGCGCTGGGCCTGACAGCCGACGCGATCCATGAGCACGGCTCGCTCGCCGGAATGGAGCTCTACCACGGCGGAAACTCGAGCAAGAACGTCGCATCACGACATACGCGGATCGCACCGAGCGCCCGCACCGCAGAGATTCACTGGGGATCAGCGGCTCGCGAGATGAGCGTCGCGGATATCGCCCGTATCCAGTCTGATTTCGTGCGCGGTGCGCGACTCGCACGGGATGCCGGGTTCGACATCATCTACGTCTACGGAGCACACGGCTATCTGCTCACGCAGTTCCTCTCCCCCTGGCACAACGTTCGCCATGACTCCTACGGCGGCACGCTGGCCAACCGGGCCCGCTTCGCCCTTGAGACTCTCGAACTCGTCCGCGACGCCGTCGGTGCGGACTGTGCCATCGCCACGCGCATCTGCCTCGATGGGCGCCAGGGGGTCAAGGGCGTGCGTGTGGAGGAGATGCTCCCCTTCATCCAGATGGCCGAGCCCCTCGTCGATCTGTTCGACGTCACCGTCGGCTCATGGCCAGAGGACTCGGGCACGTCCCGATACTTCCCCGAGGGGCACCAGCTGTCGTGGACCTCACAGGTGCGCCAGGCGACGTCGAAGCCGATCGTCGGCGTGGGGCGCTACACGAATCCCGACCAGATGGCCGCCCTCATCTCATCCGGGGAGTTCGACCTCATCGGGGCCGCTCGTCCCGCGATCGCCGACCCCTTCCTCCCCCGCAAGATCGCCGAGGGCCGGCTCGCCGACATCCGCGAATGCACGGGATCGAACGTGTGCATCCTGAAGGAGGAGGACTTCCGTCACGTCGGATGCATCCAGAATCCGACGGCCGGCGAGGAGTTCCGCCGCGGTTGGCACCCCGAGCGGGTTGATCCGACGCCTGACCCACAGCGATCGGTGCTCGTCGTAGGTGCGGGTCCCGCCGGGATGGAGTGTGCGCTCACGTTGGCGCGTCGCGGATTCGACGCCGTTCACCTCGTTGATGCCGAGGATGAGATGGGTGGGCGTCTCCGCTGGACCAGACGGCTGCCGACGCTGGGCGACTGGGGGCGCATCACCGACTGGCGACGCACCCAGCTCGACGGGCTTGACAACGTGCAGGTGATCACCGGTCGTCGACTCACCGCCGATGAGGTCCTCGAGTACGGCGCTGACATCGTCATCCTTGCGACGGGAAGCCACTGGAGTTCCGATGGCACCCAGCCGGGAACGCGGAAGGTGATCACCGACGCTGCAGGGAGTCTCACTCCTGAGCGTGTGATGGCGGGGGAACGTCCGTCCGGGCAGCGCGTCGCCGTCTACGACTGCGACGGCTACTACGTGGCACCGGGCATCGCTGAACTCCTGGCAGGTGAGGGCTACGACGTCCACCTCGTCACACCTGAGAGCGTCGTCTCGCCGATGAGTGATGGCACTCTCGAAGGCCCCATGCTCCGTCAGCACCTCCACGACCTCGGGATCCAGCAGCACACCGGCGTGACGCTGCGCTCCCGCACTGCGCAGTCCGTTGCCGGCGAGACGTCCTTCGGCGACACCTGGGAGCTCGCGGTGGATGATCTCGTCCTGGTCACGCATCAGGTGCCCGACGACGGGATTCACCGGGCACTGCTCGCTGACGCAGACCGGCTGCGCGAGTCAGGGATCGGTGCTGTCCATCTGATCGGCGATGCCGTATCGCCGCGATGGATCTCGGAGGCGATCTTCGAAGGACATAGGCTGGCGCGCGAGATCGATCTGGCTGACCCGACTTTCCCTGCCCCCATGCGCCGGGATCTACCCGTCTGAGGAGACATGGACCGTTCCCTGCAGCTGCTGCTCGCCGAGCGAGACATCCAGCGCGTCATCCTCGAGTACAGCCGAGCAGTGGATCGCTACGACTTTGAGTCGCTCGCGGCCTGCTACTGGCCGGACGCCACCGATGATCACGGCTCCTTCCGGGGCAATGCCCTCGACTTCGTCGAGTGGAACAAGGGTGCGCTCGGCCGCTTCGACCGCACCAGCCACTTCCTGGGCAACATCCTCATCGATGTCGACCTCGACAACGACCGTGCTCGCGCCGAGACCTACGCGGTGGCCTATCACCGCTTCACGGATTCCGACGGCCAGCTCACGGATATGACTGCGGGCCTGCGGTATGTCGACGTCTTCGAGCGACGTTTCGAAGAATGGCGCATCTTCGAGCGGGTGATCGCGTACGACTGGCGGCGTACCGACCCCGCACACGGACAGACCGGATTCGCCGACGCCTACATCACCGGCGTGCGGTCGAGCAAGGACGTCGTGTACACCATTGGCGGCTGGGATCAGCGATAGTTCGCTGCCCACAACTGGAGAAGGAGAGCAACCACATGGCAGACAGCAGCTTCGACATCGTCTCCAAGATCGATCGTCAGGAGGCCGACAACGCACTGAACCAGGCGGGCAAGGAACTGGCTCAGCGCTTCGACTTCAAGAACACCGGAACCACCGTGGAGTGGAAGGGCGACATGGTCGTCGAGATCACCTCCAGCACCGAGGAGCGTGCCAATGCGGCACTCGAGGTGTTCCGAGAGAAGCTGATCAAGCGCGGCATCAGCCTGAAGTCCTTCGAGGCAGGTGAAGTGCGGCCCTCCGGCAAGGAGTACAAGATCGGCGGCACCTTCAAGGCCGGCATCTCCACCGAGCAGGCCAAGAAGATCGGCAAGCTCATCCGCGACGAGGGCCCGAAGTCAGTCAAGACCCAGATCATGGGCGAGGAGCTGCGCGTGACCAGCAAGAGCCGTGACGACCTGCAGGCCGTGCAGGCCCTCGTGCGCGAGGCTGACCTGGACTTCGCCGTCCAGTTCGACAACTACCGCTGATCGACCTTCACTCGCCCCAGCTCGCGAGGCGAGACGTGTCGTGCACCAGCTCGCCGCGGTCGTGGGTCGCGTAGTCGTGCTCAGGCATCCACGCCAGCGCGTCGAAGGGGCACACGTCAACGCAGATCCCGCAGTACATGCACAGGCCGAAGTCGATGGCGAAGCTGTCGAGGACGCTGACCGATCGAGGTCGACGCGCGCCTTCCTCACTGATCTGCTCGGTGTGGCTCTCCAGCGTGATGCACCAGGTGGGGCACTCCTGCACGCAGATCATGCAGGACGTGCAGGAGTCAGGAACCAGAGCGATGACCCCGCGCTCGCGACTCGTGCTCATGCGTCGCCGCCCGCAGCACCCGACACAGGACCGCGAGCCGCTTCATCGGTCGCGAGCCACTGCGGCTGCACTCCCGGGGGAAGCACCGGCCGCCGAGCCCGTCGACCCTCCTTCTCCACGAGGCCGGGCCACGGCTGGTCGATGCGCGCCGTCAGCGCGGTGTCCTTCAGCAGCGGCGGCTGAGCAGGCCCCTCGGATGCGCGCAGCAGCAGCGAGCGCGGATCCGGATGGCCAGTGAACGTGATGCCGAACATCTCCGCCGTCTCGCGCTCGGACCAGGAGGCCCCGGGGAAGACAGCGGTCGCGGAGGGCAGCTCCGCCGCAGGCACGCGAGTCGACAGCAGTCGACGGTCGGCGTTCGTGGGATCTGTGACGACGGCGACCACCTCGAGATGATCACCACGATCCACCGCGGTGATGAGATCCAGCAGGGTGCACCCCGCTTCTCTGGCCGCCCGCAGCGCGGCGATCCACTCCTCGGCCTCAATCGATGCCATCTGAGTCATGCCGATCCCATCTCGGCCAGCGCGGTGCACAGGGCGTCCGGCCGCGGTGGGCAGCCGGGCACGTAGGTGTGGACCGTCACGTCCGCCAGTACTTCGGCGACGCCATTGACCACGGTCGGTGAATCCCAGTAGGGCCCACCCGTACTGGCACATGCTCCGAAGGCCATCACCGACACCGCCGAGCCTGCTTCAGCCACTGCCCGGTCCACCAACGGGGCAAGGGGGGTCGTCACGGTGCCGGCCACCAGCAGGACCGCCCTCCGCGCAGCCGGCGCATCGGGTTCCTCCTCGATCAGCAGCCCGTCCTCAATGGCGGCGTCGACCTCCACGGCACAGCACGCCAGACCCAGGGACATGACTCGCACCTGCACTCCGGGGTCGCTGGCGAGGCGAAGAACTCGCGTCCCGGAGAGCACTGACATGCGCCCAGAGTAGTGAGCAACGGCACAGGGGCATCTCCCCACGGACGGGTGTAGTCTTCTAGGACGTCCATGCAATCGCTCCTGTCGGCCGTCAGCACACAATGCCAACGCCGCATCAGCATCACCCGCCCCACTTAAGGAAGCCCGTGACCAAGCAGGTCGTCACCCTCAATCGCGTCGTCATCAGGTTCGCCGGAGACTCCGGCGACGGTATGCAGCTCACCGGAGATCGGTTCACCTCCGAGACTGCGGGCCTGGGCAATGACCTGAACACTCTTCCCGACTTCCCGGCCGAGATTCGCGCACCAGCAGGCACGGTGCCCGGCGTCTCCGCCTTCCAGCTCGCATTCGCCGACCACATCATCACCACGCCGGGCGACGCTCCCAACGTGCTCGTCGCGATGAACCCGGCGGCACTGAAGGCGAACCTGAAGGATCTGCCGCGCGGTGCGGACCTGATCGTCAACACCGATGAGTTCACCAAGCGGAACCTGGAGAAGGTCGGCTACCTCAGCAATCCGCTGGAGGATGGCACCCTCGAGCCGTTCAAGGTGCATGCAGTCGCACTGACGTCACAGACCGTCGAGGCCCTCAAGGAGTTCGACCTCACGAAGAAGGAGGCCGAGCGCGCCAAGAACATGTACGCCCTCGGGCTGCTGTCCTGGCTGTACTCCCGGCCCTCTGATGGCACCCGCGCCTTCCTGACGTCCAAGTTCTCCGCCAAGCCCGAGATCCTCGCCGCCAACCTTGCCGCTTTCGAGGCGGGCTGGTCCTTCGGCGAGACCACCGAGTCCTTCTCCGTCCAGTACGAGGTCGCACCTGCACAGATGCCCTCCGGCAAGTACCGGAACATCACCGGCAACCCGGCCCTTGCCTACGGCCTCATTGCGGCATCGGAGCTGTCCGGACTGAAGCTCTTCCTCGGCTCCTACCCCATCACGCCCGCATCCGACATCCTGCATGAGCTGGCCAAGAATCATCACTTCGGTGTCATGACGTTCCAGGCCGAGGATGAGATCGCCGGCATCGGATCCGCGATCGGCGCTGCCTACGGCGGCTCGCTCGCCGTCACGACGACCTCGGGGCCGGGCGTGGCCCTGAAGTCCGAGGCGATCGGACTCGCGGTGTCCCTCGAACTGCCGCTGATCATCGTCGACGTGCAGCGTGGTGGGCCCTCCACGGGGCTACCCACCAAGACGGAGCAGTCCGACCTGCTGCAGGCGATGTTCGGCCGCAACGGTGAATCACCCGTGCCGATCATCGCGCCGCAGTCTCCGTCCGACTGCTTCCATGCCGCCATCGAGGCCGCGCGGATCGCGGTGGAGTACCGAACACCCGTCTTCCTCCTCTCCGACGGCTACCTCGCCAATGGGTCCGAGCCCTGGCTCGTTCCCGATGTCGCGGACCTGCCCAGCATCGAACCGAACTTCGCGACGGAGGCGAACCACACGGATGCCGACGGCAATCCCGAGTTCTGGCCCTACCTGCGTGACACCGAGACGCTGGCTCGTCCGTGGGCGGTGCCCGGCACCAAGGGGCTCGAGCACCGCATCGGCGGTCTGGAGAAGGCCGATGGATCAGGGGACATCTCCTACGATCCGGAGAACCACGACCGCATGGTCCGTCTGCGTCAGGCCAAGGTCGACGCCATTGCGGCAACCATCCCCGAACTCGACGTCGACGATCCCAGCGGCGAGGCCGAGATTCTGGTGCTCGGCTGGGGCTCCACCTACGGTCCCATCGGCGCAGCGGTCGAGATCTCTCGGCGCGAGGGCATCAAGGTCGCCCAGGCGCACCTGCGGCACCTCAACCCCTTCCCCCGGAATCTTGGCGAGGTCATTCGCTCCTACCGCACGGTGCTGGTACCCGAGATGAACCTCGGGCAGTTGAGCATGCTGCTGCGCGCCAAGTACCTGGTCGACGTCACCGGCATCAATCAGGTGCGCGGCATGCCCTTCAAGTCCTCTGAACTGGTCGACGCCATCAAGGCATCCGCCGGGCTTCCCACGGCCGATTCCGTCAACGAGAACGAGTGAGCACCCGATGACCGATACGTTTCCCGCACTGTCCCTCGTCCCCAAGTCGGACGTGCCGCTCAAGGCCAAGGACTTCAAGTCCGACCAAGAGGTGCGCTGGTGCCCCGGGTGCGGCGACTACTCCATCCTGTCGAACGTTCAGGGCTTCCTCCCCGAGCTCGGCCTCGCCCGCGAGAACATCGTCTTCATCTCCGGCATCGGCTGCTCCTCGCGGTTCCCGTACTACATGAACACGTTCGGGATGCACTCGATTCACGGCCGCGCCCCGGCAATCGCCACCGGCCTCGCGGTGACGCGCCCGGACCTGTCGATCTGGGTGATCACCGGCGACGGTGATGCACTCTCCATCGGCGGCAATCACCTGATTCACGCCCTCCGCCGCAACGTCAACCTCAAGATCCTCCTGTTCAACAACCGGATCTACGGCCTGACGAAGGGGCAGTACTCACCCACCTCCGAGCAGGGCAAGATCACCAAGTCCACACCCGAGGGGTCACTCGACTACGCGTTCAACCCCGTGTCGCTCGCCCTGGGCGCCGAGGCGACATTCGTGGCCCGCACCATCGACTCTGATCGCAAGCACATGACGGAGGTGCTGTCACGCGCCGCTGCCCATGAGGGTTCGGCACTGGTGGAGATCTACCAGAACTGCAACATCTTCAACGATGGCGCCTGGGAGCCCCTCAAGGACAATGACAGCCGGGACGACGTCATGATGCGCCTGGTCGACGGTGAGCCCATCCGCTTCGGCAAGGATGGCGACAAGGGCGTCATTCGCACCGAGGACGGTCACATTCAGGTGGCAGAGGTGGCCAAGGTCGGCGAGAACGCGCTGATCCGTCACGACTCCAAGGCAAAGGACCCGGGTCTGGCGTTCGCCCTGTCGCGACTGTCAAACCCGCGCACCCTCGAGAACACGCCCATCGGCGTCTTCCGCGACATCGACCGGGCGTCCTACGACAACCTTGCCCGGCAGCAGATCGCCGAGGTCATCGAGAAGAAGGGGGCTGGTGACCTCCAGTCCCTCATCTCCGGTAGAGACACCTGGACCGTCAACTGAGACTGCTGCACCGCCCCGCGAGTTCCGCGGGAACGGGGGTTCTTCTCGGCATCATCGCCTACGGGCTCTGGGGCCTGTTTCCGCTCTACTTTCACCTGCTGGACTCAATCTCGCCGGTAGAGATCGTAGCCAATCGGGTCGTCTGGTCGCTCGCGTTCCTCCTCGTCCTCATCATCATGACTCGGACGTGGGCGAAAGTGCTGCGCGCGGCCCGATCGACGCGGAACGTTCTTCTGCTTGGACTGGCGGCAGTCTTCCTGTCGCTGAACTGGGGTACGTATGTCTGGTCCGTGATCACCAATCAGGTCGTGGAAGCCTCGCTTGGCTACTTCATCAACCCCCTCGTCTCCGTCGCGCTCGGAGTGGTGCTCCTGCGTGAGCGACTTCGCGTGGGCCAATGGGTAGCCGTGGGTGTCGCAGTCCTGGCCGTCGGAGTGCTGACGGTGAGCTACGGACGGCCACCATGGATCAGCATCGTGCTGGCTGTCTCGTTCGGGATCTACGGCCTCATCAAGAAGCAGGTGGGCGTGGGCAGCGTCGAGAGCCTGACCATCGAGACCGCAGTCCTGAGTCCCGTCGCCCTCGTCGTCATGGTCATCATGGCTCAGCGCGGCGAATCGGGGCTCACCTCGGGAGATCCCGGATTGACCTTCCTGCTGATCCTCCTGGGCGTCGTCACCGCGTTGCCGCTGCTCGCCTTCGGCGGGGCCGCCAATCGGATCCCGCTGTCCACCCTCGGCCTGCTGCAGTACCTCACACCCGTAATCCAGTTCCTCTTGGCCATCGCGGTCTTTCACGAAGCCATGAACCTCAGCCGATGGATCGGTTTCCTGCTGGTGTGGGTCTCACTGGTGATCATGAGCGTTGACGGACTGCGCTCGTCACGCTCACGCACCACGGCACTCGAAGTCATCGAGCCGGACTAGACGCGAACTCACCGGGCAAGACGAGCTCGACGCAGACCGGACGAGGACGAGGCGGATCAGGCGACGCTGCTCTCCGGTGCGTCTTCAGCAACAGGCCGGATGGTCACGAGGATGAAGGCCGCGATGAGCAACACAGGCACCAGCAGGAACGCCAGATGGACTCCCACCGCCTCCGAGACCGCGCCAAGGATGAACGGCGCCCCGCCGATCGCCGTCGTTGCTGCCGCCAGAGTCAGAGCGGCTGCCCGATCGGTGCTGCCATGGGCGGACCGAATGATCCTGGACAGGTTCAAGGGCCAGGCCAGGGCCAGGCTCACACCCGTCAGGAACATCGCCGTCAGCACCACCCACGTCGACGGTATGGCCCAGGCGAGCAGGAAGGTGATGAGGCCGAGGATGAGGGATGCGCGCAGCAGTCGCTCAGTCGACATTCGCTCCGCGAGCCGGACGCCAAGAACCCGACCCACAAAGAGGCCGCCAGTGATGGTGCTCAATCCCGCGGCTGCCGCGGCCGGGCTCAGCCCGGCCCGCTCGCGCAGCAGGTCGACCCCCCACAGGCTGAGGCAGAACTCCGCTCCGATGTAGCACATGCCGGCCCCCAAGGCCCACCAGGTGAGCGCCGGAAGAGGTCCCGACTCCTCTCGGACGAGCGTCTCCTCCTTGGTGCCATAGACCGACACCCGGCGGCCACGCCACAGTTCCAGCAGCCCGAAGGCCACGGCAGCAGCAAGCAGGCCGAAACGCCAGCCGAGGACGGAACCGGCTGCGAGTCCGACGCCCAGGGGTGCGAGGAGACCAGTGAGGGCGGCCAGAGCCGTGCTCTCAGTGAACGCCGCTGGGCTCGCGGTCCCCTGATGCGTGGCGATGAAGGAGTTGACGCAGACGACGACGATGTTCCCGAAGAAGCAGGTCACGAAAATCGCCGTGAGCGTGCTCCCGACGGGAGTCCCGGGGAGAAGGAACCACACGATGCTGACCGCAGTGGCCAGCACGCTGACTCGCATGACAGCTCCGCGACCGAAGCGGTGGTTCAGTCGGGGCGTGGCGAGGGCTCCGAGAATTCCGCCGGCGGCGAGGGCCGTGGCGTGGAGTCCGCCCAGCCAGGGTGTCGTGCCCTGATCGTCGCGCAGGAGAGCAAGGCTCGCGCCGAAGCCGTAGACGAACCAGGACCAGATGCCGATCGTGGAGAAGGCCACCAGCGTCGGTCGATCATGTACCGGCCGCGCCGCTTGAGGGGCGTGGGTGGAAGTCACCTCCGGACGCTATCAGTCATCTAGACAACCCGCGGCCATCAATCTGACGATTTGAACCGCTTCCCGGTCGAAATCTGCAAATGAAGGCTGATACCGGTGCAGTTCTGCAGAACTGCACCGGGAAGCGGTTCAAATCGTCAGATTGCTTTCAGCCGGTGCGGGAGACGACGTAGTCGCAGAGGAGGGCGAGCACGTCACGAGCCGGCCCCGCGGGCAGGCCCTCCAGGAGGTCGCGAGCGGAATCGGACCAGGCGTGGGCCTCCTTGCGAGCCCGCAACACCCCGTCATGCTCGCGCAGCAGAGCGAGCGCTTCCGCGTGCTCAGCATCGTCGGTCAGCGCGCGCCCCAGCAGATCCTGCAGGCGAGCGTCGGCCGGATCACCACTCGACAGCACGTACAGGCCCGCAAGCGTCGGAATTCCCTCACGCAGGTCGGTGCCGGGTGTCTTACCCGACTGCATCGACTCCGAGGTGATGTCGACGAGGTCATCCGCCAGCTGGAAGGCCACCCCGATGCGCTCGCCGAAGGCCGCGAGCAGTTCCACATGCTCAGGCGAAGCCCCCGCCATCAGCGCGCCGTACCGACCCGATGCAGCGATGAGCGAGCCGGTCTTGTCAGCGATCACCTCGAGATGATGCTCGATCGGGTCCTGACCATCACGCGGACCCACCGTCTCGCGGATCTGCCCCTTGCACAGGCGCTCGAACGTGTAGGCCTGGATGCGCACGGCCTCCGGCCCCAGATCAGCGAGGATCTTGGAGGAACGGGCAAACAGGAAGTCACCCGTGAGGATCGCGATCGTGTTGTCCCACCGAGAGTTGGCAGACTCAGCACCACGCCGAAGTTGAGCTTCATCCATCACATCGTCGTGGTACAGGGTCGCCAGATGCGTCAACTCCACGACGACGCCCGCGGGCACCACTCCCCACGCCTGCGGATCACCGAAGTGTGACGCAAGGAGGACGAGCAGGGGACGGAACCTCTTGCCCCCGGCCTCGACGAGGTACCGGGAGGCATCGGCAACGAAGGGATCGTCGCTGGAGACGGCCTCCCGGAGGCCGTCCTCCACCCGCGAAAGGCCGTCAGCCAGCGCAGACTCCAGCCCCGGATCCGGGAGGGGAAGTCCGAGCAGGGTGTCGGTCATTTCGCCAACGTACTACCGGACGAACACGCCCGCCTGCTCGATGACGTCCAGCAGCCACTGGGGGAAGACACCCAGAGCGATGGTCATCACCGTGGCGGCGGTGAGCGCGATCGTGGTGAATGTCGACGGAATGACGACCGAAGCGGTCTCCTCCGTCGGCTCGGTGAAGTACATGAGCACGATGACGCGCACGTAGAAGAAGGCGGCGATCACACTGGCGATGACGCCGATGATCACAAGCCACGCGGCACCAGCCTCGATGCCCGCGGCGAAGACGCCGAACTTACCGATGAAGCCGCTGGTGAGCGGAATACCTGCAAGGGAGAGCAGGAACAGCGAGAAGACCGCGGCAACCACAGGAGATCGCTTGCCAAGACCCGCCCACGCCGAGAGCGCCGTCGCCTCACCGGAGGAGTTGCGCACCATGGACACGACGGTGAAGGTGCCGATCGTCGTGAACGCGTAGGCGATCAGGTAGAAGAGCGAACTCGCGAGGCCTTGGGGCGAGGCAGCAACCACGCCGATCAGGATGAAGCCTGCCTGGGCCACGGAGGAGTAGGCCAGCATGCGCTTCATGTCCGTCTGCGTGATCGCCACGATGGAGCCGACCACCATGGTCAGTCCGGCGATGATCCACAGCATCGGCGTCCAGTCCCAGCGCAGACCCCCGACCGAGACATACAGGACGCGAAGCAGCGCGCCGAACGCCGCGATCTTCACGGTGGCTGCCATGAACGCGGTGACCGGCGTGGGAGCGCCCTGATAGACATCTGGTGTCCACTGATGGAACGGCACGGCCGCGACCTTGAACAGCAGGCCCACCATCACCAAGGCGATGCCAACCGCAACCATGGTGCCTTCCGCGGGCTTGGCGGCCAGGACGTCGGCAATGCCGACGAAGCCCACCGATCCGCTGTAGCCGTAGAGCAGAGCCGCTCCGTACAGGAAGAAGGCAGAGGAGAAGGCGCCCAGAATGAAGTACTTGAGCGCGGCCTCCTGGGAGAGCAGTCGACGACGTCGCGCCATGCCTGCCAACAGGTACAGGGGCAATGACATGACCTCAAGGGCCACGAACATGATCAGGAAGTCATTCGCCGCGACGAACGCCAGCATTCCGGTCAGCGCGAAGAGGAAGAACGGCCAGATCTCCGTCTGCATGAAGCCACGACGGGCGAACTGCTGCTCGTCCTCTGAACCGGGGAGCGCGGACGCCCGCGGCGCGAAGGCATCGCCCAGCGGGTCGATGGTGCGCTCGGCCATCAGGAATGCGGCGAGCAGTCCGATGATCAGCAGGGCTCCCCACATGAGGAGGGTGGGCCCGTCGACGGCAACCGCGCCTTCACCCGTGACCAGGCGGGTGCCCCGCAGATCGATGGTGACCACGAAGGCGGCAACGATGGCGCCAATGACAAGGACAAGCTGTGCTGGACGACGAGCTCCGCGGGGAAGGAAGGACTCGAACAGAACAGAGACGACCGAGGCACCGAACAGGATCAGGATCGGGGCAATGGCGTAATAGTTGATGCTCGGCAGCACGAAGGTCGACTCTGCAGCGGAGACCGCCATGTCAGCCGCCGAGATCATCGCGGGGGCGCTCACTGCTCGCTCCCTTCCGTGGTGAGGTCACTGGATTGGATCGTCGGGGCCACATCGGTGTAGCCGATGGTCGTCATCACCTGATCGACGGCCGGATTGATGACGTTCAGCAGAGGTGCGGGGAAGAATCCGAGCACGATGCTGAGGGCAGCGATCGGCACGAGCGCCGTGACTTCGCGGCCCCTGAGATCGGTCATCCCCTCGAGTTCGGGCTTCAACGGGCCCGTCATCGTCTTCTGGTAGAGCCGGAGCACGTAGGCAGCCGTGATCACGATGCCCACCGTGGCCACCGCACCCACCCACATGTAACGCTCGAAGGCACCCAGCAGAACGAGGAACTCACCGACGAACGATACGAGGCCGGGGAGCGCCAAGGAGGACAGCGCCGCGACCAGGAAGAAGCCCGCGAGAATTGGGGCCTTGGAGTTCACGCCGGAGTAGTCCGAGATCAGGCTTGAGCCGTTGGCGCGAGCCATCAGGAAGCCGGCTGTCAGGAACAGCGCCCCGGTCGACAGTCCGTGGGCGACCATGTAGACGACTGATCCGCTCTGACCCTGCGTCGTGAAGACGAAGATGCCGAGCGTGATGAAGCCGAAGTGCGACATCGACGAGTAGGCGAACAGACGCTTCATGTCGTGCTGGCGCAGGGCCAGCAGGGCACCGTAGAAGATCCCGACCAGTGCGAGCGCGATCACCACCGGCGCATAGAACTCCGAGGCTGCCGGGAAGATCTCCAGGCAGTAGCGGAGCATGCCGAAAGTACCCACCTTGTCGAGCACGCCGATGAGGAGCACGGACGTTCCCGGCTTGGCCTCGGCAGCCGCATCCGGCAGCCACGTGTGGAAGGGCCACAACGGAGCCTTGATGGCGAAGGCGAGGAAGAAGCCGAGGAAGAGCAGCTTCTGCAGATCCGGATCGATCTCGATGCCGACCAGCACGCCGAAGTCGAATGTGCCAACGCCGGTGACCTGTGCCGACACGACATAGAGCCCGATGAGCGCGGCCAGCATGAGCAGCCCGCCGACGAGGCTGTAGATGAGGAACTTGACGGCCGCGTAGGACCGCTGCGGCCCGCCGAACCGGCCGATGAGGAAGTAGGTCGGGATCAGCATGACTTCGAAGAAGACGTAGAACAAGAAGACGTCGGTGGCGGCGAAGACACCGATCATGAGGGTCTCGAGCACGAGAACCAGGGCGAAGTACCCCTTCACCGTCCCTCGAGAGCTGTCGTCGACGTCGTTCCATCCAGCCAGGATCACGATGGGGACCAAGGTGGCCGCCAGAGCGATCAGCACGAGGCTGATTCCGTCGATGCCCACTGCGTAGGAGATGCCGAAGGACGGGATCCACGGGTGAGACTCGACGAACTGGAAACGCTCCGTTGAGTCTGCCGAGAACTGCAGCGCCATGGCGATGGTCAGTCCGAGGGTGACGGCAGAGAAGCCCATCGCCACCTGCTTCGCCAGCAGGGTCCGGGCGCGCGGAAGCAGCGCAACGATGATGCTGCCAATGAGCGGCACCACCATCAAGGTGGTCAACCAGGGGAAGTTCACGATGCCCTCACCAGAACCAGGGCGAGGACGACCAAGACGGCGCCACCCACCATCGACAACGCATACGACCGGACGAAGCCGGTCTGGAACCGACGCAGGCGGCCGGACAGCGCGCCCACGAACGCAGCACTGCCGTTGACGGCACCGTCGATCCCCTTCGCATCGAGCACGCTGACCACCCGGGCGGTCTGGAGCGTGGGCGCCACCACGAGTGCATGGTTGACCTGGTTCCCGTACAGCTCCTCACGCGCAGCGCGCGTGAGCCAGGAACCGTGCGGCGCCTCCTCGGGCACGGGGCGACGCTGGTACATCAGGTAGGCCACCAGGACACCGATGCCGACAGCCAGGAGTCCGAGGGCGATGGCGACGCTCGTGGAGATCGGCGCATCCACCTCGGCGTACCCGACGACGGGCTCGAGCCACGTCTCGATGTTGCCCCAGAACAGCAGCGCCATGCCAAGGAAGACCGAGCCGAGGGCCAGGATGATCAGCGGGATGGTCATGACCTTGGGCGACTCATGCGGGTGCACATCGGGCTCCCAGCGGGCCTTGCCCAGGAACGTCATGATGAACATGCGGGTCATGTAGAAGCCCGTGATGCCCGCCGCGATGATCAGCAGGATGCCGGTGAGCAGACCCTTCTCGAACGCAGCGTGGATGATCTCGTCCTTCGACCAGAAGCCCGAGAACGGCGGAATACCCATGATGGAGAGCCAGCCCGCGGCAAACGTGATGAACGTGATGAACATGACCGTGCGGACGGCGCCGTACCTGCGCATGTTGACGTTGTCGTTCATGCCGTGCATGACCGATCCCGCACCAAGGAACAGCCCGGCCTTGAACACACCGTGGGTGAGCAGGTGGAAGATGCCGAAGACGTAGCCCACCGGGCCCAGTCCGACGGCAGTGATCATGTAGCCGATCTGGCTCATCGTGGATCCCGCGAGCGACTTCTTGATGTCGTCCTTGGCTGAACCGATGACCGCACCCATGAAGACGGTGATGACACCGACGATCACGACGGCGAGGGCGGCGATCTCCGCGAGGTCAAAGATCGCATTGCTGCGCGCGATCAGGTAGACGCCGGCCGTGACCATGGTTGCCGCGTGGATGAGGGCGGACACCGGGGTGGGGCCCTCCATCGCGTCAAGCAGCCACGCCTGCAGGGGGAACTGCGCCGACTTGCCGGCGGCCGCCAGCAGGAGCAGGAGGCCGATGGCGTTGAGGGTCCCCTCGCTGGCCTGGCCCGCGTTGCCGAACACCTCCTCGAAGCTGACCGAGCCGAAGGTCACGAACATGAGCATGATTGCGAGGCTCAGGCCGACATCGCCAACGCGGTTGATCACGAAGGCCTTCTTTGCTGCGGCTGCCGCCGAGGGCTTGTGCTGCCAGAAGCCGATCAACAGGTAGCTGGCCAGGCCCACGCCCTCCCATCCGACGTAGAGGAGGAGGTAGTTGTTGGCCAAGACGAGGATCAGCATTGCCCCGATGAACAGGTTCAAGAAGCCGAAGAACTTCCGGCGGTCCTTGTCATGGGACATGTACCCCAGTGAGTACACATGAATCAGTGCGCCGACCGTGGTGATCAGCAGGACGAACACCATCGACAGCTGGTCCAGCTGGAAGGCCATGTCGGCCTTGAAGTCCCCGACGAACACCCAGGAGAAGAGCGTCTGGTCGAACGTGCGCTGCTCTGGCGAGTTCTGCAGCATTCCCAGCAGCATCAGCCAGCCGATCAGCGCCGAGGCGCTCACCGTCAGGATTCCCAGGTAAGGACCCCACGCGTTCGTGCGGCGACCACCGAACAGCAGAACAGCAGCCCCGGCCAATGGCAGGGCGATCAGCAGCCAGATGAGGGAGAACACCCCCTCAGCGGGCATCAACTCAGTCACAGCACGGTCCTCTTTGTCGTCGGAATCATGGAAGTCATCAGTACTTCAACAGGTTCGGCTCATCGATCGAGGCAGACCGTCTCGTTCGGAAGATGGTGACGATGATGGCTAGGCCCACCACCACTTCGGCCGCCGCGACCACCATCACGAAGAAGGCGACCGTCTGGCCGTCGAGATTGCCGTTCATGTTCGCGAAGGCAACGAAGGCGAGGTTTGCCGCGTTGAGCATGAGCTCGACGGACATGAACACCACGATGGCGTTGCGGCGCACGAGGACGCCAACCGCTCCGATGCTGAACAGGATGGCTGACAGGACGATGTAGTTCGAGGGATTCACTGGTCGTCACCCTCCACGATCGCGTTCTCGCCCTCACTGATCGCACGCACCTCATCGATGTCGACCCGATCCAGCGGTCGCTCATCTCCCCGCGCCCGCACCGGTGCCGGGACGCTGATGTCGCTGGTGCCCCCGTCAGGAAGAAGTGCTGGCGTGTCGACCGCGTTGTGCCGCGCGAAGACTCCCGGGTTCGGAAGGTTGCCTGGATGTCCCCCATCGCGGAATCGGCGCAGGGATCGATCACGCTGGGTGAGAAGCGGTGCCCACCGCTCCCGGTGCGCCAGCACCATGGCCCCCATGGCCGCAGTAATGAGCAGAGCGGCTGTCAGTTCAAGGACCAGCAGGTACTTCGCGAAGAAGAGGTTCGCGATGCTCTCGACGTTGCCGCCGAACTCGGAGTTCGCCGCCGTCAGGCCCACTGAGGGCGAATCGGTGAGGGCATTGCCGACGCTCCAGACCAGGAGCCCACCCATGACGAGCGTCAGCAGAATTGCAGCGAGTCGCTGGCCCTTGATGGTCTCGATCAGGGAGTCAGAGGAGTCGACACCGACCACCATGATGACGAAGACGAAGAGCATCATGACCGCTCCCGTGTAGACGATGATCTGCACCATTCCCAGGAAGGGTGCAGAGTTCGCCACGTACATGACCGCCAGATTGATCATCGTCAGTGCCATCCACAGCGCGCTGTGCACTGCCTTGCGGGACAGCACCATGCCCAGGGCACCGGCCACAGCAAGGATCGCGGTCACCCAGAAGACCACCGCCTCGCCGGTGCTGCTCTCAGCGGCCACGTCGGCCAGGGGAGCTATCACGCCGTCTCCTCCGTCACATCGCCGCCGGTCGTCTTCTGCTCAGGTGAGGAGCCAGTGACCTTGTTTGCGTAGTAATCGCGCTCCGTGGTTCCCGGGTACATCTCGTGCGGGGGATCGACCATGCCCGGCAGAAGCGGAGCCAGCAGATCCTGCTTCTCGAAGATGAGCTTCGCGCGCGAATCGTCAGCCAACTCGTACTCATTCGTCATGGTCAATGCACGGGTCGGACAGGCCTCGATGCACAACCCGCAGAAGATACAGCGCGTGTAGTTGATCTGGTACACGCGTCCGTAGCGTTCACCCGGGGAGAAGCGCTCCTCATCGGAGTTGTCCGCGCCCTCCACCAGGATGGCGTCCGCTGGGCACGCCCAGGCGCACAGTTCGCAGCCCACGCACTTCTCGAGTCCGTCGGCCCAGCGATTCAGCTGGTGGCGTCCGTGGAAGCGCGGCTTGGGTGGGACCTTCTGCTCGGGATACTGCTCGGTGACGACCTTCTTGAAGATCGTCAAGAACGTGACGCCGAATCCGCGGACGGCTTGGGGCATCTCAGGCATGGGTGTCCTCCCCATCGGTGTCAGCGGCATCATCCGTGGGAACGACGGCGGGTTCCTGCACGATCGTGGTTCCCTGCGCCGCTGCCCGACGCGACGTGTAGGTGAATGACTGCCCGGGCAGAGGCGGAACTGGGAAGCCCGCCGACATCGGATCGAAAGGCGCTGCGGCAGCAGCGGCTTCCAGCTCATCACGCTCACGCTGGCGTCGATCCTGCCGACTCTGGATGAGCCAGGATCCGACGAGCAGCACCACGATGACGACGGCACCGGTGATGAGAATTTCGGTGGTCGACAACGAGACATCGTCGCGCATGAGCCGGGCGATGGAGACGATCACGATCCACACGATGGAGACCGGAATGAGGATCTTCCATCCGAAGCGCATGAACTGGTCGTAGCGCATGCGGGGCAGCGTTCCGCGCAGCCAGATGAAGATGAAGATGAAGATCTGCACCTTGAGCAGCCACCACAGCATGGGCCACCAGCCCTCGTTCGCCCCGTCCCAGAGGGTGAGCGGCCATGGCGCGAGGTACCCGCCGAGGAAGAGGGTCGTCGCCATCGCCGAGACGGTGACCATGTTGATGTACTCGGCGAGGAAGAACAGCGCGAACTTCAACGACGAGTACTCCGTGTGGAAGCCACCCACCAGTTCACCCTCGGCCTCGGGAAGGTCGAAGGGTGCCCGGTTGGTCTCGCCCACCATCGCAGTGCAGTAGATCAGGAAGGACGGAAGCAGGATGACGGCGTACCAGATGGGCTCCTGCGCGAGGACGATCTCCGACGTCGACATCGATCCGGCGTAGAGGAAGACGGCGACGAAGGACAGTCCCATCGCGATCTCATAGGAGATCATCTGAGCGGTGGACCGGAGTCCGCCGAGCAGCGGATACGTGGATCCTGATGCCCAGCCGCCCAGGACGATTCCGTAGATGCCGATGGATGCGATCGCCAGCACGTAGAGCACCGAGACCGGGAAGTCGGTCAGCTGCAGCGGCGTCATGGTGCCGAAGATCGAGACCTCTGGGCCGAAGGGGATCACGGCGAAGGCGAGAAAGGCCATGGTGGCCGAGATGACGGGAGCCAGCCAGTAGACGGCCAGATGGGCCGACTTCGGGATGATCTCCTCCTTCAATGCCAGCTTGATGCCGTCCATGAGGGACTGCAGGAGACCCTGCGGACCAACCCGGTTCGGGCCGATCCGGTTCTGCATGCGCGACACGACGCGTCGCTCCCACCAGATGGTGAACAGCGTGATGAGCACGAGAAGCGCGAAGATCGCGACGACCTTCAGGAGCACCAACCACCACGGATCGCTCCCGAACAGCCCGAACTGCGAATCGGTCATGCCGCGCCTCCCGACGTCAGCCGAACGGTCGAGCCGGGAACGGCTCCGAGTTCAGAGTGGATATGACACCCCGGTGAGTTCATCGGCAGCCAGACAACGTCATCGAGGACGTCACCCGCCTGCACCGGCACCGTGACCGACCCCGCAGGCCCGGTGACGGTGACAAGGTCTCCCAGTGCTTGCGCGGTGCGCGCCGAGACGACGGCCACCGTCGGCCGAGCGGTCGCTGCCAGATGCGGCTCAGCATCCTGCATGAGACCGGAGTCGAGCAGCTGCCTCCATGAGGCGAGCACGACACCCTCCGCCGGGGATCCCGCTGCCTGCGTCGGAGCCTCGAATCGGGCACCGGACCACGGGCCGAGGGCGCCCATCTCGGCGCGGATGGCTCGGACGTCTCCGGGAAGGGAGTCGCCCATCGCCTCGGCCACCATCGACAGCACCTTGGCATCGCTCATGGTGAGGGCGTCGCGGAAGACCTGCCCGAATATCCGCGGGCGACCCTCCCAGTTGAGGAAGGTTCCAGCCTTCTCGGTGACGACTGCCACCGGGAGGACGACATCGGCGCGCTCCGTCACCGCCGAGTGGTGATTCTCGAGAGACACGACGAAGGCCGCTCCTTCGACCGCCGCTACCGCGAGTGCGGGATCTGCGTAGTCACTCAGTTCGACACCGCCGACGAGCAGGGCACCGATCGCAGCATCGCGTGCGGCGGCCAGCAGCGCATCACCGGATCGACCATTGCTGGCCGGAAGGTCGTTCGACGCGACACCCCATGCGGCCGCGACCTGATCGCGGGCCTGCGCATCAGCCAAGGGGCGTCCACCGGGAAGGAGTCCGGCGAGGGCACCTGCATCGAGCGCGCCCCGCTCCCCCGCGCGACGCGGGACCCAGGCAAGCCGGGCTCCCGTGGCAGCCGACAGCTCGACCGCCGCGGACAGCGTGCCCGGGGATCCAGCCGCGCGCTCGCCGACCATGATGACCGCACCCGGCTTGCTGAGCAGCTCTCGCACCGGTGCCTCGAGTGAGCGAAGCGCGGTGGCCTCGCTTCCAGGCCTGGCTGCCACACGTTCGCCGTCGACCTTGGAGAGTCCTTCCGAGGCAACTGCGGCGATGGAGAGGACCTTCGTTCCTCGTCGCGCGGCCTTGCGAAGGCGCAGCTGCACGATGGGCGACTCGTCCTCGGGCTCCAGTGCGACCAGGAGCACCGCGGGCGCGGATTCGAGCTCGTCGTAGGACACCGAGACCGCAGTTCCAGCGATGGCAGCGGCCAGGAAGGCGGTCTCCTCGTCCGACGTCTGGCGGACCCGGAAGTCGATGTCATCGGAACCGAGTGACGTGCGTGCGAATCGCGCGTACGCGTAGGCGTCCTCGACTGTGCTGCGTCCGCCGACGAGAACTCCCACATGGCCGCGAGCCTGCGCAAGGCCACGTGCCGCGGCCGCGATTGCCTCGGGCCATGACGCGACACGGAGTTCACCGTTCTCGCGAACCATCGGAGAATCGATCCGACCGTGCGTCTGGTACGCGAAGGCAAAACGGCCCTTGTCGCAGTTCCACTCTTCGTTGACCTCGGGGTCATCCCACGCGAGTCTGCGCGTGACGACACCGCGGCGGTAGTCCGTGCGCAGGGAACAGCCTGATGCGCAGTGCTCGCATGCGGTCGGCACCGAGACAAGGTCGAACGGACGAGAGCGGAATCGATAGGACGCACTCGTGAGTGCGCCCACCGGGCAGATTTGAACGACGTTGCCCGAGTAGTAGGACTCGAACGGCTCATCGTCGGCAGTTCCGACCATCTGCTTGGCCCCGCGCTGCAGGAGCTCGAGCGACGGGTCACCGGCAATCTGCTCAGCGAAGCGCGTGCAGCGGGCGCAGGACACGCAGCGCTCGCGGTCGAGCAGCACCTGCTCGTTGACATTCACGGGCTTCTCGAACTCGCGCTTGTCGCCATCGAAGCGCGATTCGGGACGGCCGACCGTCATGGCCTGGTTCTGAAGGGGGCACTCGCCGCCCTTGTCGCACACAGGGCAGTCGAGCGGGTGGTTCAGGAGTAGGAACTCCATCACGCCCTCCTGCGCCGCCCGCGCGATCTCCGAGGCGTACTGGGTCTTGACGTTCATGCCCTCGCCGAGGACCTGTGCGCACGCCGGTTGCGGCTTGGGCATGCCCTCGACCTCGATGAGGCACGCACGGCAGGCTGCGACCGGATCCAGGAGCGGGTGATCGCAGAAGCGGGGCACCTCGATGCCCAACTTCTCGGCCGCGCGGATCACGAGGGTGCCTTTGGGCACCTGCATCTCCACGCCGTCGATCACGACGCTGATGAGATCGGTCGCCATCTCGACGTCCGAGCCCGGCCCGTTGTTGCTGGTGACGGTCATCGCGCAGCCGCTCCCGAGAACACGTAGGACGCCGCCGGGTCGAACTCATCGTCGACCGGCGAGGTCGTGGCCGCGACGAATTCATCGCGGAAGTACTTGAGCGCTGCGGGATATGGGGTGGCCGCGGCGTCTCCGAGAGCGCAGAAGGATCGACCCGAGATCTGGTTGCACAGATCGACCAGGGTTTCCATCTCACGGTCCGTGCCATGCCCGTGCTCGAAGCGCTCGAGGGTCCCGGTGATGAAGTAGGTACCCTCCCGACATGGTGTGCACTTGCCGCACGACTCGTGCTTGTAGAACTCAAGCCAGCGGGTGACCGCCTTAACAACGCTCACGGTGTCGTTGAAGATCATCGGAGTGCCGGTGCCGAGCATGGTGCCCGCCTCTGCCATGGCCTCGTACGTCATAGGCACATCAAGGTGCTCGGCAGTGAGCATCGGCACGGACGAGCCGCCCGGCAGCCAGAATTTCACCTCGCGGCCGTCGATCATGCCGCCCGCGTAGTCGAGCAGCTCGCGCATCGTGATGCCGAGAGGAGCCTCGTAGATGCCCGGGCGATTCACATGACCGGAGACGGCAAACACCTTGAATCCCGGGGACTTCTCGGTGCCGAAGGTGCGGAACCAGTCCACACCGCGGCCCACGATGTAGGGGATGTTGCAGATGGTCTCGACATTGTTGATGACCGTGGGCGATGCATACAGCCCGGCCACGGCGGGAAATGGCGGCTTCAGACGCGGCTGACCGCGGTACCCCTCGAGGGAGTCGAGAAGGGCGGTCTCCTCGCCGCAGATGTACGCGCCCGCGCCGGAGTGCACGACGACATCGAGGTCGAAACCGCTGCCCTCGATGTTCGTCCCGATGAGTCCGGCCTCGCGCGCCTCGCGGATGGCGTTGGCCACGCGGCGAATCGCCTCGGGCACCTCGCCCCGAATGTAGATGAAAGCGTGGTTCGCACGAATGGCGTACGAAGTGATGATGACGCCCTCGACCAGTGCGTGCGGGTTGGCAATCATGATCGGGATGTCCTTGCAGGCACCCGGCTCGGACTCGTCGGCATTCACCACCAGGTAGTGAGGCTTGCCGTCGTTCTGAGGAACGAAGCTCCACTTCAGCCCGGTGGGGAAGCCGGCCCCGCCACGGCCCCTCAGACCAGAGTCCTTGACCGTCGTGATGATGGCATCGGGGTCTTGGCGAAGAGCGCTGGCCAAAGCTGTGTAGCCACCATGCCTGCGGTAACCCGCAAGGGTGAAGAGCTCGGGATCGTCCCAGTGCTCGGTGATGACCGGTGTCAATGTCATGGCTCAGCCCTCCTGTCCTGCAACGGGTGCCGACATGCCGCGCTCCTTGGCGATCCGCAGACCGGCGAGCATCTTGTCGTCAACCGGGGTGCCCTCGGCGGCCAGCCCGTCCTCAGGGAAGGCGAGCGTGTGCTCCGTGGCGCGGAATCCGCGGATGGCCGGACCGCGGGTGGAATGGACCGTCTCCCCGCGCTGCAGACGGTCGATGACCTCGACCGCACTCGAGGGGGTGACGTCGTCCATGTACTCCCAGTCCACGGTCATGACAGGCGCGTGGGTGCACGCCGCCTGGCACTCGATTCGCTCGAGCCAGAAGTCACCGTCGGAAGTGGGCTGATCATTTCCGACACCAAGGCGCTCGCTGAGCGCCTCGTAGACAGCGTCACCGCCGAGGAGTCCGCACAGAGTGTTGATGCAGACGCCGATGTGGTGCTTGCCCACCGGGCGGCGCTTGTACATCGTGTAGAAGGACGCCACCGCAGTCGCCTCGGCCGGACTGACACCGGCCATCTCGGCGCAGGCAGAGATGCCCTCGGGCGTGACTTCGTCCTCAAGGCTCTGCATGAGGTGCAGCATCGGCATGAGTGCCGAACGCGGACGCGGATAACGCGCGACCAACTGCTGCAGTTGGTCGCGAGTGCCCTCGCTGATTGTCATGTCGTCTCTTCCTTGTCGCCTAGCGGTCCACGCCGCCCATGACCGGGTCAATGCTCGCAACCGCGGCGATGATGTCGGAGATCATGCTGCCCTCGCTCATGGCCGCCACCGCCTGCAGATTGGTGAAGGACGGGTCGCGGAAATGCACGCGGTAGGGGCGAGTGCCGCCAGAGCTCACGATGTGACATCCGAGCTCTCCCTTGGGCGACTCGATGCCCACATAGACCTGCCCGGCAGGGACCCGGAACCCCTCGGTGACCAGCTTGAAGTGATGGATCAGTGCCTCCATCGACTCCGACATGATCTCCTTGATGTGCTCAGGGGAGTTGCCCTGACCATCACTGCCGATGGAAAGCTGCGCAGGCCACGCGATCTTCTTGTCCTCGATCATCACGGGGCCCGGCTTGAGCTTGTCGAGGGCCTGCTCGACGATGCGCAGCGACTGCTCCATCTCCTCGATGCGAATCAGGAAGCGGCCATAGACATCGCAGGACGTCTTCGTGATGACGTCGAACTCGTAGTTCTCATAGCCGCAGTAAGGCTGGCTCTTGCGCAGGTCGTGCGGAAGACCCGTGGACCGCAGCACAGGACCGGTGATGCCCAGAGCCATGCAGCCGGCCAGATCGAGGTAGCCGATGTCGACCGTGCGTCCCATCCAGATCGCATTGTCGACGAGCAGATCGGCGGTGTCCTTGAGCCGCTTGCGCAGCAGCGGGAGGGTGTCGCGAATCTTCTGCTCGCCGTCGGCCGGTAGGTCCTGCGCCACACCACCAGGGCGGATATAGGCGCTGTTCATGCGCAGGCCCGTCACCATCTCAAAGATGTCGAGGACGAGTTCGCGCTCGCGGAAGCCGAATTCCATCGCCGTCAGCGCACCGAGCTCCATACCGCCGGTGGCCAGGGCCACCAGGTGGGAGGAGATCCGGTTCAGCTCCATCATCATCACGCGGATGACGCTGGCCCGCTCGGGGATCTGGTCGGTGATGCCCAGCGCCTTCTCGATCGCTAGGCAGTAGGCCACCTCATTGAACATCGGGGTGAGGTAGTCCATGCGCGTGACGAACGTGACGCCCTGCACCCACGAGCGGAACTCCATGTTCTTCTCGATGCCGGTGTGCAGGTAGCCGATGCCCGCCCGGGCCTCGGTGACCGTCTCGCCGTCGATCTCCAGAATCAGGCGGAGAACGCCGTGGGTCGAGGGGTGCTGAGGGCCCATGTTGACCACGATGCGATCGTGCTCGCCATCGGGCGCACCGGCGATCGTGCCCCAGTCACCGCCCGAGACGTTGTAGACGCGCCCCTCGGTGGTGTCGTAGGAGCCCGCGTAGTCGTCTGCCTCCTCAGAGCCAGCAGCATTGGTGAAGGTGACGTTGTCGGTCGACATCAGTTGTACGACCTCCGCTGGTCGGCCGGCGGGATTGTCCCGCCCTTGAACTCGACGGGGATGCCGCCGAGCGGGTAGTCCTTGCGCTGGGGATGACCGGGCCAGTCGTCCGGCATCATGATGCGCGTCAAAGCCGGGTGGCCGTCGAAGACGATCCCGAAGAAGTCCCACGTCTCGCGCTCATGCCAGTCGCATGTGGGGTACACCGCAACGATGGACGGGATGACGGCGTCGCCGTCGGCCACTGACACCTCCACGCGGACGCGGCGGTTGTGGGTGATCGACAGGAAGTGATAAACCGCGTGGAGCTCGCGGCCCGTCTCGCCCGGGTAGTGGACGCCGTTGACGCCCAGGCACATCTCGAAGCGCAGCCCAGGCTCATCGCGAAGCATCGTCACGAAGGCGAGCAGGTGCTCACGGCGAACGTGATAGGTGATCTCGTCCTTATAGATGACGACCTTCTCGATCGCCTCGGTGGCCGGCAGGCCCCCTGCCTGAAGGGCGAGCTCGAGCTCGTCGGAGACCTCGTCGAACCATCCCCCGAAAGGTCGGATGGCCGGAGCCGGCATGACGATGGGATCAACCAGTCCACCGAAGCCACTCGTATCGCCGCCGTCAGCCGCACCGAAAGCGCCATGGCGAACACCGATGATGTCGAGTTCCTCGACCCCCTGCGGGACGGCTGGATGATGAGCGTCGGTCATCGCATGAGGCCCTTCAGCTCAAGGGTGGTCGGGGCCGTGAGCGCAACAGCCTCCAGCTCAGCGACCTCCTCACGGCGATTCGCACCGATCTTGGTGTCCTGGATCTTGTCGTGGAGCTTCAGGATCGCGTCGAAGAGCATCTCCGGCCGAGGCGGACAGCCCGGCAGGTAGATGTCCACGGGCACAATGTGATCAACGCCCTGGACGATCGCGTAGTTGTTGAACATGCCCCCGCTCGATGAGCACACGCCCATGGCGATGACCCACTTGGGATTCGGCATTTGATCGTAGATCTGGCGGACGACCGGGGCCATCTTCTGACTGACGCGCCCCGCCACGATCATGAGGTCGGCCTGACGCGGCGAGGCACGGAACACCTCCATGCCGTACCGAGCGATGTCGAAGCGGGGACCACCGGCCGCCATCATCTCGATCGCGCAGCAGGCAAGACCGAAGGTCGCCGGCCACAGTGACCCCTTGCGGGCATAGCCCGCGAACTTCTCCACCGTGGTGAGAAGGACGCCAGACGGAAGTGATTCTTCAAGACCCATGGGTATCTCCTAGTCCCAGTCGAGTCCGCCGCGACGCCATTCATAGACGTACGGCACCATCAGGTTGAACAAGAAGAGCATCATTGCGATGAACCCGAACCATTCGAGCTGGTCGAAGGCGACCGCCCACGGGTAAAGAAAGACCAGCTCGATGTCGAAGATGATGAACATCATCGCGGTCAGGTAGTACTTGACCGGGAACCGTCCGCCGCCAATGGGCTGGGGCGTGGGCTCAATGCCGCACTCGTAGGCGTCGTACTTGGCTCGGTTGTACCGCTTGGGTCCGGTGAATGTCGCGGCGGTGACGGAGAAGACTGAGAAGCCGAGTGCAAGTAGACCGAGTACGAGGATCGGGATGTAGACGTTCAAGCCCGGATCTCCTCACGAATTGCGCGTTTGTGAAACTCTTCACGACCGCCGCAAGCATAGTGGTGACCGGTCATGACTTTCACATCGCTCCCAACCGCACTCATTCCTCGCGCCAGGCGCACACCCATGGCCCCGCCGCTCCGGGACACGCACGACTTCGTCGCACTCATTCCTCGCGCCAGGCGCACACCCATGGCCCCGCCGCTCCGGGACTCGCACGACTTCGTCGCACTCATTCCTCGCGCCAGGCGCACACCCATGGCCCCGCCGCTCCGGGACTCGCACGACTTTGTCGCACTCATTCCTCGCGCCAGGCGCGGTGCAACGCCACGATGCCCCCACTCAAATTCCGCCACTGCACCCGGTTCCACCCCACCGCCAGCATCTCCTGACCGAGCGTCTCCTGATTCGGCCAGGCACGAATCGACTCGGCCAGGTAGACGTAGGCCTCGGGGTTGGACGATGTCCGCTCGGCGATGACCGGCAATGCCTTCATGAGGTACTCGGAGTAGACCGTGCGGAACGGTGCCCACGTCGGGTGCGAGAACTCGCAGACGACGAGACGGCCGCCAGGACGCACCACCCGAAGCAGTTCGGCCAGACCGGCGCCACGATCGTGGATGTTGCGCAGCCCGAACGAGATCGTCGCGGCGTCAAATGCTCCGTCCTTGAACGGCAGGAACATTCCGTCGCCTGCAACAAAGGGAAGGTCGGGCTGACGGCGCTTGCCCACCTGCAGCATCCCGAGGGAGAAGTCCGTCGGCACCACTGTCGCCCCTGCCTTGGCGAACGGAACGCTGGACGTTCCCGTTCCAGCAGCAAGATCAAGAATTCGCTCCCCCGGCTGCGGGTCGACCGCTCGCAGCACTGCCGATCGCCAGCGACGGGTCTGCCCCGCGGAGAGGACGTCGTTGGTGATGTCGTACTTCTCCGCCACGTCGTCAAACATGGCGGCAACGTCATGAGGGGCCTTGTCCAGGTCAGCGCGTGCCACTCCCCGATCCAACCATCCACGTGGACATGCCACCCATCGGCACTGCCCCTACGCTTGCCGTGTGACCTCCCCCGCGCCGCTGCCTCCGTCAGAGGAGTCCCTGCGGAAGCATCCCTCGGGCGCGACCGGTGGGCGCATTCGCGTCACCACGCGCCCCCTTCCCGATCCGGTCAACCTGCTGGCCCACCTGCCCATGAACGATCCCGTGGCCTGGGTCAGAAACGGTGAGGGGCTGATCGGCTGGGGAGTGGCCGCGCGACTTGAGGTTCGAGGGCCCGAGCGATTCAGCCGAACCCAGCGCTGGTGGTCCAACCTCTGCGCAGCAGCCGACATCGACGACACCGTGAGCATGCCCGGCACCGGACCGGTCGCATTCGGTTCCTTCTCCTTCGACGACGAGACGGCGACATCCCTCGTCGTCCTCCCCCAGGTGATCGTCGGCCGTCGTTCAGGGCAGGCGTGGATCACGACCATCGGAGACGACACCGAGCCTCCCGCACGCCTTCCCGCGGCATCCGTGCCCTCCCCCCCGACGTCCGTCACCTGGACCGACGGGAGCCTGCCCGCAGCGACGTGGCAGGCCGTCGTTGCCGAGGCCGTGCAACGCATCACCGCAGGGGAACTCGACAAGGTCGTCCTCGCACGCGACATCATCGGCGAGGTATCCGGCGACTTCGATCCGCGCTACCTCCTGCGCAATCTCGCGGAGGAGTACCCCTCGACGTGGACGTTCTGCGTCGGCGACCTGCTGGGCGCAACCCCGGAGCTGCTGGTGCGACGAACCGGCGACCTGGTGACGAGCCGAGTCCTCGCCGGAACGGTGAGCCGGCGCGACAGTCGCGACGATGCCGGCCTGGCCAAGGCGCTGCTAGCCAGCGACAAGGACGCGATGGAGCACGAGTACGCGGTTCACTCGGTCGCCAAAGCCCTTGCCGCGCACTGCACGGATCTCGAGGTTCCCGAACGGCCACGCGTCCTGGAACTCGCCAACGTTCAGCATCTGGCCACGGACGTCACCGGGCGTCTGGCCGACTCCTCGACGGTGCTCGCCCTGGCCGCCTCACTGCACCCGACCGCCGCCGTGTGCGGGACGCCTACCGAGCGCGCCTTCGGAGTCATCCGCGAACTCGAGGGCATGGATCGCGGCCGATACGCCGGCCCGGTCGGATGGTTCGACCATCACGGAGACGGCGAGTTCGGCATTGCCCTGCGCTGTGCGGAGATCGACCTCGAGGGAAACCGGCTGAGAGCCTTTGCCGGATGCGGCATCGTGGCCGGCTCCGACCCGAAGGACGAACTGGCCGAGTCGAATGCCAAGCTCCGGCCCATTCGCGGAGCCCTCTAGCCGACGAGACTGATCAGTCCAGGTCCGCGACAAGGCACACGACCGCGGGCCCCAGATCGTGATCATCGGTCACCTTCCAGTCGACGCTCGAGGACGCGAGCAGGGCGCGCATCGGTCGATTGCTGCCGAGCACATAGGCAACCAGTCGCCGGAACTCCATCCGACGGGCGACCTCGACGAGTCGCTCCGTCAGCGCCCCGCCGACTCCCTTGCCATGCCACGCATCGTCGACAAGCACCGCAATCTCCGCAGCGTCCGCATCCTCAGGACCGATCGGAAACACGTTTCCGAGTGCGATGACGACACCGTCGGCATCGGTCGCGACGAGCGTGGCGCCCCGGTGCCCGCCGGACACCCGACGAAGGTGATCCTCGCGCCACGTGTTCATCGGCGTGAAGTAGCGCTCATAGCGAGATTCCTCGGAGCACCGGGCATGCAGGTCCTCGACCGCCGACGTGTCGGCCGGACGACTCAATCGGATGGTGATCGTGCGCCCATCCCTGACGTTAACGCGCCATCCGAACCCGTCGGGCTCACCCATGGCCTCCGATCGTGCGGCGACGAGATCCAGCAGCGCAGAGGCCCGGTTCCGCTCGATCCGCGTGAAAGGTGCCCGCACTCGGTGCAGGAGCACATGACGCTCCGGAGACCACTGGAGACGCAGCACGAAGGAGGTTGAGTCTGCTCCCTCTGCGGCGTCGAGCACCTCCCATGAGTCAGCCAGAACCAGTTCCGCAGCAGCCTGCGGCGTCTGCTCGGGATGCTGGACGAGTTCGGCACTCAGGTGCAGGACCCTGGTGGCGATGTCCGTCGCATCCTCCTCACGCCCGAACGTGACGATGACATCGCTGCCCACGGCTGACAGTGCGTGCACGATCGTCGAGCGATCCAGATCTGACATCGACGTGAGGAAGAGATCCACCAGTTGTCGGTCATCGTCGATTCTCGACGTGAAGAGGCTGACCACCCGAACCCCCAACTGCGAGAGCACTCGCAGGAGGTGGGCGACCACTGCCGCCTGCGCAGGGACGGTGATGCGTGCCCGCCACCTCAGGTCATTGACTCTGCTGTCCGCGCGCTCGGCTGGCGCGAGGGTCTCCAGGAGTCGGGCGGTCAGGCCCGTCCAGGCGCGGGCATCGCTCCAGCGAGGGGCCACCGGCGCCAGCATGGCCAGCCCCAGGCCCACGGCGATCAGGTGCAGCGCCGCAGCAGAGTCATCGATGACCGCTGCATCGGAGTCGCTACCTGGCTCACGCAACTGGTGGATGACGGCCTCGGCCGCTGCCCATCGTCGTTCCATGCGCTCAGCAACATCGGCCCGCAGCCGCTCGTCATACGGGGCCATGGCGATCGCCTGCAGCTCCAGCGGATCCCACGCCGCCCCCGGATCACCCAGTACCTCGCGAGCTGCGCGAAGCAGCGCCCGGAGAGCCGGCTCGTCGGGATTCTCGGCCTGCTCCGCCATTCGCACCGCCACCGGAGGAAACGGCAGGATGTCGATGAGCATGCGCAGAAGGTCGGTGCGGGATGCCGCCAGTTCGTCGACCTGCCGTCGGCTGACATCGGCAGCAGCAGCCACGTCTCGACGCCGAACCGAGGCCACCCCGCGCTGCACCAGAAGGGCAGCGGCAGCATCGAGGATGCGCTGCCTGGCGACCGGATCGACACTCACGGGGTCACGCTACGCCGGGGCGCGACCGACCGAAGGGTCATGCCGATTCCAGCGCCGATCCGACCGCGCGCTGGACCTCGGACAAGATCTCGGCCTCCCGCTCCCGCGAGCAGGTTCGCGCCACCACCACGCGCACTCCCCCCGCTCCCAGGGCGTCCTCCAGAGCGGAGGTGAGTGCCGTTGCCGAATCCACCGTCACGGCGGATATTCCGAGCGACGAGGCCACCTCCGCGATATCGATGCCCAAGGGGTTTCCGAACACCCGATCGAAGGTGGATGCCGCAGTGGCACCGGCCTGTTCGAGGGTGGAGAAGATGCCGCCACCGTCGTTGTCAGGCACGACGATCACGAGATCGGGGCGGTCCTCCTCAGCAGGTGCCAGAAGGCCGTTGGAGTCGTAGAGGAAGGTCTGGTCGCCGATCAGCGCGATGGCTCCCGCACCGCCGTTCGCCTGCAGCGCGGCAGCGGCACCCCACGCGGTGGAGATGCAGCCGTCAATCCCGGACGTGCCTCTGTTGCCGATGACCACGGCCTCTTGAACGGTGTTGGCGGCGAACGAGCCCAAATGCCTGACCGGCCAGGACGCTCCTACGAAGAGCATGCCGCCATCGGGCACCTGGGCTGCCGTGAGCCGGGCGACGTGCATGCCGGTGAGCGCGTCATCGGATGAGAAGAGGGCCGTCTCCACCGCGGCCGCGGCCAGCACGTCGGCTCGCTGCCAGGACTCCAGCCATTCCTCGTCGATCTCGGCTTCGACGGGCGGCAGGGGAACCGAGGCGACCACGATGTCCGCTGACCGAGTCGGGTCGCTCCACAGTGGACGCGTGTCGACCGCGACGTGCAGCCCCGCTCGGCCGATCATGCGCAGGATCGATCGATTCAAACCGATGCGGCCGACGGTCAGGACGAAGTCCGGCACATGCGCCTCGGCGAAGACATCGTCGGCCATGAGCAGCGGCGCATGGCTCAGCGCAGTACTGCAGCCGGCCCCATTGCCGCTCGGCTCTGAGATCACCGGCCAACCCAGCGCGTCCGCAAGGTCGTCGACGAGATCGATGGCCTCAGTGTCCTGGTGATCGCCAAGGACAACGACGCCGCGCGCCGGAACCACAGCGTCATCGAGCAGGGCGTCGAGCACATCGTCCAACGGAGTGCTCATGCCGGCCACGAGTCGCGCGTCAGCAGTCCACGGTCGCCCCTCCGGACGGCCATCGAGCTCCTCAGGCCATGGCTCGCTTCCCTGCGGGACGAGCGGCTCGTCGAAGGGCACGTTGATATGGACAGGGCCTGGCCGGAGGGCATCGGTGGAGAGGGCGACGGCACGCGAGATGGTCGAGCGCCAGTAGCGCACCTGTCCGATCTCCCGGACCGCCGTTGCCATATCGATGGTGATGCGCACATCACTGCCGAACACCCGCGTCTGATCAATGGTCTGGTTGGCGCCCACATCCCGCAGCCGCGGTGGCCGATCCGCCGTCAGGACGATCATGGGAACCGCAGACTCGTCGGCCTCGACGATCGCCGGATGCAGATTCACTGCGGCGGTGCCGGAGGTCGTCACGACCACCGCAGGCACCCCCGTGACCTTCGCGATCCCCAGGGCCGTGTACCCGGCTGAGCGCTCGTCAAGGCGCACGTGCAGCGTGAGGTCACCTCGTGCCTCCACGGCAGCCAGGGCCAGGGCCAACGGTGTCGATCGCGAGCCGGGCGCAAGCACGGCATCCGTGACACCGCACCGGAGGAGTTCATCGACGAGGACATGCGCCTCGGCAGTGGACGGATTCACGCGGTCACTCTTTCACGGCCCACGCACGTGCGATGCGCTGGCGCCAGTACTCGGCGCGCTCATCTGAGAGCCGATCGCGGGCCGCCAGCAGATCCGGAAGGCTCGGCCCGCTGCGGCGGACAGGGATGCGTCCCTCACGAGGGACGAGCGGCTCGCCCAGATCCTCCGCGAGGAGGACTCCCGTGCCGAGTCCGCTGGCGAACGGCAGGTCGGGCAGAGCCGCCGCGGCGGCCAACGCCGTCTCGAGACCGACCGAGGAGTCCAGTGATCCGCTGACGACCACCGGAACATCGAGCGCCTCTGCCTGACGGACAGTTGCGGCCACTCCGCCCAAGGGAGCGGGCTTCAGGATGGCAACATCGGCGAAGTCGGACACCTTCGTCACGACGCCGGCCGAACGCCGGATGAGCTCATCCACCGCGAACCGAACGTCCACTCGGGAGCGGAGCTCGCGCATCTCCTCGCGCGTGGCACAGGGCTGCTCGACGTATTCGATCCCGTAGGCACTGAGGCGGCGCAGGGCGACCGCACCGCGCTCGACATCCCACGCACCGTTCGCATCGATCCGAATGACTCCGACTCCGCGACCGAGCACCGTGTCGAGCACGTCTCGGACCGTCGCGACGCGCGCCTCGTCCTCGCTGAGAGCAGCCGAGCCGACCTTCACCTTGATCGTGTGGCAGCCCTGCTCCAGGATCGCCGATCGGGCGAGCCCCGCGGCATCGTCGGAGCTGACCGCAGGAATGATCGCGTTCACCGCAATCTCATCGCGGAGCTGCACCGGCCACTCACCGAACGAGGCCTCCACCGCACTCGCGAGCCACCGCGCGGCGGCGCGGTCTGGGTAGTCGTCAAACGGTGCGAACTCCCCCCATCCGGACGGCCCCTTGATCAGCACGCCCTCGCGCACGTCCACGCCGCGGAAGGTCCTCCGCAGCGGCAGTGCGAAGGGCACTGCCGCCTGCAGGACGTCCTGCAGCGAGGGGGTCGAGGGCATCAGGGGCGCTTGGGGAACTGCCGGAAGTCGGGCTTGCGCTTGTTCGTGAAGGCATCGCGCCCGTGCTGCGCTTCCTCTGTCATGTAGAACAGCAGCGTGGCATCGCCTGCGAGCTGCTGCACACCGGCGAGTCCGTCGTCCGCTGCGTTGTGCGATGCCTTGAGCATGCGCAGAGCCAGGGGCGACATCTCCAGCATTCGGCAGGCCATGTCGACGGTGGCGATCTCCAGATCCTCCACCGGGACCACCTCGTTGACGAGCCCCCAGTCGTACGCCTGCGCTGCCCCGTACTGCCCGCACGTGTACCAGACCTCCCGCGACCTCTTCTGCCCGATCGTGCGCGCGAGCAGGCCTGATCCGTAGCCGCCGTCGAAGGATCCGACCATGGGCCCGGTCTGTCCGAAGCGAGCGTTGTCGGCCGCCACGGTCAGGTCGCACACGACGTGAAGGACATGGCCGCCCCCGATCGAGTAGCCGGCCACCATCGCGATGACGGGCTTGGGGGTCCGTCGGATCTGGACCTGCAGATCAAGGACGTTCAGCCGCCCGATGCCCTTGTTCGCCACGGCGTCATCGCCGATGTAGCCGTCGTTTCCTCGGATGTCCTGGTCCCCGCCGGAGCAGAAGGCGAGATCCCCCTGACCCGTCAGGATGATGACACCGACCTCGTCATCGTCACGCGCACGATTGAAGGCCTCCTGCAGCTCGAACAGAGTCTGCGGGCGGAAGGCGTTGCGTCGCTCCGGCCGATTGATGGTGATCTTCGCGATTCCGGCAGCATCCCCGGTCGAGAGTTCGTAGCGAATGTCGCTGAAGTCCCCCTCGGAGATCCATTCGCACGCCGGCACTGCCGACGAGTGGCTCGGATCGGTCAACGCGGGCGAGCCTTCAGGCGCCACGGGCGGCAACGGGTAGCGAGTGCGGGTGTCCATGCGTGGAAACCTACCGTCAGCCCTACGCTCATGCAGATGGTGAGCAGGAGGCTGGAGCGCGTGCCGGTACCGCCCGGTTCTGAGGGGGCGGCACGGCTGCTGCCGGCACTCGCCGCGGCGATTGACGGGACCGGCCCCGCCGTGGCTCCCGTGCCGACCGTCTCGGCAACGGTGACCAACGACTACGTGATGAGCATCCTGCGTGGACTCCACCTCGACGACGGGCTCGCCCTGGAATTCGATGAGGTTGCGGCGGTCATCTCGACGTCCGGCTCGACCGGTGACCCGAAGGGCGTGTTGCTCTCCGCCGGGAACCTCACCGCTCTCACGGAGCAGGTCAACGGTCCCCGGGCATCACCCCAGTGGATTCTCGCCCTGCCCGTCACCTCGATGGGCGGCATCAACGTGCTCGTCCGGGCCATCGGTGCTGACCGAGAGCCGATCGTCGTCGACAGCATCGGCGGGGCTGGCCCCTTCACGCCGCAGGCGTTCGCCCACGCCGTAGCACTTGCCTCCCAGTCGAGTGCGGATCTGTGCACCGCCGTGGTTCCTCCTCAGCTCGTCCGGCTGCTCTCCGACGAGGAGGGCATCGAGGCACTCACGGCATGCCGTCAGGTCCTCGTCGGCGGCGGCCCCCTGCGACCTTCCGTACGGTCGATGGCACACGACCTGAGGATCTCGATCGTCTCGACATACGGCGCAACCGAGACCGCTGGCGGATGCATCTTCGACGACCACCCACTCGATGGGGTGCGGGTGTCAGTGGATCCAGACGCCGGGACCCTGGTCATCGGGGGGCCCACCGTGGCGCTCGGGTACCGAGGCGACCCCTCCCTCACCTCCGAGGCCTTCGGCTCGTCAGGGTTTCGCACGAACGACGTCGGCCGGGTGAACGACGACGGAACCGTCATCGTCATCGGTCGAGCGGACGACGTGGTGGTCGTCAACGGCGTGAACGTCGCGCTCGGTGCTGTCGAGCAGATTCTGGGGGATCATCCGGATCTCGAGACCGCCGCCGTCGTCGCCGTGTCCACGGACCACGAGCCACGACTGCATGCCTTCGTTGTCGTGCGCGACGACGCTCCCGCAGCACTCGAGGCAGCCCAGGAGTCTGTGCTGGCCGCCCTGGGTCGACCCGCTCGACCGGTGATGCATGCCGTGGACCGACTCCCCCGCCTCCCGCATGGAAAGGTGGACCGACGTCAACTGACGCAGTGGGCGCGACGCGAGGAGGAGGGTCGCTGATGGCGACAGCCGCTCAGTGGGTATCCGGTGCCCGACCGAGAACCCTCCCGGCCGCCGTGGCCCCCGTGGCCGTGGGTGCTGGCCTGGGCGCGTGGGCCGGGGCATTCGCGCTTCCTCGGGTGCTCCTTGCCCTCGTCGTCGCACTCATGCTCCAGATCGGCGTCAACTACGCCAACGACTACAGCGACGGGATCAAGGGCACCGACGACCGCCGGGTCGGACCCGTCCGACTGGTGGGGCAGCAGCTCGCATCCCCACCTGCCGTGAAGCGGGCTGCACTGCTGTCGTTCGCCCTTGCCGCCCTTGCTGGTCTGGCCCTCGTCGTGCTGACTACTCAGTGGTGGCTCCTGCTCGTGGGAATGGCCAGCATCGCCGCGGCATGGCTCTACACCGGAGGCCCGCGACCCTACGGGTATGCAGGGCTTGGCGAGATCTTCGTATTCGTCTTCTTCGGCCTGGTCCCCGTCGTCGGCACGGCCTATGTGCAGACACTCACGATCACGGGTGTCGACGTCCTCGCCTCGGTGGGCGTGGGTCTGCTGAGCTGCGCCATCCTGGTGACGAACAATCTCCGGGACATTCCCAGCGACTCCGTCGTGGGCAAGCGGACGCTCGCAGTGCGGCTCGGCGATGAGCGAACGCGCATGCTCTACGTGGTTCTCGTGACCGGCGCCCTCATCGTGCCCGTGCTTCTCGTGCCCTGGACCTCACCGCTGGTCGCCATCACCCTCGCCACGGGACTCGCGGCGGTCGGGCCGCTTCGCCTCGTGCTCAGCGGGGCCACCGGCCCGCAACTGATCCCAGCACTCAAGGGCACCGGGCTGCTACTTCTCCTCTACGGCCTTGTCCTCGGCGGACTCCTGGCCTTCGCCTGATCCTTCTGCCGGCAGCTCCTCAACGGCCGGGAATGCGCCCTGTCGCTCGGCTATCCACGGCTCGTCGACGTCCTCCGCACGCGATGCGGCATCGATGCGGGCGTTCAATCGCGAGAAGAATCCCCCCGCTGCGGCGCCCACGCGTCCACGCTGACGATCGAGCAGGACGAGGCTGATCGCACCGGAGATGAGGATCGCGGCAGCGGCAGACCAGACGGCATCCAAGGGCGTGAGAAACCAGATGACTCCCCACACGACCGCGAAGAGCGCCACCCTCAAGACGGTGTAGACGGCCAGTGCCCGGACGGTCGCGGGCCGCGTTGACGACATACCCCTACCGTAAGGGAGGTCATGCACGAGGTGCATGGCGAGGATGGTCACGTACGCTTGTGCTTCAACACTCAGGAGGTGTCAGTGCTACGCGTTGCCGGGGCCATCATCGCGGTCGCCTTCTACATCTATTGCATCATCGATGTTCTCCGCACGCGGTCGGGTGACACCCGCGCCCTGCCCAAGTTCGTCTGGCTGATCCTGGTGATCCTCGTGCCACTCCTCGGTGGCGTTCTGTGGCTGGCCTTCGGCCGCGTCTGGAACGCCCCTGGTTCACCTTGGCGCAGGCGCCGCGGCCCCGTCGCACCGGATGACGACCCGGCCTTCTTGAAGAAGATCGGTGACGACGCCTGGAGCAGCCGCATGCGCCAGCGACGCAACAAGCCCGACCCCACGACCTGACTCGGCCGCGACGCTCACATTCCCGAGTAGGAATGCAGGCTGTTGACGAAGATGTTGACGCCGAAGTAGTTGATCAGGAACGACACCCAGCCGGCGAGAACGATCCACGACGCTCGCGAACCCCGCCAGCCCGCCGTGGAGCGCGCGTGCAGGTAGGCAGCGAAGATCACCCACGTGATGAAGGCCCAGGTCTCCTTGGGATCCCATCCCCAGTAGCGGCCCCAGGCGTTCTCCGCCCAGATGGCACCTGCCACCACCGCGAACGTCCAGAGCGGGAAAGCGAAGGCGATCACCGTGTTGGTGAGCCGCTCGAGCCGCTCATGATCTGGGACGCGGGACAGCCAGCCCATGACCTCCGTCGAGCCGGCGCGTCGCTCGGCGCGCCCCCGCACCAGCGCGAGACCTGCCGTCGCAGCCGCGAAAGTGAAGGCACCGAAGCAGATGATCGCCGCCGACACGTGGATGACGAGCCAGTACGACTTCAGCGCAGGCACCAGTTGAGCTGCCTCGGTGTACAGGACAGTGATGGCCAGACCCAGCCAGAGCAGAGTCGGAATCACTACGAACAGTCCGAGCCATCTCAGATCGCGTCGGATGGACATCCCGAGATAGACACCCAGCACCCCGAGGGCGGCCGTGATGGAGAACTCGTACATGTTTCCCCACGGCACACGCCCCGCCCACACTCCGCGCAGGACGACCCCGACAAGCAGCAGGAGGAACGACAGCCAGGTGAGGGACATGCCGATGTTCGCGGCGCGGCGACCGGGCTGCTGCCCCGTCGGCGTACTCGGCACGGTGACCCGGCGGCGACCCGACGCGAAGGAGACCGCGAAGGCCACCATCGCCAATGTCAGCGTGATCATCGATGCGTAGACCGCTGCGTTGCTCGCCTCGGCCAGCTGAACGCTGGTCACTGCGGTGCCCTTTCCTGAGAGACGTCCGGGGCCCCAAGCCGGGACATCAGGTCGACGACATCAGATTCGACGTCGGTGCCCTCGGATCTGGCCAGTGCACCGACATGGACGAGGGTACCTCCGTCATCGGCCGGCTGCGCTCTGACCCAAATCCGACGACGCCGGACGAACAAGGAGACCATCAGACCGATCATGGCGGCGAGCGAGGCACCCAACGCCAGCTCCTTGCCGGGGTCATGTGCGATCTGGAAGGACGCCCATCGCTCGAGGTCCACGAATTCGATCGAGCCCTGACCCTCCGGCAACGTCCAGACATCACCTGGAAGCAGCGACTCGAGCCCGATCTGCTCCATCCCGGACGTGTCGAGGGTGTAGACGCTCTGCGGGGAGCCGTCGTCAAGGCCCATGTCACCGGTGAAGGCCGACAGGAAGAGCCCCGGATAGTCCGGGGCCGGGAAGACCGAATGCGGGCCGAGTTCCTCCGTCAGTGCCGCTGTCGGAAGGAAGAGTCCGTTGAAGCCCAGTGCCGGCTCGGCATCGGGGGCCTTGATCACCCCCGTGGACGTGAAGTTGCCGTCCTGCGGGAGGAAGGTGACGGTGTCGTCGAAGACGACGCGCCCCGTGGAGTCTCGAACGATCACATGAGGGGCGTAGCCGTGTCCGACCAGGAAGACCTTGGCACCGCTGGCAATGAGCGGCTCATTGACCTGAACGGTGGTGCTGACCTCTTCACCACCGGGAGCCGCGCGGTAGGTCAGATCTGCTTCGAACTCGCGCGGAGCGCCTCTTTGCGCCTCCCCCCTCTCGAAGTCGACCCGAAAGTCCTCAAGCGTGAAGGAGAATGGCGCAAGCGCGTCGGCACTGACGAAGCGGCCGGCGCCCCAGGCGTCGTACTGCGTGAGGGTGTTCGAGAAGCCGGTGCCCTCGCGGACCACGACGTTGCCTCGCCAGCCCAGGAGTCCTCCCACGGCAATGCCGACGAGCACGAGGATCAACGACAGATGGAAGACGAGGTTGCCCGTCTCGCGCCAGTAGCCCTTCTCGGCAGCGACCCACTCCCCCTCGGACGAGCGCACCCGCCAATGGCCCTGGCGCAGCTGACCCGCCGCTGACGTCAACACCTGGTCGACAGTGAGTTCGGAGACGAACGACCCGGATGCGGGGAGGCGATTGAGGTTTCGCGGTGCTCGCGGAGGGGGTGTGCGCAGAGCCCGCAGGTGCACGCCGACGCGCGGCAGCACACAGCCGATCAGCGAGATGAACAGCAATAGGTACACGGCCGCGAACCACGGCGAGGCATACACGTCGAAGAACCCGAGGGCATCCAGAATCGGTGCCGTTGCGGGGTTCTCCTCGATCCACTGGTCGACGCGCAGGGGGTTGGTACCGCGCTGCGGGAGGATCGAGCCGGGGATGCTCACCACCGCAAGCAGGAACAGCAGGATCAGCGCCGTGCGCATGCTCGTGAGCTGGCGCCAGAGCCACCGCAGGAAGCCGACGGAGCCCAGCGGAGGGAGGGGCTGTTCAGGCGCCTGCTGCTGCGTGGTCATAGCGCCGTCTCGAATCCTGGAATCGTGACCCGCAGCCAGATCGTGAACTCCGTCCACAGCCCGCTGACCAGGAGAACGCCCACGAGCACCAGCATGCCGCCACCGAGCCGCATGACCCACACGTAGTGCTCACGCACCCACGTGATGGCCCGGGCCATCCGGCTGAAGGCCAGCGCCAGCAGGATGAACGGAAGGCCCAGGCCGAGGCAGTAGAACAGCGACAGCACGGCACCGCGTGCAGCGCTGGCCTCAGTGAAGGCAAGCGACTGGACCGCCGTCAGGGTCGGTCCGATGCACGGAGACCAGCCGATCCCAAAGAGCAGGCCCAGGACCGGAGCGCCGGCCACCCCCCACGTGGGCGCGCGATGCATGCGCCACTCGCGCTGCAGACCGGGAATCGCTCCCATGAATGCCAGACCCATCACGATGACGAGCACCCCGAGGACGCGGTTGATGATGTCGGCGTACTCGAGCAGCAGAGAGCCGGCCCCGCCGAAGAGTGCCCCGTAGCTGATGAACACGACGCTGAATCCCACGACGAAGAGCACGCTCCCCGCGAGCACTCGACGACGACTGCCACTGCCCTCAGCCAGTTCCGCTCCGGTGAGGCCGGTCATGTACGACACATAGCCCGGTGCCAGCGGCAGGACGCACGGACTCAGGAAGGCGACCATTCCCGCGGCGAAGGCAATCGGAATGGCCAGCCACAGCGCACCGCTGGAGACCACCTCCACGATGCCGTCCATCAACGTCCCTCTTCGCCCAGCAGCGGTTCGATCATGCCTCGTAGCGAGGACGAGCTGACCTTGCCCAGCGCCCGTCCGGCAACGCGGCCCTCCGCGTCGATGACCAGGGTCGAGGGGATGGCCTGCGGCGGCAGGGTGTCGCTGAACAGCAGCTGCAGCTGCCCGTCGGTGTCGACGACGTTCGGATAGTCGATGCCGAACCTGTCCACGAATGCACGAGCCGCCGCATCGGAGTCGCGGGTGTCCAGGCCGACGAACTGCACTCCTTGATCAGCCAGTTCACGGGCCAGATCCGCGAGCACCGGCGCCTCAGCGCGACAGGGGGCGCACCATGACGCCCACACGTTGACGACTACCACATCTCCTAGGTGATCACGAAGGGTGAAGGTCTGCCCGTCGAGAGTGGTGCCCGTCAGCTCGGGCGCGGGCACTCGCTCTGACTCAGGGACGAGGACGATGGAGCCGTCCCCGGAGACGTATCCGGCATCGGGACCCGACACTTGACCCTCAGCAGGGTCGACACCAGCAGACGATGACTCCTCTGAGCCGCACCCACTGATGGCGATCATGGCTGCGAGGACACCGGCAGCAGCGCGACGGCGCATGCGGCGTGCTCAGGCTCCCGCGATCTTGCTGGCCTTGACCAGCAGGTCACGGGATGGCTCCGTGTAGGAGATCGAGACGAGCTCGTCTCCGCGAAACTCCAACGACGTGAGCGATGCCAGCGTGCACTGGCGACTCCGGGGGTCGTGCCAGAGCCGACGCTGCTCGGCGGCCAGCCGAGCGATCCAGATCGGCAGCTGATGGCTCACCAGAACCGCCTCATGACCGCTCGCGAGAACACGGGCATCGTCGATGGCAGACGACATGCGCTGCGCGACCTCGGCGTACGGCTCTCCCCACGAAGGCTTGAACGGGTTGTACAGGTGCCGCCACGTGCGAGGCTGCTTCAGGACACCGTCTCCGACACTGACGCGTTGGCCCTCGAAGATGTTGTCCGCCTCGATCAGCTGCCCATCGGTCAGGATGTCCAGCCGATGTCGCTCAGCCACCGGGGTGGCCGTCTGCTGAGCTCGCTCCATAGGAGATGAGATCACGTGGGAGATGTCGTGGCCAGCCAGGGCGTCGGCGGCCCGGACCGCCATCTGCTCGCCGAGTTCGGACAGGCGATAGCCCGGAAGCCGCCCGTAGAGGACGCCCTCGGGGTTGAAGACCTCTCCATGGCGAAGCAGGTGAACGACCGTGCGGTCAGCAGCGGCCATGATCAGGTAGCCCGACGACGTGCGGTCGCCTTGCGCCTGCTTGGGCGCCACGAGCCCTCGCCCGCCTCCAGCGCCGCCAGTCGCATCCCCTCACCGTGAACGGCGAGTGACTCCACCAGCGACGGCACTGTGCTGGTCTCCGCCAGCACATCCACCCGAAGGCCGTGCTCTTCTGCAGCCTTGGCCGTCTGCGGGCCGATGCACGCGACGATCGTCGTGTGATGCGGCTTGCCCGCGATCCCGACAAGGTTGCGAACGGTGCTGCTGGAGGTGAACAGAACAGCGTCGAAGCCGCCGGTCTTGATTGCCTCGCGGGTCTCGGCGGGCGGCGGCGCGGCACGCACGGTGCGGTAGGCCGTGATGTCCTCGACCTCCCAGCCGAGTTCCGCGAGCCCTGCCGCGAGAGTGTCGGTCGCGATATCGGCTCGCGGCAGGAACACTCGGTTGATCGGATCCATGAGCGAGTCGTACGGCGGCCACTCCTCGAGCAGCGCACTCGTCGTCTGCTCTCCCGTGGGAGCGATATCCGGGCGCACTCCGAATTCCACGAGCGCGTCGACCGTCGCCTGTCCCACGGCCGCGACCTTCAGGCCGGCGAAGGAGCGCGCGTCGAGGCCGTATTCCTGCAACTTCTCGCGAATCGCCTTGACGGCATTGACGGACGTGAAGCCGATCCACTCGTACCGACCCTGCACCAGACCGTGCACTGCGCGGTCGATCTGCTGGGGTGTCCGAGGCGGCTCGACGGAGATCGTCGGCACCTCGACCGGCACGGCCCCGTGGCCGCGCAGGAGATCGAGCACCGACTCCGAGTGATCCTGCGTGCGAGGAATGAGCACGCGCCAGCCGAACAGCGCCTTGACCTCGAACCAGTCCAGCTTGTTCCGCTGCTCCACCACCTGGCCCACGACGACGATGCCGGCACCGGCCTGACGCGCCGCCTTGGCCATGGTCCGGATCTCCGCGAGGGTGCTCACCAGCGTCCGCTGGTCCACCGTTGTCCCTCTGCGGGTCACGGCAATGGGAGTAGCGGCATCGGCGCCGGCAGCCACGAGCTGGTCGGCGATGTCTGCCTCCTTGTCGGCACCGTTGAGGAAGATGACGGTGCTCCTGGCGTCCACCAGTTCCGCCCAAGGGATCTGGGATTCCTGCGCGTCGACGATCCGCACCTGGCGCGTCCGGCCACCCGTCAGGCCGAAGCCCGCGTAGGCCGGAATAGCCGTCGCCTCGCTCACTCCCGGTGCGATCTCGAATTCCACTCGCGCACGACGCAGGGCGGTCACCTCGTCCAGCAACGAGCCGTTGAGCACCGGATCGCCCGAGATCAAGCGGACGGTCGGCTTGCCCGCACGAGCGGCCTCGACGACCAGTGCACTGCGCGCAGCCTGACCCAGGGGCACGCCTGCGTCATCAACGGCAGCGACAACCTCAGCCTCTGGCGAGGCATGCAGCCGGCCGAGCTCGATCACATCGGCATCGGCAATGATCGCCCGCGCAGCCTGCAGCAGGCGAACGGCGCGCATGGTGAGCAGCTCGGGGTCACCGGGACCGGCGGCCACGAGAGCCACCCGACCGTGAACCGTGGCCCGCCGCGTGCGTGCGGAAGCCGCGGGTGCCTCGACCTCCGACGCCTCCACCTCAGCCTTCGGGCCGGCCTTCTTCGCGGCAGGCTTCTTCGCGGCCGTCTTCGGTGCCACCGGCTTCTTCGCCGCTGTCTTCGTTGCCGGCGGCTTCTTCGCCGCTGTCTTCGTTGCCGGCGGCTTGGTTGCGGCTGACTTCTTCGCAGCTGCCTTCGCAGCCGCAGGCTTCTTCGCCGCTGCCTTCGGTGCCGCCGGCTTCTTCACGGCAGCCTTCGGTGCAGCAGCCTTCGGTGCAGCAGTCTTCGGTGCAGCCGTCTTCTTTGCGGCCGTCTTCTTTGCGGCCGTCTTCTTTGCGGCCGGGGTCTTCCCGGCGCCAGTCCGTGTCATGCGTAGATCGCCTCTCCGAGCGATGTGGGGTCCAGGGCGGGGTGCTGCTCATCTGCGCGACGCTGCTCGTGGAAGGCAAGGATCTGCAGCTCGACCGCCAGATCCACCTTCCGCACCTCGACGCCTTCGGGGACGTTGAGAACAGCTGGAGCGAAGTTCAGAATGCTGCGCAGGCCGGCCGCGACCAGGCGGTCGCACACGTCCTGCGCGGCGTCGGCGGGAGTGGCAATCACGCCGATGTGGGCACGGTCGTCCTCGACGAGGGCGTCCAGCGCTGACACCGGACCGACCTCGATGGGGTGCTCGCGAGACCCGAGGACCTGCCCGATGACATCGGGATGCGAGTCAAGAAGGCCCACGACCTGAAAACCACGTGAGGCAAAGCCGCCGTAGGCGACGAGCGCCTGCCCGAGGTTGCCCGCCCCCACGACGACGACGCCCCACGGCTGCATTAGGCCGAGTTCGCGCGAGATCTGGTAGGCGAGGAATCGAACGTCGTAGCCGACTCCACGGGTGCCGTAGGAGCCGAGTTGCGAGAGGTCCTTGCGGAGCTTGGCTGGCGAGACACCGCAGGAGGTGGCGAGCTCGTCGGATGACACCGTCAGCACACCCGATTCCTCGAGGCTCGTGAGCACTCGGTGATAGATCGGCAGCCGCGCGACCGTGGCAGGGGGGATGTCACGGCCCGACGAGCGTCCGCTGCCAGACGCATGCGCTGGCGCGGACGTGTGAGAGGCGCGGACAGGGGACACAGTTCTCCAGAGGGAAGCAGATTTGGAGCCGGACAGCACATCGGGTTTCCGGTCATGCGCAGTTCTCCGACGCCACCGTAGGTTAAGGAGTTGGTAACGAAGTCACAAAGTTGACCGGACGAATCCGTCCGTTAATCGGTGATTACGAGGGCGGTGAGGTGGCCAGCGCAGACCGCAGCCGGTCCGCGTCCACCCGCCAGAAATCATGCGGTCGGCCGTCCACGAGTACGACCGGGATGCGATCCCAGTGCTCGTCGAACAGTGCCGGATCATCCTCGATCGACACCTCTTCCCACGTGTTCTCGGTATCCGCGCAGACACTGATGATGATCGCCCGGGCGTCATCGCACAGGTGGCAGCCCGGCTTGCCGATCAGCGTGACGCGACTCATGCCCCGAATCCGGCATCTCCGTAGACCTCGCGCAGCCGCCCCTTGGCGATCTTTCCGGTCGCCGAGTGAGGAAGGGCAGGCACCACCCGGACGGTCGTGGGGCACTTGAAGCGCGCCAGTCGATCGGCGCAGAAGTCCACGATCGCCTCGGTGCCGAGAGACGCCCCGGGGGCCGCGACGACCAGCGCCATGACCGCCTCGCCCGTGGCGTCATCCGGAACGCCCACCACGGCCGCCTCGACGACACCCGGCACCTGATCGATGACGAGCTCGATCTCACGCGGGTACACGTTGAATCCATTCACCAAGATGACCTCACGTCGGCGATCCACGAGGTGCAGGTCACCGTCCTCGTCGGCGTAGGCGACGTCACCGGAGTGGAACCAGCCCTCAGAATCCGGGCCACCCTCTCCGTGCGGCCAGTACCCCCGGAACACCGAGGGTCCCCGGACCCACAGGTCACCAGGGTCACCCTCGTCAACAGGCTCGCCATCCTCATCGACAAGACGCACCTCGACGCTGGGCAGGGGGCGCCCCACGGAGCCCGGCTTCGGGGCCCCCGATACCAGCGTCGTGGAGACCACCGGCGCGGTCTCGGTCATCCCATAGCCCTCGAAGATGCCGTGCCCCGTGTGCTCGGCGAAACGCGCCTGGACATCGATCGGCAGCGGCGACCCACCACTCGTGAACAAGCGCACGCCAGCCAGGGCCGACGCCGCCTCCGGCACCCGACACCACGCCTGGAACATGGCCGGTGCCCCCGGCACTGTCGTGACCCCCGAGCGGCGGATCTGCGCAAGGCTCTCCACCGGGTCGAACCTGTCGGTCACGACGATCGAGGCTCCCCCCGCCACGGCCAGGCCCAGAACGGTGTTCAGACCGTAGACATGGAACATCGGCAAGACCAGGAGCACCACATCATCGGGGAGTGCGGCAGGCGGACTCTTCAGATCCAGCAGCGCTTCCACGTTCGCACGGAGCGCGCCATGCGTGAGCATGGCTCCCTTGGGTCGGCCGCTGGTGCCAGCCGTGAACAGCAGCAGCGCGAGGGCATCCGCCGGCGTGGCGGCCTCCACAAGCACGGTGGTGTCATCACGAGTCGTGAGCGACTGCCACACCGCATCGCCCACCATCACCACCTCGCAACTCGGCAGCGCATCCGCGGCCTGCTCGCCGACGGCATGCGTCGATTCCTGAACGAAGAGCATCCGAGCGCCCGAGTCTGCGAGCAGCACCGCCACCTCGGCAACGGTGTAGGCAGGGTTCATCGGCACTGCCACGAGACCGGCTCGAAGAATCCCGTAGTAGGCGATCACGAAGCTGTGGCTGTTGCCCAGCATGAGCGCCACTCGATCTCCGGCATGCAGGCCCCGCTGAATCAAGGCTGCGGCGAAGGTGTCGACAGCGGCATCGACCTCTCGCCACGTCAGGTGAGTGTCACCGTCGATGAGGCACACGCCGTCTGGGTTGCGCACGGCCGAGTCACGAAGGAAGCCCGCGATGTTGGCGTTCACTCCCACCCCCGGCACTCGCACGTGGACCTGACTGACCGAGTGTGGCACACACCTCCCTGCGGCTGGGTACGCTCCTCGGGTGGAAGCGATGCCGCCCGATTCATCAGCCACGGCACGGCAATCTGACGTGCTGTCCCGCTATCGACGGGCTGGCCGCGCCTCAGCCGATGCCGCGACCGCGGGCAGCGCTGATCCCGTCGCGCGCGAGGCGGATGCCCCTGCGCAGGGAGCCGCCTTCTTCGACGTCGACAACACCATCATGCGCGGCGCGAGCCTGTTCCACTTTGCCGTCGGCCTGGCGCGCAGGCAGTACTTCAATGGTCGCGAGATCGTCGGCTTCGGCGTCAAGCAGATCAAGTTCGTTCTCAGCGGGTCCGAGGATCTGGAGGACATGGCCTCGGCAACCGAGGCGGCCCTGTCCTTCGTCGAGGGGAGGTCGGTCGCGGAGCTCGCCCATCTCGGCGAGGAGATCTTCGACGACAGCATGATCGACAAGTTGATCCCCGGATCTCTCGCCCTCGCTCAGGGTCATCTCGACGCCGGGCAGCAGGTGTGGCTGGTCACGGCAACTCCCGTGGAGCTGGCGACGGTGATCGCCCGACGCCTCGGACTCACCGGTGCACTGGGCACCGTCGCCGAGGTCCAAAACGGGGTCTACACGGGCCACCTGGACGGCCCTCCCCTGCACGGCCTGGCCAAGGCGGAGGCGGTTCGCGCCATCGCCGCACGCGAGGGCCTGGACCTCGCCGAGTGCTCGGCCTACTCCGATTCGGCCAACGACATCCCGATGCTCTCGCTCGTGGGCCGTCCCGTGGCGGTCAATCCCGACTCCACCCTGCGCCAGCATGCTCGCGAGAACGGCTGGCAGATCCGCGACTTCCGTCGACGCGAGCAGGTCAAGCAGTACGCGTTGCCCATCGCGACGGGTGCCGCGGGCATGGCGCTGGGAATGGCCGCCGGCTACCTCAGCGCTCGCGTGCGCCGGGCCTGAAGCGCGTTGGGCCGCGCACGCCGGACTCAGCCGAACGCGGATGTTCGCGCCACCAGCAGGCGGTAGATCGTCTGCTGGATCTGCTCCCTCACCTCATCGGTCAGGTCGAAGACGACCATCGGATCGTCCGCCGATCCCTCCGGGTATCCGTCCGTCGGGATGGGCTCCCCGAAGTGGATATGCCACTTGCTCGGCAGCGGGATCACGCCGAGCGGCCCCAGCCACGGGAAGGTCGGGGTGATCGGGAAGTAGGGAAGCCCCATCACGCGCGCCACCGTCTTCGCGTTGGCGATCATGGGGTACGTCTCCTCGGCCCCGATGATGGCCGTCGGGATGATCGGTGCCCCTGTGCGCATCGCGGCAGTGACGAAACCGCCGCGGCCGAAGCGCTGCAGCTTGTACCGCTGGGAGAAGGGTTTGCCGATGCCCTTGAACCCCTCAGGCCACACGCCCACCAGTTCACCAGCCTGCAGAAGCCGCTCCGCGTCCGGATGACACGCAAGCGTGTGGCCGGCCTTGCGAGCCAGTTCGCCGACGAAGGGGGTCTGGAAGACGAGATTCGCGCCGAGCATCCGCAGGTGGCGACGTGCCGGATGCTCGTCGTGAAGCGCCACCTGGGTCATGAGCGAGTCGAACGCAATCACCCCGGAGTGGTTCGCCACGACCAGCGCGCCGGAGTCGGCCGGCACGTTCTCCAGACCGGTCACCTCCACCCGGAACCATGAGCGGTAGAGCGGCCGCATGAGGGCCAGCAGCACGCGGTCGGTGAACTCCGGATCGAAGCCGAAGTCATCGACGGCGTAGTCGCCGCTGATTCGGCGTCGAACGAACTCACCCCATGTCTCGTGAAGGCGGGAAATCTCCTCGTCGCTCCAGATGCCGTCAGGGCCTGGACCGTCGACATCGTCCGGCAGCGCTGGGGTTGCTGGCGGAACCGGCGTCCTTGGCTCAACTGACGTCGTTGGCGGAACTGGCGCCGCTGTCGGCCGCGGCCCGGTGTTGCCCACGAGGCGAGCGGCTTTGGACGCGCTCAAGCCCTTGGCCCCTGACGCGGGCGGGGTGTCGGCAGCATCAGCCATCTGCCCCCACCTCCGTTCGGGCCGCGACCGCCCCATGCGAGCGGGCGAAGGACGCAAAGGCCCCGGCCGTGGAGAACTCGGGCACGAAGCCCAGACGCTCCCGAGCAGCCGAGGTGTCCAGCGCACGCCCGTAGGTGAGGTAGCGCACCGCGCCGGGCGAGAAGTCCGCGTACCCCTGGGGAGACAGCGCCCGGCCGGCCAGTGGGAACAGGGGGGCCGGCACGGCGACGCTCGTCTTGCCCATGGCTCGCACGGCCTGAGACAAGAAGAGCACGCCATCGCCGGCGATGTTGAAGGTGCCCGCATTGGAGGTCACCACCGAGGCGCGCAACGCTCCGAGCGCGTCCGCCTCGTGCACGAACTGAAGTCGAGGGTCGAACCCCAGAACCGTGGGGACCACGGGGAGCTCGAAGTAGGCGGTGTGCCCCGTGCGCATCTGCGGACCGACGATGTGCGCGAACCTCAGGGTGGTCACGCCGACATCGGGCCGTCGACGGCCGAAGCCACGTACGTAGGACTCCACCTCGGCAGAGTCCTTGGCCCAGCCCGATGACGGCCGGTGCTTGGGCTCCATGTCCTCGGTGAACAGGGCCGGGTCCTTGGGACCCGAGCCGTAGATCGCGGCGGTGGACTTGACGACGAGGTGACGCAGGGCGGGCGTTCGCTGGCAGGCGGACAGCAGCTGCATCGTTCCGATGACGTTGATGTCCTTCATCGTCGTGCGCCCGCCAGCCTGCTTCGGCGTCGCGATGACTCCGAGGTGCACCACGGTGTCGACCGCCGCCTCCCCCATGATCTTGGCGATCACGGGGTTGCGGATGTCAGCCCGCACGAAGGTGATGCCCGGGATCGGATGAGTCGGTGCGACCACATCGACGCCGATGACGTCAAAGGAGGGATCTTCCGCCAGGAGGGCTGCCATCTGGCCACCGAGATAGCGGGAGACACCCGTGATCAGGACGGTTCGCCCCATCACAACCCCCTGTCAGCAGCACGAGGCTCGCTCACTTCGTCAACGGGAGCCAGCACAGTTCCCCACGAAGAGGGGGGCCCGACGGGGCCCCGCAGGCTCCTACTTCTTGTTGCGGCGCTGGACCCGCGTGCGACGCAGCAGCTTGCGGTGCTTCTTCTTGGCCATCCGCTTGCGCCGCTTCTTGATCACAGAGCCCATCAACGATCCCTTATCTCGAGGTGTCTAGCCGGTGTTCGTGCTCGTCTACGTCCCCGAGACCGGAGTCTCACGAGCGTGAACAGCAGGTCGTCAGCCTACCTGCGGCGGGCGCAGGAGTGGAGGGGTGGTCTCCCGGAGCGCGCTCAACGCTCTGGGATCAGGACTCGGTTCAGGCAGTCTCGACGAAGGAGTCGCGAAGGTAGTCCGACACGGCCTGCTCAGGAACTCGGAAGGAGCGTCCCACGCGCACTGCGGGTAGTTCACCGTTGTGGACCAGCCGGTACACGGTCATCTTGGACACGCGCATCATGGCAGCCACCTCAGCGACCGTCAGGAACCGCACCTCGTTCATCGCCCGATCAGGGGTCGTTGACATGTCTCACCGAACTCTCTTCCTCACGTCGCACCGGCTTCCCCTCCGGAGACCACGACTGCGAGGCCATCGAAGACTAGTGGCCTATGGGGTCCTTGGGAAAGTTGAATGGCGAAATCGGTCTCGGAAAAGTCAGAACCACAGGTCCGGCTCGGGCTCCAGGCCATGAAGCGGGAACACTGCCTCACGCGTCGCCAGGATCGCCTGGTCGACGGCGTCGTGGTGGTCGAAGCCCTGCTCCAGGGGCCTCGGCCACGGATCTCGTCCGTCAGTCATGCGGCCCGGCGCCTGCCGGCCCAATGCCTCGAGGACGAACTCGTGAAAGCCCTCCGGCACCGCGGTCTCCGGAGCGATCGGCGTGCCAAGCGCCTCCGCGACCAGATGCGTCCATGCGCGGGGAACCACATCCACCCACTCGTAGCCGCCACCGCCGACCGCGATCCAGCGCCCACCCGCATAGCGATGCGCCCACCGGTGCAACGATGCGAACGCGAGCCGCTGGCCGTCGAGCGACACGAGCAGATGCGCGAGCGGATCCTCGACGTGGGTGTCCACTCCCTGCTGCGTGACGAGAATGTCGGGAGCGAACGCCTCAAGGAGGTCGGGGACGACACCGTGCAGCGCTCGGAGCCATCCTTGATCACCGGTACCCGCAGGCAGGGCGACATTGACCGCAGTCCCTGGCGCGTCCGGGCCACCGATGTCCGTGGGCCGGCCCGTTCCGGGAAAGAGCGAGTCGGGGGACTCGTGGATGGACACGGTCAGCACCCGAGGGTCGTTCCAGAACATCGCCTCGACGCCATCGCCGTGATGCACATCGATGTCGACATAGGCGATTCTTTCGACGCCCTGATCGAGCAGCCACGCGATGGCCACGCCGATGTCGTTGTAGACGCAGAAACCGCCTGCCGAGCCCGGCATGGCATGGTGCAGACCCCCGGCAAGGTTCACCGCGTGGTCCATCTCGCCCCCGTGCACGGCCTGCGCCGCCGCCAGAGTGGCACCGGACACCCGTGCGGATGCCTGGTGCATGCCCGCGAACACCGGATCGTCCTCAGTCCCGAGCCCGCGATCGGCGTCATAGAAGTGCGGGTCCTGCGATGCCTGCTTCACAGCGGCGATGAACTCAGGGGTGTGAACGCGCAGCAGGTCCGCATCGGATGCGGGCTCGATGGGCCCCAGCAGCTGCGCTCGAGTCGAGTTCAGCAGCCCGAAGTCCTCGATCAGCCGCTTGGCCAGCTGCACCCGGATCGGCGCCAGCGGGTGCCCGGGGCCGAAGTCGTACTCGGCCAGGCGCTCATCCCAGACGAAGCCGACGCGCTCGCTCACGATCAGAAGCCTGAGAGTTCTCGACTGCGGTCCCTCGCCGCGGTCAGGGCCGCCACTATGTGGCCCGCCACCTCATGCGACTCCAGGGCCGCGATCGCAGCGGCGGTCGTGCCTCCGGGCGAGGTCACCTTGCGACGCAGATCCTCCGCCGGCTCGCCCGACTCATCCAGCAGCATCGCCGCTCCCAGCAGGGTCTGCCGGACCATGGCTGCCGCAGTGTCGGGATCGAGGCCGAGCTCGATGCCAGCGTTCGTCATCGCCTCCGCAAGGAAGAACAGGTAGGCGGGGCCGCTGCCCGATACCGCCGTCACGGCATCCTGCAGGTTCTCCGGAACCGTGACGACCATGCCCACACTGGACATCAATCGGTGCGCCAGGGCCAGCGCATCCGCTGAGCAGTTCACTCCGGCGCTCAGCCCGGTGAGGCCCTGGCCGATGCGGGCTGGTGTGTTTGGCATCGCCCTCACGACGTTGACACCGGAGTTCACCGCAGCCTCGATGGCATCCGTGCGGATGCCGGCAGCAATCGAGATCACGAGCGCCCCCGGGGCGATGTCCGAGCCCACCTCAGCGAGCAGGGTCATGGTGTCCTGTGGCTTGACGACGAGGACGACGACGTCACTTCCACGCACCGCCACCGTCGGCGAGCACACCTCCACGCCCAGCTGCCGGGCCAGTTCCCCCGCCCGCTCCTCGCGCTTCTCGGCCACGACGACCTCGGGCCGCGGGTCGAGGCGCAGCAGTCCGAGCGCGAGCGTCTCGCCCATCACGCCACCACCGAGCACTGCTATTCGCATCGTCCGCGTCCCCTCCATGAGTCTGTTCCTCAGTCTGTGCCTCAGTCTGGTCGAACCGGTCACACCTCGTCCTGATCCACTCACGCGGCAACTGTGCGTGATCGCCCGGCGGATCGCGTCACCCCGGCAGGAGTGATCGCAGCGCGCCCCCGATGCCGCTCGGCTGCTCCGCCAAGCCTCCCACGAGCCGCTGCAGCCAGCGGTGCCCGTAGGGCACGTAGATCCGCACGCGCTCTCCCTCGGCCAGTAGGCGCTCCTGCTCCCCGGTCTGTCGTCCGAGATAGAAGGCGAACTCATACGAGTGGCGGCTTCGGTCATACCTGCGAGCCACCGACTCCACGATCGCGATGAGGCGCGGATCGTGCGTGGCGAAGGAGGGTTGGCCTGCACCCTTCAGCAGGACCTTCGCGCAGCGGATGAAGGCCTTGTCCACCTCAATCGGCTGGCGGTAGGCGCCTTCGGCGTGCGCCCCCTTCACCAGCCGGACGCGGCGATCGGCGAGCAGCCGGACGTCCTGCTCGGTGGAACGCAGGTTCGCCGGGAGCGTGACTCCCACCTCGTAGCCCTCCGCCAGCAGTTCGGTCGACCAAGCGAGCGTCTGCTCGCGGTGTGACGATGGCCCGGCGCCCATCTGCAGGACGACTCCGCGCCGCCCTGCATGGAGGGCGAGCTCGCGCAATCGAGCAAGCGGATCGGCCCGCGCTATTCCCTGCCCCAAGGCCTCGGTGAAGACCGCCACTTCGCTCACGCCGGCGAGTCCGGCATCGGCAACCGCATCGATCAGCGCCGCGTAGCCCTCCACTGCATGATCGGCCTCCGCCAGCGAGCTCACCTCAGGTGCCACGTGCTCAAGCGCCAGGTGATAGCCCCGATCCGCAAGATCGGCGGCGAGTGGGAGCACCTCCTCGATCTCCTCGCCTCCTACGACGCGCGCCACGACATCGCGAGCAACGGGAGTCCGTGCCAGGACCCCTCCCAGCGCTTCATTGCGAGCCAGCGAGCCCAGTGCCTCGCGGATCACGCGCGATCGCCGACGGATGTCGGATCGAGCAGGGACTGAATGGCAGGAGCGACCAACCGCACGACCTCCTCCTCGGAAGCCGAGGCGAGCGGTTCGATCCGAAGCACGTAGCGGGACATCGCAAGACCCAGCAGGTGCGAGGTGATGACGGTGACCCGGAGGCGGGCATCGGGTACGCCCAGGGCCGTGACGACCGGGTCGATGACCGTGCTCGACAGGTACTCAGAGATCGAGCGCAACTCGGTCAGTTGCGAAGCACTCGCCGCAGTGGCCGCCGCGGTGGCCGCTGCGGGGGCCGCGGCCTCGGATGACAGCACTCGGGAGAGGTCGTCTCGCACTCGCTCGTCGTCCATGACCGTCAGCAGCATCAGCACGAGGCGTCGTCCGAGCCCTTCGACACCGGGGGCGATGAGTTCGGGAACGGCACCTGCCGGGTCAAAGGGCAGCCGAAGTGCGGCAGCGAACAGGCGCTCCTTATTTCGATACAACGACGTGACCACATCCGGCGCGACACCCGCGGCCACCGCGACGGACTTGACCGTCGTGCCGGCATATCCGCGAGCCGCGAAGGCGATGCGGGCTGCCTGCAGGACAGCACTCGCGGCATCCTGCGGAGAAACCGGTGAACTCGCCACGCTCGACAGCCTATGCACCCGACGGGGCGTCAGGGTGAAGGCGGGCCGGACCGTCGTACCTGGCCAAGGTGCAAGCGGGCGAAATCCAGCGTCTCGGACAGGTCAGCAAGGCGCTGATCTCGGTCAGTCGCCTTGCGCGTGCTGATCTCGGCGATGACGGTGCCTTCAAATCCCGAGGCCACCAGATGCGTCAGCAGGCGGTCGACCGGCTGGTTGCCCCGCCCGGGAACCAGATGCTCGTCGCGACTTGAGTCGGTGCCATCGGCCAGGTGCACATGCGCAAGGCGCGTATCGAGGTCAGCCGCCATCTCGAGTGCGTCGCTGCGGGACACCGCCGTGTGGGAGAGATCGAGGGTTGTGTGCGGATAGTCGTCATGGCGCACATCCCAGTCCGGCAGATAGGCCGCCACCGAACGAGGCCCGGCCCGCCACGGGAACATGTTCTCCACGGCGAACCGCACGTGCGTCTCGGACTCCATTCGATGCAGCCCCGTCACGAACTCCTTCGCGTACTCCCGCTGCCAGCGAAACGGGGGGTGAACCACGACGGTCGACGCCCCGACCCGCTCGGCTGCCCGTTGGGCGCGCTGGAGCTTGCCCCACGGATCCGTGCCCCAGACATGCTGAGTGATGAGCAGACAGGGAGAGTGAATGGCCAGGATCGGGATCGCGTAGTGCTGGGACAGGACAACGAGGGCCTCGGGGTCCTGGCTCGTCGCATCGGTTCCGACCATCACCTCGACACCGTCGTATCCCAGACTCGACGCGATCTCGAAGGCCGACGCAGTCGACTCCGGGAATACCGACGAAGTCGACAGGCCGACCTGAATACGCGGTGACGAGGTCATCTCGCTGGTCGCCGCCACCGGTCAGTGATCAGTCCGGCCACCCACACGAGAATCGCGCCCACAACTCCCGCGGCTACCGCGACGATCGTGTACTTCTCCGGGCCGAGCGACAGGGCGAAGAAGTCTGACAGGAAGGGGATGTAGAGCACGGCCAGGAAGATCGCCACCATCGAGGCCACGATTGTCAGGCGTATGGCGTTGAGGGGCCGCGCAGACATGAGAAGCACGCTGGCCGCGACGATGAAGAGCGTCACGCTGGCCGCTGCCTGCGCGTTCGCCAGCGGCTCCTCCACTCGCAGAGCGACGCCATAGCTGACGAGGGCAGCAGCGGCGCAGATCACTCCTGACGGAATCGCGAAGAGCAGGACGCGCCTGAGGAAGCCCGGCCGGAATCGCTCGGTGTTGGGCATGAGCGCGAGGAAGAACGCAGGGATGCCGATGGTCAGCGAGCTGACGAGCGTCAGGTGCCGCGGAAGGAAGGGAAAGGCGAAGGCGAAGAGGCCGGTCATCACCGCGAAGACGACGGAGTAGGCCGTCTTCGTCAGGAAGACATCCGACACCCGCTCGATGTTGCCCAGAACCCGCCGACCCTCAGCCACGACGCTCGGCATGACCGACCACTGATCATCGAGGAGCACCAGCTGGGCAACCGCACGCGTGGCCCCTGATCCGGAGCCCATCGCGATGCCGAGATCGGCCTTCTTCAACGCCAGCACATCGTTGACGCCGTCGCCGGTCATGGCGACCGTGGAATCACGCAGGTGAAGTGCCTCCACCATCTGCTGCTTCTGCAATGGCGTCACGCGACCAAAGACGTTGGCCTCTTCCACAGGAGACGCCAACTCCTGCGGGTCATCGGACAGCGTTCGCGCGTCGACCGGGTGATCGGCTCCCGGCACTCCGGCAAGGGCAGCGATCGCTCCCACCGTCGCCGGATTGTCACCGGAGATCACCTTCACTGTGACGTCCTGATCCAGGAAGTAGGTCACCGTCTGGGCCGCATCGGAACGCAGCTGCTGGCTGATGACGACAAGAGCGACCGGAGTCAGTCCTGACAGGGGATCTTCCGTCGAGGGCATGCGATCAGCACGTGCGAGCAGGACTACGCGGGCTCCCTGCGCCGCCGCCGAGTCTGCCTGCGCGCGAACCGTCGCGGAAGCCTCGTCTCCCACGATCTCCGGCGCACCCAGCACCCAACTCCCCTGGTCCGCGAACTCGACCGCCGACCACTTGCGTGCACTGGAGAACGGGGCCGCGGCAATGGTGGTCCAGTGCGGACTCGGGTAGGCCGACGCGATGGCAGCCAGCGTCGGGTTGGGATTCGACTCGCTTGCTCCCACGGCGCCGAGCACGTCATCGAGATCGGCAACGGACGAGTCGAGCGGCACGACCTCCTGGACTCGCATGCCCGGCTCGGTGAGGGTTCCCGTCTTGTCGACGCAGATGGTGTCCACCCGGGCGAGCACCTCGACCGCCGGCATGTCCTGGACCAGCACCCGCTTGCGGGCCAGCCGAACGACGGAGACCGCCATGGCAACCGAGGTGAGCAGGACGAGTCCCTCAGGAACCATCGTGACGACACCGGCGATGGTTCCCCGGACCGCCTCGTCGAAGGGCAGGTCAGCACGCACCAGCTGCGACCACAGCAGCAGCAGACCCACCGGAACCAGCAGGAAGGAGATCGCTCGGATGAATCCCGTGATCGATCGGCGCAGTTCCGAGTTGGTGAGGTGGAAGCTCGACGCCTGCTCGGTCAATCGCCCGGCGAACGAATCACGGCCCACCCGCGTGGCCTGATACAGCCCGGAGCCCGCGACCACGAACGAGCCCGACATCGCCTCGTCTCCTGCGCTCTTGTCGACCGGATCGGCCTCGCCGGTGAGCAGGCTCTCGTCGATCTCCAGCCCATCCGAGGACAGGACGAGACCGTCCACCACCAGCTGATCTCCCGTGGACACGACGATCACGTCGTCGAGCACGACAGCGTCCTTGGCCACGGGCGCATCCTGACCATCACGGCGGACCACCGGCTGTGCCTCGCCGAGCACCGCCAGCTTGGCCAGCGTCCGAGCGGCCCGGAACTCCTGCACGATGCCGATCGCCGTGTTGAAGACGATCACGAAGCCGAAGAGCGCGTCCTGGATCGGTGCGACGAGCAGCATGATCACCCAGAGGCTGCCGATCAGGCCGTTGAACCAGGTGAAGGTGTTGGCGCGGACGATGTCACCGAGGCTCCGACTGGTGGCATCGGGCGCCTCATTGACCTCTCCGCGCGCCACCCGCTCGGCCACCTCAGCCGAGGTGAGCCCCGTCGCGGCGTTGGTCGCAGGGCGCGTGCGGACCGCCGCCGTGCTGTCGTTGCCAGCCGACGACGTCACGGCGCGAGGCCGTCCATTCGGCGGAGGATGATGCCCTCCCGCAGGGCCCATGGGCACACGATGAGCTGCTCGATCTCCAGCAGGTCCATCGCCGCCTCGGCCACGATTGCGCCGGCCACCATCTGCTCCGAACGCCCCACCGAGACACCGGGCAGCTCTCCTCGCTCACTCGCCGAGAGCTCGGCCAGCCGAGGAACGACCTCATGCAGGTCAACGGCCTTGAGCACGCGTGGCACGTGGATCCCCTCCGAGGCCGGAGCCGCACCGCAGATCCGCGCCAGCTGCTTGAAGGTCTTCGATGTGGCGACGGCCATCCGAGGCTCCCCCACTCGGCGGATCCGCCCGACCGCCTCGGCGATGGTCGCGCGGGCATGGCGGCGCACGGCCTTGACGGACTTGGGGGTGAACGGGTCACCGACCAGCAGGTCGCGGGTGAGCCGACCCGCACCCAGCGGAAGGGACACCGCGACGTCGGGCTCCTCGTCAGTGCCGGATGCCAGCTCCAGGGAGCCGCCCCCGATGTCCACCGCGAGAATGCGACCGCTGGACCAGCCGAACCATCGCCGCACCGCGAGGAAGGTCATGCGCGCCTCGTCCTCGCCGGTGAGGACCGCGATGTCGAGCCCGGTCTCCTCCTTCACCCGGTTCAGAACCTGTTCGCCGTTGGCGGCCTCGCGGATGGCGGACGTGGCGAACGCCATGATCTGGGTGGCGCCCAGATCCTCAGCCAGCTCCTGCCCCTGTCGGATGAACTCGATCAGCTGGTCGATCGCCGATTCGTCGACCCGACCGTCATCGGTGAGGTGCTCGGACAGGCGCAGTGGCATCTTGAGCTTGGAGGCGGGCACCGGGGCCGCGCCGGGATGAGCATCCACCAGCAGCAGGTGAACGGTGTTCGAGCCGAGATCCAGCACGCCTAGTCTCACGAGAGGAAACTATCGGCAGGGAGCCTTTGCCCGCAGCACTGGTTCCACCGTTCACCCGCATGTCACCTGTACCGCATAGGGTGACCGCATGCCTGAGGTCGTCATCGGATTCCCACGTCAATGGGTGGAGTTTCCCGACCCCGCAGATGCCGACCAGGTGATCAAGGCTGACCTCACGTGGCTGACCTCGCGCTGGACCTGCATCTTCGGTCGCGGATGCCAGGGGATCGATGCCTCGCGCCCAGACGCGGGGTGCTGCGTGCATGGCGCGCACTTCGCCGACAAGGACGACCGCAAGCGCGTCGCCGGATGGGTGAAGAAGCTGACCCCGGAACTCTGGCAGCGATACCGCACCGGAACGAAGAAGGGCTGGACGGAGAAGGAGGACGGCGCAGAGAAGACCCGAGTGGTCAAGGGCGCCTGCATCTTCCACAACGACGCGGACTTCCCCGGGGGCTATGGCTGCGCGCTGCATCACCTGGCCGAGGCCGAGGGGGTGTCGTTCATCGAGACCAAGCCCGAGGTCTGCTGGCAGTTGCCGATTCGGCGCTCCTATGAGAATCGCACTCTCGAGGACGGCACGGAGCAGCTCGTCGTCGTGATCGGCGAGTACGAGCGCCAGAACTGGGGCGGCGGCGGGCACGATTTCCCTTGGTACTGCTCCTCGAACACCGAGGCGCACGTCGGCGAGGTCGCAGTCTTCGAATCCGGTCGCGACGAGCTCGTGGCCCTGCTCGGCGAACCGGCCTATGAGGAGCTCGCGCTGCTCTGCCGCGCACGTCAGGTCCTGCTCGCCGATCGTCGCTCACCCCTGGGGCTCTCGCCCCACCCCGCAGATCCGCAGGTCTAGGAGGCACCGATGGCCAAGCAGCCGACCCCTGCCTACCGATGCACCGATTGCGGCTGGACGGCCGGCAAGTGGGTGGGCCGCTGCGGCGAGTGCCAGGCATGGGGCACCGTCGAGGAGGTCGGCGCCGTCCGCGCGCGAACAACGCCGGCAGCCGTGAGTACAACGCCTGCCGTTCCGATCGGCACCGTCGATGTCGCGACCGCGCATGCCATTCCCTCGGGAGTCGATGAGCTGGACCGTGTCCTCGGTGGCGGCTTCGTCCCTGGGGCCGTGATCCTGCTCGCGGGTGAGCCGGGAGTGGGCAAGTCGACGCTGCTGCTCGAGACGGCCGCCACTTGGGCCCGCGCGAATCGTCGCGTTCTCTATGCCACCGGCGAGGAATCAGCTGCGCAGGTGCGCCTTCGCGCCGAGCGGATCGGTGCCGTGGCCGACGAGCTCTTCCTCGCAGCCGACACCGATCTCGCCACGATCCTCGGCCACATCGACACCGTCGAGCCGACCCTGGTGGTCCTCGACTCCGTGCAGACCATCTCCAGCGCACAGGTCGAGGGAGCCGCCGGCGGCGTGACCCAGGTCAAGGAGGTGGCCGCCTCACTGATCGCCGTGGCCAAGGCCCGCGGAATCATCGTCGTGCTCGTCGGGCATGTCACCAAGGACGGCTCCGTGGCCGGGCCACGCACGCTCGAGCACCTGGTGGATGTCGTGCTTCACTTCGAGGGCGACCGCCACGGCCCCCTCCGACTCGTCCGCGCCGTCAAGAATCGGTTCGGTGCCGCCGATGAGATCGGCTGCTTCGAACTCGTCGACGACGGCATCATCGGCCTCTCCGACCCCAGCGGGCTGTTCATCGGCGATCGCGAGCACCCAGCGCCCGGCACCTGCGTAACCGTCACCATGGAAGGCCGTCGCCCCCTGCTCGCCGAGGTGCAGGCCCTGATCGCGCCGAGTTCCACCCCGCAACCGCGACGAGTCACCTCAGGGCTGGACTCTGCGCGAGTCGCCATGATGCTCGGGGTCCTCGAACGGCGAGCCGGTGTTCGCCTCGCTCAGCAGGACTGCTTCGCCGCCACTGTGGGCGGGGTGCGCCTGAACGAGCCGGCCACCGATCTTGCCCTGGCGCTGGCGATCGCCAGCAGCGCTTCTGACCTCGCCCTGCCGACAGCCCTGGTGGCGTTCGGCGAAGTCGGGCTGGCCGGCGACGTCCGGTCGGTCACATCGATGAGTCGACGCCTAGCCGAAGCAGCCCGCCTTGGATTCACCGATGCGATCGTGCCGGCTCGCTCACGCAGCACGGGCGCACCGCCGGCCGGGCTCCGTCTGCACGAGGTGTCCACCGTGCAAGACGCCATTCGCGAGGCACGGCGCCAAGCCATGGCCTCAACACGCGCCACGGCCAGCACCACCGTCAGCGCCGAGTTCTAGCCGCACTCAGTGCTTGCTGCGCTCAGTTCTTGTTACTCAGGGCAAACGGTGTCGGGTCGCTCTTGACCTTGCCATTGCGGCCCTGAACGTCATAACGCCCGGCCTTCGCCTTCGCTCCCTCACCGTCCGGGCAGCCCTTCTGCGTAAGGCGCCCACTCCACGTGATGCTCGACGCGACCGTCTGCCCCGGCTCGAGGACCGTCTCCTTGCTCTTATTGCTGGCATTGCAGTCGTCGCTGGACCACACGTGGTAGCCGCCTGAGGTGATCTCCAGCTCATTGGCCTTCGGACCGACGTCACGAATGCAGGCGACATCGCCGGTGTTGGTGATCGAAAGCGTCAGGCGCGGCTTCGATCCCACCCGATAGGTCGACGCATCGGTCGTGGCATTCACCTGAATGACGCTGTCTGCGCAGGCGACCGGCTCCGTGGGAACGGCGGGTTCGACAGCGGCGGGAGTCGCATCAGGGCTGAGCGGGTCCTCAACGCCCTCCGCTGCCGCAGAGACATCCGCCACTGGCGTGTCATCACCGCCCCCACCCAGCACGGCACCGAACAGCCACCAGGCTCCTACGACAACGGTGAGCAGCACGACTGCGATCGCCGCGCGCCGGACCCAGTAGACCGATGGAGGCTCCGGGCCGTTCGGGTGCATCAGGGTGCTCACACCACCACCGTAGTAGCCGACCCGCAAGAGGCGTGGCACGATCCCGGCGTGGCCAACTCACCTGCGTCCGATGGCGACAGCGCCCTCGTAAGCGCCGTGGTGGAGTGGTTCGAGCACCATGAGCGTCCCCTCCCCTGGCGCTCCACCACGCCGTGGGGTGTGCTGGTGAGCGAGTTCATGCTCCAGCAGACCCCCGTCGAGCGCGTCTGGCCGGTGTGGCAGGCCTGGCTGGACCGGTGGCCGTCACCGGACTCCCTGGCTCAGGCGAGCATCGGGGACGCCGTCCGCGCGTGGGGGCGGCTGGGCTATCCGAGGCGAGCCAAGCGACTGCACGAGTCCGCGGTTCTCATCCGCGATCACCATCAGGGCGTGGTCCCGCGCGACGAGGCGGCCCTTCGCCAGCTGCCCGGAGTCGGCGACTACACCGCCGCCGCGGTGCGCGCCTTCGCCTTCGGTGAGCGCTCGATCGTCCTTGATACCAATGTGCGCAGAGTCCTCACCAGGGCTCGCGCTGGAGTGTCCATGCCAACACCCCATCTGACTCGATCGGAACGCCAGGACGCGGACACGCTGTGGCCGCCCGGCGACGGGCAGAGTGCTCGCTGGTCTGCCGCCGTCATGGAACTCGGGGCCCTCGTGTGCACGGCTCGCGCTCCTGCTTGCGAGCGATGCCCCATCTCCGACGATTGCGCGTGGCTGGCTGCCGGTCAGCCTTCCGAGCAGACCGCTCGCCGCCAGCCTCGCTATGAGGGCAGCGACCGACAGGTGCGTGGGCTCCTGCTTGCGCGGCTGCGAAGCGCCGCGCACCCGGTCGCGGCCGACGACCTCGCCCAGCTCTGGGACGATGACGCCCAGCGGGACCGCGCCCTGGCCGGGCTGCTGGCCGACGGCCTCGTGGAGAAGAACACCCGCGGCACCTACCGCCTGCCCGGGGGTTAACTGGATCCCGGCACCCGACTCACCCCTCTGAGCGGTCCTCCAGCGCTGCGCGGCCCTCCACGGCGATGACCGTGCGCGAGCCAAGTTCGGAGCGGAGGGTCACCGGCACCCACTGCAACTCTCCTCCAAGGGTGAGCGGCTGGCAGGCGGCAGACCGGGAACGGGTTGCCGATCCGTCCACCTCAATGCGGTTGCCCCGCTCATAGGTCACGACGTTGACATCGTCCTCCCGGCACAGACCCTCGCGCGGAATCGAGACGCCCACCTCGATGACCTGGGGATCACTGGTGCTCCGATAGGCCACCGCCTCCAGCGGCACCGTGGACTGCCCGAGTACCCGCAGCGGCCCGACGCCACCCACGAAGCCGGCCACCACGATGAGCGTGACCGCGGCAAGCAGCATCAGCACCACGACGGTAAGCCACCTGGGCCATCCTCGGCGCGGCCTGTCGAACTCGCGCAGCCCCGGGATCAGCGGTCCCTGCGCCACCGACGCCCCTCGATTCCGCTCACGAGGAGATCATGGCCCTTCACGTCGACCGGGTCGAGATGTCAGGAGACGGCGTCTGCTTCACCGGCGCCTGCCGCTTCGACTGGCGGAACGTCCGGAAGCTCGACCTTGGGCGTCGCGGTGAAGGTGAACGGCTCCTCAGAGTCATCGGTGGCCACGTCGACCACGACGATGGACCCTGGATTCAGATCACCGAAGAGCAGCTTCTCCGCCAGCGGGTCCTCGATATCGCGCTGAATCGTGCGACGCAGCGGACGAGCACCGAGTGAGCTGTCGTAGCCGCGGTGGGCCAGCAGGGCCTTGGCCGCGTCGGTGATCTCGATGCCCATGTCCTGCTCCTCGAGACGGTGCTCGAGGCTTGCGACCATGAGGTCCACGATCTCGATGATCTCCGTCTCGGTCAGCTGGTGGAACACGATGACGTCATCGATGCGGTTGAGGAACTCAGGGCGGAAGTGCTGCTTGAGCTCCTGCTGCACCTTCGCCTTCATCGCCTCGTAGGCGCCTTCGGTGTCGCTGTCCGGGGCGAATCCGAGGCTCTGGCCCTTGGACACGTCGCGACTGCCCAGGTTGGTGGTCATGATGATGACGGTGTTCTTGAAGTCGACGACGCGTCCCTGGGCATCGGTCAGACGACCCTCCTCAAGAACCTGCAGGAGGGAGTTGAAGATGTCCGGGTGGGCCTTCTCGACCTCGTCGAACAGCACCACCGAGAACGGCTTGCGCCGCACCTTCTCCGTGAGCTGGCCACCCTCTTCATACCCGACGTAGCCGGGAGGGGATCCAAAGAGGCGCGAAGCAGTGTGCCGCTCGGAGAACTCGCTCATGTCAAGGGCGATGAGCGCGTCGTCGTCGCCGAACAGGAACTCTGCAAGAGTCTTGCTCAGCTCAGTCTTGCCGACACCCGACGGTCCCGCGAAGATGAATGATCCCGAGGGACGCTTGGGGTCCTTCAGGCCTGCACGCGTACGACGGATCGACTTGGACAGCGCCTTGATCGCCTGCTCTTGACCGATGACGCGCTTGTGCAGCTCCTCCTCCATGCGCAGCAGGCGGGCGATGTCGTCCTCGGTGAGGTCGGAGACCGGAATGCCCGTCATGAGGGCGAGGACCTCGCCGATCAGGTGCTCGTCGACCTCGGCGACCACATCGAGGTCGCCAGCCTTCCACTCGCGCTCGCGCTCCACCTTCTCGGCGAGCAGCTTCTTCTCCTGATCACGCAGGGCAGCGGCCTTCTCGAAGTCCTGGGAGTCGATCGCCGACTCCTTCTCCCGACGCACGTCAGCGATGCGATCATCGAACGCCCGCAGATCCGGCGGCGCCGTCATCCGGCGGATGCGCAACCGGGAACCGGCCTCGTCGATCAGGTCGATGGCCTTGTCGGGCAGCTGACGATCGGAGATGTAGCGATCCGAGAGGCGCGCCGCGGCTTCCAGGGCTCCATCGGTGATGGACACCCGGTGGTGGGACTCGTAGCGATCGCGCAGCCCGCGGAGGATCTCCACCGTGTGCGGGACATCGGGGGCATCGACCTGGATGGGAGCGAAACGTCGCTCCAGCGCCGCGTCCTTCTCGATGTGCTTGCGGTACTCGTCCAGCGTGGTCGCACCGATGGTCTGCAGTTCGCCGCGGGCGAGCATCGGCTTCAGGATGCTCGCCGCATCGATGGCGCCTTCCGCAGCGCCAGCGCCGACCAAGGTGTGCATCTCGTCGATGAACAAGATGATGTCGCCGCGCGTGCGGATCTCCTTGAGCACCTTCTTCAGCCGCTCCTCGAAATCGCCGCGGTAGCGGCTGCCGGCAACGAGCGCACCGAGGTCGAGCGTGTACAGCTGCTTGTCCTTGAGGGTCTCGGGCACCTCGCCGCTGACGATGTCTTGGGCCAGACCCTCCACCACTGCGGTCTTGCCCACGCCCGGCTCGCCGATGAGGACCGGGTTGTTCTTGGTGCGGCGTGACAGCACCTGCATGACGCGCTCGATCTCCTTCTCGCGTCCGATCACCGGGTCGAGCTTGCCCTCGCGCGCGGCGACGGTCAGGTTGCGGCCGAACTGGTCGAGGACGAGGGACGTAGACGGGGTGCCCTCCGCCGGACCGCCAGCAGTGGCCGGCTCCTTGCCCTGGTAGCCGCTCAGGAGCTGGATGACCTGCTGCCGGACGCGGTTGAGGTCCGCGCCGAGCTTCACGAGCACCTGTGCGGCGACGCCCTCGCCCTCACGGATGAGGCCGAGCAGGATGTGCTCCGTGCCGATGTAGTTGTGCCCCAGCTGCAGCGCCTCGCGGAGGGAGAGCTCCAGCACCTTCTTGGCGCGTGGGGTAAAGGGGATGTGGCCACTGGGCGCCTGCTGGCCCTGGCCGATGATCTCCTCGACCTGCTGCCGCACCGCCTCAAGGGAGATCCCAAGGCTCTCGAGTGCCTTGGCCGCGACGCCCTCGCCCTCATGGATGAGGCCGAGCAGGATGTGCTCAGTGCCGATGTAGTTGTGGTTGAGCATGCGCGCTTCTTCCTGCGCCAGCACCACAACCCGCCGTGCTCGGTCGGTAAACCTCTCGAACATCCTCAGTACTCCCGTCCGTCGCCAGAGCCCAACCATAACCGCGGTCAGGTTTCATCCTCGTATCGTCCAACCCTCTCGCGTGAGGGCTTGTTCCGCCATACGACTCGATGCACTACGCCCACCGCGAACACGGGGGCCGGTCACCCCGTGATCCGGGCTCCGGGGACGGGCCCCTGGGCTCGACGGACCGTGCGACACAGACCCGTGGACGTCAGGGCGACGGCCAGATCGAGGGCATGCTCCTCATCACGTGCGAGGAAGGCGCACGTTGGCCCGCTTCCCGAGACGATGCCGCCCAGCGCCCCGAAGTCATCGCCCGCCGCCAGCACCTGTCCCAAGGACGGCCGCAAGGAGATCGCGGCAGCCTGGAGGTCGTTGTGCAGGCTGGCGCCCAGCAGTACCGGGTCTCCCGCGGCCAGCGCCTGCATGAGCATGTCCGAGACATAAGGGTCGGGCACCGATCGACCTTCGCGGAGCCGATCGCACTCGCCGTACACCGCTGGAGTGGACAGGCCGTCGTCCGCCAGCGCGAAGACCCACGAGAAGGTCCCCCGCGACAGCACCGAGGTCAGGTTCTCGCCTCGCCCCGTGCCGATCGCCGTGCCGCCCTGCAGGGGGAACGGCACGTCGGAGCCGAGGTCTGCCGCGAGCGCTGAGAGCTCCTCCCTCGGCACCCCCGACCGCCACAGCGCGTCGCAGGCCACCAGGGTGCCGGCTGCGTCGGCACTCCCTCCGGCCATTCCGCCGGCCACCGGAATCGCCTTGTGCACATGGATCGCGACATCAGGCTCCACGCCGACATGCGCCGCCAACGCCTCGGCCGCCTGATGCGCGAGGTTCGCAGCATCGGTGGGCAGCCCCTCCGCGTCATCGCCGGAGAGGGTGAGCGCGATACCACCGCCCGGATTCGGACGAACGACGATCTCGTCGCACAGATTCACCGCCTGGAACACGGTGACGAGCTCGTGAAAGCCGTCGGGGCGCGCCTGCCCGACGGAGAGCTGCAGGTTCACCTTGGCCGGAACCCGGACCGTCACCGAACGCGCACTCATCCCCGCAGGCTATTGGGAGGAGGTGCCTGACGCCTCGGCAAGGGCATCGGCGATGCGGGCGAATTCCCCGACACCGAGCTGCTCGCCGCGAAGTCCGGGGTCCACTCCAGCATTGCGCAGGGCTGCCTCGGCTGCTGGCGCCGACCCGGCGAGGCTCGCGAGTGCCGAGCGGAGGGTCTTGCGCCGCTGGGCGAAAGCTGCGTCGATGACCGCGAACGTCGCCTCGCGTCCGGCCCTCGAGGGTGGCGATGCGTGACGAGTCATCCGAACGAGACCTGAGTCCACATGGGGAACCGGCCAGAAGACGGAGGTCCCGACGTTGCCAGCCGCCTCCACCGAGCAGTACCACCGGGCCTTCACGCTGGGAACTCCATACGTGCGGCTCCCCGGACCCGCCGCGAGCCGATCGGCCACCTCCTTCTGCACCATCACCAGAACACTCTCCAGCGACGGGAACCGCTCGAGCAGGTTCAGCACCACGGGCACGGCGACGTTGTAGGGCAGGTTCGCCACGAGAGCCGTCGGTGCCACCGGGAGTTCGGTGATGCGCATGGCGTCCTCGTGGACGGTGATGAGGTGCTCGGCGAACTCCGGCAGGCGCTCTCGCACCGTCACCGGAAGCTGCTCCGCGAGGACCGGGTCGAGCTCGACGGCCACCACCGTGCGCGCATACGGCAGCAGAGCCAGGGTGAGGCTCCCCAGCCCTGGCCCGACCTCCAGCACGATGTCGTCGTCCGTCAATCGCGCCGCCGCAGCGATCCGCCGAACGGTGTTGGGGTCGGTGACGAAGTTCTGCCCCATCCGCTTGGTCGGACGGATGCCGAGCGACTCGGCGAGGGCACGGACCTCACGTCCGCCGAGCAGAGCCGACGCAGGATCCTGGTCTGCCAGCGTCACCACGCACCGAAGGCCGTCTGCGCATTGTCGAACAGCAGAGCGCAGAGCGACGCCTCATCAACGCCGCGACGTTCGGCCATCGCGCGCACGGTGTGCGGCATGAGGTAGGAGGCATTCGGCTTGCCGCGGTGTGGCACCGGCGTGAGGTACGGGGCATCCGTTTCGACGAGAAGGAGATGATCCGGCGTCACGTCGAGTGCCTCACGCAGCGACTCGTTCGCCTTGAAGGTCACCGGGCCCGCGAAGGAGAGGAACCAGCCACGCTCGGTGCAGTAGCGGGCCATGTCGGCGTCGCCACTGAAGCAGTGGAACACGACTCGCTCGGGCGCCCCCTGAGTCTCCAGCACCCTGATGACATCGTCGTGAGAGTCACGATCATGGATCACCAACGTCTTGCCCAGTTCATTCGCGATGTCGATGTGGCGCCTGAAGGAGTGCTGCTGGGGGCCACGCAGTTCCTCGCCGGTGCGAAAGTAGTCCAGGCCGGTCTCCCCGACTGCATGCACGACACTCTCCCGCGCCATGTCCGCGATCTCGTCGATCGCTGAGTCGAGAGCACCCGCTCCGTCGCGTTCATGAATGCGCGCCGCATCATTGGGATGCACAGCGACGCCCACGATCACGTTGGGTCGCGTCCTGGCCATCTCGATCGAATGTCGTGCGTAGTCGACGTCACAGCCGATCTGCACCACCTTCGGGACACCGACGGCCGCAGCCATGGCAAGCAGCTCATCGGCGTCCGGGACCTCGTCGCCGTGCAGATAGCGATCATGCAGGTTCAGGTGTGTGTGCGAGTCGATCACCGGAGCCGCGAGTGGCTCGGGTGCGGGCACGACCTGCGTCACTCGGCTTCCTCGATACGCGGGAAGAGCGCGTCGCCCTTCGTGACGGTGGTGCCCGGAGGCAACTGCCCCCAGCGGGCGACATCGGCCACCCGCTGCTCGGCCAGCGGACCAAGCGACGCACGGCCACCGATCTGCTCCCACATCGACGCCATGGCCTTGGGCATCACCGGGTTGTAAAGCACTGCTACCGCGCGCAGCGACTCCAGGATCGTGTTGAGCACGACGTTCAGCCGATCGGCCTGCGCCTCATCCTTCGCCAGCACCCACGGCTCCTGCTCTGTCACGTAGAGGTTCACCAGGTCGATGAACTCCTTGACCGCCACGATGCCGGTGGAGAAATCAAGGGAGCAGAATGCCGAGTCGGCAACGTCCACCGCCTTGCCCAGCGCATCGATGATCTGCTGGTCGGCCTCGGTGAGGTCGTGGCCCGCAGGCAGGGCGCCGTCGCGGTAGCGCACCACCATCGCAGTACCGCGCGAGGCGAGGTTGCCCAGCCCGTTCGCCAGTTCAGCTGTGTAGCGCGCGTGCATGTCCTCCCAGGAGAAGGAGCCGTCCTGGCCGAAGGCGATGGCCCGCAGGAAGTAGTAGCGGAATGCGTCAGACCCGAAGGTGTCGATGATCTGCTCCGGCGCGATGCCCGTGAGCCTGGACTTGGACATCTTCTCGCCGCCCACCAGGAGCCAGCCATGCGCGAACACCTTGCGCGGCGGCTCCAGACCCGCAGCCATCAGCATGGCGGGCCAGTACACCGCGTGGAAGCGCAGGATGTCCTTGCCGACGAGGTTGACGTCCGGCGGCCACACGCGGGCGAAGCGCTCGGCATCGGCGCTGCCGGGCTCGGCGCCGTAGCCCACAGCCGTGGCGTAGTTCAGCAGGGCGTCGAACCATACATACGTGACCTGTGCGGGATCCCACGACAGCGGGATTCCCCAGCTGACGCTCGACCGCGACATGGAGATGTCCACCAGGCCCTGACGGATGAAGGACATGACCTCGTTGTAGGCGCTGCGCGGCTGGATCGCATCGGGGTGGGCCTCGTAGTAGTCCAGCAGCCGAGTAGCGAAGGCACTCAGCTGGAAGAACCAGTTGGTCTCCTGCAGCTGCTCGGCCGGGCGCCCGTGAACCGGGCAGACCTTCTCTCCGAGGAATTCGCCCTCGCCATCGACCAGGTCTCCAGCGAGCTTGAACTCCTCGCATCCCACGCAGTAGGGGCCCTCGTACTCAGCCGAGTAGACGAAGCCGTTCGCCTTCACCGACTCCCAGAAGCGCTGGACCCGCTCCCGGTGGCGCGGCTCCGTCGTGCGAATGAAGTCGTCATTCGCCGCATCGATGGTCTCGAGTACCGGAAGCCACGACTCGGCAACAAGACGATCCACCCACTCCTGCGGGGTCACGCCACCGCTCTCAGCGGCGCGCTGGACCTTGGTGCCGTGCTCGTCGACTCCGGTCAGGAACCAGACCTCCTCGCCGCGCTGACGGCGCCACCGTGTCGCGACGTCGCCAGCGGTCGTCGTGTAGGCGTGGCCGATGTGAGGGGCGTCATTGACGTAGTAGATGGGCGTGGCGAGGAAGAACGCCTTGGAGTCGGCCATGCAGCGATCCTACTTTCGCGGCGCGGACGACTTCACGACCGCGTCGTACACCTCGCGCTTGGGAATGCCCGCGCGCCGCGCGACTTCCGCGATCGCCTCTTTGCGCGTGGCCCCGCGATCCTCGGCCAGCCTGACAGCAGCCACCCACGCTTGGGGATCGTCGAGACCTGCCGCGTGCCTGACCTCGGTGTCGGAGGCACCCGACACGACCACGGTGATCTCGCCCCTGACCCCATCCGCCGCCCAGGTGACCAGATCCGAGAGGGAGCCCCGTCTCACCTCTTCATAGGTCTTCGTCAATTCGCGGCAGACGGCCGCCGGACGGTCGGGTCCCAGCCCCTCCATCAGGGCCGACAGCATGGGCGCGAGTCGGTGCGGGGCCTCGAAGAACACCATCGTGCGTGGCTCCGTCGCCAGCTGCGCGATGCGGGTCGCACGCTCTCCGCCCTTCCTCGGCAGGAATCCCTCGAAGCAGAAGCGGTCCACGGGAAGTCCGGACAGTGCCAGGGCCGCGAGGACGGCACTGGGCCCCGGCAGCACCGTCACCGGAAGTCCGCGTTCCACCGCGAGAGCCACCAGGCGGTATCCCGGATCACTGACCGCCGGCATTCCTGCATCGCTCACCACGAGGACGTCAGCGCCACCCTCGGCGGCATCGGCGAGTTCGGTGGACCGCTCCCGCTCCACCGCGTCATAGAAGGAGACGATGCGTCCGGAGATGGTGACCCCCAGATCAGAGGCCAGTCGCCTGACTCGGCGGGTGTCCTCGGCCGCAACGACGTCAGCGCTGGCGAGCGCCTCGATCAGGCGGGCGGATGCATCACCCGGGTGGCCCAGCGGAGTGGCCGCGAGCATGATCCGTCCGGTTTCCTCCACGCGAGCATCCTGTCAGCGCACCTACGATGAGTCTGTGACCGCCACGGATACCCCGGCAGCCAAGGCTCCCCGGCGGGACGTGGCGTCGCTGCCCGAGAGACTCGTGCCAGCGATGCCTTCCTATGGCATCCGTGGCTGGATCGGGCCCATCATCGTCACGATTCTCGGGGGCCTCTTGCGGTTCATCGACCTCGGTCGTCCCCACGCCCTGATGTTCGATGAGACCTATTACCCCAAGGACGCCCTGTCCCTTCTGCGCCACGGCGTGGAGATGGGCACGGTGGAGGGGGCCGACGAGCTGCTGCTGTCCTCCGACGGCGTGTGGCAGACGGTCGACATCTTCACCACCGAGCCGGCGTTCGTCGTGCATCCACCGGGCGGCAAGTGGACCATCGCTCTCGGCGAGTGGCTATTCGGCGCAACGCCGTTCGGGTGGCGATTCGCGGTCGCGCTCCTCGGCACGCTCTCGATCCTCATGGTGGCGCGCATCGTTCGCCGCCTCACCCGGTCCGACGTCGTGGGCACGATCGCCGGCTTCCTCCTCGCGATCGAGGGCATGCACCTGGTGCTGAGCCGGACCGGCCTGCTCGATCTCATCCTCATGTTCTGGGTGGTGGCGGCCTTCGGGCTGCTGCTCATCGACCGCGACGCAACCCGGCGCCGATTGAGCCGGCTGGTGGCACGGGAGGGGCTAGCGGCCACCGCCACCGATTGGGGTCCGCGGCTGGGCCTTCGCCCATGGCGCTGGGCCGCAGCCGTGGCCCTTGGCCTGGCCTGCGGCGTCAAGTGGTCCGGTCTGTGGTTCGTGGCCTTCTTCCTGCTGATGTCGGTGATCTGGGACGTCTCAGCGCGGCGAGCGGTCGGAGTCCGTCATCCCTGGCGCGCAACGATCGTGCGCGATGCGGTGCCCGCCGGGCTGTCGACGCTCGGCATCGTGATCGCCGTGTATCTGGCCTCCTGGACTGGCTGGTTCGTCTCCGATCTGGGCTACGGACGAGACTGGGCGGCCGATCATCCGGGCAGCGTCATCCCCGAGGCGTTGAGATCGCTATGGCACTACCACTCGGATGCCTGGAACTTCCACGTCGGCCTGACGACCGAGCATTCCTATGCCAGCAATGCACTGTCGTGGCCATTCCAGGCCCGTCCGACGTCCTTCTTCTACGACGGCTTCGACGGTGGTGGCGGCAACTGTGGGGCGGACTCGTGCGCTTCCGCAGTCACGGCGCTCGGCAACCCGATCATCTGGTGGGCCGGCATTCTGGCCGTGCTCCATCAGGTGTGGCGCTGGGCAGCAGTGCGTGACTGGCGCTCCGGCGCCGTCCTCGTCGGCATCGCAGCGGGCTGGCTGCCATGGCTGCTCTACCTCGACCGCACGATCTTCACCTTCTACACCGTGGTCATCTCACCGTTCCTCGTCATGGCGGTCGCGATGAGTCTGGGTTCGATCCTCGGATCGCCCGGCGCGAGCACTCGACGACGGCGGGACGGGGCGATTGCGGTGGGGGCGATCCTGCTGGTCATGACCGCGGCCGCATGGTGGTTCTATCCGATCTGGACCGGCGAGGTCATCCCCTACGACTCCTGGCGCCAGCGCATGTGGTTCTCCACCTGGATCTAACGATTTGAACCGCTTGGCGGAGCAAATCTGCAGAAAACCGCGTTTTCGGGGCAAATCTGCAGACTTCAGCCGCCAAGCGGTTCAAATCGGTGGAGCTGAGGGGATTCGAACCCCTGACCCCCTCGTTGCGAACGAGGTGCGCTACCAACTGCGCTACAGCCCCTGAACAGGTGACCAGAGGGTAGCAAGCCCCGCGGCAGGTTCCGACACGGCTACTCGTTGGTTCACCACCAGCGGCTCGTCACCAGCGAATCGAGGAGTGACTCGAGCGGTGACTCGAGCAGCGATTCGTGACCGAGGCGACGCTACTGGTTCGCTGCGCGACGATCGTCGTAGGTGACGGCCGGGATCTCTGTCGTCTCAGCCGAGAAGTCGATCTCGCCAGCATCGGCCAGAGGGGCGGACATCGGGCGATGGCGCATCGTGCGGGCCGTCTCGACCATCGCCTCGCCCGTCCACTCGCCCTCGTGGGCCTTGTCGATTCCGCGCGGAACGGCCGTGGCGCGCGGAGCGCTGACGTAGGTCGGCAGGGTCGTCGGCACCGCGTCCCACGACTCCTCGTCGTCGTCCCAGGCGTTCCAGGACTCCCAGTCGTCGACCTGCGCCTCCTCGACCACGTCGGCACGACGCTGCGGGACCGGGCGATCAGCATGGCGACGACGCTCCTGCGGGCGGGCAGTCGACCGCGAGGAGGCGGTCAGCGCCGTGGCCAGCACGAAGGCCACTACTGGCACGGCGGTGAGAATCGGAACCCACCGGGGTAGCACGCCAATGATGGCCAGCAGCAGGCCCACCAGCAGCAGGGCCGTCAGGCTCCCGAGCACCATGGCGCGTCGCGTGGCTGCGGCTCGTCGAATGAGCTCGCGCTCATAGGTCGGGTCGAGCCCCTCCCGTTCCAGATGCCGGGTCTCCGGCACGTCCCTGCGCTGCACTGATCGGCTTCCCTCGTCACGCATCATGCGTGCCTCCGCGTCCGGCCGGCGGGCTTCCGCTCGGCGCTGATTCGTCGTAGATCGACTGGCCGTAGATCGACTGGCCGTGGATCGATTCGTCTGGTGCGACGAAGTGGGGAAGGAGTCGTGCATGTCGTAGTCGTCGTGTCCGGATGCGTACTGAAGATCTCCGCGGCCGCCAAGGGTCTTCATCGCCGATGAGAATCGGGCGGTGGAACGAACTTCACTGATCTGGTCATGGCGACGGAGCCAGATCGGGATCAGGACCGCAGCCCAAAGAGCGATGATCACCACGTAGATCACACCGGTCACAGTCGGAACGTTATGCCGATCCCCCATGAACTTCGGGGAGGCGACAAGTGAACAGGATCGGCGTGTCGCCGCGTGCTACCCGCCGCCGCGCGCCGGATCGAGCATCGACGTCACCCCGGACGGCACGTCGTCGGCGAAGACAACGAAGGTCCGATGGTCACGCCAGTCGCCATCGATGTGGAGGTAGGCAGGTCGCTCGCCCTCCAGTCGAAGTCCCAGCTTCTCGACCACACGGAGGGACGCAATGTTCTCGGGGCGAATGTTGATCTCAATGCGATGCAGATGAAGGGACGTGAAGCAGTGGTCGATGGCCAGCGCGACGGCCGTCGGCATGATTCCCCGACCCGCTACCTCGCGGTCGATCCAGTAGCCGATGTAGGCCGATCGCAGTGAGCCCCAGCTGATGCCCCCCACCGTGACCTGCCCCACGAGGGAGCCTTGATAGGTCAGCGCCCACGGCAGGCTCCGCCCTTCACGTGCCTCCCTGCGCAGGCGGCGCACCATCATGCTGAACGTGGGAATGATGTCTCCCCCGGCAACTCCCTCCGGGGGAAGGGTCGCCTCCCACGGCTGCAGCCACTCCTGATTGCGGCGACGGACCTCTCGCCAGCGCCGACTGTCGGTCTGTCGGAGGGGACGCAGGGTGATGTCCCCGCGCGACAGCGTCGTCGGCCACGGCCGCGAGCTCATCGAACCGTCACATCCGAGACGTGAAGTCCACGAGCCAGGCCCGCAGATCCGGACCGAGGTCGTCGCGCTCGGCCGCCAATGTGATGACCGCCTGCAGGTAGGACAGCCGATCTCCGGTGTCGTAGCGACGCCCGTCGAAGACCAGCCCGTGCACGCCACCACCTCTCTCGACGGGCAGCGACGCCAGGACTCGCAGAGCATCAGTCAGCTGGATCTCGCCCCCGCGTCCAGGCTTGGTCGCGCGAAGAATCTCGAAGACGGCCGGGTCAAGGACATAGCGGCCGATGACGGCATAGTCGCTGGGAGCCTCCTCGACCTGAGGCTTCTCGATGAGGTCGGTCACGGTGACGACATCGTCTCGGCCTGTGGGCACAACGGCCGGGCAGCCGTAGAGAGAGATCGACTCGCGGGGCACCTGCATCAGGCAGATGACCGAGCCACCGAACTCCTCGCGGACCTTCAGCATCTCCTGCAGCACCGGATCACGGGGATCGATCAGATCGTCGCCCAGCAACACCGCGAAGGGCTCCTGACCGACGTGGCTCTCCGCCATCAGGACCGCATGGCCAAGGCCCAGCGGGTCGCCTTGGCGCACGTAGTGAATCCGGCCGAGACTGCTGGAGGCCGTGACGGCCTCGAGGCGAGCGGTGTCCCCCTTGGCCTCGAGCACCTGCTCCAACTCGAGGTTGCGATCGAAGTGGTCTTCCAGCGGACGCTTGCTGCGGCCGGTGATGAAAAGAATGTCGTCAAGGCCGGCAGTGACGGCCTCTTCAACGACGTACTGGATCGCCGGCTTGTCGACCACCGGCAGCATTTCCTTGGGAGTGGCCTTCGTGGCCGGCAGGAAGCGCGTGCCGAGCCCGGCAGCAGGGATGACGGCCTTGCGGACGACGCCTGATCCGGCCTGCTCGTGGGGAGACATGGACCGACCCTAGACGATCGGCCCCCGTGAGGACCGAGGTCGGGCACGATGGTGCATGTGAGCGATCCGAGTGCCGAGAAGCAGCGCCTTCGACGCACCATTCGCGCCTCCCGTGACGCCCGAACCACGCAGGAGCGTCGCGCGGCCGCCGACGCCATCGCCGAGCATGGCGGATACCTGCTTCGCGGGCTCTCGGGCCAGATGCCGCTCCTCGTCGCCGCCTACCTCTCCACCGACAGCGAGCCCGGCACAGATCCGCTGATCGCTCGAGCCCATGACGATCATGACGCCGTTTGGGTCCCTCGAGTCACCGGTGACGGACTCGAGTGGGCCGCTTACCGGCGCACCACGGAGGTCACCCCGGGGCCGTTCGGCATCAGAGAACCCGCCGGGCCCGCAGTCCGTCCAGATGACCTCGTGGGCCTGGATGTCATGTTCGTTCCCGGCATGGCCGTGGACGAGCGCGGGCATCGCCTCGGCCACGGCGGCGGCTTCTACGATCGAGTGCTCTCGACTTTCCCTCGCAACAACGAGGGCGGTCCGCTGATCGTCATCGTGCTCTACGACGACGAGATCCTGACCCACGTGCCCACCGAGGAGCATGACTGCTGCGTCGACGTGGCCCTGACTCCAGCGGGACTGATCGACCTGGGTTGATCAAGTTTGACGGACAAGTCAGCTGAGGATCGCCGACGTGATCCTCAGCGCCAGCCACGCAGCCGCCACGCATGCCGCGGGGATGGTGAGGATCGCTGCCCAGGCCGCGGACCTGAACGACTCCCACAGGCGCGTGGTCTCCCAGCCGAAACCAGAGAAGGTGGTCAGGGCACCGCACAGACCGGTGATCAGCAGCGTCTGCAGATCGCCGCTGGTCGCGGCGAAGAAGATCCCCGCCAAGGCCGAGCCCAGGGTGTTCACGACCAGCAGACCCCAGGGGTACTCGCGGGCGCCGGGGTAGCGACTGGCCCGTCGGGTGACGAACAGGTCGAGCAGGTATCGCAGCGGTGCCCCGATGGCACCGCCGATCGCCACGGCGAGCACGAAGGTCATGGCCGGACCTCCCGCGTCACGAGACGACCCAGGTGCACGGCGAACAGGCCCACCGCGAGAGTTACGCCCACGTAGGCCAGCGCCGGAAGGTAGCGATCGTCATCGATCATCTCGCCGGTCTCGAGCGCGAAAGCGGAGAAGGTTGTGAATCCGCCCAGCACACCGGTGATGAGGAAGGGCCGCAGCCAGCGGGCCCGCCCCTCCACCCACCCGGAGGAGGCGATGACGCCAATCGCGAATGCCCCGACGATATTGGCGGTCAGCGTGCCCCACGGCCAGCCCACCTCCGTTGACGTGCCGAGGAGCTGTTCGAGCAGCGACCGGCCGGCAGAGCCGAGCGCACCCCCCAAGGCAATGGCGAGGAGGACGGGCACGAGCCCAGTTAACCGTTCGCCCACCCCCGATTGGACGCGGGAGTCACGAGCGGGCAGAATTAGCACTCGAATGCCGCGAGTGCCAGTCTCGCTCGATGTCCCCGGAGGACCCGTGCCTACCTACGAGTACGCCTGCTCCACGTGTGATGCCACGCATGAGGTGCAGCAGAAGATGACCGACCCGACGCTGACCGAGTGCCCGGTCTGCGGCAAGGCCACCGTGCGCAAGCTCTTCTCCGGGGTCGGCGTGCACTTCAAGGGCTCGGGCTTCTATCGCACCGACTCCCGGTCGGGCTCGGATACCAGCACCTCCTCGAGCAAGTCCTCCGACAGCTCGTCCAGCAAGTCCTCCGACAGCTCGTCCAGCAAGTCCTCGGACAGCTCGTCCAGCAAGTCCTCGGACAGCTCGTCCGCCGGCAAGTCCTCGGACAGCTCGTCCTCGAGCACGTCGACAACGAAGACCGCATCCACGACCAGCTAGACCACCCCACGCACCAGCCTGTGGACAGCCGTTCGCATTGGCGCGCGAGGTGACCTAGCGTCACTCGGGTGAGCACCCACCAATCGCGTCGAGCAGCAGTCCAGCGCCTAGGCCGACGACACCGCCGACCCCTCGCCGCAGTGCTCGCGGGTCTGGCCACCCTCCTTGCCGTCAGTTCACTGCGGCCGGAGTCGAGCACCCAAGTCGAGGTGCCCGTGGCAGAAGCCGACATCCGCACCGGCGAGGTGCTCATCCCCGTCGAGGTCAGCATTCCGGCAGCCAGCGCGCTTGTGGAGTCCGGCGACATCATCGACCTCGTGGCCGTCGACGACACCGCCACCGTGGTCGCCGCATCCGCTCGCGTGGTCGATCGACGGGCGGGCGGAGGCATGAGCCCCACCTCGGGCCTTCTGCTCGTCTCCGTTCCGGAGTCGCTCGCCTTGGAGGTCACGCATGCGGCGGCCGAGCAGGCCCTCGCCATCGTCATACGTCAGCAGGGCGGCAGCGCATCCGGTTAGATTCAGGCGCTACCCGTGCACCCGTTGCAAGGAGGAACCATCGTGATTCAGGGATTCCGGGACTTCATCACCCGCGGCAACGTCATCGACCTCGCGGTCGCCTTCGTCGCTGGCGCAGCCTTCACCGGGCTCGTCGCCTCCGTCTCATCCTCCGTGGTTGAGCCCTTCATCGGGCTGGTCCTCGGCGGTGGCATCGAGGCCGGCACCATCGTGGTCAACGGTCAGGTGTTCGACTTCACGGCCCTCGTGAACGCCATCATCACCTTCCTCATCACCATGGCCGTTCTCTATTTCGTCTTCGTGCTGCCGATGAATGCCTGGCGCAAGCGCCAAGAGGCTGAAGACGCGAAGAACGATGACGAAGCCACGCAGACCGACCTGCTGATCGAGATCAGGGACCTGCTCCGAGAGCAGCGCTGAACCAGTTCCGCGTCAGCCGTGGTGCGGGGGCACGTCTGCCAGCAGCCGCGCATCCGATGTTCCGAAGCCGCCTGCCTCATCCGAGGTGATCTCCGGCAGCAGTCGTTCGCCTGAGCCGGCAGACGGGCCGGGCGTCGAACCGAGCTCGGTGAGGGTCTCCCCGATCACGCGGCCGAGCTCCTGCAGATCCTCCCGGCTCACGACGAACGGCGGCGAGATCTGCAGCGCACCATCGGCCAACAGGCGGGTGAGAATGCCGCGGGCACGCAGCCCGGAGACCAGCCGTGGCAGAACGGTCGGATCCTCGCCCACCACATCGGCGTCCAGCGCCACTGCAGCGAGGAGACCCACGCCAGAGCGAACCTGAGAGACCCAGGAGTGCCAGCGCACGTCGACCAGCGCAGCGGTCAGCGCCAGTTGGAGGCTTGCCACACGATCCACAAGACCCTCGCGCTCGAGGATGTCGATGTTCACCAGCGCCGCCGCCGCTGCGGATGCATGGCCGGAATAGGTGTAGCCGTGGCGCCACAGATGGCCGGGGGTTCGCCAGAAGGGATCACTGACCGTGCGACCGACCAGCACGGCACCCATCGGCAGGTAGCCGGACGTGAGTCCCTTGGCCGTGAGCACGATGTCTGGGTCCAGTCCCTCGGATGCGAACCAGCGTCCCGTGCGACCGAAGCCGGTGATGACCTCGTCGGCGATGAACAGCACTCCACGCTCGCGACAGATCTCGCGCACCGCCTGCAGGTAGCCCTCCGGTGGCGCATACACGCCGCCTGCTCCGATGACCGGCTCGCAGAAGAAAGCCGCCACCCGATCTGCCCCGTGCGAGTCGATCGCGTCGGCGAGCGCCTGCGGGTCATCCCAGGTGACGTTGACGATGCCTGACTCCAGCGGCCCGTACCCCGCCCGATTCGCGGGGATCCCGGCGAGCGAGGTCCCGCCCAGGTGCATCCCGTGGTAGGAGCGATCGCGCGTGATGATGACCGTGCGCTCGAAGGCGCCCATCACCTGCCAGTAGTGCCGCACCAGCTTGACGGCGGTGTCCACGCTGTCACTGCCGCCACTGGTCAGGAAGACCTTCGCGTCCGCCATGGGTGCCAGAGCCGCGATGCGGTCGGCGAGATCAAGAGTGGATCGCGTGGCGAGGTCGCCGAAGGACGAGTACCCGGCGATCGTCGACATCTGACGGGCGACCGCGTCCGCGATCTCCGTGCGCCCGTGACCGATGTTGCAGTACCACAGCGCTGCCGTGGCATCGAGGTAGCTGCGACCCTGCTCATCGGTCACACGCGCGCCCTGTCCCGAGGCCAGAACGAGGTCGTGGCCAGCGACGAATGACATGTCGGCGAACGGGTGCCAGAAGGCCGAGGCGTGATCAGACATGGCCAAACTGTAGGGCCAACGCGCGTCCCGGGGTAGCGTCACCTGCATGACTGGCAACGTGATCTGCTTTGGCGCCACCGGTTACACCGGACGACTCACGGCTGAATCGATGACGCGAGCGGGTATGGCCCCCATCCTCGCCGGACGATCCGCCGAGGCGCTGATCGACCTCACCGGCGAGCTCGCGGGGTTCGCCCCCATCGACAAGCCGCCGACCTGGCAGGTGGCCGATGCCGGCGATCCCGCATCCGTGCGCGCACTCATCTCCTCCCCCGACGATGTCCTCGTCTCGACGGTCGGGCCGTTCCACCGGCTTGGCCGGGCAGCCGTCGACGCAGCCGTCGACGCCGGCTGCGGCTACGTCGACTCCACCGGCGAGCCTCCCTTCCTGCGGCACGTGTTCGAAGCCGACGGACCTCGGGCCGAGGAGTCCGGCGCCCGTCTCCTCACGGCGTTCGGCTACGACTACGTGCCGGGCAATCTCGCTGCCGCTCATGCGATCGACGATGCGATTCGCGCCGGACGACCTCCCGTGCACGTCGAGGTCGGCTACTTCGTCACCGGTGGCATGTCCATGAGCAGCGGCACCCGCGCGAGCGTCGCGGGCATGATGGAGACACCACCCTTCGCCCTGCGAAACGGTGTCATCGCGAACACCCGCGGTCAGGTCCTGGAGTTCGAGGTCGACGGCCGCGACTGGCAGGCCGTTCCCGTCGGTGGCAGCGAGCACTTCACTCTCACGCGCATCGACGATCAGGTGCGCGACGTCAGCGTCGGAATCGGCTGGGCCGGCAAGTGGAGCAAGGCAGCGCATCAGGCCGGAACCCTTCTCACCAAGGCATCGTCGATCCCCGGAGTGGGAAGCGTCGTCAAGTCAGGTCTGCAGCGCACCACTCCCGAGGAGACCGGCATCGGGCCGGACGCGGCAGAACGCTCGAAGTCCCGCACGCTGGTCGTCGCCCGCTGCTCCGACGGCGTGGGTCGCGAGATCAGTCGCGCCGTCGTGGAGGGCCCCAGCCCCTACGACCTCACTGCTGAGCTGCTCGCCTGGGGGGCAGCCATGCTCCTGACCGGCAAGGCCCTGCGCCCCGGGGCACTTGGCCCGGTAGATGCCTTCGGCATGGATGCACTCGTGGAGGGATGCGCGGGAATGGGGCTGCGCCGCCGTGACTGACGGCCTGACTGCCTCCATCACCGGCACCACCCTTCGCCTGACTGCCGAGCAATGGCGTCCGCTCGCCGAGGCACACCACAGGCGCGTCGATCCCGTGATCGAGGATCGCCTGCAGCGCAGGGCGCGCGGTGAGAAGAACGCCGTCGAGGACTTCCTCTTCGAGTACTACCCCTTCTCCACGGGCAAGCTCCGCACCTGGCACCCGGGCTATGGAGTGGCATTGGAGGGTGACGTTCAGGCCTATCTCGACAACCCGGCCTACGTGCGCACGGACGATGGCGGGGCCACCGCCTCTCTGATGTGGCTCAACCCGTCTCGGCAGGCCCGGCTGGACATGGCGATCCGAATCCTGGAGGGCACCGCATCCCGGCCGGCGGCCACCGGCTGCTTCGCCCTGCATGAGTGGGCCATGACGTACCGGCTCAGCCAGGACGCCGTGCGCCACGCCTACCTTCCCCTGCGCCTACCCCCCGAGGCGATCGCCGCGACCGTCGAGGAGGTGGGCCTGCGCTGCACGCACCTCGACGCCTTCCGGTTCTTCACCGAGGACGCCGTACCGCTCAATGCCTTTCGCCCGACCCGAGCAACACAGCAGGAGAACGAGCAGCCCGGCTGCCTGCATGCCTCGATGGACCTCTACAAGTACGCGTTCTGGTTCTCCCCGCTCATATCGTCCGATCTGGTCATGGACTGCTTCGACGTGGCCGCACGAGCGCGCGAGATCGATATGCGCGCGTCTCCGTATGACGTCTCGCCCTTCGGGCTGGAACCCATTCGTGTCGAGACCCCCGAGGGACGTCGTCAGTACGCAGTGGAGCAACAACTGATGATGGGCGTGACAGCGCACCTTCGTGAGGAACTGTTGGAGAGGCTCCACGGTCTCAACGCGGCTACGCTCGCTTCATCTCAAGACATAGGTCAGGGGGCACTATGAAGGTCAGCCCAGAGGGAGCCCGAGAACGGGTCAACGACGAAATCTCTCGACTCTCAGATCTTGGTCAGGGCTACCCGGCGAACCATTTCGCGTGGCGCATCGTCCTCGACCGGGCCCGGGCTATCGGAGCCGAATCGCTGGTCGAGGTCGGTGTAGGCCGAGGCAACGGCGTGGCCCACGTGCTCAACGCCGGGCTTACCTTCGCCGGACTCGACCGAGACCTTGAGGCAGTCGAACTCACGCGCCACGAGCTCACCGAACTGGGAGCGGATCCGGCACGAGTGGTTCGCGCATCCGTCGAGGATCCTGCCGTGTCCGACCTGCTGCCGGACGCCGGAGGCGCGGACGTGCTCATGGCGCTGGGGATCATGCCCCACGCAGCGGATCAACGCCTCGCAGTGGAGTCCATGGCACGACTCGTGCGTCCCGGTGGCGAGATGTTCATCGAGTTCCGCAACAGCCTGTTCTCCCTCGTCACCTTCAACCGGCTCACGCGCGACTTCATCCTCGACGATCTGTTCGGCGACGTCCCCGCATCCACGCGTCAGCGCGTGGCGGAATTCATCGAGCCGCGCCTGGAGATGGCCAAGCCGCCTGAGGGCTCGAGCGCACTCACATCCCACTACGCGAATCCGCTGGCCATTCCGGAGTGGTTCACGTCCATCGGCTTTTCCGAGGTCACGGTGCACCCGTTCCACTTCCATGCCGCCATGCCGCTGCTGGAGGGAGCCGATCCCCGAGAGTTCCGCGATACCTCACTTGCACTGGAGGACGACACCAGTGGATGGCGCGGGCTCTTCTTGTGCTCGGTCTTCCTCGCGCGGGTTGTCCGACCGCAGGACTGACCGGCGATCGCGAGCGTCGGACCTACAGCGGTGCCAGACTGAATCGACCCCAGGCCACGATGACCAGCAGGATCAGCAGGGCAGCGGTGAAGAGGACCTGCCCCCGCTCGTGACTGCGCAGGTGATGCAGAACGGCGAGAGCCATGATGACCGCCAAGCCGGCCGCTGCCAGCGGCGTGAGGATCGGCAGGACACCGAGCAGGGCAGGCAGCACTAGGCCGATGCCGCCGAGGATCTCCAAAGCGCCGATGCCACGGACCAGCCCGGGTGAGTAGTCCTGGACCCAGGCCATGCGGTCCGCAAGCACCTCGTAGGGCTGCAGCACCTTCACCAGACCGGTGAGGACGAAGGCGATCGCCAGCACAAACTGAAGGATCCACAGGACGATGCTCATCGGCTACTGTCCCTTCCCCGTGACGCGCTCGGAGCGGTAGGTGCGCCATGGGCCGGGAAAGGCCCAGATCACCATGCTCAGGATCCACACGATGACCGTGCCCCAGACCCAGCCCCACCCGTTGATGGTCAGGCCATCGGTGATGAGGGTCGTGACGAACAGTGCCAGGAAGGTGGAGATCACTCCGGTGAGCGGCACCACCGATGCCGCCTTCTTGTCCAGTCCCTTGAACACCAGCCACGTGAAGAACGCACTCAGCACGGCGAAGACCACCAGGCTGACGACGAAACCGAGGATTCCGTTGATCTGGAAGTCACTGCCCAGAAGTGCCCACGCGAGCAGGAGTCCGATGGCGTTGCCGCCGAGGCCGAGGAGCCAACCGAGGAGGAATCGAGGCATACCCCGACCGTATCGCGGAAGCCACCCCAATCGGTGCTACCAGCGCGGAAGGGACTTGCCTGGATTCAGGATGTTCTCCGGGTCCCACGCCTGCTTGATCCGGCTGTGCAGGCTTGCCGAGACGTCATCGAGTTCCTGAGCGAGCGCTGTCTGCTTGAGGTTCCCGACCCCGTGCTCGCCCGTGATGGTGCCACCGCACTCCAGAGCGACGGCGAGGATGTCGTCGAACGCACGTAAGGCCCGCGCAGCCGCCTCCTGATCACCCCGCTCGGTGATGATTGTCGGGTGCAGATTGCCGTCGCCCGCGTGACCGAACGTGCAGATCATCACGTCATGTCGACCGGCGACGTCCTGGATGCGCACCATGGCCTCGGCCAGGCGTGATCGCGGCACGGCGATGTCGTCGAGCAGCCAGTCGCCGGTGTCCTCCATCGCGAGGATCGCCATGCGACGCGCACCGAGGAGCATCTCTGACTCTTCCTCTGTCTCAGCACGATAGGCCTCGCTGGCGCCATGCTGCTCGCAGATCTGAATCAGGCGATCGGCATCGGCGATCGCGCCGGCGCCCGAGTCCGTCTGCGCCACGAGGAGCGCGCCGGCCGATACGTCCAAGCCCATCGGCCGCCAGTTCTCGACCACGCGAATCGTCTGCTGGTCCATCAGTTCGAGCATGCTCGGCGTCAGCTCGGCCATGATCGCGGCCGTGGCACGTCCAGCGGCGCCGACGTCCCCGAACACGGCGACCGCAGTCACGGCCGGCGGTGGCAGGGGCCTCAGTCGGAGGCGGGCCATCGTGACGATGCCGAGAGTTCCTTCGGACCCGACCATCATGCCGGCGAGGTCGTATCCGGCGACGCCCTTGATGGTGCGTCGCCCCAGCCGAGTGACCCGTCCGTCAGCCAGCACCACCTCCAGGCCGAGTACGGCATCGCGCGTGACGCCGTACTTCACGCAGCACAGCCCACCTGCGTTGGTGTTGACATTGCCGCCGATGGAGCAGAAGTCCTTGCTCGCCGGATCCGGTGCGTACCAAAGACCCTGCTTCGCCACATGCTCGCGAAGTTCCGTGTTCATGATGCCCGGCTGCGTCTCGACGTATCCGTCGGTGCCATTGACCTCCAGGACGTCACGCATGCGCTCAACGCAGACGACCAACGACCCGTCGATCGCATTGCTGCCGCCCGAGAGGCCAGAGCCTGCACCGCGCGGCACCACCGGGACGCGATGGGCGTGGGCCGCCTGCATGACAGCCGACACCTGCTCGGTGGTGCGGGGAAACACCACCGCAAAGGGCTCGCCCGCAGCCGATCCCGTCGAGCGATCACGCGTGTAGGAGCCCAGGATGTCCGGGTCGGTCACGATGTCGCGGTCGTCGAGGGCGGCATCGCAGTCGGCCAGCACGGAGTCCTCGGGAGTCACGTCCGCACGTTAGCGCGCTCGCGCCTCACTCGCGCTGACAGGGGCACGGCCCTCGGAGCCGGTGTTGACCCACTGGGTACGGTCAGAACGATGCGGCAACGGGCAGCAGATCAGTGCAGGAGGCCTCGTGCTCGAACTCGCTCCGCCTCTCCTCGCGATGACGATCGTCGGCGTGATGGCCTTCGCCGCGTCTGGTGCCGTCGCCGGTGCTCGAGCCGGAATGGACTGGCTGGGCCTCACGACGCTCGCCGCTGTCACGGCCATCGGGGGTGGCACGCTGCGCGACCTGCTCATGGTCCAGACACCCGGCTGGCTGCTGGACTTCTGGCCGACGGTCGCCCTGATTGGCGTCACCGTTGTGGCTGTCTGGATCGCCGCACGGGTGTTCCCGTGGCAGAGGTACCGGCACTGGATGGCGCGGCTCTTCACCCTCAGCGATGCCATCGGGCTCGCAGCGTTCACCGTGGTCGGAACCGACATCGCCCTGGATGGTGGTTTTGCAGCCGGACCAGCGGTCATCCTCGGCGTGATCAGCGGTGTCGGCGGCGGCATCATCCGGGATGTCCTCGCCGGACGTCGCATTGCCATCTTCACCGGTGAGGTCTACGCCCTCGCTGCGCTGGCGGGTTCGGTCGCCTTCCTGGCAAGCCGCGGCCTCGGACCTCTCGCGCCGTTCCTCATCGGCGTATCCATAGCCCTCATCATCCGGCTTGGCGCGGTCACCATGGGATGGCGAGTGCCCACACTTCCGACCGACGAGCCCAGAAATCAATGATTCCTATACTCAGGTGATGCGCGCGGTTGAACAGGGTGAACTGATCGCCGATCGCTACCTCGTGCAGGGGTTCCTGGGCATGGGAATCGTCAGCGTCGTGTACCTCGCCATCGACATCAACGAGGCACGGCCTGTGGCAGTGAAGATGCTCCGCAGCCGCTTCCTCGAGATGCCAGGCCTCTCCGCCCCCGGGAGCATGTACCCGATGGCCAGCCTGCTGCGCCGCGAGATTCAGGTCCACGCCGGACTCAAGCACCAGCACATCGTTGAACTGCTCGACCACGGCACGTGGGAGGACACCCCGTATGCCGTCCTCGAGTACGTCGAGGACCCGTCGGTCGAGAGTCAGTTCGAGCATCCTGTCTCACCCATCGAGGCAATCGAGATCACGACCCAGGTGCTGGATGCCTTGACCTATCTCCACGAGCAGGGGGTCATCCATCGGGACCTCAAGCCCGACCACATCCACTTCAGCGCAGAGAGGGGGGTCAAGCTCCTCGACCTCGGGTTGGCCATGGACGTCGACGACACGGACTCCACGTCGATCGTCAGCATCATGGGCTCCAAGCGCTACGGCGCGCCCGAGCAGCACCGCGTGCAGGGACGTCAGGTCAACAGCACCGTGCGCTCGGACGTGTTCTCTGCTGCGGCCGTTCTCGAGCGACTTCTCCTCGGCACGGAGCAGCGCCTGGGCGATAGCTCCCCCGAGGCATCGGCAGTGCCCGCCCCTCTGGCCGAGCTGATCGAGCGGGCAATGAGTGAGGACCCCAGCAACCGACCCGCAGACGCGCGCGAGTTCGCGTCCTTGCTGCAGGCGTCCGTCAGTCAGTAGGCCGGAGTGCCGCCGCGTGCGTCAGGCGTCGGCGAGCTGCCGGCGGGCCATCGCAGCGAACACGCCGTTCAGCGACATCAGCTCGTCGAAGTGCCCCTGCTCGACGAGGCGTCCGCGCTCCATCACCAGGATGTTCGACGCCGCCTGCACTGTGGAGAGTCGCTGGGCGATGATCACCTGAGTCGCATCCAGATTCTTCAGGGCGTTTGCGATCGCCTGCTGGCTCTCGTTGTCCAGAGCGCTCGTCGCCTCGTCCAGCAGCATCACCGATGGGTTCCGGGCGAGGGCACGGGCGATCAGGATCCGCTGCGTCTGGCCACCCGAGAGCGTCAGCGCATTGACCACGGTGTGCATCTTCATCGGCATCGCAGCGATGTCGTCTGCGATGCACGCCTGCTGAGCGCAGATCCAGGCGAGGTCCTCGGAGATCTCGACGCCACCGCCAATGTTGTCCAGGATGGATCCGTTCGACAGTTGGCCGCCCTGGACGACGACCCCGAGATGGCGCCTGAGGTCGACCGCATCGATGCTGCGGATGTCGTGCCCATCGATCAGGATCTCCCCGGAGTCCGGGTACTCCAGAGCGGAGAGCAGACGCATCGCTGTGGTCTTGCCCGAACCGGACGATCCGACGATCGCCGTGACCTTGCCCGCCTCGATCGAGCACGTCAGCCCGTTCAGCACGAGCGGCATTCCCTCGAGGTAGCGGAAGGACACGTCATGGAACTCGAAGGATCCTCGGAGCATGGACAGTGACTCCGCGTTCGGATCCTGCTCCTGCACGGCGTCGAGGATCGGTCGGACGAGGTCCAGGGTCGGACCAGCCGCAGCGACCGCAGGAACAGCAGCAGAGAGGCCGACGATCGCTCCCAGCATCGTGCCGAATGCGGTCGAGAACGCGATGAACGTGGCCGACGTGATCGCCGGCCCGTCCGGACCCCAGGTCGCGTAGCCGATGATCACAAAGAACACCAGAGTCGACCCCGCGCCGATTAGCGCGAGGAAGGCCTGCAGCCTGCCGGTGAGCAGGGTCTGCGCGGCCTGGTTCGCGATGAGCTCGGACTGCTTGAGCAGGGAGATGTCCGTGAACCGGCGTTCGGCGCCAGCCACGCGGATCTTGGAGATCCCCGTGACGAGCTGCACGAACCAGGCGGATGCATCCTGCTGCGAGGCATTGGCATGTCGGATCAGCGTGGACATCCGCCGCACGAGCCAGAACATCATGCCTGCCGTCAGGAGGATGATGACGAGAGCCGAGAGGGCCAGCAGGGTGCTGTACTGGAAGAGCAGGTAGAAGTTCACCAGCGAGAAGGCCGCGGCGAAGATCGAGGTGACGGTCTGCGAGCTCAAGAGCTGCTTGAGGTTGTCGACGGCCGTGATGCGATAGGCCAGATCACCGCTGGAGTACTGGCGGAAGAAGCGCAATGGCAGCGTCAAGGTGCGGTCCCAGATCGCCGACTCGACGCGCAGCTGGGCCAGCTGGGTCAGCCGTGACGTCGCGAAGTTCTGCACCACGACAAAGGCACCGGCCGCGAACGCCAGCAGCGTCAGGGCCACTCCGACCGCGACGATGTCGCGGACATTCCCTTCGGGAACGAAGATCCCCAGCACTGAATTCGTGAATCCGGGAGCGGCCAGTCCCACCAGGGCGACGGCCAGGGAGCACAGGATGATCGTCGCTCCGGTGCGGAAGGTTCCGCGCAGCGCCAATCCGGCCATGTCTGTCAGGCGAGCGGGGCGATCCTTGGGCAGGGAGGGATACACCTCCAGGGCCACGGGCCGCACGGGAGTCTTCCCCTCCTCGACCCGGATCCCCTTGGGCTCCGTCATCGTTCGATACACGTACCCGCCTGGCACCGGAATCAGTGCGATCGGGCTCCAGCCTCCCGAGTCGTTGTCGAGGAAGCCGACCAAGGCCTCATTGCCGTTCTTGGTCCACCCCTCAGTGAGCGTCACCGCCCGTGAGCGCAGCTGAGACGTGCGGACCGCTGCTGCCAGGGCGTCCTCCACCGACATGGTGCTGGCGTCCCGCGGCTCCACTACCTCAAAGCCGCGGCTCTTCCCCACCAGGCGAAGCACGTTCACCGCTTCGCTGAGCGAGGGGAAGGCGTCGGTGCCGCGGAGCGCGCGCTGCGGATCGCTGACGTAGTTCTGCATGCGCGCCTGGGCCATTTGATCGACACGCCGGTTGACGCCCCGCAGATTGCTCAGAAGTGCGGCCTGGAGTGCCTGGCCATCGGTGACCACAGAGGCGACATGAGTCTTCAGGGCACTGCGGATCCCCGGCGCATCCACTCCGGCGGGCAGCTGCTCCCTGATCTTCGGGGCCTTGACCGCAAGAATCGCGCGCCATGCCTCAAGGTCGTCTGCGCCCGGGTCCACCGACAAGGGCTCCATGACCGTGGTGAGGTGACCCTCCGCGACCATGGTCACCGGCCCAGCCCCATCGTTCTCGCCTAGGCTCAGCGCGGATCCCACGATGATGACCGGGCCCTCGGCACTGGCCACCGGCCACCGGCGCCCGGTCGAGTCCACTGCGAAGACATTCACCTGTCCCGAGGAGACGGACAGGCCGCCAGTGTCCTCCAACATGACGGCATGCTGGGGCGGCTTCGGCTGGGACGGCTTCGGCTGGTTCGAGCTTCCGTTCGAATCCGAGCTGTCAGGTACCGACATCGCCACCACTTCCTGCCATCGCGACGAGTCGCGCATAGATGCCGCCCTGCGCCAGCAGGCTGTCGTTCGTGCCGCGCTCGGCGATGATGCCGCCCCTGTCGAGCACGATGATCTCGTCAGCGTCTCGGATGGTGCTGAGTCGATGGGCGATCACGACGGTCGAGCAGCCCCGGGCACGCACAGCATCGTCCATGAGCTTCTCGGTGGTCGTGTCGAGATTGCTCGTCGCCTCATCCATGACGAGGATCGCGGGGTTGCGCACCAGCGCACGCGCTATCTCGAGGCGCTGAGTCTCACCCGTGCTGAAGTTCAGCCCACCCTCGATGACCTCGGTATCCAGACCGTTCGGACGCTGCAGCACGCGATCGAGCACCTGGGCATCCTCGAGCGCCTTGATCACCAGCTCATCGGGGACCGACTCATCCCACAGGGTGATGTTCTGCCGGACCGTGCCGGCGAACAGCATGATCGTCTGGTCGACCTTGGCCAGGCCCAGACTCATGACGTGGGGATCGATCTCGGTGATCAGCCGGCCGTCGTAGGTGACCGATCCCGACCACGGCATGTACAGGCCCGAGATGAGGTTGCCGATGGTCGACTTACCCGCGCCTGACGGTCCGACGAGCGCCACCCGATGGCCCGGGGTGAGAGTCAAGGACAGTCCAGTGATCAGTGGCGGATCGCCCTTGGTGAAGCCAAACTCGACGTCGGTCAGCGTGATCTCACCGGACAAGGGCACCATGGAGGCCGACTTCACGGCTCCCATGTCGGAGGGATCGGCCGGGCGCTCGGTCACATGGAAGCGCGGGTCCAGATCATGATCGAACACATCGTCAAGCCGCTGCAGGTCCACCTGAATGGTCTGGATCTGCGATGCCGTCGCCACGAGCATGTTGACCGGCGCCACGATTCCGGCCACGAGCGCCTGAAAGGCCAGCAGCGAACCCAGACTCAGGTCGCCGTTGACCACCAGGATGCCGCCGATGACGAGGATGCTCGTGGTGGTCAGCATCGTGATGATGGTGGGCACCGCGCTGATGATCGCGGTGGGAGTGACGAAGGATGCCTCGGCATTGACGACCTTGGTCTGCTGCCCGGTCCACTGAGCGAACACGTCGCGCTCGATGCCACTGGCCTTGACGGTCTCGATGGACTGGATTGTCCCGATGGTGATGCTCTGCAGGTGCCCGGACTCGCTCATGAGCAGGCCCTGGCCAACGGTGCGGCGCTTGACCACCGCGCGGAGCGCGATGATGTTCACGGCGGTCAGGAGCACGACGACCAGCGCCAGCAGCCAGCTGTAGAAGATCATCAGCGCCACATACGCGACCACCGCGATCAGGCTGATGAAGGACGCGGCCAGTGAGCCGGCGAGCAGTTGCGCGACCGCGCTGGAGTAGCCCATGCGCTGGACTAGGTCACCGATGTTGCGGCTGGCGAAGAACAGCAGCGGAAGCCGGAACATTCGCATGAGGAACTCGGCGTTGTTGCCGAAGGCGACTCTCGCCTGCACCTTGGCGAGGGCCCGGTATTCGAGCGAGATCAGCGCCATCCGCGTGACGATGATGAACAGCAGTGCACCAATCAGGAAGGGCAGGAAGGTTCGCTCGCTCACCGAGAGCACGTCATTGACGAAAGTGGAGCTCACGGGCGCCAGCAGCAGCCCGGGCAGCATGGCGAGCAGCCCGGCGATGACCGCGAACCACACGCCCCGCTGGGAGCCGGTCAGGCGGCGCAGCAGACTGGGCACCGTGCGATAAGGCTTGCCGCCCTTGGTGAACTTCTCGGTCGGAGTGAACGAGATGACGGCGCCGGAGTAGTTCTGCGCGAAGTATTCCTGCGAGTACTTCATCGGGCCAAGCGCGGGATCGTTCACATGGAAGTGCCCGTTCTTGGCTCCCTCCAGCACGACGAAGTGCCGGTGCTTCCACCACACGACGGCCGGCACCGCGTTGTCCTGAAGCTCCTCAAGGCTCGCCATCCGACCGTGCGGCTCGAGGTCGAACTCCTCTGCAGCAGACATGATGCCCGCCGCTGTCGCCCCATCACGCGAGACCTTGCAGGCCGCCCGCAGATCACTGAGCGGCACCCAGCGGCCCATGCTCGCCAGCACCATGCCAAGCGAGGCCGCGCCGCACTCCACCGCCTCGATCTGCAGGATGCTGGGGACCTTCGAGACTCCGTCGGTGGAGACCCGTGCGGGAGCCTCCGGCTGGGCACCGCCGGAGGTCGGAGCCTGGCCAGGAGCCGAGGGGCTTGTCGTGGCCACCCGCTACGCCCCGCTGCCGAAGAGCACGCGCAGCGGATTGCTCGAGACCTTGGTGATCACGAGCGTGGCCGACTGACCCGAGGTGATGTCGGTTGGATCGCCGCTCTGGGTGGCCTTGGCCACGGCGGCCGCGTCCTCGGAGTTCGCAAAGCCCAGCGCCACGAGGTAGGCCTCGCCCCCCGTTTCCTCCACCACTTTGGCGGCATAGGTGGGGTTACCCGTGATCTGGGCGATGCGATCCTCGGACGAGGAATACGTGGCGAAGGACACCAGTGTCGCCTCGTAGGTCTGCGGATCCTGACCCTGACGGGGGATGGAGACCTCAAGGCTGACGGCATCAGCAAGGACGTCATAGTCCTCGATCGGCACGAAGGCGATGGCCACCAGCGGATCGTCGGTGGACAGGCCGGCTGCCTCCGGGGGCTCACCAAGCAGGACTCCACGACCGAGCGGGACTCCCGGCTCGACAGGAGAGCCGAGGATCGTCTCCCAGGTGGTGATCAGCAGTTTGGTTGGCGCAACGATCGTGACGTTCGGACCACCATCGTTCGGCTTCACGGTTGCGATGTCATCGCCACTCAAGCGCAGCATGCCGACCGGCGAGACCCGGGTCACAACGCCGGCAACAGGAGTCGCGATGTCAAAAGCCAGGCCGTCGCTCACCGAGACTGCCGAGATGGACTCCTGAAGGGTGATCTTGCCGAACAGTCCCCACGCTCCGGCCGCCACCAGCACGAGCACCACGGCCGTCAGCGCGACCCAACTGCGGGTCGCCGTGGTCGAGCCGAGATTGCTGAAGGCCGGGCTGATCTCCAGAAGGTCGTTCGGACGCGATCGCGAGGCATTCGCCTCGGCGGGCGAACTCTGCTGTGTCATGTGTTCATCCACCTCGAGTGTTCTTGGGGGCCATGGAGTGGTCGATGTGGTCGGCAGCGCCCAGCAGGGCCGGGTCAATGGCCTGCATTCCGAACAGCTCCATGCCGGCAGAGACGGCCGTCATGAGCCGCTCGTAGAACTCCGCCCGAGATCCTAGGTTGAGCTCGTCGAGGTAGGCATCGAGATCGTCAGGTGCCTGCCAGTTGGCCAACTGCTGGTAGACGGCCATCGCGGCGGCCATGCCCAGCTGGGTGTGCCGATGCGGACTTGACTCGGCGACGCGCTCCTGGAAAGCGGCACCCCGACGGGCGGCGCGATACTCGCCGCTGCGTCGGAGGTGATTGAGGAACTCGGTGTTGAACAGCGTGTACATCGCATGGCCGCCGACCCATTCCTCGGATCGGAGGATGTAGGCCTCCTCGCGGACCCAGGCCTCCACCTGTGCAGGCGTCATGTCGAGATCGCGGCATTCGTCCGGCAGCTGCGCGACCGAGACACCGAGATCAGCCGCGATGGCGGCGCGGGCTCGATCCATGTCCGCGTCCGTGACCTCGACGCCGAAGGCGGCCATGAGCCGATGGAGTGCCGCACGTCGACGCACCTCACGCCACACCTCAGGCGTGCGCGCATCCGTGAGGGTGACGAAGCGGCGGATCTTGTCCAGCGTAATGGCGTCGCCCATCTCGCTGTGCACCACGACGTCGCGAGCCGACGTTGCGTCATAGACACGCGAGTAGGGAAGCGTCGGACGATCCGACTCGGGCATCGGGCCGTCCGGGAGGTCCCGGATGCGAGCAATGGCAAGTCGGGCATCCTCGGCCTTGAGGCTCACCCGGCTCGTACGCAGGAAGGTGCCCAGGGACGCCACCGACGCGTCGTCCAGGCCGATCGATCGAGCATCTTCGACGGACGTGAGCAGGTTCCGCTCCATGAACCATCGCGTCTTCTGGATGGCGCACAGCTCCACGAACTGGCCTTCATCGATCAGGCCGTGCGCTTGAGCCGCCGCGAGGGAGGCTCGGATATCGACCATGGCCTCGGTGACGGGGCGGTAGCCGAACTCCTCACTCACGTGCGACAGCGCGACCTCATCATCGTCCTCGAGTTCACCGCTGGCGTAGGCCTCGTAGACCGCGCCCACGCCGATCATCCCGTACTCAGCGCACTCAGCTGCCCGAAGTGCCCCCATGCTGCTGGCACCGATCACCCAGACTCCCTGGGAGAGTGCCTCCACCAGTTCCTTGTGGTAGGTCGCCATCGTCTGGAAGAAGGAGCCGTCGATCAGGGCGATCGCGTGCGGACGGTACTTGCGCATCGCGGAGAGGACGTCTCCCATGGCCGCCGGCGGCAGGTACACGGCATCGGGATAGATCTCCTGCGCCTCCTCACGCGACAGCGAGGGCCCGAGGAATACGAGATCGACGCGATCGCTCATGGCCGGCTCCCCTGCTGTGCTGCCAGAACTCTCGCCTCGGCTGCCCGCGCTCGCGGTCCCGGCGTGTACTGCTCGAACCGGTAGCCCTCGAGCCTGGGCACGATCACGCGGACAACCTGGACCGGATCGCCCGGCTGCGTATGCCGGATGACCACTACGCGGTCCATGCCGCATGCGCGCAGCTTCTCGGTCACGACAGCAACGTCCTCGACGATGGAGCCCGTGCTCTCGTCCTCGCGGATGATCAGCGGCTTGTCGGCCGGGGGCGGCGCCTCGTGATGGTTCGAGTGCATGAGCGCCGCGTCGCGCACGCTGCCGAACTGATCGTCGCGGCTGCCAGCGATCACGAGGCCGCGGGACTGCATCGCCTCGGTGACGGCTCGGCACAGGGCGACGGACGGATCCAGGCTCGTGCCGTACCCGCCGAAGGCTCCGGCCCGGGACACCGCGAGATCATGGACGAACGCCTTGTAGGTCGGGACTCCCACCTCATTGGTGCAGTCGAAGACGAACAGGCGGAGGTCGGCACGCTCGATCTGCTCGCGCAGCGAGTGGAAGGGCTCGCCGAAGTGTGCGGAGAGCTGATCGACGTCGATGGCCGGGTCATATGTCTCGCGGTTGCCCTCCGCCCGGAACATCGCGATGGCATCACGCTCGACTAACTCGGTGAGTCCGGAGAGAATCGCCTCGAAGACGTTGTTGCCACTGGCAAGGCCATTGGATGACGTGACGAAGGTGCTGATGGCCAGCCTGCTGCGGAGATTCGCCTGCACCAGCTCTGCGGGAGTCCACACCTCCTCCCCGGTGACGAGGTCGTGACCCATGGTCCAGTCGAGGGGCAGCCGCTGATTCCACAGTGAGAGCTTGAACAGGGGGAGGTCGTCACCATCGGTGACCTGCAACCCCTGAGCGATGAGGTCGGCCTGGGTGGCCTCGACCTTGTCGAAGCGGTCGTTCTCCCAATGAGTCTGCTCGATCGCCTCCATGATCGCGCTGATCTTGCTGGCCTCCATCGTGAGGCCCTTGCCGCTGCCGTTCGACAGCGTCGTGCCCAGGGGCTTGAGCGCCGTGTGCACCGGCACCCCCACCCTGTCCAGGTGCGTCAGATTCGCCACCCGGGTGATCCCGTAGTCGGCCAGATAGGGCGTGACCCGGGAGATCGACGCATCCGCGGAGGATGTTCGCGGAGTCGTCCCCGCGACGCGGAAGGACGGGTCCGCCGCCTCGTCATACTCGGCGTCGGTCATCCCCTGCCATACGAAAGGCCGCGTCGACACGTTGCTCTCAGACTCCAAAACTCACTCCAGTCGAATTCGGGTGCCAGATGTCAACACGCGTCAACGCGGCCTTCGCGTGAGCCTTGGATCAGGCAGCGCCGCAGGCGGTGGCGTTGAAGTAGGTGCTGCCGCCAGCAACCTCGCTCATGCTCTTGACGTCGTCCTTCGAGGGGAGCGGGCTGTCCATGTTCGGGGTGCTGATCCCACGAGCCTCAAGGATGGCCTGGCGCTCGGAGACGGACGAGGCGTCGTGGAGCTGCTGGGCGAGGGCGGGATCGTTCTTCATTGCGTCGAGCATCGCGTCGTACGACATGTGATTCCCTTCGGGGTGGTTATTGACGATGGCCGTCAGCACGACACATGAGCAGCGTGCCGACGCTTCGCAACGTACGCGGATTTCCGCATACCGGTGCTGCCGTCACAGATGTGACGTTCGGTTTGTTACCGAATCGTGAGGCGGCTCGACGAGGACAGGCGGAGAGTTCATCCCCGCGTCAGAGTCCGTCCACCTCAGCCTTCTCAGGCATCCCCTTCACCGGGTGCCGGGGCGGTTGCCGTCATGTTCGCATCCCGCAGATCGGCGCCCGTCACGTCGGCGCCATCCCATTGCGCCCCAATGAGATTGGTGGCCCAGAAGTTCGCATCACGGGCGTCGACGTCTCTCAGGTCTGCCCGGAACAGGGAGGCAGCATGCAGGTCCGCACCCACGAGTCGGGCGCCGCGGAGCACGGCCAGATTGAGATTGGCCGCATTCAGATTGGCCCCCTCAAGGTCGGCCGAGGAGAGGTCGCAGTGGAACAGGACGGTAGACCAAAGATCCACCCGGGGGGCACGCAATCCCGTGAGGTCCGACCGCCAGAACGTCGCCGACTTCATCGCTGCATCCGTCAAGTCGGCGCCCCGCATGGTCGTGTGCCGAAAGTTCGCGTGCCGGCCCTGAGCACCCCGCAGCGACGCATCATCCAGGTGCGCGCCCACGAGGCAGGCCTCGCTGAGATCAGCGCCATCGAGGTTGGCTGCGCGCAGATCGGCACCCGTAAGATCCAGGCCGCGCAGGTCCATGCCTGTCAATCTCGCTCCGCAAAGCACGGCTCCTCGCAGGCTCACCCGCGAGAGGTCATGTGCTCTCAGATCCGCCCCCCACGCCTGGAGCACACCATCATCGGTCACGGCAGCAGTAACGGCAGTGGCATCATCAGGCACGCGGCGATCGTAGCCAGAGACGCAATCGAACAGGAAGGTCTGCATGGGCAGCAGCATCCTCACTCGCTCGGTCAGTGAGCTGCGTTTCCTGCTTCGCTCAGGTGACGTGACATCGCGTGATCTCGTCGAGGAGTCCCTCGCCACGATCAGCGCGCTCGATTCCGATATCAACGCCTTCACGTCACTGCGTGGCGACGAGGCCGTGAACGAGGCCGCACTCATCCACCCGGACGACGAACGACCACTCGCTGGAATTCCTCTGGCAGTGAAGGAGAATCGCGGGGTCGCCGGTCAGCCGATCTCGCAAGGGTCCCGATCGCTTCTGCATGCGCGAGCACGCGCGGACGACGCAGTTGTGGCCCGGCTCAAGGGTGCGGGAGCCATCATCGTCGGTGTCACGTCCATGTCGGAGTTCGGCCTGCTCCCCGGCTGCGAGCCAGCCGCTCACGGGGCCACGCGCAATCCACTCGCCCGCGACCTCAGCACCGGGGGATCCTCTGGCGGATCCGCAGCAGCCGTGGCCGCTGGCATGGTTCCCCTGGCGCTGGGCAACGACGCCGGTGGATCACTTCGCATTCCCGCCGCGTGGTGTGGCCTGTCCACCCTCGTGCCCAGCGACCGCATCGGCGGTTCCCAGGATGGCGTGCTCGCACGGTCGTGGTCTGACGTGGTGCTCGGCACCGACGTCATCGGAGGGCAGGAGCGCCCCCGAGCAGGGAAGGCAGACCCTGACCGGGGACGATTCGTCGTCCTGACCACGCCTGCGGGCGGCGATACCGGGACGGGCATGGGCCTCGACGGTGACTCGCTCGGCATCGCCATCGAGGCGCTTGAGGAAGCCGGATTCCGCCAGCAGGCCATCGAAATCCCATCGGCACTGGCAGGCATGCGCTCGTTCTTCCCCGCCGTCGCACCGCGCGTCAGGGCCACCATCCTCCGCGCACTCGGGATGGACCCGCTCGCCGCCCACACGCAGGCAGCGGACTTCGACCTCGAGCCCTACACCCTCAGCTTTCTCGATCATGCCGGTCGCGTCAGCATCGAGAGCCAGCAGCGCGCCACGGCCGCCCTCGACGCGTGGGAGCGCGAGTGGCGATCCCTCCTCGGCCCCGACACCGTGCTCGTCAGTCCCACGACCGCCAGCATCCCGCCCCCGCTGGGGCAACTCACCGGCCTCCGGCGAATCGAGGATTCGGCATCCGCTCTTGCCGAGCCCACCGCCTTCACCTGGATGGCGAACGCCCTCGGGTGGCAGGCGTCAGCAGTCCCCGTCCCGCGCGACCAAGCGATCCCAGGATCGGTTCAGATCACCGCCCCACCTGCATCGGCAGTGATGCTCGAGACGGCATCTGCCATCGTCGCCTCGCAGTTCGCCTCTCGCGGTGTCATCCGACGGCAGGATGCCCCCCATGGCTGATGCCCAGGACACTCAGCGGTGGCAATCGGTGACTCATGCCCATGTGCGCTCTCGCGACGGAGGTCTCGTTGCCGGTGCTCCTGAAGCGTCCAGTCACGTATGCCTTCCCGCGTCGTGGGGGGTGGTGCTCTGGGAGTCCATTCAGCTGCCCCGCACCATCGAGGAGGTGGCAGCAATCACGGGTCGACCTCCTGCCGAGGTGAGTGCTCTGATGGGCGATCTGCAGGCGGCAGGCCTGGTCGCCACGTCCGAGGCCTCTATCACCAACCCCCTCTCCTTCCACGACGCACTCATGCATGCGCGCTCGCGCGGCATCACCGACGAGGGATTCGGCAAGACAACCAGAACACCCCTGCCTCCCGAGGACGTCGCCGGCGTCGGCTTTTCACTTCCGACCGTTGAAGGCGACGCGCGCCTCACAGCAATCACGTGTGCCGATGTGCTCACTCGCCGACGCACCACACGAGAGTGGTCCACTGACGACGTCACCCTCGCGCAGGTGTCCGCTCTCCTGTGGCACGGCGCGCGTGATGTCGACGGGAGCGGTCAGCACTTCCCCTACCCCTATGCAGGTCCCGCGATGGCCACCCGCATTGCCGTCGCAGCCGGACGCGTCGAGGGGCTCGATCCCGGTCTCTATGTCTACGAGGCAGCGCACCACGCACTCGTCCCCTGGCCCCCGTCCAACCCTGCCCCGGCCGAGCGTCTGCCCGTCGGCGAGTACATCTCAGGCGTCGCTGCAGGCCATCGACCGGGCGACCGACATCCCCCGCTCATGCTCATCGTCCTCTCGGATCTGGCGGCAATGACCTCGTCCTATGACGGACTCGCGTATGCCAACGCCCTGAAGACCGCCGGCGCCATCCAGGTCACGGTCTCGCTGGCAGCCACCGCACTCGGCCTGGGCAGCACGATCCTGGGACTTGCGTCCGATATGGACACCCGCGACGTGTTCGACGCCCGGGTATCGCGCCTGACGCCCATCGCGGAGATGGCTGTCGGCATCCCTAGAACAGGTTCGCCCTGAGCCGCGTCCGATGCGCAGCTCGCTGCATGCGATCATGAACGCGGCCTCACAGCCGTGGCCCCGTAGCTCAGGGGATAGAGCGTCGGTTTCCTAAACCGTGCGTCGCAGGTTCGAATCCTGCCGGGGCCACCACAACCAGTCTGGGTGCATCCCAAGCCATGTCACCGGTGAACAGGCCGGTGTGTGGCAGGCCTCATGGCCGTCACCTATGGCTCTACCGTCACGGACGCTTTGGACACATTGGACGCTTTGGACACATTGACGGAGATGCGAACAGTCACCTCGCATTCGTATGAACCCGTTACAGCGGTGTGATCGCCCCGGACTACTCCTCTGTAGAAGTGTCCAATCCGTCCAATCCGTCCAGAGCGATCACTCGCCTACCGTTCGTATAGCGAAGATCTAATGGGGAGTCAGGGGTTCTCAATCGGGTTCATCATTTGTTGGGATTTCTCGCAAGAAGGCTTGACAATTTGACCCCCTTTACGGGGCAAGTATCTGACCATATTCAAGTTCTTGTTGGACTAGCGCAACGGTGGCTGGCAGAAAGGTCGCAGTCTCTGAGAAGTGGCTGTCTGGATTTCACTAATGTGGAGGGACTGAATTCTGGAGGGGTTTCGTGGATTCATCTTTTTCGGGCCAGGTGGCCTTCATTTGGTCGCTGGCCGAGCATCCTGCGCGAGAAGTACGGCCTTGCGTTCTCGATCGCACGGCGCCTCGCGGGCCTGTTGACCGTGCCCGGCTTCCTGACAACTTTCGGGCCAGTGGGGATGCGCTCGCAATTCTTGATGACGATCGCTTTGCGCGTGATGGGCAACCTCATCACTGAGGAAGACAGCGACGCCATCACGCGCATCTGGCGCACCGCTGGCCGGGCGTCGATCAAGTTCGACGACCGCCCGCCGTTCAGCTAAGGCGCTGTCAACTCCGTAGTGCGCGGCGCTGTTCGGCCTTCAAGGCGCGCAGTTGCGCAGCTGTCAGGGCACGAATTTGTCTGGGGCGAAGGTTGGCTAAGCGTTCGGCTGGGATCCGCGCGAAGGCCTCGGGTGTGAGGTCTGCAAGCGCACGGGGTTTGATGGCGCGCAATCGCTCGGTCTTGATGCGTGATGCCTGCGCGGGTGTCATGGCGGCAAGTTGGCCACCGTTCATTGCGCGGAATTGCGCCGGCGTCATTCGTGCGATCGCCTTCGGCCGGAGCGCGGCCACTTGGGTGGGGGTCATCGCTGCAACAGCTACAGGTTTCAGGTTCGCTGCGGCGGCGGGCCGCAGACCGATGACCGCTTCAGCGGGCAGCGCAGCAACGGCGGTAGGGGTAAGGGAGGAGGCTTGCCGTCCACGAAGGGCATTGAGCTGCGCTCGGGATAGGGCGGCTGCTTGATCGGGGCTGATGGCCGCAATCGCGTCGGCGGGGAGTTTGGTCACTTGCCTTGCGGGGATAGTCGCGACCTGCGCGGGGTTGAGCGCCTCGACCTCGGCAGCGGTTACCTCTGCAGGATCGGTGAAGGACACCGGCGCGACTGGTTCGGGTGCCGGCGGTGCAGTTGGTGATGCAGGCGTGTCGTCGTTGTTCTTTGTACTCGCCGGCTCGGAAGTCGGCTGGGGAGCGGGCGCTGGTGCCGGATCTGGCGCTGGTGCAGGGCATGGATCTGCGGAAAGTGTGTCGTTCAAGAACGGGTAGCCGTTGTTGTAGCCGGAGCAGATTCCCCAGAGGGGTGGGCTGCTGGACGCCCAGCCTGCGGCGATCGACCAACCGGCATCGGTGAAGGTGGCCAATGTCGCTAACTCGGTCGTGGTGACGAAGGTGCCTTCGGTGTTGCTGGGATCGCTGTTATCTGGAGTACCGGATGCGAACGAATCCGTGAGCGGGTCGCCGGTGTAGCCATTGGCAGTAGCGATCAAGCCGCCAGCATCCCCGGACGGCACGGACGCATCTCCGGTTGCGTAGGAGGTCCGGATGTCGCTGGTCTTCGCGAGTAGGCCAATGAGCCCGCCGGCTCTGGTAGCGCCACCGGTGTACAGCGACGTCGCATCACCGTTGGCGTACGAGTCGCTGACTCTAGTCGGGGAGTTACTGATCTTGCCAATGAGCCCACCGACGTAAGTGCCTGCCCCGCTCGTCGTGACAGATCCGGTGGCATAGGAGGTAGTGACGGTGGAACTCACGAGCTCACCGATCAAGCCACCGGCATCACAGGAGCTTTCGGTAGTTGACACGTTGCCGGTCGCGAAAGAGCTGTGCACGGACGCTTGATAGAGGCGTCCGACAAGGCCACCAGCATCGCAACTGAAGGAACTAGTTCGGGTGGCTGAGACGTTTCCAGTGAAACCGACATTGCGAATTTCGCCATTCGTGTAGACCTCACCGAAGAGGCCCGCGTAGTCATCAGTCGTGCTGATCGAGAGGTTGGAGATGGTGTAGCCACCACCGTCGTAGCTTCCAACGAATTCCGCGGAATCAGAATCGTCACTCCCGATGCCGTGGTTCCACGTAGCACCACCCATGTCGATGTCGGCGGTCTGCAGAAGGTTCGTCTCCCAGCACAAGTCGTTGTTATGCAGGGCACTTAGGTCGCTCGCATTGGAGATCAGGAAGGGATCACTGGAATCTCCGCTGCCCCCACTGAAGGTTTCGGGACAGACAACAGCAAAAGTGATGACTGTGCTGTCCGAACCCCCGGCAGTGGTGACGACCAGCGATTTGGTTCGGGCCAGGTTCGGTGCAGTGAAGACAATTTCTGTTGAGGTGTTCGTGGTGAGGGTCACCGACTCACCACCAACAGTCACGGTTGCTGAATCCAGATCAGTGCCCCCGAGTGTTACCGCATCACCCTCGACTACCCCCGTGCTTGGATTCACAGAACTGACGACGGGAGCCGCAGCAGATGAAATGTCACCAGTGGCGTGTGCTGGCACCTGTGAAGTGATCCCCAGGGCGAGTACAACCGCGCTCGTCATCGCCACCACCCGCTGTGCTTGCTCCCGTGGATTCATGACCGTCGCCACGCTGCGTAGAACGTGTGTGTATTGCTGTTGTCGCTGACCCAGGTTTCGGGTAGTGGGTTGCCGGGTGTGTATTCCTGTCCGGCGCCGTTGCCTGCGGTGTTCCAGGACTGCAGTTCATGCCCGGGGGGTGTGCACGGTGTGGTGGTGGGGAAGCGGGCGTCGGTAAAGGTTTCGCGGGGCACCCAGATGTGGGCGAGGTGTCCGTTGTTGGAGGTGTGGGTGGCGTCGCCGGGTTCGCAAGCGACACCGACTCCGACGTTGGCGTCGTAGCGGAACTCGATGATCGGTTGCCAGATCACCGCTGTGAACTGCTGGGAGTTACTCACCTCGACGGTGTGTCCGGGAGAAAAGGGTTGAGCCGGTGATCCAGCGCCTGTGAAGCCGTCAGGGACGGGAATCTTCCAGCCAATGACTTGCGATCCGGGCATCGTTTGGCACAACGCACCCGCGCCAGGAAGTTTGTACCTCGAGCCTGCTGCGATACTCGCTGGGCTGATGGACTTGCACTCACGGCCGTCGGGCAACCAGAACGTGAACTGCACGAATGTGTCACTCGGTGTGGGTTCTGGTGTGCGGAAGGTCAGGTACGGGTAGCCGGAGTTCCGTGTTGAGCACAGGCCCCAGATTGTTGTGGCGTCGCAGGATTCGGTGATCGACCAGCCGGCGTCGGTGAAGGTAGCGAGCGTCTTCATTTCACTCGTGGTCTTACCGGTGCCGCCGGCACTGGATGCTTCACCGCTGGTGTCCGTGTCCCAAAAGGAATTCGCCACCGATCCGCTACTGACTGCTACCAGACCACCTTCTTGGTCACCGTCCACTGTGCCGAGTGAGTAGCAATTCGAGATGACTCCGGAATTGTTCCCGACGAGGCCACCGGCGTTGCCACCGTCAACAGCGTTACCGGTGGCGTAGCAGTTGCTCAGTGTTCCTTCGTTTCGACCAAGGAGACCACCGACGCTATGGGCACCGGACGCCCCAGCTGTGGCTACGCCAGTGGCGTAGACACTTGACGCAGTGCTACCCCCATCCGCTTCACCGATCAGTCCACCAACCAGGTCATTCCCGGTGACGTCTCCGGTGGCGTAGGAGTTGGAGATTTGCGCGCCGCTCCTTTGGCGTCCGACAAGACCACCCATTTCCTCCTGGTCACCCGTACCGGTCACGTTTCCGGTCGCATGCGAATCAGTGACGATTCCGTAGTTCGTTCCCACGAGTCCACCGATAGAAGCGTCGACTCCTGCGACATCGACAGCTGACGAACTGTTCGTGACCGTTCCACTGAAAAGGCGTCCCACGAGTGCGCCGACGTCATTTTCGCCGGTGACACGGTTGGAGCTGTCGAGAACCACATTGCTGATGTCCCCTGTGACAAAGCCAAATAGGCCGACGTAATCATCGGCAACGCTGATGTCGAGATTCGAGATCGTGTAGTTGTCGCCGTCGTAGGTGCCGGAGAAGGCGGTTCCGCCATCGGGATCGGTTCCCGTAGTCGTCGTCCAGGTTGCGCCACCCATATCGATATTCACTGTCTGGAGGAACTCGCCTGCCCAGCAGCCCGAGTCGCCGTGTAGGGCGGTGAAATCTGCAGCGCTGGAGATTAAGTAGGGATCTGCGGTCGTGCCGGTGCCGCCACTGAAAGACTCGCCGCACCCCGGCGGAGCAAGGCTGCTGGCCAGTGAGGGAGGGGCAACGGTGGCTAGGCCAAGAACGATCAGGGGAACCGTCGTCAGCACAGCGAACGTTCGGGCAGTCAGAGATGGCATTCAACAAGAGTCAAGTAACCGTTGAAGGGGAACAAGCCATCAAGGCCCTAGGAGTGATTCTTGTTGGTCTAGACCCACAGGTGGGAGGGATGCAAGCCGTGGACTAGCCCGCGGGCCCAGCAGCCGGAAAGAGTGTGCCAGTGGACAAAGAATCCGCTGTCGGCAAGATGGAGCCCGTGGCGGGGTCGGTGCTGGTGGTGGACGACGACGATTTCACCCGCACGCTCGTTGCCACCATGGTCGAAGCGTTCGGCCTCGATGTTGTTGCCAGTGCGTCCGCGGTGACCGAGGCGATGAGTTTGGCCCATGAGCTTCAGCCCGACTTGGCGGTCGTCGATCTTGACTTAGGTGAGGGACCGACGGGTGTTGACCTTGCGCACGGGCTGCGCACACTGAACGCAAATATCGCGCTGGTGATGCTTACCTCCTACGGCCATCCCACGTGGATGGGTCAGCATCGTGAACCGCCGCCGGGCACGCGGTATGTGGTCAAGGGGGAGGTGAAGGATCGGCAGATCCTGGCCGACGCGATTTCCAGCGCGCTCGCTGATCCGTTGGCCAACGACGCCTCTGCGCGCCGGGGAACACCGCTCAGTGAGAGTCAATGGGAGATCCTGCGGCTTGTGGCCAGCGGATTTAGTAATGCGGAGATCGCGCGCAGGCGATCCATCACCAACGATGCGGTCAACAGGGCCATCTCACGGCTGACGAAGCAACTCGATATTGACGCCGGCAAGGAAGGCAACACCCGGGTGCTGCTGGCCCAGGCGTATAACCGCATCACGGGTAGTAGCGGTGAACGCCGCAACTAAGGACGCGCTTGCCGCGCTCGGCATTTTCACCGTATTTTTTCTGGCCGGAGTATTGCTCGATGCACCGGTCATCTCAAAAGAGAACGCACTCGCCTGGATATTGGCCGCAGGTATCCCTGCATTGATCATCACAATCCTCATCCGCGTCTACACAAAAATCCGCGTACGTCGTAGTGGATCAGACGCACAATCCTTCAAGACAGGGCTCACAAGTTCGGTCATTTTCGGAATTGTTTTCGGCGTAATGCTGGCGGTCAGCATTGAAGCCTTCGGCCTCAACTCGCGACTAAGTCCTGCACTAATCGTGCTCACCTTCGTCCTGACAGTTGCCATCGGCGGGACAGCCTTGGTCGTTTTTGTGAACAGCTGGGTAGCGGAGCGTGAGCGTCGTGAGCGACTGCTAGACGAGGCGGTAGCCGTCAACACCATGCGTCAGGACGTGGTCGATATCAACGAACGCCTGCAATTGGCCTTGAACTCAGATATCGACGATGTGTTGGCACCGGCACGGGTAAGCATTGAAGAGCGCCTTATTGACCAAGAGCGCGCTGTTACCAATGACGGCTGGGAAGCAATTGCTGGTGAGTTGCGCTCGGCGGCCAACAACACCGTGAAACCGCTGAGCCGGCGCCTGTGGGCGAGCACAGCTGCGCAGTCACGGCCGATCGGATTTCGGTGGGTGCTACGTAACGTCGTAACCAAGCAACCTTTCCAACCGCTGCTGCTATCGATAGTGACACTGACGGGGCTCGTTGATGAAATTGCGACGTATGGCTTGGTGCAAGGAACATTGAGTATCGCTGGCGCGATCGTGGTGATCTTCGTGCTCCTGGGAGGCGCCAACATTGTGATGAAGCGAAAGCCTCAGCATCATGCGGCGATATTCATCACGACCATCGTCATCGCGATGAGCCTGGGATTGGTGAACTTTCCGGTCCGCGAAGCTGCTGGAACCCGATACACATGGCTCGAATTCGTCGTTGGCTTTGTACTGGGAACCATCGCCATCTTGGTGACATCGAGTATCGGATCCATCCGAACCCACCGCCATGATGTCGCGCGTACTTTTCAGGCGGACATCGACCGTGAAGCTGTCCAGTTGATGACCACCAGTCGTCAGGCGGCTCAGCTCGCGCGGGAGTCAGCTCGAATCTTGCACGGCACAGTGCAGACGCGACTCATTGCCTGCGCGGTGGCGATCGAGCAGGCTGCGGAGTCACAGGACGCAGAGGCATATCGAGTTGCCTTGCACGAGGCGCAGCAAATATTGCGAGCACCCATGCAAAGTGACGATCGAGCAGAAACGACCGTTGCTGAGGAAGTGCAGCGCAAGGTGGGACTGTGGCAAGGGTTGTGTTCGATCGGAGTTGACCTTGATCCACAGATCGCCGTCATGTCAGGACGACGCGCGCGCGATGTTGGCCGGGTTGTCGAGGAAGGTCTGAGCAACGCGATCCGGCACGGAGGGGCGAAGGAGATCTCTGTGCGAGTGGCAGAGGGCCAAGAGGGCAGTGCGTCCGGTGGTGACGTCGTCGTCGTTATTGAAGACAATGGCAGCGGGCCTGGCTCAGGGAACCTCGGTCTGGGCTCTTCTCTGTTGGACAGCGTGAGCCAGACGTGGGAATTGAAGGCGACAGGCTCGGGAGCTCGGCTATCGGTTGTAATGGCCTAGCGTACGGCTTCGTGTGCACTATCGAACGGTTGTAAGGGCACGCGGTCGAGCAATGATCGAGACGAGACCGACGATCAGACCGTTGACGGCACCGGAAGTGGTACATCCCTCTTTGGCTCTTCGTGAGCCAATAAGGAATACCAGGTAAATTCGCGGTGGGGACATTCAGTAGACCAGCGACGACAACTTAATAAGCCTGGGGTCACCCATTTCGGACCAAAGAAGCCGTACAGCGGCTCACCGATAGCGGAAGAATATTTCGGGGGCTTGACGTCCACGGGGATCGTTCATTCTTAACATCCCCGGGTGCCTGCTGAGCCCATAAGAGTGGCCTTCCGTGCCGGCGACGAGTACCGAAAAGCCTCATCTACGGCCTGTTAGTCGTGCCCGAAGGCTGGCGGAGTCCAACCACCGTGCACCCGCATGATTGCCTCTGTCTGAGCCTGGCGGACAAAGCGCTCACTTGTTGGCTATCTGTTGGCAACACTCGTTGCCACTGCCTGGCACACGATGTTGGAATTTCCTACAGCATCAACACTTTTCCAGCGTGTGGGGACTTGTCTTCTCAGTCATGAAACGGTTTCCTAAACCGTGCGTCGCAGGTTCGAATCCTGCCGGGGCCACCACGACCAGTCTGGGTGCATCCCAAGCCATGTCACCGGTGAACAGGCCGGTGTGTGGCAGGCCTCATGGCCGCCACCTAGACCCCGATGCCCGCGTCAATCTGCGGCAGTCGCGGCCGATTGTTGGGTGAAATGCGCTTCTGTCGACGCTGCTCGACGAGGAGTGCACCGAGGGCGGCCACCGTCGCCGCGTGGCCTGGGTGGCCGGCCAGATTGTTGAGTTCCGTGGGATCCTGGCTCACGTTGTAGACCTCGAACTCCTCCACGACCGGCAGGCGCTTGACTGTCGTCGTGGCCGCGTGCGGACCGTCCTCGTTGACCTGGCCGTCAATGTGGGTGGTGACATCCTTCCGCCCCGGGTTGCTCCAGAAATCCGGATTGTCGAAGTAGCGACTGAGTTTCCACTGCTCGAGGGTTCCGCCCGGTCCGGTCGGCAGTTTCGCGATGACGGTCTCAATGTGGTTCGGCTGCGCCACGGCATGGAACATCGTGCCGTCGAAGGCGATCTGATCACTGCCTCGAGTGGGCTCGTCCTCGGTCATGAAGTACTGGGGAGTGTTGTATCTGGCTGCAGAATCCTCGCCCAGGAGCAACGGCGTCAGGTCCCGACCAACAAGGTCTCGGACCTCCGTGTGAGTCTGCCGGAGACGACGCTGCACCGCCCGGGTGTTGACGCCGGCCAGTCCGAGCATCGTCGGCAGCAGGTCCGCGTGCGACGTGAGTGCGTCGGTGGACTGCGACACAGGGAAGAGCTCGGGATTATGGATAACGAAGGGCACTCGAAGCACCTCGTCGTATGCCTGATGCCACTTCTGGAAGAGTCCGCCATGCGCGCCCAGCAGTTCTCCGTGATCGGACATGAAGATGACAACCGTGTCACGCCTCATTCCGGGTCCGCCTGAGTCAAGAGCACTGAGCACCTTGCCGATCTGGGCGTCCACGTTGGCCTGAAGCTGGTAGTAGAACCGATGGTAGGCGCTGCCGTTCTCTGTCGACTGGAAGGCGTTCTGGTAGACCTCGCGGTAACTGGCCTGGGCCGAGGGCTTGGTGCTGAGGTCCTCGTCGCTCGAGACTCGATAGCGATCATCGAACATGCGCAGCGGGACAGTCGATCCCTCCAGCTGACGGGCCAGGTAGTAGGCCGGAGATGCGAGTGTCAGATTTCCCCACAGGGTGATGTCGTGCGGATCGACGAAGGACGTGACGAGCAGCCAGGGCCGTGCCGATGCGCGAAGTCGGCCGAGCTGATCGACGGCCTGCCGACTGTAGACCGCGTCCCGTCCCTTTCCACCAGGCCCGGACGACGCCGAGTTCAGGGGATCCTTGCCGTGCGGTTCAGGCCCCACCCAGCCGTCGAATCCGTAGGGAGCGAGTCGATTGGCCTCGAGGTAGATGTCCTCCATGGCCGGGAGGGGATTGCCTGAGTCGTCGTACGTCGCGACTGCGTTGTACGTTCCCGGCTCATAGAGATCCGCATCACTGACGTGCCACTTGCCCTTGTAGTAGGTCTCGTATCCCGCCGCCCGGAAGTAGTGACCCATGGTCGGCACGCCCGTGGGGTCGAGCCAGTAGAGGTCCTCCTCAATGGCGCTCTTCGCCGCGCCGGATGTCTGCGTGACTCCGTGGAGTGAGGGGTACTGGCCGGTGAAGATCGACGCCCGGCTCGGCGCGCACGCGGCCGCCATGATGTGGTGATTGACGAAGCTGAGGCCGTTATCGCTCAGGGAGTTGATGTTGCGCAGGCCGCGCTTGCGCCACTGCTGAAGCTCAGCGGACTCGTAGATGGGTGCGTAGCGCATCTCGTCGACCACGATGACGAGGAAGTTGGGGCGGCGCTTGAGCCTTCCGCGTGGCTTGAACGGCAGGAGCGGGGGTAGGGCAGATGCCTCCCGTGCGCCAGCGCCCACCAGGGCCGCAGCACCGGCCGTGGCTCCCAGCATCTGGAGCATCCGGCGTCGGGAGAGGCCGGCCGTCTCGGGCATGTCGGCGTCAGGATTCATGAGCGCTCCAGATCAGTACGTGAGTAGGGACGAGTGTCGATCGAGTTCTGGATTCCGCGATTCACGACTCTGCCGCGAAGGTCATCGATGACGATGTTGTCGCGGGTGAGGGCGCTCAGGTAGATGGCGGCCTTGGACGTCCTGAAGGCGCGGACGTCATTGTTGTAGAACACATTGTCATGACCCTTGTTGATCAGGGTCATGTCGGCGTTCTTCAGGTAGGTGAAGTTCATCAGCCCGAGACCCACGTGCGCGCGCCCAACAAATCGGTTGTTCCGAATGGATGCGTTCTGCATGTACGAGGGGCCGAAGAAATTGGGCGTGCCAGCCCATCCTCCGAGAATGGCCGCGAACTGCCCTCCCATGACACACGTGTTGTTCTCGATCAGTGTGGTGCTCTCGTCGTTGCTGTTGCCCGTCAGGATGCAGACCGCCGTGCGATGCGCCTTGCGCATGTCGACCTGGTTGTCACGCACGACCACGAGGGCTGCCTCCGAGTCCAGGGGCTTGATGGCTGCCGGATGCCCGCCGTGTCGAGCGAACCCTGGCGTGTTGGTCAGAATGGCGAGATTCGATCGAACGTCCGTCTGAACGATCCGGTTCCTCGCCACGATGTAGACGGCGCCAGGACCTCGGCAGCCTTCGATCTCCACGGCCTCCCCTGCACGGATCACATTGTTCGTTATCTGTATGCGCGAGAGGTGGCACTGGGCGAAGGCGAAACCGTTGTCGTCGCCAGACTGCATCGGAAGGTTGTTGTCGATGTAGTTGCTGTCGAAGATCACGCCTCCCGTAAGTCGGGGTCCATCCTGCGTTCCCAGTCTTGTGAACGCGGCCGTGATGGCAGCGGAGTCAGCCGGCGCGACTGGCCCGTAGGCGGCACCCGCGACCGCGAAGCGGAACTCGTTACCTGGGGCGACGTCGGAGACACGGTTGTGGACGAAGTTGAACGTGCCCCGAACCTGCAACATCAGCACTGCGAGGGTCTGGGCACCCTTGAACCAGATTCGCTCAATGGTGATGTTGCCGAAGGGCCCACCCGTGTCGAGAACCGCCATCGGAGCCGAGCCCGTCGTTGTGATGACCGTGGTCGGGGAACTCGAGATCTCGGACACCGACGGATCCCCCGTGCCGCTGATCGTCACGGGCCCGGGAATCACCACGCAGAGCGAGCAGTCACCGAAATCGAACGCACCGATGAGTTGAACGGTGCCGTTGCCAGCGCGTACTGCGTCGGTGACGGCCTGCTGCACTCGCTGCGGGTCGGTTGCCGGATTGCTCTCTCCCGTGACGGTGAATACTCCGCCACCACCAACGTTCTCCTGGATCAGCGTGAGCGCATCTGTGTCACCGGGTTCCGCCGCCTGAGCCGGAATGGTCGTCATCGACAGCAGCGCTCCAAGCGCAGTGCCCAGCACGAGGGCGCGGGTGCGAGTCCTGGAAGCGAACGTCATGATCACTCAACTCTCGGCAGGCGGTCCACGGCAAACCGTGCGCGACCACTACCTCAGCCGTCACGCCTCCGACACTAAGAGTCGATCCTGTGAAGGCCAACATTCCCGAAACGAGGAGTTCGGTTATCACTCATGCCGGTGCCGCCAGCGAGAGCCCCGCCCCCGAGGGCCTCGTCTTCTAGTTCGCAGGCCCTGACGTCCACTCCCAGAACACCACGGCCTGACCTGGTCGTCCGGCATAGTCGACCGTCCACAGGGTGGCGTCGCTGATCACGAATCGTCTTCCGTCCCTGGCAATGCGTTCACCGCTGTAGTCCGTGAGCAGGCCAGATGCTGCGGCATCGGCGAGCATCGAGGCACGGGACTGCCGGTGCTCGGGCGGAGCCGACAATCGAGAGGGCATTCCGATGAGTTCATCGATCGGCATGCGCCAGAGCGACGCAGCAGCCGCATTGGCGTAGACGAACACCGGATCGTCCCCACCATCGTGGCTCAGAACCACACCCTCGAACTGATCAAGGAGCCCTGCGTCTGCTCTGGCATCGCCGCTGCGGGGAATGAGCTCCGAGCCGACTCGACGTCTGTAGCTGTCAAGGATGGCCTGCACGATGTCGGACACGGCTCGATTGTTTCACCGTTCACTCGCTTGCCCTCCCGTCCAGGGGTGACGACGCGAGGCGCAGGAGACAGCACGCTTGAATAGGGGCATGGCCTCCTCCGGATCAACATTCACCCTCGCTGCCCAGTCGACCGATCCGCTGACGGTCAATCGCCTCGGTTTCGGCGCGATGCGCATCACCGGCGCCGGCATCTGGGGTCCACCCGCCGACCACGACACAGCGATCGCCGTGCTGCGCAGGGCGGTGGAGCTCGGTGTCGACCTGATCGACACCGCCGACGCCTACGGTCCTGACGTCAGCGAGGACCTGATCCGCGAGGCCCTGTTCCCCTACGACGGCATCCTCATCGCAACCAAGGGCGGACTGACGCGGCAGGGTCCGGACGCGTGGGAGCCGGTGGGCCGTCCGGCATATCTGCGGCAGTGCGTGCAGATGTCCCTGCGTCGTCTGGGAGTCGAGCGGATTGACCTGTGGCAGTTGCATCGCATCGACCCCCACGTGCCGGCGGACGAGCAGTTCGGCGTCATCGCCGAGTTCCAGCGCGAGGGCCTCATCCGCCATATCGGACTGTCCGAGGTGACGGTCGCCGACGTCGAGTCAGCGCGCAAGCACTTCGACGTCGTCACCGTGCAGAACATGTACAACGTGGCGGATCGCAGCGCCGAAGAACTGCTGAACTACTCCGACCGGGAGGGCATCGGCTTCATCCCGTGGTTCCCCCTTGGCGGTCGTCATCTGGCCACCCCGGAGAGCGCCGTGCGTCAGATCGCCGATCGCGTGGGGGCAACGCCCGGACAGGTGGCGCTGGCATGGCTGCTGCAGCGCTCACCGGTGATGCTGCCGATCCCCGGCACCGGATCGATCGCGCACCTCGAGGAGAACTGCGCGAGCATCGCCATTCATCTGGATTCAGAGGCGATCGCTGAGCTGGACGCACTCGCGACGCCCTGAAATCGGCCCTGACGTCGACGCAGACGTCGACGGTGCCCTACCGCTCGACGATCCACACCTTGCGCAGCGGTTCGTCGATCACCCAGGTGGTGCGGGTGCCGGCGTACAGCACGCCTACCGTTCCCGGCGCGAGATCCAGCACGTCGCCGTTCTCCAGCAGCACGCGCCCCGAGCCGGAGATCACGACGAACACCTCATCGGTCTCGATGTCGGTGGACCGTCCGGCCGTGTGCTCCCACACGCCCACCTCGTAGGCGTCGGTGCGGGCGAGCACCGCAAGTCCGGTCGAGACCGGCCCGTCGGGGCACTGATCGACCGGCAGCGGTTCGAGGGCGATGTCGATCGCGTGGGCGTCGAAGGCGGAGTCCATATCGTCATCCTCACCCCTCGTGCACTCAGATCTCGTCAATGACCTCGATGGTCTCGAGTGTCGGATCGCTGCTGTACGCAACGCGACCGACCTTGCCGGCCGCACGAATCGCATCGACGGTCTCCCGGGTTACCCGCTCCCCCGGCGCCAGCAGCGGCACCCCCGGCGGGTACGGGCAGAACTGCTCGGCACTGACCTCGCCCACGGCGTCGGTCAACGGAATGCGGCGACGGTCGGAGAAGAAGGCCTCGCGCGGCGTCACGACCACCTCAGGCTCCACCCGCCACACCGCGAGCGGGGCCATGGGCCGGGCAGGCTGCCGCATGGTCTCGATCATGTCGATGAGCAGATCGGTGAACTGCCCGATCCATTCGGGCTCGTCCGCAACGCTGGCGGTGAACACGACGGTGTCGAGATCGGCGACCTCGGGGCCATTACCCAGCTCCGCGAGCCTGCGGCCGACCTCGGTGCCGTCGACCCCCGTGCCCGGCAGGATCAGCGTGATCTTCATCGGATCCACCGGACAGCCCGCGTTGGCATCGTCGAGGACGATCAGTCCTGGCACCGAGGCCATGCGACGTCGAGCGTCGGCCACGGCCTCCATCACGACGTCCAGGCGCTCCCGCCCGCCCCGTGCCATCGCAGCCCGCGTCGCATCGATCGAGGCCAGCAGTGTTCCGGACGGCGAAGTGGTGCTCGTGAGGTCGACCCATCGATCGAGGGTGCCTCGCGTGATGAATCCGCGCCCCTCCCGCATGGTGACGACGGCAGTCTGGGAGTAGCCCGTCAGCGCCTTGTGCACGCTCGTGACACTCAGGTCGGCTCCGTTGCTGATCGCACCCGCGTGCGGCAGGAAGTCCAGATGCGCACCCCAGGCCTGATCGACGATCAGTGCCTGACCCCGGGCGTGGGCTGCCTCCGCCAGGCCGGCCACGTCAGAGATCGTCCCGATGTAGCTCGGCGAGGTGACGAAGAATCCATTGACCTCCTCCTGCACCCTGGTGATGGACGCGGGTTCGACGCCAATCGGCAGGTGGAACTCCGGATGGAGTCGCGGGTAGATCCACACCGGAACCGCTCCGCTGATGATGAGCGCCGCCTGGGTGCTGCGATGGGATGTGCGATCGATCGCAATCGGGACGTCCCGATCGGCCACCACTCCGACCGTCGTGATGTTGCCCTGTGAGGACCCGCCCACCAGGAACCGGCAGTGGTCGGCTCCGACCTGCTGCGCCCATAGCCGCTCGGCCTGGCCCAGAAAGTTGTTGGTGAACGCATTGTCATCGACGCCGCCCTGCAGCTGGATGTCGTCGCGCACCGTGTCACCGATGAGGTCGGCAGCCCAGCCCTCGGCGTCGAGGGTGTAGCGCATCTTGTGTCCGGGAATCTGCATCGGCCTGAGCCCCGCACGCTGAGCGCGACGCCAAGCGTCGAGCAAGGGGGCCTCGTCGTGGGCCATGCACGTCTCCTTCATCGAAGCGCTGATCGGGTGTCTCGGCGTCGGGGACGACGTCCAGTCCATCCTTGCGCACCAGCGGAGGCAATCGGGTGCCACTACGGTGATCATCGTCATGCCAACCCTCCGCGTCGTACTGGCGCCCAATGCCTTCAAGGGCACACTCACCGCTCGCGAGGCAGCGCGGGCGATGTCCCGGGGCGTCCGCGAGGTGGTCCCTGACGCTCGGTGCCTTCTTCTCCCCATCGCCGACGGCGGTGACGGCTCCGTCGCGTCCTTCCTGGACGCCGGCTACGCCGAACTCCCGGTCGATGCGCGTGATGCCCATGGCCGATGGCGCTCTGCCAGCATCGCGATGCGGGACGGGACCGCCGTCGTGGAGGTGGCCAACACCTGTGGCCTCGCGCTGCCCTCGTCGACGCCGCACCGCCCGATGCGTGCTTCCACCCTCGGCCTCGGTGATGCGATCGTCGGCGCACTGGACGCGGGCGCGCGATCACTCGTGATCTGCCTCGGGGGAAGCTCGTCGACCGACGGAGGCAGCGGCATGCTGGTGGCCCTTGGCACACGTCTCATCGACAGCGACGGGGAGTTCCTTGCACCTTCTGGTGCATCACTCCCCGACGTGATGCGGCTGGACCTCGGCGGTCTCGACCCACGACTGACCACCTGCGACATCACCGTGCTGACTGACGTCGCGGCACCGCTGTTCGGCCCCACCGGAGCCGCACAGGTCTTCGCACCGCAAAAGGGTGCCTCCCCTGAGGAGGTGGACGTCCTCGACGAAGCCCTGCGGCACTGGGCAGGCGTCCTGGCGGACGCCACCGAGTGGCAGGGGTCGAATGCCCCCGGCGCGGGAGCCGCAGGAGGGGCCGGCGCCGCGGCCGCTGCCGTCCTCGGGGCGCCACTGGAGTCCGGCGGCGGTCGAGTGGCCGAGCTCATGGGACTGCCCGAGGCCATCACCGCCAGCGACCTCGTGATCACCGGGGAGGGACGCCTCGACGAGCAGACACTCCAAGGCAAGGGCAGCGCGGTCGTACTCGACCTGGCTGCGGAGTCGGGCATCCCCGTCATCGTCGTCTGCGGCGACATCGCCCTGTCTGACCAGCGGCTGGCAGAGCTGGGTGTCGCCGTCTGGGCCGCAGCGGGCCCCGTCAGGCCGGCCGAGGCACTCGTCGCCGCGACTGCCCGGAGCATGCGAACCTGGCTGCTAGAGCAGGATCAGGCGTCAGCGCACTGATGAGTCGTCAGCGCTGATCTGAGCGCAGCGCCTGATCACGCATGTCGAGTCGGCGCAGGATGGGCCGAACCAGAGCATCCGGCAGGCCCTCGTCATCACGCATCGTGAGCAGCTCCTCCTGCTCGGCCCGGATCATCGCCCGCGCGGCCTCGATCATCTGCTGAACGCGAATCTCACGTGTCATGGACGCTGAGTCGACGTCCACCGGGGCATCGAGGCGACGCTCGGCGTCCTCCCGAAGTCGCTCTGACACCTCGGCTGGGAGGGGAGTCCCCGAATCCATCGCCTCCACCTCAATGGTGCTGAGCCGATCCAGCGCGGCCCGCGCGAGACGCACATCCACGCGTTGGAGAAGCTCGCCGTCGTCATCGGAGGAGACCTTGATGGCCCGGGCCAGTGGAGCGAGGGTGAGGGAGAGGAGCAACGTGATGACGATGACGAGGAACGTGGTCGCGAGAATCAGGTCTCGGTAGGGGACATCGACTCCCGAGGCGAACACCACCGGAATGGAGAACGCACCGAGACCGGACACGGGTCCCCGAGCACCCGCCCACGACACGATGAGCGCACCGCGCAGCACATCCGTGCCGCCCTTGCGGGCCACGCGAACGACGCCGATCATCCCGAAGACGAAGACGGTGCGCAGGACGATCAGGGTGACGAGCACTGCTGGCACCAGCACCAGCAGCGCCCCCATGTCGTTCTCGGAGACGCGGTCCAGGACTTCAGGCAGTTCCAGACCGATGAGGAAGAAGGCCAGGCACTGGAGCACGAAGGTGATGTGCTTCCACAGATTCACGCTTTGCACGCGACCGACGTGTCCGGGATCGGAGTTCTGCCGGTTGGCGATCACCAGCGCCGCCACGACCACGGCGAGGATTCCCGACCCCTGCCATGCCTCGGCCAACAGGTAGAGACCGAACGGGGCGACGAGAATCAAGGCGTTGGCTGGCACGAGGTCCTTCGAACGCCGCAGCACCCAGGACAGGAGGATCCCGCCAACGGCACCCACCCCCACGCCCACGACCACGGCCACGCTGAAGATCCGGCCGACTTCCAGCAGTGACACCGCTCCTGCCGCAGCCGCGACGAGGGACACCTTCAGGGCCGTCAGCCCTGTGCCGTCGTTGACCAGGCTCTCGCCCTCGAGGATCGAGACGAGTCGACGTGGCAGTCCTGCTCGGCGGGCCACGGTGCTCACGGCAACGGCGTCGGTCGGTGCCAGAACTGCACCGAGGGCGAAGGCCATCGCGATTGGCATTGCCACCACCATGGTCGCAACCACTCCGACGACCAACGTCGTGGCCACGACGAGCCCGATGGCGAGCGCAAGCACGGGGCGACTCACCTTGCGCAGATCCAGGTAGGACGAACCGAGAGCCTCGCCGAACACCAAGGGCGCCAGGACGGCGATGAGGATGACCTCAGGGTCCGGCGGAGCGTCCGGCCCCACCGGGGCAATGCCGACCAGGGCTCCCACGGCCAGCAGCGGAATCGCGATCCCCCAGCCGCGCTGGCGCAAGAACACGCCCAGGGCGACGGAGATCACGGCAGCCATCACCATGGTCGCGAAGATCTCGTTCATCAGGAGCGAGCCTATTGCGGGGCGATCGCCTCGTCAGCGGCCTTGCCCTCGGGTACTAGTCGAACGCGAAGGAACGCTTGGCCAGGCCCATGAAGTAGCCGTCGATGACGGTCTTCGGAGTCGAGGCCGGATCCGCTGCCGCGCCGAGTGCGACGAACAGCGGGGTCAGGTGCTCGACGGTGGGATGGGCGTAGGGCATCCCCGGTGCCAGATCGCGAAAGGCCATGAGCTCATCCACAGCACCCCGGTCGAGGGCATCTGCCGCCCAGAGGTCGAAGTCGCGACTCCAGCCCGGAGGGGTGGCATTCGGCGTCCAGTCGCGCAGGTACGGCAGTCCGTGCGTGAGGAAGCCGGAGCCGATGATGAGGACTCCGTGATCTCGCAGCGGTCGCAGCCGGGCTCCCAGTGCCATGAGCGCCTCAGGATCAGAGGTGGGCAGCGAGAGCTGGAGCACGGGGATGTCGGCCTTGGGGTACATGACCTTCAAGGGGACCCAGGCGCCATGGTCGAGTCCGCGGCTCTGGTGCTGGTGCACCGGCTCCCCGTCCGGGAACAGCGAGGTCACCAGGTCACCCAGCGCGGTGGCGTCAGGTGTCGGGTAAGTCATCTCGTAGTAGTGCGGGGCGAAGCCCCCGAAGTCATAGATGAGCGGAGTGCTCGCGCCCGTCGCGGAGAGGCTCACCGGGGCCGACTCCCAATGCGCGGACACGATCAGGATGGCAGTCGGCCGCTCCATGCTCGCGGCCCAGGCGGCCAGCTGCGGCACCCATACGGGGTCGTCGAGCAGTGGCGGGGCGCCATGTCCGAGGAAGATCGGCTTCATGCCGCCTGGCCGCCCGATGGCTCGGGCTCGGCGTAGATGAGGTCGACGCGATCACGCAGGGCATCACCGGAAATCGACGGGATCGCCGCATTCATAGAGATCTTCGACTGCTCGAAGGTGGAGTTGATGTCCTCCTGCGGCAGGGTCAACTCGCCCGGATCAACCGCCGCCCGCTCGAGGTAGTCCTGCCACGCCTGGTTGTGGGCGAGGTAGTCCGCCTGCGCCTGCCGGATCGCCGAGTGCCAGACGACGAACTCCAGGGCCGCCACGTCTGCGGCAGCGGCCGCGATCGCCTCCTGCCCGTAGGCCGCGACATCGGCCAGTTGCCCGACCAGCTCAGCCCGATCCTCATCCGTGGGCTCGGGGATGGCCTCATACTCCTGTGAGACGCGATCGATCTCGTCCTGCACCTCGATCATCTGCTGCTCTGAGGCCTCTACCTCGCTCACCAGAATCGTCAGCTCCGCGTTCCGGATCACCACGTCAGTGACGACGGCCCCTGCCGCACCCACGACGAGGACGACAACGAAGGTGATGAGCCCGATGAGCGGACCGAACCAGCGACGAGCGGTGAGACCAGACATGTCCCCATTGTCACCCATGGCACCCACGAAAATTCCCCCACCAACCGGACTACGCGACCCCAGATCACTAATCTAGGCCGGATGACCGCCGTTGTGCCGCAGACGCCGTGGCAGGAGCGCTACCTCGCGCTCCGCGAGCGGCTGCTGGCCGAGTACCGCGCGGTCCCGCCCGGGACTCCCGTCCGGCTGGCCAAGCAGACCTCGAACCTCTTCAGGCCCCGGGACGCCTCAGCCGCACCCGGTCTCGATGTGGCCGCCTTCGACGGCGTCCTGCACGTCGATCCGGTGACCCGCACGGCCGAGGTGCTCGGCATGACCACCTACGAGCATCTGGTCGATGCCACCCTCCCCTACGGCCTCATGCCCCTGTGCGTTCCGCAGCTGCGCACGATCACCCTCGGCGGGGCGGTCACGGGCCTGGGAATCGAGAGTGCGAGCTTCCGCAATGGCACCCCTCACGAGTCCGTCCTGGAGATGGACATCCTGACCGGCGACGGGGAGATCCTCACGGTCACCGGTGCAGCGGACGATCCGCATCGTGACCTCTTCTACGGCTTTCCCAACTCCTACGGGTCCCTTGGCTACGCCCTGCGGCTGAAGATCGAGTTGGAGCCCACCAAGCCGTACGTCCAGCTGCGGCATGTTCGCTTCGCCACGGCGTCAGCCCTGGCCGAGGCCTTCAGCGACATCGCCCGTGACCGCGTGTTCGAGGATCGCCGCGTCGACTTCCTCGACGGCACCGTCTTCGCTCCTGACGAGCAGTACCTGACCATCGGCTCCATGGTCGACGAACTTCCCTCGGGCATGACCCCCAGCGACTACACGGGCATGGGGATCTACTACCGCTCCATCGCGTCACGAACCATCGACGCCCTGACCATTCACGACTATCTGTGGCGCTGGGACACCGACTGGTTCTGGTGCTCGCGCGCCTTCGGAGCCCAGAAGCCCGGGGTTCGTCGCCTGTGGCCGAAGTCCAAGCTCCGCAGCGACGTGTACTGGAAGCTCGTTGCCCTCGAGCGCAAGTACGACCTGTCCAATCGAGTGGCCCGCAGGCGGGGCCGCCCGGTCCGCGAGGCCGTGGTGCAGGACATCGAGGTGCCGGTTGACCGCCTCGCGGAATTCCTCGACTTCTTCCACCGCGAGGTGGGCATCGAGCCGATCTGGGTCTGCCCGCTGCAGCAGCGGGACCCGCACGCCCGGTGGCCCCTGTATGAGTTCGACCCGTCCGTCCTCTACGTCAACGTCGGGTTCTGGTCCACCGTCGCGCTCCCCGAGGGAGTCGATCCGGGCGAGGGACGCGTCAACCGCCGAATCGAGCAGGTCGTCACCGATCTGGACGGCCGCAAGTCCCTCTATTCGACCGCGTTCTACGACCGCGAGACCTTCTGGTCGATCTACGGCGGTCAGGACTACATCGGGCTCAAGGAGAACTACGATCCTCAGGGTCGCCTGAAGGATCTCTACGCAAAGGTGGTGGAGCGGAAGTGAAGTTGGCAGACGCCTTCTCCATGATCGTGCCAGCGGAGAGGGAGGTGGGTTTTCGCGCGTATGACGGATCCACGGCCGGTCCCCCCGATGCCGAGGTCGTCCTCGACGTGCGCACTCCGCGCGCGGTCGAGTTCTTCGCCGGGGCGCCCAGCCAGCTCGGCCTGGCTCGCGCGTATGTGTCCGGGGACCTGGAGATCGTCGGAGATACCTACACGGCGTTGAGCAGGCTCTACCCCATGCCGCTGGACCATCTGACGTGGAAGGACAAGCTGGAGCTGGCAAAGGCGTTCGCGCCGCACGCACTCAAGCGCCCCACTCCGCCGCCGCAGGAGCGTCGACTCGGAGGTCGACGTCACTCGAAGAACCGTGACGCTGAGGCCATTCACCATCACTACGACGTCAGCAACCGCTTCTACACCTACGTGCTCGGCCCCTCCATGGCCTACACCTGCGCGGTGTTTCCCACGGCCGACACCTCGCTTGAGGTGGCCCAGGACGAGAAGTTCGATCTCGTCTGCCGAAAGCTGGGTCTCCAGCCGGGGATGAGGCTGCTCGACGTCGGATGCGGCTGGGGCGGCATGGTCCTGCATGCGGTCAAGAACTACGGAGTGACCGCCATCGGTGTGACGCTGTCCGAGCAGCAGGCGCAATGGGGGCAGCAGGCCATCGCCGATGCTGGGCTGGGCAACGTGGCCCAGATTCGCTTCAGCGACTATCGCGATGTTCCCGAGACCGACTTTGACGCGATCTCCTCCATCGGCCTCACCGAGCACATCGGCCGAGCCAACTACCCGTCCTACTTCTCGTTCCTCTACGACAAGCTCCGGCCTGAGGGTCGGATGCTGAACCACACCATCACTCGACCCAACGATGGCTGGCAGACGCACTTCAAGAAGTCGTTCATCAATCGCTACGTCTTCCCCGATGGCGAGCTCTCCGGCCCGGCTCAGGTCATGACAGCGATGAGCGCGGCGGGGTTCGAGATGCGCCACGAGGAGAACCTCCGCGAGCACTATGCGCTGACTCTGAAGCACTGGTGCGAGAACCTCGAGGACAACTGGGACGCGGCAGTCGCCGAGGCCGGCCTGGGCACCGCGCGGGTCTGGCGCCTCTACATGGCCGCCTCGCGTCTGGGGTTCGACATCAACCAGATCCAGCTGCACCAGATGCTCGGCGTGAAGCTCGACGCAGGAGGCTCGTCCGGCATGCCGCTGCGGCCTGGCTATGACCGTGCCCCCGCCTCCTTCGCCCAGGCCGGATCGCCCGCTCTAGGGGCGGGCACGGGTCACTTATACTAGGTCACAGTCACGGGGGCTGGACGGGCCAGAGGGGCTGCAGCGTGGACGAGCACGACGAGGAACGAGCGCGCCTGGAGTTGGCGATGGCCGGCACTCTCCTCGGCTTGTGGGACTGGGACATGGTCTCGGGCGAGACCGTCTTCAACGAGCGCTGGGCTGAGATCGTTGGGTATTCCCTGGATGAGCTCCAGCCGACGACCATCGACACCTGGATGGCCTTCGCGCACCCGGACGATCTGGCAGGCTCGAACGCAGCCATCCAGGCACATATCTCCGGCGATACCGACCACTACGACGTCGAGGCTCGCATGCGCCATCGCGACGGGCATTGGGTCTGGGTGCACGACCGCGGCAAGATAGTCGAGCGCGCTGACGACGGCACACCGCTGCGCATGGTCGGTACCCACGAGGACATCACCGAGAGGGTCGAGCGCGAGCGCTCGCTCCGAGAGGCCGGCAGCATCTTTCGAAACTCCCTCGAAGGCATCGCGATGATGGATGCCGACGAGGTGATCACCTCGGTGAACCCTGCATTCGCGACGATCACCGGATGGTCAGCCGGCGAAGTCATCGGCGTCTCACTCAATGACATTCGCACGCACTCGACCGACCCAGCCGAGTCGGCGAGGCTGCGTGAGATTGCCCGGAGCGAGACCGGCTTGCGGGTGCAACGCGACTTCCTTCGCCCGGACGGCACCGCGGTTCCCGTTCTCCTCAGCGTCAACCGAGTGCTCGACAACCGCGGCGAGATCACCGGCTTCGTCGCACAATTGGCGGACCTGGGCGAGCAAATCCAGCAGGAACAGGATCGCCTCGATCGAGTGCTGTTTTTCGATCAGAACACGGGGCTGCCCAACCGTCGAAGCTTCCGCGATCAGCTCACGGTCGAACTGCGTTCCCTGCGCATGACGCCTCGCACAAGCGCTCTGCTGCTGCTCAACCTCGACGGCTTCAAGAGCATCAGTGACGCGTTCGGTCATGAGGCCGGTGAGCTCGTGATGGCCATCATCTCCGACCGTCTCAGGTCACGGCTTCAGCCCAGCGACATCATCGCCCGCGTATCCGACGACGAGTTCGCCATCCTGCTCGGCGGCATCCTGAGTCTCGAGGGAGCAGAGTCGATGGCACAGTCCTTGCTTGATGCACTGGCAGACGTGTGCCACGTCCCCGGCGCGGGAGATGTCTATGTGACGGCCTGCATCGGCGTCCTTGCACTGCCGGAGGGTGCGGCAACCGCCGAGCAGGCCCTCCAACGGGCCACGGCGGCGTTGCACGCGGCGAAGAGTGCGGGCCCAGGATCCCTTCGTCATCACGTCGAGAATTTCGTCGCCGAGACGCGGGCGCGCTTCGTGCGCGTCGCGCAGTTGCGTCAGGGATGGCTTGACGGGGAGTTCCGCCTCGACTATCAGCCTTTCTACGAGGTCTCCACCGGCGAGTTGAAGGGGGCAGAGGCCCTGATGCGCTGGAAATCCAGCCTGCTGGGGCCTGTTCCCCCGAGCGAGTTCATCCCGATCGCCGAGGAGGTCGGGATGATCGGCCAACTGGGTTCCTGGGCCATCGAGGAGGCCTGTCGCCAGGGAGCCGCATGGCGCCGCGACGGCCTAGACCTGCGCGTGTCGGTCAATGTCTCTGCCCAGCAGCTCGTCACCGATGGGTTCGTCTCCCTCGTCCAGAACGCGTTGACCGAATGGCACCTCCCCGCCGACCGACTCATGCTTGAACTGACCGAGAGCACCCTGCTCAATGCTCCCGGCGACGCCATCGAGATCCTCACTCAACTGGGAGCCATGGACGTTCGGTTGGCGATCGATGACTTCGGCACCGGCTACTCGTCGTTCGCGTACCTGCGCAAGTACCCCCTCGACAAGTTGAAGATCGACCGCTCGTTCATCGTGGACCTCGAGGAGCGCCCCGACGCGCGATCCATCGTCGCCGCCATCATCGACATGGGTCATCATCTGGACCTCATGGTCCTGGCCGAGGGTGTCGAGACCCACGGGCAACTGGAGATCCTCCGCGACCTCGGATGCGATTCCTACCAGGGCTTCCTGAGCAGCCCGGCCGTGTCCGCTCAGGCACTGTTGGCACTGGCGCAGGCCGACTAGCGGCCCTCGCTCAAACCTCACGGCCGCCAGATACCCTGCCACTGTGGCGAGCCGCGAGGTCGAGGGCGGACTGAAGTCCGTCGCTTCGGCGCTGGACCTCCTCGACTGCTTCCTGGAGGACGAGGAGCTAGGTGTCACCGATGTGGCACGGCGCCTCGGAGTCGCCAAGAGCACAGCCCATCGGCTTCTGACCACGCTGGGCTCGCGCGGCCTCGTCACCCAGAACCCGCAGAACGGCCGCTATCGCCTCGGTCTCCACCTCTTCGAGCTCGGGCACCTCGCCCTCGAGCGGATCGAGCTTCGACGACGATCGAAGGCGCTGCTCGAGCACCTGAGGGAGGAGAGTGGCTGGACGGTGCACCTGTCGATTCGACAGGGCGCTGATTCCTTGTTTCTAGAACGGCTGGTGACATTGCGCGGAATGAAGGCGATCGAGCAGTACCGGCGACGGTGGCCGCTGCATGCGACATCCTCCGGGAAGGTGATCTGCGCCTACGATCCTGAGGCAGCCCACGCACGTCTGGACGCGGGACTGCCCGCCTTCACTCCCCACACGATCACCACCAGCGAGGCCTTCGCCAGCGAACTCGGCCGCATTCGCCGTCAGGGCTACGCCATCTCACGGGGTGAGCTCATGCCAGCCCTCGCCTCCGTCGCCGCCCCCGTCTTGGACGCCCATGGCATCGCCGTCGCCGCGATCTCCATCACCGGCGACATCGCCGATCTCGGGGGACAGCCCGACCGACAGGCCCGACTCGTCCAGGCCGCGGCCAAGCGCCTCTCATCCACCCTCACGTCCAAGGCTGCCGACCAGCGCAATGGCGGCGTTCCGGCCTCCAGAACCGACGAGGGTCGATAGCGTCAACGCTGCCTACCCTCGTCGTCAGACGGAAGGAATGACCATGGAGTTCTACGGCCACATCATCAACGGCGAGGAAGTTCCCTCGCTCGATGGCGCGACGATGCCCGACATCGACCCCTACACGCAGGAGCAGTGGGCCACCATCGCTCTTGGCAGCAAGGCCGATGCCGATCGCGCCGTGGCCGCAGCACGTGAAGCCTTCGACCATGGCCCCTGGCCGCGCATGGGATTCGAGAAGCGCCAGCAGTTGATGCACCGGCTCGCAGACCTCATGGAGGAGCACGCCGACGAGTTGGCGATGGCCGACACCCGCGACATGGCCAAGCCGATCACCCAGGCTCACCATGACGTCACGCGGTCGGTTCTGAACGTGCGCTTCTTCGCCGACCACGCGCGCATGTCCACGACCGATGGCTACCCGATGGACTCCGGGCACCACGCCTACAGCCGCTGGGAGCCGGTGGGTGTGGCAGTGGCGATCTCGCCGTGGAACTTCCCCCTCATGCTCGGCACCTGGAAGGTCATGCCCGCTCTGGCCTGGGGCAACACGGTGGTGTGGAAGCCCGCAGAGGACACCCCCGTCTCCGCGACGATCCTCGCGCGCCTGGCGATCGAGGCCGGATTCCCCCCGGGCGTCCTCAATGTCGTTCACGGCTACGGCCCCAACTCGGCGGGCTCGGCCCTGACCGAGAATCCCAACGTCGACCGCATCACCTTCACGGGCGAGTCGGGCACGGGCAAGGTCATTAGCGCCGTCGCCGCCAGGAACCTCATCCCCGTCAGCCTTGAACTGGGCGGCAAGGGGGCCAACATCATCTTCGATGATGCCGACATCGACAACGCCGTGCACTGGGCCGTCGAGGCGATCTTCCGCAACGCCGGGCAGGTGTGCCTCGCCGGCAGTCGCCTGTATGTGCAGAGCGGCATCTACGACGAGTTCATCGAGAAGTACAAGGCCGCCGCCGAGGCGCTGACGATGGGCGACCCGAAGGATCCGGCCACGCAGTTCTCACCGGCCCTCGCCAGCGAGGAGCACTTCACGAAGGTGTCCAGCTACCTCGGCACGGACGCCCTTGGCGGCGGCCGCGTCATCACCGGTGGTGTGGGCGACGGCTGGGGCGTCAAGCCCACAATCATCACCGACGTCCCGGCAGACGCCCGCGTGGTCAGGGAGGAGATCTTCGGCCCCGTCACGGTGGCCACGAGGTTCGAGACCGAGGCCGAGGCTCTCGCCCTCGCCAACGACACCAAGTACGGGCTGAACGCCATGGTCTTCACCGAGAACCTGTCGCGTGCTCATCGAGTCGCGGCCAAGCTCAAGGCCGGCACCGTCTGGGTCAACTGCTTCTTCATCCGCGACCTGCGGGCCCCCTTCGGGGGCGTCGGGGATTCCGGTGTGGGTCGCGAGGGTGGCAACTTCAGCCGGGAGTTCTTCACCGAGCCGAAGGCCGTCGTCATGCAGATCAGTCAGGGCGACTGACACCTTCGGTAGAGGTGGTATTCAACTCCTTGGTTCCCGTGAGCGACAAGGCACTGAGTGGGCTCACGAGTCGATAGCCGACAGGGAACAGCCGGATCCTTCCGTTGCCGCTGATGAGCCCCCAGATGCCCCGGGGCAGGAACAGTGTGATGACGATGGCGAGGACGCCGATGATGACGAGGTACCACGTACCCAGATCGGACAGCCACTGCTGCAGGCCGAAGAACACGATCGCTCCGACGATAGGGCCCTCAATGGTCCCGATGCCGCCGATGACCACCATGAAGATCATGAAGGCCGCGAAGTTGACCGAGTAAATCGACTCGGGAGTGATGCGTAACGTGTTCAGTGCGATCATTGATCCAGCCAAGGCTGCACCCATGGCCGAGATCACGAAGACAATGCGCTTGGACCGCGTGACACGAACGCCGAGCGACGACGCAGCGACAGAGTCGTCGCGGATGGCGGTGAAGCCCAGTCCGAGCCGAGAGCGCATGACCAGGTATGTAACGAGAACAGCAAGGACGACCCCAACCAGGGACAGCCAGTAGACGTAGGCAATACGACGACCGGGCGACAACTCGTTCAAGACAGTCAGGGACATCCCGGAACCAGCGCCTAGCGCATCCACCTGCATCGTGATCTGCTTGACCACCTCCGCGATCACCCAGGTACCGATGGCGAAATAGCCACCGACGAGCCGGAAGGCAAGAAAGGAGATGGGGATCGACAGCAGCCCCGCGATCACAATGGCAGCAGGAACGGCCAGGAATGGATCAATGCCGATCGTCTCAGCCAGATAGATCAGGCCATACGCCCCAATACCGATGTACGCCTGCTGGCCGACGGACACCATGCCGCCGTAGCCAGCCAGCAGGTTCCACATGGTCGCCATCACGATGAGAGCGAAGAGCGTCACCAACTGCTGCTGTAGGCCCCGGTCCACGATGTACGGGCCGGCCGCCATGATCAGGAGGACGGGAATGGCGATTCCCAGACCCCCCAAGGAGGACTTTGTAGCACGCTTGACCTTGACGTGTTGATTCTCCGAAGCCTCAGTAGACATGGTCGTGCTCATGTTGTCACCGCCTTTGGGAACAAGCCCTGAGGTCTGAAGGCGAGAATCGCCAGGAAGACCAGGTTGCCTACGAGCAGGCCGTACGAGGGGTTGACCTGAGATCCAAGAG